>Ga0070735_10001001_pt1 | contig 28210 bp, 23 predicted proteins | sample Coa_R1_FD_66443 | JGI IMG/M metagenome (GOLD analysis project Ga0070735, IMG submission 66443) | Surface soil microbial communities from Centralia Pennsylvania, which are recovering from an underground coalmine fire - Coalmine... | ecosystem: Environmental > Terrestrial > Soil > Unclassified ...
GCGCAGTGTCTGAAAATCAATAACGCTCGATGCGGCGAGGGAGTTCAGCGAACCACTGGCGTTGGACATAGCGACCGCAAAAATCGCAGCGATGACAAGTCCGCGCAAGCCCGCAGGCATCGCGGTAACAATGAAATTGGGGAACACCCAATCGTAACTTCGGCCGGGCTGGATGGCGGGAGCGCCGTGCCACACGTAAAGAATTACGCCGAGAACGAGAAACAATGCGAACTGAAAAAAAATAATTACGCCGCTGGCAAGTAGTGCAATCTTGCTTTCCCGTTCAGATTTTGCGGCGAGCAGTCGCTGGACGATGGTCTGGTCGGTGCCGTGGCTGGCCATGGTGAGAAACGTGCCGCCGATTAGGCCCGACCAGAACGTATAAGTTTTCGCAGGATTCACCAGGCTGAAAGAAAAGTCGAAAACGCGGAATTTATTTGTGGCCGCGGCTACTTCTAAGACGTTGTGCCATCCGCCGGGAATCCTGTGCAGCAACAAGAAAAACGCGGCGATCGATCCGGAAAAGTACAAAATGAATTGCACGACGTCAGTCCAGATTACAGCTTTCATGCCACCTTCAAATGTATAGACGAGCACAAGCGCCATAATCAGGACCACCGACGTGCGCTGTTGCGTGCCGAACGCGGCGTTTACGACGAGCGCAATGGCGGCGATGCGCACGCCTTCCGCGAGCGCACGCGTGACCAGAAACGTCGAAGCCGCTACCGCCTTTACTCTTGGACCAAACCGCCTTTCCATCAACTGGTAGGCCGTATAATATTCTCCACGGAAGTAGTGCGGCAGAAACACCAGTACAATGACGATGCGGCCCACTAGGTATCCGAGAACCAGTTGCAGAAACGTAATATTTCCAGCGAACGCCAGAGCGGGTGTGCCAATAATCGTGAGCGTAGAAGTTTCTGTAGCGACGATTGAGATAGCCAGCGCCCACCAGGGCGCCGTGCGGCCGCCCAGAAAATAATCTCGTACGGTATGCTGACCCCGGCGGAATGCTATTCCGAACAGAGTGACCCCGGCCAGGTAGGCGGCAATGATGGCGAGGTCCAGAGACGTCAGGCGCATGGAAAGCGGGGCGATCATATGGGCGCATGGATGCGGCGTCAAGAGCCCCCGATGAGGAATGATGCAATATTCGCTTGGTTTTGATGGTGGCGGCACAAAAACGGAGTGCGTCGTTCTCGACTCCGATGGAAAAATCCTCGGCGAAGGGCGTGGCGGCCCGTCGAACCCGCTGCGTTGCGGATTCGATACGGCGTTTGAATCGCTAAGGCAGGCAGCCAACGAAGCGCTCGAAACCGCCGGGCTGCATACGAGCAAGATATCTGGCGTATGTGCGGGACTCGCGGGCGCGGGCCGCAAAAATGTTGTCCGCCGCGTCCTCGTTTTTCTGGCGCAGGAATTTTCCCAGGCGGTAGCGCAAGTCACCACCGATTTTGACATAGCCCTGGAAACAGCGGTCGGATCGGGACCTGGAGTTGTGCTGATCGCCGGCACGGGTTCGGCAGCCTACGGCCGGAATGCGGCCGGCGAAACTGCCCGCGCGGGCGGATATGGACCTTGGGTGGGAGACGAAGGCAGCGCGTTTGAAATCGGACGTCGCGCGGTCGCTGCGGTGGCACGGACCAGGGACACGGGCGGCCCGGCTACATTGCTCACTGATTTAATTCCGACGGCGCTCGATTGTCAGGACTGGGACGACCTGATGCTGCGCATCATCAAGAATCCCGATGACATTTTTCCCGAACTGTTTTCCGTCGTTGCCGAAGCTGCTGACGCCGAAGACAGCGCCGCAAAAGAAATTCTTTTCACTTCCGCAATCGGCCTGGGAAATCTTGCAATGACCGTTGTGCGCCGTTTGGAAATGACCAGTCAGGAATTTCGGCTTGTAAAGTGCGGCGGCGTTTTTGGTCACAGCCGGATGCTGGACGCCCTGCTCGATTCTGTAATCGTAAGCGGCGCATTGCGCGCGAAGGTGTCACGGATTGAGATTTCTCCCGCCGTAGGAGCGGCACGAATTGCCGCTCGCCTCGCCGGATCTTCCGCCCAAGCCGGCACGCACCATGACGCATGAACAGATCTCCGTTACGGAGGACGCTCGCACCGCTGCTCCTGAAGCAATCGCCCTGCTGCTGGCATCCGCAGACGAAAATATTCTTCGCGCCCTGATCGAAAATCCTGCGCTCGACGAGTCGCATCTCTGTCTGCTGCTGGAGCGAAAGGACCTGCCAGGCACGCTCCTGGGCGAGATCGCCAAGCAAAAAAATTGGCGGACGAATTATCGTGTTCGCCGCGCACTTGCCGGGCACCCGCACACGCCTCGCTTGGCCGCCATGCGACTGCTGCGCGAATTGCACCTGATGGATCTGGTGCGAATCAGCGTGCAGACGGCGGTTCCGGTTGAATTGCGACGCTTGGCCGAGGACCGCGTCATTTCGCAGTTGCCTCAACTGCCGCTCGGTCAAAGAATCATGCTGGCGCGTCGAGGGCCGGCGCGTGTCGCCGGCGGACTCGTCGCGCAAGGCCCCGAGCAGGTTGCCAGGATTGCGCTCGATAATTCGTTTCTGACCGAATCACAACTTCTGCGGTCCCTGGCGAGGGAAACCCTTCCGGCACAGACTGTGGCGGCGATTGCAAGACATGAGAAGTGGTCAAAACTTATGAACGTTCGCGTCGCTCTCTTGCGCCATCCTCACGCCCCTGGCGAACGAGTCCGTTCATTCCTCCCTGATTTACCACTGCGCGAACTACAGGAACTTCTCAAGGAATCGCGCCTTTCGGAAGATGTTCGAGACCACCTGCGCCGTGAAATTGCTTCGCGCAAACAACAGAACACGCTAACCCAAACTTGACACCCAGCGATGTGGCACTTAGCATCCACTTTCGAGGTGTTTTCCGAATGACAACCGAGCCGCCGGCCGATTCCTCCGCTCAGCCAGACCAGCGCGAGTTTAATCGTCGCAGGTTAGTCGGAACGATCGAAATTGAGTGGGGTTCTTCGATATTGACGGGTTTGGTCCGTGACATCGGTCCTCAGGGCTTGTTTGTGGAGATAACGCCGCCGTTGTGGGTGGGCGCCACTTTTCTTGCGCGCCTCGTAGCCGACCCTCCCCTCCAGCTGAATTGCACGGTACGCAGAGTCGAACCCGGATCGGGAATTGCTGTAACATTTGAGTTGCCGGAGGAGAGCGGCAAGGCCCAACTGGCAGCGCTCTTGGCAAACCTGCCGAAACTATGACACGGTGTCTTGATTGCGGGGCCGACCGGACGGCTGATCAGTGTCCTGCGTGCGGTTTGACCTCTGCCGCCGCGGAACTGGTTGTACGGCGCCGATTGGTGCGGCGTACAGCGTTCTTTCTTGTTGGCATTATTGTATTTATTGCCGCCAGCCAGGTCTATCCTCCTCTTGAGATTGACGCCATCCTGATATTCGCGGGCGTGGTGTTCTTTTTTTCACTGGCGCTGGGTTATTGGATCGACGTCCGGGCGCGAAAGCGGCAGGAAGTTGAGGTCCTGAAACGCATTTACTTCGGGATGATCCCCGTGCCCTGGATTTTTGCAGCCATGCTTTTTCTGAACGGCAAGCTGGATACGTCGCGGCCGGTCCGGATTCCCGCTATGGTCGTAGGAAAATTTTCAACCAATGGACTGCCGCGTAGCCGCCGGCTGCTGGTTACTTCATGGCGAGGCAATCGCCGAATCGAACGCATCGCAGTGGATCAAAATGATTACGATCGCTTCCAAAAGGGAGACGACATCATTGTCCAGGCGCAGAAAGGCGCCTTTGGCCTTCCGTGGGTCAGCGGCGTGTATCGTCCGTAGAGACACCACATGGAAGAAATGACCACCCATGGGAATTCCTGATTCGCTCACCGAGCGATTTCCATTTCTCGAAACGTTGGGCGAAGAATGGGAACCCATATCGCGCGTCGCCCTGATCGGGTGGCTGGTTTTTTACGTAGTTCTGGTCGGGAACGCAATGTTTCGCGGGACGCTCTTGCAATGGTTCGACCTGGTTTTCATTCCTATTCACGAAGGCGGCCATCTACTATTTCGATTTTTCGGCGAATGGATCATGGTCGCCGGAGGAACGTTGCTGCAGCTATTCGTTCCGTTTGCACTCGCAGTTTATTTTCTGTTCAAAAGGCAATTGGCCGGGACGACCTTCTGTGCGTTCTTTTTCTTCGAGCAGTTTTTGCCAATAGGAATCTACATGGCAGACGCGCAATGCCAATGCCTACAGTATGTAACCGTGGGCGATGCGGAAACGGCCGAGCACGACTGGTTCTATCTTTTTTCGCGTGCAGGGGTGCTTGAGCACGACACGCAAATCGGCCACGTTTTCGGCGTTCTGGGCTGGATTGGAATGATTGGCACCATCGCCTGGTTTGCATGGCGCTCCTCGCGCACTGCGTGAATCCTCAGGAAATTTCACTCGTCTTTCCACGCTCATCGTTGCGGGTGTCAGGTCATGCTAAATTAGACTGGTTATGAAACGCATCGTCGTAGTCGGTGCGGGCTTTGGCGGCCTCGAGGCGACCGCGGATCTTGACCGGATGTTTCGCGACGATGCTGGGGTCGAGATCATTCTCATCAGCGACCAGAATTATCTGTTGTTTACGCCGCTTCTTCCTCAAATTGCGTCCAGTTTCACGGATCCTCGTCATATCGTCCAGGCAGTTCGCGAAATTCGCGGAAAGCGCAGATTTCGTTTTCGCCGAGAGACTGTTCATACCGTCGATCCCGGGAATCGCCGCCTCGTGCTTGATTCAGGGCCGTTCGAGTACGAGGCGCTGGTCCTGGCCCCTGGCGCTCGCACGGATTTTTTTAATATTCCCGGCGCTTGCGAGAATAGCTGGGATTACAAGTCTCTGCAGAACGCAGTGGAGTTGCGTGAGCGCATTATTGATTTATGCGAACACGCGGATCACACGGATGACGCGCAAGAGCGGCGCAGAATGCTCACGTTTGTTGTGGTCGGAGGCGGCTACACCGGAATCGAACTCGTCACGGAAATGCATGACTTCCTGTTTCGTTATGTGGCACGCGTGTATCGCGGCATACATGCGTCTGATATTCGCCTGATCGTCCTGGAGGCGGCGCCCGACATTCTGCGTGGCGTCGGGCCGAAGCTGGCCGAGCACGCGCGCAAGCGGCTCGACGTTTCGGGAATCGAGATCCGCATTTCTACGCGAGCGACGCGCGTGCTCGAGCGCTCCGTGGAAATCAACGACGGCGAAATGATTGAGGCTGATACCGTCATTTGGACCGCCGGTGTCCGCGCCTCCAAGCTGATCGAAGCTTTGCCGGGACCGCATGACCGCATCGGGCGCGCCCTCGTAAACGCACACCTGCAGTTGGACGGGCATCCAGAAATATTCGTGGTGGGTGATTCCGCGGCGGCTGTCACTGCGCCTGATACTCCGCGCGTCGCGCCAGCAGCCATCCAGCAAGGACGTATCGCTGCGCGTAACGTGCGTCACGCGTGGCGCGGCGAACCGCTCGAGAGTTTCGACTACAAATCGCAGGGCATGCTCGTTTCGCTGGGAATGAACTACGCCGTCGTCGACGTCGGTGGAATTAAGCTCAGCGGATATTTTGCGTGGTTATTTTGGAACGCGGTGCACCTGTATAAGTTGGTAGGATTGAAAAAGCAAGTGCAAGTGGCCGGAGACTGGGCGCTGGGTCTGATTTTTCCACGCGACGCTGCCATTGTGCGAAGACCCACTCGATGTAGGATCTGCGGCACACCTGATCGCTGCTGAAGTGAGAATACCGCCGCCTCTGAAGAGGCAGGCTGCAATTTTGTGGTTAGAGGGTTGCTGTAGCCCGGGTCTTCAGAGTCTGTGTGAGAACTGCCTTCAGCGGCTCAAGCCGCACTGATTTTACGGCGTTCATATCGTGGCTAAAGCCACGACCCACAAGTATTCCGTAGTTCTCACACAGACTCTTCAGACCCGGGGGATTGATGTTTTCGGCGCGCGCATCAGTATCCAATATACAAAGAAACTCATCCCAAATCCCACGAACCACGCGTAGTCATACAGGACACGCAGGGAAGGCACAATCAACCCGATAAACGCTAGTCCCGCTCCTGCCGAGAGCGCCGCCATGGCGCGCCAGTTGACGCCGCGCGAAAATTCATAAAATCCACTGCGCACGTACAAATCTTCAACAAGAATAATTTTCTTCCGGACGATAAAGTAGTCGCAAATCATTACGCCGGCGATGGGTCCAAGAAATCCCGAGTAGCCAACCAGCCATCCGAAAATATAGTTGCTGTAGTTGGCCAGCAGCTTCCAAGGCTGAAACACCGCGACGCCCACCACGCAGGTGATCAGGCCACCAGTACGAAAGCTGATCAGGCGCGGCGAAAGGTTTGAGAAATCGTTCGATGGAGATACCAAATTCGCGGCGACATTTACGTTCAGCGTGGCGAGAAGCAGCGCCAGCATCGCGATCATGACCGCAATAGGATTTCCCAAACGCGCCAGCACTTGCACCGGATCCCAAATCGCTTGTCCGAAGATGATGGCAGTCGCGGAGGTGACCGCGACTCCAATAAACGAGTAGAACGTCATGGTCGTGGGCAGCGCGAGCGCCTGGCCTAGCGCCTGCGCACGCTGGCTCCGCGCATAGCGCGTGAAGTCAGGAATATTCAGCGCTACAGTGGCCCAGAATCCCACCACGCCGGTAAGCGATGGAATAAAAAAGTGGAAAAAGTCTCCAAAGGTTCTAAATTTTGAAGGCGCGGCTAGCATCGACCCGAACCCGCCGGCCTTTACAACGGCCCATGCCAGCAGCGCCACCCCAATCACCAGCAGAAAAGGGGCGGTAATTCCTTGGAGAAATTTAATTGTCCTGATGCCGCGCATGATTACGAGCACGTGCAACAACCAGAAGCCGCCAAAACAAATCCAGACTCCTGCAGGATAATTTCGCCACGACGGAACGAGCGCCACGACCATCGCATTGATTGCTTCGCCGCCGATCCAGGTTTGAATGCCGAACCATCCGCACGCCACGAGCGCTCGCAGAATCGCCGGCACGTTTGCTCCAAGCACGCCAAAGGAAGCCCGCGCGAACACTGGGAAGGGAATTCCATATTTTGCGCCCGCATGCGCGTTCAGCAGCATCGGCGCAAGCACCAGGACATTTCCCAGAAACACGGTGAAAATTGCCTGCCGCCAGCTCATCCCTCCGGCGATCATTCCGCTCGCCAGCATATACGTCGGAATATTGACGCTCATCGCTATCCACAGAGCAGCGTAGTTGTAGGGGCTCCAGCTGCGGCGCGACGCCGGAATTGGCGCAAGATCTTCGTTATAGAGAGAACTCGATCGGACTGTTTCGGCGTCGAGAACGCCAGAGTGGATGCCGGACTGGCCGTGAGGATCGGGCGCCGTCATATTTTAATAGAGGCCGCGCAAATCGGGCATTTGGGGAATCTGGATATCAAGCAGACGGCCTTCGTCGGAGAACTTCACGCGAACGCGCCACGCGGAACCGATGTCGCGCGTACTCCAATCGGAAGTCGCGAGAGGCTTTTCCGGCTTATCGCTTTCGCGCCACAGTAAATCGTCACCCTTACGCTCGATTTGTGCGGACGGAATTTCGTAAGCCATCCGATTGCGCACATAAATCACCAAGGTACGCGCGCCCAACTGCAGCAGAAGCGGATCGAATTTTTTTCCTGCGTGGTAAAGACTCCACTGCTTTGGCGCGCGGTCGTCGATTCGCAGCACCGCATCGGTGATCGGCTTCCAGGTGATCTTATCGGCGGCATGCGCAACGAGGGTGATCGTGAGGAGCAACGCCGCCACCCCCGCGGCTTTCCGTACTTGCACTCGTACAATTTTCATTGCCGCTCTCAAGTTACGACCGCACCGAATTTGTAGCTCGCCTCTTTAGAAGCGAGGCTTTCTCAATTGCCGCAGCAAATCCTGCTTCTAACAATTTGGCCAGGCCGCTTCAATCCCACTCCACGGGCAGAAGCCGTTTGTTCACGACCACATACTTTTTCTTCCTGGCAAACTCGACCAGGTCTACCAGCAATTGCACATCGTTTTCGCAGTATTTGCAGACTTCTTCTTTGCGGCCGTCGCGCCACCACTGAACGATTTCCAATCCATTCCCGGTTTTCTTGTGACCCAGCGTTTCACCCGCCAGATCGTCGAGCTTGATGCGGAATCCCAATTTGCGATGCAGGTCGGCCAATAAATCGAATGATTTTGGAACAAGGTTGCCAACAGAGTGGTATCCGCGAAGAACTTCGAAGTCAAAGCGATCTCCGTTAAACGAAAAGATGCGCGTAAAACGGCCCATCTCAAAAATCAGCGCTTGCACGTCCTTCTCAAACCAACGCCTGAAATAATTCTTGTCGTCCCAGGTGACGGCAACGGCAAGACCAAACTTCGCGATGTTTGACCAACCTCCTTCAACCTCATGCGAAAGTCGAAGGGTCTCGATATCGAAAAATATTTCCTTCTCAGTGTCAGGAAAAAGGCTGGGTGTCGTTGACATCGTGGATAGAGAGTCGTTCGCTATCGGTTTCCTTTCGTTTTCTGTCAAATGGCACCTGAATGGTGAATCCTGCGGCGGGAAAGGTCAAGAGCTCACTGCAAATGAACGAATTGCGTTCGGAGCAATTCTGAATCAGTGGGAGCTTAGAATCGAATCGCAGGCTAGTCTGAATATTCGTTCTGGCCAGTCACTACTGAAGGATTTCTTCGTCAACTAATTTGACTCGGTGTGCATTCCTGGACTGAGACTCTCGCACGCAACGAGTCCCGCAGTAGGGGCAAAACCTGAAGGTCGGAAGGATATCATCACCACATTTCGTGCATTCCAAGGTTGATACTTTCTCAAAACGTATGACTCGGAAAATCTCTTCCAGCGTCGTCAGGCCCGCTCGTAGTTTCTCCATTGCGTCGTCCTGCATGGAGCGCATTCCATTCGTTCGAGCGGTTTCGCGCATCATCTCAATGTTTCCGCCGGTGCGAATAACCGCCCGTACGGAATCATCGAAGCGGAGTAACTCGTAGATTCCAATTCTGCCCTGGTAACCCGTCTGGTCGCACTTTTGACAGCCAATGGGCACGGCCATGGTCGTTGGGGGATTGAACATGCCAGCCTGCAGCAAACGAGCCTGGAATTCCGGAGTTGCAGGCTGGACCACATGACAGGAACACAGCTTTCTTAGCAGCCGCTGCGCCAGAATTCCTGATAAGGACGAGCTGATCATGAAGCCCGGTACCCCGAGGTCAATCAGGCGTATGATCGCTGAAACACTGTCATTGGTGTGCAGAGTCGAGAAAACGAGATGCCCAGTTTGCGCCGCCTTCATGGCAATCTCTGCCGTTTCCTGGTCGCGAATCTCGCCCACCATGATGACGTTCGGGTCTTGACGGAGTATGGACCGTAAGACGCCAGCAAACGTCATACCAGCCTTGGTGTTGACGTGGGCCTGGTTAATGCCGGGAAGTACGTATTCAACTGGGTCCTCAACCGTCACGATATTGACCGATGGCCTTCGAAGTTTGTGAAGACAACTGTAAAGCGTCGTGCTCTTGCCTGAGCCAGTAGGGCCGGTCACCAGCACCATGCCCTGCGGCTGGGCCAGAAGTTCCGACAGCGTCGCGGAAATATCTTCCGGCAGTCCCAGCTCGCCGAAGGAACTGAGCGGCGCACTGGTCTCCAGAAGCCGTATTACAGCCTTCTCCCCATACTGGGTTGGAAGGGTAGAAACTCGGAGATCAATCTGCCGAGGCCCCAGGGCCACCATGAAACGCCCATCCTGAGGAGACCGGCGCTCGGAAATATCCATATCGGATAGAATTTTGATACGCGAGATCAACGACGTTTGCAGGGCTCGCGGTATGGAATGAAGATCACGCAGCACACCATCGACGCGGATGCGTACCGCGGTTTCGGCGGCTCGCGGCTCTATGTGTATGTCGCTGGCGTGTTTGGCCATCGCGATTTGGATCATCTCGGAGACTAACCGCACCGCAGGCGTTTTTCTTTGCCGCAGATCGGCCTGCATTTCTTGAATGGCTTCTTGATTTGACTGGCGAGAGCTGGTCGAAAAGAATTCAATTTCTTGAAAAACCGGATTTTCCTGCTGATTGACCCGGGACGCTATTCCCGCCTCGCCGCCACTGTAATACCTGGCAATCGCTTTCTTGATTTCCGCACGAAATCCCAGGCGCGGTGAGATTTCCATTCCGGTGGTAAAGCGCAGATCGCCGATTACTCCCAGATCTTGCGGGGTGGCCATGGCAACCACCAGGCGTCCTTGCTCGAAACGCACAGGAATGGCACAGTAACGCTCGGCTGCCGCACGTTGAAGCAACTTGATGGCTTCCGGATCGGGCACTACGTCCGAGCAATCCAGATACGGTATGTGCGAAACCTCCTCCAGGGCGGCGGCCAAAGCCTCTTTTTCAACAAATCCGCGTTCCAACATCAATTCGCCAAGATGCAACATCTTTCCCTGTTGCTCGGAAATAGCCTGGATTAGATCCTCAGAGCTGACATCCCCTCGGTCGCGCAGAACCTCGCCCAACTTCTTCTTTTTCATTGGACTCTCTGTGTTACCAGATTGACGCAAACGGCTATTTCCAACAGCGAAGACGCCTATATTTGCAGAATGAATGCAAGCCCACCTAGTTTGACAGTACCAGCGCTCCCCCCTTAATGAAACATAATTTCGGGGCAGATGTGCCAAAGGGAAAACGGTACTTCGGGGGTTATCCTGCAGCAAACACTTAGGTTATTTGAGTGAGAGCCCATAACGCTTGTTCTGGGCACAACTGGCACTAATGATGACAGGCCTCTTAGGTCCGGACTTCCGGAAATGACTTGTCCAGCTTCCTAATTGCCTCGTCCACGTCAGACTTGGCGATATTTAACATAGGCGACAGGCGGATAACATTGCCGTAGAGGCCGCCCTTGCCAATGAGCAGCCCGTTATCGCGGGTGCGTTCGAGCAATTGAGCAGTGGCCTCCGGTGCAGGCTCCTTGGTTTCGCGGTCCTTCACGAGCTCCAGCCCCAGCATCAGCCCCTTACCGCGCACATCGCCAATTAATGAGTATTTCTGCTGAAGTTCTTCCAGCTTGCCCCTAAAGTAGGCGCCAACCCTCTCTACGTTTTCGAGAAGCTTTTCCTCTTCGATGAACTCGATGGTCGCCTTGGCCGCCACTGACGTCACCGGATTGCCGCCAAACGTGGAGATCGTCAGACCTTGATAGGAGGCTGCCAGCTCCTTCGTGGTGATCGTGGCGCCGATTGGGGCGCCATTCGCCATGCCCTTCGCGCACGTCATGATGTCCGGCGTCACTTCCCAATGTTCGATCCCGAACCAATGCTTGCCAGTACGCCCGAAACCGGTCTGAACCTCATCAGAGATGAATAGCCCACCGTATTTTTTCACGGCCTTAAAAACAATCTTGAAATATTCCGGCGGTGGCGTGATGAAGCCCCCTACTCCCTGGATCGGTTCGGCCATAAACGCGGCTATCTGGCCGCTTGTACCGGTCTGGATCAGGTTCTCGACATCTTTTGCGCACGCGACTTCGCAATCAGGATATTTCAAGCCCAACGGGCAGCGATAGCAGTAGGGATTAATAGCATGTGCTATGCCGATGCTTATAACTCCGGCTTTACGCCAGGGAGCCTGAGCCGTCACGCTCTTGGTCAATGACGATCCGCCAGAATAGGCATGCCTGAGCGCCACGATGTCATAAGATCCTGTCGCCATTCGAGCCAGTAGAATGGCTGCTTCGTTCGCCTCCGTGCCGGAGCTTGTGAAAAAACTGGACTTCAGAGCACCCGGCGTTATCTGAGAGACTTTTTCCGCCAGCGCCACGATGGCTTCATTCGGATAAAGCGTCGACAAATGCTGCAAGCGGTCGACCTGCTCCTTGACCGGACCTGTGATTTTGGGATTCGCGTGCCCTACGGAAACCGTGAGGATGCCGCCGAAAAAATCCAGATACTTGCGCCCTTCGATATCCCAGACGTATTGCATTGAGCCGCGATCGGCTACCAGCGGCTGCTGATAAAAATTACTGACCGCAGGCCAAAGAAATTCCTTATGTTTCCGGATGACTTCTTCGCTGCGCGTGTTCTGTTTTGTCTCGGTCGTCATAAATTGGTCACCGTGAGTTGCGAGTTCTGATTCGCTTCTGGCACGCAAGATAGATTTTACTTCCAAGGTGAAAAAACATTTGCCAAACTTCGAGCCGAAGTTCCAAGGCGAGGCAAAATCCTTACGACTTGCCCATGACTTTCCGCTTCCAGAGGTCCCAGTCCTTCGGAAAATCCTGGTTTCCGGCCTCGGCGAGTCGCGCCTCTTCGGGTGACAGGTACTCGATCTTCCTGCCCAGAACCTGAACCTGGAGCTCCGCGTCAATTTTCAAATATACGCTACGCCCGACCGAATGGGACAAAGTACTTCCCACGGTGATGCCGCCATGGCCGCGCATAAGCGCTCCACTGTGATCTCCGAGCGTCTGCGCCAGGGCTTTGCCTTTCGCCGCGTCGGTAATCAACATATTCGTCATCCCAAAAGATTTGCGGATATCGAAGGTTGGCAGCCCCGCACCTATAAATCCCGTCATGTGATAAATGGGAAGCAGCGGCTCACCGCAAACTCCCATCAACACAACCGAGGGCGCGTGCGTATGAACAATCGACTTGACGTCCGGCCGCACTTTGTAGATTTCGCTGTGAATAAACCGCTCGCTATAAAGTCGTCTCTTGTCCCCCGTCACCGGCACGCAGTCCAGGTCCAGTTCCACGATGTCGTTTTCCGTAACCAGGTCGGGAGCCAGCCACCGCGAAATGTAAAAGTGATCCGGATTCGTGGGATGCCGCACGCTGACGTGCCCGTATCCGTCCACCACACCCTGATCGGCCAGAATGCGATTGGCAGCTACGAGATCCGCGAACAGACTTTCCTTATCCTGCGGGGTTGAGGGCGGGGGAGTCCTGGTTTGCTCTTCCTTCGCCTCCGTTTCCTCCGAGGCGCCTAGCAGTGCGCCCGTAAGCAAGAGGCTGGACCCGGATAGGAAACTACGACGGCCGACTCCGGCCTTGGGCGGATTCTTCTTCTCCATTCCATCCTCCTGGAAATCGATTCGAGGAGTCGCCGCGATTAGAAGCACCCCAAAAATCCTCATCGATTTCGATTAATTTCACCAATGCGATACACCGTCCGCATCCCTCGTGTCAATGCCTGAGCGCGCCAGTCGTGGTTGAGTCTAGTCGAACATGCTGGGATGCGGCATCGGTTGGAGTTTCTGTTCGCTGTATACAGCGCAGTAATTTTTTTTCTACGGATTAAACCCGATTGAGGAGTACTACCTGCAAACGTAAAGTTGGTCGGGGTCCATCGTTTTAACCAGCGGGAGTTGCAAATGAGTATTGGTTTGTGTTCTAGAAGTGTCTGTTGGATCTTGCGAATCGCTATTGTTGCAACTACCCTTCTCATAATCTCAGCCGCACATTTGTCCGCGCAGCAAATCACTCCGCAATGGGTGGAACGCGCCCCTCACGGCTTCGCGCAGGCGATTGTGGCCGACAGCCACGATAATTCCTATGTCGCCGGGTATGTGTGCACGCCCAGCACTTGCCAGGATAAATTCCCGTCAACAGTCCTGCAGGTCATCAAGTACAACAAAGACGGTAACACCGTCTGGACGGCTCAACTGTGCAATGCTCCCGGGAACAGCCAAGCATCATCGATTGCAGTAGATCCTGCCGAGAATGTCTATGTCACGGGACTTGTAACGTTCAGTATGGGAGGATCACCTCAGGAAAACTTGGTCACCGTAAAATTTTCGTCCAGCGGGCAACAGCTTTGGGCCTCCTATTACACCGCGCTAGGTCCTCGTGCAGGCGCCCAGCCGCGAATTGTGGTCGATCAAACAGGGAACTCCTACGTTGCGGATGCAAACGGCTCCGACCTGTTAGCTCCTATTACCACAATCAAATACGATACGAATGGTTTCCAGCTCTGGTTCTCTACCTTTGGAAACGGTTCATCAAGCTACCACAGCTTTTTGGGAGGATTAGCGCTCGACGGCCAAGGGAATCTATACGTGCTTGGCTGGGCCGACAGAAGCGACGGCGACATTTCCGCCGCAATCGTGATGCTGGCGCGATTCGATCCGAGTGGACATATGTTTGCGTTGGCTAGCATCGCGCACAGTGAGCCTGCAGTGCTAGCTGTCGACGCCCAAGACAATGCCTACGTGGCTTCCGTACTCGGTCCCGCAACTTTCAGCAGTCAGTCTATCGCCGAGCAGATTACAAAATTTGATTTCGCCGGCAACCCCGTGTGGACGACGCAATATACGCCTCCGAACGCGCCGGGAGGTTATTATGAATCGGGCATCGCACTCGATAATTCCGGTGATGTCTACATCACCTCGGTTCTCCTGACTGGCACAACCACCCCGACCGCTAGTTTTTCGACGTCCAAATTTGATCAGTCCGGCAAATTCGTTTGGGAGAAACGTTACAACGGAAATGGAAATGGATTTGACCAATCAACCGGACTCGTGGTGGACGCTCAAAATTTTATTTATGTGGCTGGCTACAGCACCCGCCCGGGAGGCGCTGTCGGCGACAACAATGACATTGTCACGATTCTCTACGATTCGCAGGGGAACCAGCTCTGCGTTTCCAGATATAGTCAGGCCGGAGATTTTGGCGACACACCAGCCGGCATAGCCCTTGGCAATCAGGGAGTGTTTGTCACCGGAACCGCATACGCTATTTTCGACAATCTGGCAAAATCGCAGTGGGTGACGATCAAATATCTGCGACCTACAGTCGTAAGCATTACGCCGCCAAGTCTGACATTCTCCGGCACTGTCGGGACGACCAGCGCTGCACAGCAGGTCACGGTCACGAATAAGGGGAACTCTCCAATCACCCTGGCCGTCAATGCTTCGATCAGTGGAAACAATCCTGAGTTTGCCACTACGAACGGCACGACTTGCATGAGTGGAGCAGTGATAAGTCCAGGTGGCTCCTGCTTGATCTTTGTCACGTTTACGCCAACGGTCGCTTGCGATTACAACGCCACGCTTACCATCGGCGACGGTTCTGGCGGCCTTGGAACTGTCACCCTCACGGGCTTGGGAATAGCTGCTCCGGCTGCAACGCCGGATTTCACACTGATGGCCGGGACATCGTCCGCTTCGGTAAGCGCGGGGCAAACGGCTACTTTCAATCTGCAAATTGTACCGACGTCATTCAATGGGTCGGTAACTCTGGCTTGTAGCGGCGCCCCGGCGGGGACGACTTGCTCGGTGTCTCCATCATCGGCCATGCTGATGGGAAACGCTGCGGTGCCGGTGGTCGTAAGCCTGGTGACCACAGCGCGGAGCAGCGGCTTCCCACGGCGTATCCATTTTGATATGCGACGAACGCCGTGGATCCCGGTGACTTTGATGGCGTTCCTGAGTCTGCTTGGATTTAGCCGGGTGAAAAGCCAAAGGCTGGGGACGAGTCTGGCGTTGCTCGCGTTCCTAACCGTCTGCATGGGATGCGGCAGCGTAGCGACGACCAGCACCGACAGTCGCAGCACGCCGCCCGTTACGCCAACCATAAATGCTGGCACACCAGCCGGCACATCGATGGTCACTGTGACAGCAACGGCGGGTTCCACGGTTCGCACGATTCCGCTCTCGCTAACGGTGAAGTGACCCTAAGAGGCGGCAACCACAAAGATCTTTTTATAACGCTGTAGCCGTCGTATGTGGCGAACGCTTGCCAATTTCATTCGCAAGACACCCCAAACTCCTCGAATTAGGCTATCCTGCTTTGCGTTCATAATTGGAGGTTGTTGCCGCACCAGCGAATGCCGCCATTTTTTCATCGACTCTACCGAGCAGTGCGCCGAGTATTTCCCAACTGCGTCACGCAGACGCAGGCCGTCGCATTCAACATTTTCGTGGCTTCCTTTCCCATGTTGCTTCTGGTGTTGGGCACCGTCGCAAGTTCCGAAGCCTTTCAGCAAGCTTTAATGGGAATGATCGTGCGTTTGCGGCCTGTGTTGCCACCGGGCAGCATCGCTATTTTTAGTTCCTTTCTTTCGCGGCACAGCACTCATCCGTGGCAATGGGTCTTGCTGGGTTCGGGTGGCACGTTGATCGCAGGCACGCAGATGATGAAGCTATTGATGGAAGGCTTCGCCATGGTGCACGGCGATAAGCAGCGTCAGGGCGTCCTGGGCAGGCACATCCGCGCGTTGTTACTATTGATCGCGACGATTGTGCCCTCCATTTTCATCGTAACTCTCGTCGTGTTCGGCAGACAGGTACGCAACTGGATGCTGCACACTTCGTCGATGCCTGTGTTCATTCGCCTGATTTGGAGCGCGGCCTACGTGGTGGCGTGCCTCCTGATTGCTATGGTCGTACTCTCGATTATTTACCGAGTGGGCCGTCCCGGCGATCGTCGCTGGAGTCTTGTCGTGCCGGGCGCAGCTGTGGCAACCGTGCTCTGGTGGGTGATCAGCATCGCACTGGGATTCTATCTGCGACACGTGCCATACAGCATCGTGTATGGAGGACTCGCCGTCACGATTGGCCTCCTGATCTGGATGCAGATTACGGCAACCATTCTGCTGATCGGCGCCGCTTACAACGCCGAATTGCAAAACTCTCCGCACTGACTTCTTTCCCTGACAGGAGTACACTGGCACCATAACCTTCGGTCACGGAGGCTGCGATGAGCGAAATGCGCGTCGAATGCTACGCTGGATATAAAGCTGACCAGCGCCCCACGCGATTCATCCTGCGCGGACGCACCTTCGAAATCATAGAAGTAGAAGACCAGTGGTATTCGCCCGACACAATCTATTTTCGCGTCCGCACGCAAGATGGCGATTACTTTATTTTGCGGCACAACGAAACGCAGGATGTTTGGAGCCTGGACGCTTTTCGTTCAGCACGTGAGCGGCAAGGCTTACCCGAGGCGCCGGAAATCGGATCGACGTGACGGCGAGAAGACCGCACGCTACATTCGATAGGCGTGTACCTTGTAGGCAACAAGTTATCCCACCAGCAACTTTTCTCTCCACCAAGGGTTAAATTAAATGTACTCGAGCAGCATCCCGCGCGTCTCCCCAATCGTTGTGTGCATGCTCGCAAAGGGAACTGAATCATGAAAGCGCCCGGCAACTTTCGATTTCTGCTGCTACAGAAGAACACAGTCACTTCAGTGACCGCGCTATTCTTTTTCGCCGCCCTCACACTCGCTGTGCCTTACACGTCCGTCGCAAAGGACATAAAGAACAAATCAGCCAAATCTTCAAAGGCACTCAAAGGTCTACCGATTCAAGATCTCACAGAGGACGAAGCAATCTTGCATGCACTGAACCGCCTGGGTTTCGGCCCGAGACCCGGAGACCTCGACCGCGTGAAAGAAATCGGCCTGCAGAAATGGATCGATCAGCAGCTTCGTTCTGAGTCCATCAATGACGCCGCACTCGACACTCGCTTGGATCGCTTTCCCACGCTGAAGATGCCGTCGTCGCAGTTGCTCAACGATTTTCCTGAGCCGCAGGTTGCTGCTCGCCGGGAAGGCATTTCCATCGAGGAATATCGCAATGAACAGCAGGGCCGTATGCAGGGAGCCATGCAGGGGAACCGCGCCGTTGAAAATATGGGTTCGGACGCGAACCCGGCGATGGATAAAACGCAGGGAAAAGGCGCGGGCGGCGTTGGCGATCAAATGTTCAATTACTTAGCGATTCGCACACCGCAGCGAATTGTCGCCGAGCTCTCCATGGCTAAGATCACGCGCGCTGTTTATAGCGAGCGTCACCTCCAAGAGGAGATGGTGGATTTCTGGTACAACCACTTCAACGTCTTCGCCGCCAAAGGCTCCGACCGCTGGCTGATTACTTCGTATGAGCGCGACGCCGTCCGCCCCCACGCGATGGGGAAATTTCGTGACTTGCTTGAAGCCACGGCAAAAAGTCCGGCGATGATGTTTTATCTCGATAACTGGCTATCTGTCGATCCAGAGGCTTGGGCCATGCTGCAACAGGAGGAGCAACAGCGGCGAGGGAGGCGCCAACAGCAGGACGACGGCGCCAAGGCGAAAGGGAAGCAGAACCAGGATCGCGGTTTGAATGAAAACTACGGCCGCGAACTCATGGAACTTCACACCCTCGGAGTCGATGGCGGATACACGCAGCAAGACGTAATCAACGTTGCGAAAGCTTTTACCGGATGGACGATTCGGGAGCCGCGGCGCGATCCTGAATTTTTCTTCAATGAACGTTTGCATGATGAGAGCCCGAAAACCGTGCTGGGCCACCAGATTCATGGTGGGGGCATGAAGGATGGGGAAGAGGTGCTGGACCTTTTGGCGCGCGATCCTCACACGGCGCATCACATTTCATTCGAGATTGCGCAGCGGTTTGTTTCCGACGATCCTCCGCCTACTTTGGTGAATCGCATGGCGAAAACATTTCTGAAAACCGGCGGCGACATTCGCGAAGTTCTGCACACGATGATTTACTCGCCCGAATTCTGGTCGAAGGACGTCTATCGCGCGAAGATCAAGACGCCATTCGAGCTGGTCGTTTCGGCCACGCGCGCAGTTGGCGCAGAGGTGGATGTGCCGTTCCTGCTTGTGCAGTGGACCAACCGCATTGGCCAGCCGCTCTATCAATGCGAGCCGCCAACGGGCTACTCGAACAAAAGCGATACCTGGGTGAACACCGGCGCGCTGCTGAACCGCATGAATTTTTCACTGTCCCTGACGGCAAATCGCCTGCGAGGAACGCAGGTCAACCTGGAAAGTCTGCTCGGCGATCGCCCGGCTGCTGATCCGCGCGCCACACTCGACCGCGTCGTCCAGACGCTGCTCGGCGGACGATTGTCGCAACAAACTCGCGAAACACTCGAAACGCAATTATCCGATCCGCAGATTTTGCAGGCCAGCCTGGACGACCCCGTAAAGAAAGTGAATGTTGCGATGATTGCAGCGCTGGTGCTCGGCTCACCAGAATTTCAGCGGCGATGAATCGCATTCAATATTGCGATTCTCCGCGTCTCGAGTAGCACAGACTTCAGTCTGTGTGCTTTTGATTTTGTTTCGATATTGACTCGCTGCGTGCGAAAACCGCACAGACTGAAGTCGGTACCACGTTAGCTAGCCAAATTAGTTCGCGTACTCTGGCAAGGAGCAGGCAAATGCGAGTTTCAAGACGCGTCTTCGTAAAAAGTGGCGGGGTAGCAATGATCGGCATGAGCACCATCCCCGCATTCCTGCAGCGCGCGGTGGCCGCCACGCCGATGCCCAACAAGAAGAAACTCATCGTGCTCTTCCAGCGCGGAGCCGCCGATGGATTGAATATTGTCGTCCCGTTCGGCGAAGAGAATTATTACCGCATCCGGCCCACCATTGCGATTCCGCAGCCCAGACAAGGCGTCGAAGGCACCGCTGTGGACCTCAACGGTTTCTTCGGCCTGCATCCCAGCCTCGCGCCACTCGGGCCGCTATTCCACAAAGGGCAGCTTGCCATTGTGCACGCGGCCGGCTCGCCCGATACAACGCGCTCGCATTTCGACGCACAGGATTTTATGGAATCGGGCACCCCCGGAGTGAAATCCACCGGCGACGGCTGGCTGAATCGCACAGTGCAAATCCCGCGTGAGGAAAATTTGTCGCCATTTCGCGCCGTGGCCATGGGTCCAAACCTTCCGCTCACCCTACGCGGTGCCGCGCCTGCGATTGCGCTCGCCGACGTCAAGCAATTCCGCGTCCTCAGCGAATCCAAAACCGTTCAGGGCGGCTTCGAAGCGCTTTACGCGCAAACCGTAGATAAAGTTCTTCGCGGCACCGGCACTGAAACTTTTGGAGCCATCGAAATGCTTCGCAAAGCCGATCCCTCGCGTTTCCAGCCGGAGAATGGCGCGGAGTATCCCAAGAGCCGCGTCGGGCAAACGCTGCAACAGGTCGCGCAGCTCATCAAAGCTGATATCGGCATGGAAGTCAGCTTCGTCGATACAGGTGGCTGGGACAATCACGTCAACGAAGGTGGTGCGCAAGGGCAGCTTGCCAATCTACTGCGTGACCTCGGACAAGGGCTCGCCGCTTTGCATCAGGATCTCGGCGATCTCACGGAAGACATCGTCGTGGTAACGATGTCCGAATTCGGCCGCACGGCGCACGAAAACGGTAACCACGGTACCGATCACGGACATGCGAACTGCATGTTCGTAATGGGCGGACCGGTAAGAGGCGGAAAAGTTTACGGCAAATGGCCGGGACTCAGTCAGGAACAGTTGAACGAGGGCCGCGACCTAAAGCTCACCACCGATTTCCGCTCCGTACTCGGCGAAGTGATCAGCGGCCACCTGGGCAGCAAGGATCTTCAAACTATTTTTCCAGGATTCGATAATAGCGCTGCGAAATTCCCCCATCTGCTGAAAGTATGATCCTGAATTTGTAGGGGCACGGCAGTGAAGCGCCCTCACAGCGATGCCAACCCACCAGTGCAGGCCTCAATTTACGGGCAAACGCCCTGCTTGCATCCGCGTTTTTTTTCGTCCGGGATATCCGAGAATTTTGCGGGAACGAAGCCGTTGCGATTGGGCATCTCAACTTTCGGCAACGTTTTCGCATCCAAGACGTCGTCTTCTTTAATGATGTCGCTCTTGGCGAGGATAAACGCGGTGACAGCGTAGACCTCGTTCGGGGAGAGCGTTCCGCTTTGACCGCGAGGCATGGCGCGATTAATAAAATCCCAGACTGTGGTGGCGTAGGGCCAGTAACCTCCGACGGAACGGACAGGTCGAACTGTGGTGAGCGTCTCCAGGTCGGCCTTGCCTCCCACCACACGAGGTCCAATGGCGCCGCCTTGCCCGGCTGCGCCGTGGCATGCGGCGCATTTCGCGGCAAAGATCGGCGCGCCTTCTTTTGCGGTTCCTTGTCCAGCAGGCAATCCCTTCCCGTCAGGGCCGATAGCGATATCCCAGGCTTGAATTTCCTCTTTCGTGGGCGTTCTGCCGACATTGGGATAGGAAGCTGTTTGCGCCAAGCAAGCGCTTGCAGCCAGCAAGACAATTCCAGCGAGGAAAAAGTTAGAAAAGCGCATTTTGCACGCTCCCATCCCGGTTTACCTTCCAAGGTTGAATGGCATTGAAGTCGCCCACGACTTGCGAGGTCTTTCGAAAATAGTCTACGTCGTCGACTTTCCAGAGCTTAGCCACTTCAGCCATGGTCGGTTGGACTACACCCTGATCATCCGTGCAGCGCGATTGCAGAATCGTCTCCTCGCCGTCCCAAGTCCACGGGCTGGAGAATCGAGTGTGCGACTTCCTAGCGATGGGTTCGTGAAGCTGCGCGTCCTTCCAGGTGCGGCCGCCGTCCGTAGAGACCTCGACCCGCCGGACGGCCCCTCCGCCCGACCACGCCAGGCCAGTGATCTCATGGAAGCCACGTCCAGGCAGGCGATATCCGCCCGCAGGCCGGGTGATTACGGATTTTGGTCCCAATTCGAATTCGAACCAGCGCGATTTCCCGTCTAGTTTCATGCTGGGGTATCTGCTGGTTTCCATCATGAACATGTACGGCTCATCCACGACATCGATTCTTCTCAGCCATTTGACGTTATTAATCCCCTGCCAGCCCGGAACGACCAGCCGCAAGGGAAATCCCTGTTCCGGACGCACAGGCTCACCGTTTTGGCCGTAGGCCACCAAGGCGTCGTCTAGGGCCTTCCCCAGCGGAATGCTCTTGGAGTGTTTGGGCTCATCGGCGCCTTCCGCCACGATCCAGGTCGCGCCTTTTTGCACTCCAGCCTCTTTCAGCAACAGGGATAGGGGGACACCTGTCCATTGGCTGCAACTGGTGAATCCGTGCGTCTCTTGAGGAGTGGCATTCGGTGAAATCCGGGCATCTCCACCGGGACCAGCTGTCGAACTATTGCCGTGACACTCGATGAAATGAAAACGGGTCACGAACGGCAGGCGTTTTAGCTCGTCCACAGTAAATATCAAGGGATGATCGACCATACCATGGATCAGCAAGCGATGCTCCTGGGGATCGATGTCGTTCGGTTCAAATCCGTGAGAAATGGTGAAGTGCAAAGCCGACGGCGTGATCATTCCCACCGAATCCTGGAGCGGAGTCCGCAGGCCGAATGCAACAGGCTCACCCTTTACCCGGCGCTCTGGATTGTTGATGCTCCCATTCCTTTCCGAGGTCACGAAACGAGAGCGCTCCCCATAGTGGTGCAGCTCGTCAATTTTTTCTAGGGGAGGCTCAGCGGCAAGCGAATTTCCACCAGTGGAGGCTCCCACGGCCAGCCCGGCCAGCGCAGCACCGTTCTTCAAGAATCGTCGGCGGTCGGAATTCTTTGGATTCATAAATCCCCCTGTGATTGCTTGAGCGAGTCTTAGTAGCACTGACTTCAGTCTGTGTGCTTTTTGTTTGTATCTTGTGTTAGATAAGAATCAAATTCAAGTCAAAGCCAAAGAAAACCCACACAGGCTGAAGCCTGTGCTACTTATCACGGACAATGACCCAGACGGCATCCGCGCGCTTTAGGATCGTGAATCTCTTCCAGTTTTTGAGGAATGAATCCGTTGCGATTCGGCATTTGAATTTTTGGCAACGTTTTCGCGTCAATGATGTCATCTTCCTTGATGATTTCGTTGCGATACAGGACGAAGGCGACAAGCGAATAAACTTCGTCAACGCTGAGAGAACCCTCTTGATAGCGCGGCATGGCGCGGCGGATGTAATCAAAAATCGTTGTCGAAAATGGCCAGTAACTGCCAACGGTCATCTTCGGATGCAGTGACGTCAGCGTGCCTTTGCCACCGACGAGGGCAGGCGCCATCGGACTTCCTTCAAGGTTAGCTCCGTGGCAGACCTCGCATTTCGCCTTAAATATTTTCGCGCCCTCCTTGGCGGTTCCGCTTCCGGGAGGAAGCTCTTTCCCATCAGTTCCAATCGCGATGTCCATGGCCTGGACTTCCTGCTCGGTCGGAGTTCTGCCTACATTCTTGTAATCGGGATTTTGCGCGAGAGCCGTGCCGCAAGCGGCCAACGCCAGAACCGGTACGAAAAAATTAAAGGACCAGCGCATTTTGAACGCTCCCGTCGCGGTTGATTTTCCAGGGCTGGATGGCATTGAAGTGGCCGGGAATCGTTCCCGTCGTTCTGAAGAATTCCGGTTCGACGCGCCAGAATTTTGCCAACTCTGCGGGAGTGGGCTGCGTCTCGCCGCGTTCATCCGTGCAGCGGGATTGCAACACGGTTTCCTCTCCGTTCCAATCCCACGCAAAACCAAAACGCGTGTGCGCCTTTGAATTGACGGGGCCCTGGATTTCGGCCTCCTTCCAGGTGTGGCCTCCGTCGGTTGACACTTCTACTTTGCGGATCACGCCTCCGCCGGACCATGCCAGTCCACTGATCTCATAGAATCCAGGGCCAGGCAATTTTTGTCCCCCGGACGGGCGCGTGATCACCGATCGCAGCCCCATCTCGAACTGGAACCAGCGCGACAGGCCATCTGTTCGGAGGCTGGGATACTTGGTGCTTTCCCACATGCCCATGTAGGGCTCGTTCACCAGCTTGATTCGCCGCAGCCATTTCACATTATTGATGCCTTCCCAGCCGGGCACCAGCAAACGGATCGGATAACCCTGCTGCGGACGCAGAGCCTCGCCATTCTGGCCGTAAGCGACCAGAACATCGTCCATGGCCTTCTCGATGGGAATGCTCTTGGTGTGCTTTCCTTTTTCCGATCCTTCCGCAACGATCCACGTCGCTGCTGACTGCACGCCAGCTTTTTTGAGGAGGATGGAAAGCGGCACGCCCGTCCAAACGCTGCAACTGGTGAACCCATGTGTGTCCTGAGCTGTGGCATCGGGAGAAATTCGGAATGCTCCGGTCGGGCCTGCCGGAGCGCTATCAGCATTGCACTCCAGAAAATGAATTCGTGTTACAGATGGAAGACGCTTCAATTCTTCCATGGAGAAAATTAGTGGGTGGTCGACCAGTCCATGAATCAGGAGTCGATGTTCATTGGGATCGATGTCAGGAGGTTCATAACCGTGCGCAATCACGAAATGGAGGGAAGCGGGTGTGATGATTCCGACGGAATCCTGCGTGGGAGTCCTGAAACCGAAGTCGCGATGGTATCCGGCAGGAGCCGTATCGTATAGACCCATCGCCCCCAAGCGAACCGAATTCTCAAAACGCGAGCGTTCGCCGTAGGAGTGCAAATCTTTTGGCCGCGCTTCCGGTTTTTCCGATCCGGCAGACTGTGCGCTCGCGGGCTGTATCGCGCCGACAGCCAGTCCGGCAAGCGCTGCGCTGTTTTTCAGGAAACGCCTGCGTTCGGATTGCTTGGAATTCATGGACTCCTCCCCAAAGTCGTGGATGGTTATGCGTGATTCTTAACAAAGGCAGCCTATGATGTCAAACAATATGGGAGGCATTCCGGGGTACGTTATTTAAATGAATGTTCAAAAACAAACGGGCGTCCCGATGTATCGAGACGCCCGTTCGCCGCTTGTGCGGAGGCGAACTCTAGGTTTGGGACTGCCGAATGCGCATCGAGTAAAACGATCTGTAAACGAACACGAAGGATACCGCGAAGAAGGCCAGCGACAGCAGATGCGTCAACGTGCCCCCCGTCTGCGCGGTTAGCTTCACTGCAAGTTCGACCGCCAAGAGTCCGAACAGCGTGGTGAACTTGATGACAGGATTCAAGGCGACAGAAGAAGTGTCTTTGAAAGGATCGCCGACGGTGTCGCCGATTACGGTTGCGTCATGCAGCGGCGTCCCTTTCTGTTTCATTTCCACTTCAACGATTTTCTTGGCGTTGTCCCACGCGCCGCCCGCGTTGGCCATGAAGATCGCCTGGTACAAACCGAAGATGGCGATGGAAATCAGATAGCCGATAAAGAAAAAAGGTTCCAGGAAGGAGAATGCCAACGTCGCGAAGAACACAGCAATGAAAATGTTCAGCATGCCTTTCTGCGCATATTTCGTGCAGATTTCGACGACCTTCTTGCTGTCTTCGACGGAGGCTTTTTCTACGCCCTCGAGTTTGATATTCGCCTTAATGAACTCAACCGCGCGATATGCGCCGGTGGTTACGGCCTGTGTCGATGCGCCTGTAAACCAATAGATCATGGCGCCGCCGGTAATCAAACCGAGGACGAACGGCGCATGCAGCAGGGAAAGTTTCTCGACATTGACGGTCAGGCCGTTCGTGAGCGCCATGATGATGGAAAAAATCATGGTCGTCGCGCCTACGACTGCCGTGCCGATGAGCACCGGTTTGGCTGTTGCCTTGAATGTATTGCCCGCGCCATCATTTTCTTCGAGCAGATCCTTGGCGCGCTCAAAATTCGCGTCAAAGTTAAAATCCCTTTTCAACTCTTGCTTAATGTTGGGCACTTGCTCGATCAAAGATAATTCGTAGACCGATTGCGCGTTGTCGGTGACGGGGCCATAAGAATCGACGGCGATTGTTACGGGACCCATTCCCAGAAAACCAAACGCCACCAGTCCAAATGCGAACACCGGCGCCGCGATCATCAAACTGCCCAGTCCCATTCGGGCGAATAGATAGCTGACCGACATCAGGAAGACCATGGCGAGTCCCAGGTAATACGCCGAGAAATTTCCGGCGACGAAGCCGGACAATATTCCAAGCGACGCGCCGCCTTCCTCCGCGGAAGTGACTACTTCCTTGACGTGCCGGGATTCAGTCGATGTGAACGCTTTCACTAGTTCAGGGATCACAGCGCCAGCCAGAGTTCCGCAGGAAATGATCGATGCCAGCTTCCACCATTGCGTGCTGTCGGTACCCAAGATGGGAATAATTACCGCTGAGATCGCGTAGGTCATTGCGATGGAAATGAACGAAGTGAGCCAGACCAGGGAAGTGAGCGGAGACTCGAAATTCATTTTGTCGACGTTGCCGTACCGTGCTTTGGCGACGGCGCCGTTGATGAAGTAGGCCGCGGCGCTGGCCACCAGCATGGCAATACGCATAACGAAAATCCAGACGAGCAACTGAACCTGTACCGTGGGGTCCTTGACGCCCAGAAGGATAAATGTGATCAGCGCGACGCCCGTAACGCCATACGTCTCGAACCCATCGGCGCTCGGCCCAACCGAGTCTCCAGCGTTATCTCCGGTACAGTCCGCGATGACGCCCGGATTGCGCGCGTCATCTTCCTTGATTTTAAAAACAATTTTCATCAAGTCGGAGCCGATATCTGCGATCTTGGTAAAAATGCCGCCCGCAATTCGCAGCGCGGCTGCGCCCAGCGATTCACCAATGGCGAAGCCGATAAAACACGGCCCCGCATAATCTCCGGGAATGAAGAGCAGAATGAAAAGCATCATGAGCAGCTCGACGCTGATCAGCATCATGCCAATGCTCATGCCGGCTTCGAGCGGAATCTGATAGATAGGATAGGGCTTGCCGCGCAACCCGGCAAATGCCGTCCGCGAATTCGCAAAAGTGTTTACGCGAATGCCAAACCAGGCGACACCGTAGCTGCCGCCAATTCCGATTAAACTGAAGAGCAAAATGATGGGAAGCGTGGTGCTGATCGGCTTGTCCGGCACTGGTGACAGAACGCCAAAATACAGCACGATGATGACGGCGATGAACAGCCACAGAAAGAGAAGAAACTTTCCCTGCGTGACGAGGTATGTTTTGCAAGTTTCGTAGATCAGCTCAGAAACTTCGCGCATCGAGCGGTGCACCGGCAGGTTCTTCAATCGGTTGAAAATCACCAGGCCGAAAATGAGTCCAAAAATGCAGAACAGGATGCCAATCGTCAGCAGCTTATGGCCGTCCATTCCGAGGAAGGAGACCTGCGACAGATCGGGAAGCTTCAGGCCAGCTTCGCCGCCAGCTGTATCGGCGCCGGCCTGTGCCATTGCAACGGAGACACTGGACAAAATAAGAGCGGCGCAAGCGGCGCCTGCCATCGCGAATCGGCTTCGAAGCGAGCGTAGGCCCGCAAGCCAGGTGAACATCAGTAATCCTCCGTCAGAAATCCTCAATTTGAAGATCTGCTTAATGTTGTACCGATTTCCCGCACACCATTTCGCCCTGGAGATCATCTTTCAGGGCGCCGAATCAATGGCTGACCGGATTTGCTACAGGCTGCCACTTACGACTGGACAGGGGGTACTCCCCTTAGCCGCCGCGAACACGCGTCGCTCCCACCTCACCGTGGTTTGGACATACCCAAGAGCGGCAAAAGGGCGGTACAAGGCACATTTTTATAACACGCCGGAGTTGGGGGGTCAAACCGTTCCCTAGGCTGAACTGGCACGACGAAGGCCGCAAATCACTGGCACTGAGACAGCTCGCACCGGGTAAAACGTGCCGCCGTGAGAGCGGACTCCGTCTTGCCTGATCGTGCTTGCGCTTTCGCCGTGGGCGGCAAGAGGCCGTTCAGGCGCAAGTAAATTGAAAGCGCCGCATAGTGGTCGACCAGATCGTTTGTTACTTCCAGAGCGGCGGAAATTCGGGATACCTGCCTGCCGCCAAACCACGGAACCTGATCTCCCAGGGTTGCGTCGGTCAATTTCGCGAAAGCCTGCGTGCAAAAATCCATGGAAGCCTTTAGCGCTTCGACCAGCTTGTCTTTTTCCGTGTCTCCGAGCTTCGGTGTTTCCGGCGTCGCAGTCTCTGCGACCTTTGAGCAAGCGAAGTTGTTCACTTCGGCGACGTGCGCAATCGATTTGCCGAAGGTCATGTTCTCCGGTGTGGGCTTGTAGTTATATTTTTCGGCCGGCATTGTCTGGGCAGCTCCCAGCAGATTTTTGGAGTAGCGGTCAAGCGTCCGCCGCACAGCGGTTGAGGCAGGATTCGGCACAGGCCCCTGGGAACGAGCCGCAATGGGCGCCAGCAAACAAATAATTGCCATCCAGGTTAGTCGCTTCATTTTTCCCCCAGACCAACAAATGTCAATGCGTGTAACGCAGCACCAAACTACAGTGTGACACAATCTGATCTGATTCCACCCGGATTATGCGTACTTCACCAATGCCTTGAAGCCGAAATCCATGTGTAATTGCATGTGGCAATGGAAAAGCGACAGGCCGGGATGATTGGCGACAAAATCAACTTCGGCATTACTGAAACGAGGCACGTTCACGATGTCTTTG
>Ga0070735_10001002_pt1 | contig 28196 bp, 24 predicted proteins | sample Coa_R1_FD_66443 | JGI IMG/M metagenome (GOLD analysis project Ga0070735, IMG submission 66443) | Surface soil microbial communities from Centralia Pennsylvania, which are recovering from an underground coalmine fire - Coalmine... | ecosystem: Environmental > Terrestrial > Soil > Unclassified ...
TGGTCGGCCAGCAGGACCATCGCGGCCGACAGGGCGCGCCGCAGCGCGGGGGTGGCCCGGCGGTCACACAGCCGCGACCACAGCCGGTCCGCGATCGGGTAGTCCGAGAATGGATTATCCGATGCCGTGGGGTGCGGGGTGGCGGGGGGCAGGCAGTCCACGAGGCCGGCGATGATGCTGCGGGCGGCCGCGACCACCGCCGCCGGGTCCAGTTGCAGGCGCAGCGGGTCGGTGGCGGCCATGGCCGGCACGATGACCTGGAACCGCTCGAGCGGCAGCGTCCCGGCGGGCAGCGCGGCCTGCGCGGCGCGGCCCGCGGCCAGCGCGGCGGGCGTCGCCCGCCATATGACGGCGGCGGCTCGAGCGGGGGGTGGCGCGGGGAACTCGCCGGTCCAGAGGAGCTCGGCGACGTCTTCGAAGGTTTGGGTGGTGGCCAGGCGGATGGCGTCCAGGCCGCGGAAGCGCAGGCGGTCGCCGGTGATCTCGGTGATGGCCGACTCGACCGTGATGTCGGCGACGCCGGCCGGGCGGCGGGGGCGGCCGCGCCTGGCCAGCCGCTCGACCTCCTCGGAGTCGAACAGGCTGCCCCGGCCGTCGGGGGCACGGTCCCGGCGCAGGACGCCACGGCTGACGTAGGCGTAGAGCGTCGCGGGCTTGACGCCGAGCCGCTGGGCGGCCTGGAGGGCGGTCAGGAACTCGGTCACGTGGTCACCATCGGACCAGCAAGACAGCTGTCCAGCATGTCGTCACCACCGGGTCGCAGGACAAATTTGGGCATGCGGTCACCATGATCCATTTTGGCATTGAGTTTAATCAATATTGATGAAAGCGCGCCTGAACCACTCGGGGCTCGCGGCCGTGTCAGGGGTGGCTGAGGAACCATCCCGGGCAGGGCGGGCCGGTCGCGGTCAGCGCGCGGGATCATGGCTCATACGGAGGGCATGTCGTGATTCCCCTGGCCGCCGCCACCGTGGCAGGGTGGCTGCTCCTGTTCGTCGTACTCCTGATCCTGCCGTCCGCGTCGCGGTCGGGCCGGGAGGAGGGTGCGGCTCCGGGGGTCGAACCGCCCGCGGTGGTCAGCCTGCTGGCCGGGCGGCTGGAGCGGGACGGGTTCGCCGTGACGCTGGCCGACCTGGCCGCGCGCGGCTGGTTCCGGCTGAGCGGGACTCCGGGGCCGGCGGGGCCGGCGGGGCCGGCGGGCCTGGCGGCGGGTCCGGTGATGTGCGTGATACCCGCGGAGACGCCGGCCGAGGCGCTGGCGCCGTACGAGCGGCGGGTGATGGCGCACGTGGCGCGGCGGGCCGGGGTGCGGGGCGAGGTGCCCGCGCCGGCCCTGTCGGACAGCTTCGAAGGCGGTGAAACGGCGTTCCTGAAGGCGTTCCGCGACGAGGTCACCGCCGATGCCGAGCAGCGCGGACTGACCAGGCCACGGCTGAGCGGGCGCCGGGTCGGGCTGCTGGTCCTGGCGCTGTTCGTCCCGGCCGGGGCGACGGCCATCGTGCTGGACGCGGCCCATCGGTCCTACCCGCTGGCTTGGCCGGCCGTGTCCTGGTTCGTCCTGTCGCTGGTCACGGCCGGGGTGGGCGCCAGCCGGCGGCCCAGCGCGGCCGGCCAGGCGGTCCTGGGGCGGTGGCACTCGGCGGCCGACGAGGCGCGGCGCGGCCGGGCCGCCCGCGGGGGGGCCAGGGGGGTCGTCCCCCCGGGGCGGCAGAGCTACGGCAGCGAGGACCGGTTCGGGGCGTACGCGGCTGCGCTGGGCCGGGCGCCCGGCGCGGTGGCGGCCTTCACCGCGCCGGGGAAGGACCTGGTGTGGTCCAGCTACCGGGGCAGCTGGCAGCAGCTTCCGGTCGAGACGCACGGCGGGTCCTGGCCGGTGGCCATCGTCGCGATACTGGCCATCATCTTCGGCCCGATAGCCTACATCGGCGGCGTGATCTGGCTGTTCGCGGCCGGGCTGGGCTGGATCGGCGAGCGGGTGCTGGAACTGACCGCGGGCGCGGTCCTGGTGGGCTTGGCGATCTGGGCGGCGCGGCGGATGACGCCCCGGTTCGCCGAGTTCGACGGCCAGGTGATCCGGCAGACGTTCATCGAGCACGACGAGGACCCGGACGAGTACCGGGTCGTGGTGGACGACGGGGCCCGCCCCACGGCGTGGGACCTCAAGGTCCCGGCCGGTGCGTGGCGGCTGCTGACGCCGGGGACGTTCGTGCATGCCCGGGTGAACCTGAACAACCGGGACGTCACCATCGACCCGGTGGAGCCCCCGGCCGTGGCCAGGCCGCTGGCCGCGGTGGCCGCCGAGCAGGAGCGCGCTGGCTCCGGCGTGCTGCCGGACCCGGGCAGGCTGGTCACCGCGGACGAGGCCGCCGAGGTGCTGCGCGGCCCGGTCCGGGGCCGTCACGCGGACGGCCCGGGCAGCCGGGCGATGATCTGGCAGCCGTCCGGGGCGGCCCAGCCGATCCTGCGGATCGAGGTGCGCCCGGCCGGATCCGGGCCGCGGGTGCCGGCCGACGCACGGCCCGTGCCCGGCGTGGGCGGCGGCTTCCTGCTTGGCCAGAGCGCGATGCTGTACACCGGGTCGTGCATCGCGTCGATCGGCGTCCACGGCGCCGGCCAGGCCGCGGACGAGGCGTCGCTGACCCGCCTCCTGGCGCTGGTCTCCGCGCGGCTCCCGGGCCTGGTCATCCGGCCCTAAGCTCCGGCCCGGCCGGAGGCAGGGTCCGGCCGGGCCGGCCGGGGAGGCTACTGGTGCGGCGGAGGCATCTGGGGCTGGGCGCTGGGGCTGGGCTGGGGCTGGGGCTGGGGCTGGGGCTGGGCGCTGGGCGCTGGGGATAACGGGACGCGGGAACCACGGCCCGTTCTGAATAATGATTTTAATCAATGTTGACTGTACTTGCCGCCTCTGGTCAATCTTGACATATGCCATCAATCCACTTTCTCGACGTGACGAACCGGGACGGGGTGCAGACCGCACGCACCGGGTTGTCGAAATTCGGCAAGATCATGGTCAACTACTACCTGGGGCGCCTGGGCGTGGCCCAGTCCGAGATCGGATTCCCGTTCCTGTTCCACGAGGTCCCCTACGTGCGGGCCTGCCTGGCCCTGGCCGACGCGGGGGCGTTCGGGGACCTGCGGCTGTCCGGCTGGTGCCGGGCGGTGCCCGCCGACGTCGAGGCCGCGGTGTCGGTCGCGGCGCCCGGCGGCCAGCGGCTGCGCCATTACAACGTGTCGATCTCCACCTCGGACCAGATGATCGCGCACAAGTTCCGCGGCAAGCTTGACCGGTCCGCGATCATCGACGAGATGACCGCCGCGGTGGCGGTGGCCCGGGCCGCGGGGGTGGAGACGATCGGGGTCAACGCGGAGGACGGGTCGCGGACCGACGACGGGTACCTGCTGGAGTTCGCGACGGCGGCGCGGGAGGCGGGCGCGACGCGGGTGCGGTACTGCGACACGATCGGCGGCGACTCCCCCGGGCGGATCCGGGAGCGGTTCGCCAAGCTGGCCTCGGCGACCGGTCTCCCGGTCGAGACCCACTGCCACAACGACCTGGGCATGGCCGTGGCCAACTCGGTGTCGGGGGCGCTCGGCGACCTGGACGCGGGGCAGGACGCGTGGGTGAACACCTGCGTGAACGGTATCGGCGAGCGGGCGGGCAACGCCGACCTGCTGTCGTGCATCCTGGCCTTTTCGCACGGATTCGGGATATCCGATTCGGTGTCGGTCGGGGACCGGCTGGACTTGTCGTGGGCCAGGAGGTTCGGGCTGTGGGCGGGTTACGCGTTCGGGCAGCCGCTGCCGCCCGCGTGGCCGGGGGTCGGCCGCAACGCGTTCGCGCACGAGTCGGGCATCCACGCCGACGGGGCGCTGAAGGACCGGGCCAACTACGAGCTGTACGACGACTCGGCGCTCGGGCCGTTCCCCGCCGACTGGTACGCGCGCGAGGGCCGGGTGGTGCTGACCGGCGAGTACGGCGGCAAGGCCGGGTTCCGGCACGTGCTGGACGGCCTGGCTGTCGACGTGGCGGCGGACCAGGAGGACCTGGTGTTCTCGCTGGTCCAGCTGTGCGCGTCGGCAACCGGCAAGCCGCTCACCGACGACGAGCTGCGGCTGATCGCGGGATACCCGCACGAGCTGGCGTTGCTGTTTCCCGGACTGATTTCCGCATGATTTGACCTGGATGGGTCGCAGCTGGGCGAGGGGTGCTGTATATGTAGATGTTCTTTATTGGGTGGGGTGGATCGGCCTGTGGATTCTGGGGCACCTGGCGAGCTGGGCAGCGTGGGCGGGTACAGCCTGCTGAGCCGTCTCGGCGCGGGCGGAATGGGCCAGGTGTTCCTGGGGGAATCGCCGGGCGGCCGGCTGGTGGCGGTCAAGGTGATCCATCCCGCGCTGGCCGCCGACGAGCAGTTCCGGCTCCGGTTCGCACGGGAGGTGGACGCGGCCCGGCGGGTCGGCGGGTTTCACACCGCGCCGGTAGTGGACGCCGACCCGTACGCCGATCCGCCGTGGATGGTTACCGCCTACATTGACGGGCCGTCCCTGCAGCTGGCGGTCGACCGTGACGGGCCGCTGCCCCCGGAGCGGGTACGGCGGCTTGGCGCCGGGCTGGCCGAGGGGCTGGCTGCCATCCACGCCTGCGCCCTGGTGCACCGCGACCTGAAACCCGGCAACGTGATCATGGCCGCCGACGGGCCGCGGATCATCGACTTCGGCATCGCCCGGGCGGCTGGAGCGAGCGCGCTGACCTCTGCCGGCGTGGTGGTCGGGACGTTCGGGTACATGTCGCCCGAGCTGCTGCGGGGTGAGGCGGCCGGCCCGGCCAGTGACGTGTTCGCCCTGGGCTGCGTGCTGGCTTTCGCCGCCACGGGCCGCCCGCCCTTCGGGGATGACCTGGCTGCCGCGGTGATGTTCCGCATTATCAGCGAGGCGCCGGACCTGGAGGGCCTGCCCGACGACGACCTGCTCCAGCTCATCACCGGCTGCCTGGCCAAGGCTCCGGCCGGCCGGCCCTCGGTGGACGCGATCTTGACCGCGCTGACCGGCCGGGTTCCTGGCCCGGCGAGCAGGGCGGTTCCGGTCGCGGGGCCGGCCGCGGTTCCGGTCACCGGGTCGGCCGCGGTTGCGGCACCGACCGGTCCTGGTCAGTACGCTCAGCTCCCATCTCGCACCGCACCGCCCCGCCCGCCGGGCCCGCCGGGCGGGCCGCGCGCCCGGCGTCCCCGTCGCCGACGGACTGGCGCGCTCATCGGGGCCGGGACCGCGGTGGCCGCCGTAGCCGCCGCCCTGCCCTTCCTGCTGACCACGCACCATCCGCAGGCCGCAGCCGGCTATACCCCGAGCGCGGGACCCGGCGTGATCAGCCGGGCGGCGGCCCACGGCAGCAGCAGCCCGCACCCGGCCAGTCCCGGTCCTGGCCGCCCGAGTACCAGCCGCCCGAGCACCGGCAGTCCTGGGCCGAAGCCGGTTCCGACCAGCGCCGTGGCACCGGTCGACGTGACCTTCCACGGCTCCGGCGACCCCTCGTTCTTCGACGTCGCGTTCAGCCCGGACGGCCGGATGGTGGCCGCCGCCGGCGGCGTGACCGCGGGTGCCTTCGTCTGGGATATCGCCACCGGCCGCCTCATCACGCTCGCCGACCCGGAGCGGTCCGGCGTATCTGAGGTGGCGTTCAGCCCGGACGGCAAGCTGCTGGCCACGGCCGACGGCGACGACAGCGAGTATCTGTGGGCCATGCCAAGCGGCACGCTCATTGCCACGCTCACCAGGCCGAACGCGGGCGGTGCCCCCTACGGGATGGCCTTCAGCCCGGACGGCAGGCTGCTGGCCGTCGGCGAGGGTGCCTTCCAGACCGACCTGTGGGACGTCACCACCCGCACGCTCTTGTACAACCTGAAGGACTCGGACGGCATCTCCGGGGTGGCGTTCAGCCCGGACGACAAGCTCCTGGCCTCCTCCGGCGGTCCCGCATTCCTGTGGAACGTCGCCTCCGGCCAGCGCGTGGCCAGCCTCTACGACGATCCGGGCACCAAGAGCGGCGTGAACGATGTGGCGTTCAGCCCGGACGGTACGCGGCTGGCCACCGTCGACACCAACGGCCACGCCTACCTGTGGGACGTCGCGGCCCGCAAGGTCGCCGCCAGATTCACGCCGCCGGGGCTGGCACACAACCTGCGCGGGGTGGCGTTCAGTCCGGACGGCACGCTGGTGGCCATCGCCAGCGACAACGGGCGAGCCTACCTGTGGAACATTGCCTCCGGCACACTCGCCGGCACCCTCACCGACCCGAGTCACGGGTCGGTGAGCAGCGTCGCGTTCAGTCCGGACGGCAAGATGCTGGCCATCTGCGACGACAACGGAAACGTCTATGTGCGGGTCACGAGCGAGCTCGCCTCCTGACCTGTTAGTCATGACGCCTGGCGCACGTGGATAATCGCCGGTGTGAAGGTGTTCATCTCCTTTGACATGGAGGGCGTGGCCGGGATCGTCGACTGGGCGCAGTGCCGCGCGCCCGGGCAGCCGTACGAAGAGGGCCGGCGGCTGCTGCTCGGCGAGGTCAACGCGGCGATCGACGGCGCGATCACCGGCGGGGCGACGGAGATCGTCTGCAACGACTCGCACGGGACGATGAACAACCTGGACCCGGCCGACCTGCACGGGCAGGCGTCCTACGTGTCCGGGCGGCACAAGCCGCTGTACATGATGCAGGGCCTGGACGCCACCGCGGACCTGGTGTTCATGGTCGGCTACCACGGGTCGATCTCGGGCGAGAGCTCGGTGCTGTCGCACACCTACAACCCGGCGGTGATCTCGCACGTCACGCTGAACGGGACGCGGGCCGGGGAGAGCGGGATCAACGCGCTGGTCGCGCTGGCCTGCCAGGCGCCGGTCGGGCTGATCACCGGGGATCAGCACACGATCGCCGAAGCCGACCCGTTCCTGCCCGACGCCGAGCGCGTGGTGGTCAAGGAGTCGTTCACCAGGTTCGGCGCGGCCAGCTTGCACCCGGAGGTGGCCCGGGAGCTGATCGCCGACGGGGCGCGGCGGGCGGTGGAACGCGCCGCGGCCGAGCCGTCGGAGGTGTGGGAGATCGCGGCCGCGGGGCCGGGCGCGGTGTCGGCGTCGGAGTCGGAGCTGGCCGTGCTGGGGCTGCCGGCCGTCTCGCTGCCCGCGGTGCTCGAGGTGCACATGCAGACCGCGGACATGGCCGAGGTGGCGTCGTGGGCGCGCGGGGTCGAGCGGTCCGGGGTGCGGACGGTGAGCATCAGCGGCGACGACCCGATGGCGCTGTTCCGGTCGTTCGTGGCGGTGACCTACATCACCCGGGTCTCCGAGGGACGTTAGCGGTGGTCGCTCTGGGCGCTACCACGACGCGAGTGGCCGGCGTTCCGGCGCTGCTGCGGTACCGGGAATCGCCGGAGGCGGCGGCCGGGCACGGCACGGTGCTCTTCTACCACGGCTTCGGCGGGACGAAGGAACGGCCCGAGGCGTACCTGACCGCGCTGGCCGAGGCCGGTTTCCTCGCGGTCAGCCTGGACGCCATCGGCCACGGCGAACGCCGGTACCCGGATTTCGAGATGATCTTCGACAACCAACGCTGGGACACGCAGTTCGAGGAGGTCGAGACCCACTTCCTCAAGCTCCTCGATGACACCGCCGCCGAGGTGCCGGCCATCGTCGATGCCCTGCTCGCCCGGGGCTGGGCCCGGGCGGACCGGGTCGGCGTGGCCGGGCGGTCGCTGGGTGGCAATATCGCGTTCGCGTCGGTCCTGGCCGACTCCCGGGTGCGGGCAGCCGTGTCGGTGGTGGGCTCGCCGGAATGGACGCTGCCGCGGCCGCACAGCCCGCATCACCACCCGGATCGGTTCTTCCCGGCCGCCGTTCTGGCCCAGGCGGCCGAGTTCGACGAACACTGTCCCCCGGGGCCGATCAGGGCCTTCTATGCCGCGCTCGAGCCGTGGTACGCGGCCGAGCCGGCCAGGATGGGATATGTCGAATATCCGGGGGTCGGGCATTTCCTGACCCCGGAGCTCGATATCGAGAGCTGCCAGGCGATGGTGGCATGGTTCCGGAGGTGGCTGCCGTCTCCGGGGGACGGTTAGGTCGGGGACCCGGCCGCGGCGCCGGTGACCTTCTCGCGGCCCCAGCGGGCCAGCGTGGCGTCCCAGTCCAGCGGCACGGTCATGCCGCCGTCGGCCAGTTCCGCCGCCCAGTCCTCGGCGGGCACCCGCCACAAGACCTCGAACTCGATGCCGCTGGGGTCCTTGGCGTACAGCGACTTGGACACGCGGTGGTCGCTCTCCCCCACCAGGGCTCCGGCGGCCAGCAGCCGGGCCCGGATGTCGACCAGGTCGCCCAGCGTGCCGACCTCCCAGGCCAGGTGGTAGAGGCCGGGGTGTTCGGGCTGGTCGGGCGCGTGCCCGGCGCCGATCTCGAACAGGCCGAGGTCGTGGTCGTTGGCCGAGTCCGGTGCGCGCAGGAACGCGGCGCGGCCGGGGATCTCCGTCCGGACCTCGAAGCCGAGGGTCTGCCGGTAGAAGTCCATGGTGCGCTGCAGGCCGTGCACGTACAGGACGGCGTGGTTGAGACGGCGGACGGCCATCGCGCGTTCCTTTCTCCGATGAGCTGGCTCTTAGCTGAAATCCCGTCGGGGGCCTGCTCATTCCCCGTTAAGTTGCGGCTAGCTACCGGGTGCGGGCCGGTGTAGACGGTGCGGGGGCGCAGCGGGGCGTTCTTGGCGTACTCCTCGAGGGCGTGCGCGATCCAGCCCGCGGCCCTGGCCACCGCGAAGACGGCCTCGCCCGCGCCCGGGATCATGCCCGCCACGCTGGTCAAAGTGGCCAGCGCGAAGTCGACGGTGGGCTCGGGCAGCGACCGGCGGCCGGTCTCGGCCAGCACCGCCTCGGCGACCGCGTACCTCGCGGACCGGGGCGCCGCCTTGCGGATCAGGTCGAGCAGGGCCTGCGCGCGGGGGTCGGCCTGGTGCCCCTGATCGGCGCCGCGGCCGCCGTGGTGGAAGTCGCCGAAGCCGGGTATCCGCTCGCCCCGGCGCAGCAGGTCGCCCACGACCCGCACCGCGTCGGCGGGCTCGCGGGCCGCGGCGAGCATGGTCTCGGCGCCCAGGGAGGCGCCGCCGTGCCGGGGATTGGCGTTCAGCCCTCCGCCGAGCGCGCCCAGGCCGGTGGCCACCACCGCGTACGGATCGGCGCGGACCGAGGCCGCCATCCGCGCGGCGAACGTGGAGGCGGCCAGTTCGTGGTCGGCGAGCAGGGCCATCGCCGCGCGCAGCGCGCCGAGCAGGCCCGGATCGGGCCGCCTGGGGCAGATCTTGTACCAGAACCGCCCGGCGATGCCGCCCTCGGCCAGCCTCGCGGGTGAGCCGTTCTGAGCCGGGGAGCCCGGGTCGGGCAGGCAGTCGATCATCCCGGCGATGATGGTGCGGCCCGCGGCGATGACCGCGGGCGGGTCCAGGTGCAGCCGCAGCGGATCGGTGGCCGCCATCGCGGGCACGATGACCCGCAGCCGCTCCAGCGGCAGCGTCCCCTCGGGCAGCGCGGCCTGGGCACCGGCGCCGGCCGCGACCGCCTCGGGGGTGGCCTGCCAGGGCCCGTCGTGGCCCAGGCCGCTGTGGCCGAGGCCGCCGGTCCACAGCCAGGCGGCCACCTCCTCAAAAGGGCGCCACAGCGCGAGCTTGGTCACCTCCAGGCCCCGGTAGCGGAGCCGACCGTCCGCGACCTCGGTCAGCTCCGATTCGATGACGAAGTCCGCGGTCCCGGCCGCGCGGCGCGGCTCGCCGCGCTGGCCCCGTTCGACCAGGCGGGCCACCTCGTCCGCTTCGAACAGGCTGCTCCGCCCGTCCTCCCCGCGCCGCCTCGCGAGCATCCCCCGGCTCACGTACGCGTACAGCGTGGCCTGCTTAACCCCCAGACGCTGCGCAGCGTCGGCAGCGTTGATCCACTCCCCCATGGGGGAAGACCATAGCGCCTCTGATCAACGTTGACTGGATTACTACAGCGTGTCGTAGAGTTAGCGGAGCTGGCCCCGCTGCCGGCGGCGCAGCTCGCGGTACCGCCGTCGCTGCGACTCGTCCAGCATCAGCCAGGCGGTGGCGGGCACGGCGATGGCCACAACAATGAGCGCGAAGGCCAGCCACCAGGGGATGAATCCCAGCAGGATCAGGCCCACGACGACCCCGCCGATGCCCCATTTCATATGCGGTGACATGCTGACTCCGTTCCTCCGTCCCGGACCGGGAGCCCCCGGACCCAGCCCAGCTTGTTCTAGCTTATAGCCCTCTGGCGCATCCGGCGGATGCCGTCTGCCGAGCGGGCCCGGGGCAGAGTACGCTGCGGGCATACGCTTGACCTTCCCTGGGGAGGACGCCGTGACGATGGCGATGCCGGTTGAGCCGGAGGCCAACGAGCTGCTGAGCCGGAGCCCGCTCGCGCTGCTGATCGGGATGGTGCTCGACCAGCAGGTGACGCTCGAGAAGGCCTTCAGCGCGCCGCTGGACCTGGTCAAGCGGCTCGGGCACGAGCCCACGACGGCCGAGCTGGCCGAGTTCGACCCGGTCGCGCTGGCCGGCATCTTCTCCGAACGCCCGGCGCTGCACCGCTTCCCCAAGGCCATGGCGGCCCGCGTGCAGGAAATGGCGCGGCTGATCGTGGACCAGTACGACGGCGACCCCGCTCAGCTGTGGAGCACCGCCAAGACCGGCGCCGAACTGCTCAAGCGGGTCTCGGCGCTGCCCGGGTTCGGCGCGCAGAAGGCGCAGATCTTCGTGGCCCTGCTCGGCAAGCAGTTCGACGTGCAGCCGCGGGGCTGGCGGCAGGCGGCCGGGAAGTTCGGGGTCAAGGGATCGCATTTGTCGGTCGCGGACATCTATGACGCCGAGTCGCTGGCCCGGGTGCGCTCCTACAAGCAGGGACTGAAGGCCGCGGCCAAGGCGACCGAGGCGGGTGCGGTCGCCGCTGTGCCCGCCAAGACCTCGTAGGTTCCGCTAGCGTCAGGTCGGTGGACTCCTTCGCCGAATTCCTCGAAGAACTGCCCAAGGTCGAGCTGCACCTGCATCTGGTCGGGTCCGCGTCGGTGCCGACGGTGCTCGAGCTGGCCCTGCGGCACGCCGCCGACGGCGAGGCCCCGGCTGGCGTTCCGGGGACCGAGGCGGAGCTGCGGGCGTTCTTCGAGTTCCGGGACTTCCCGCACTTCGCGGAGGTGTACAGGGCGGTCAGCGCGCTGGTCCGCGAGCCGGCCGATGTCGCCGCGCTGGTAACCGGCGCCGCGCGCGACCTGGCCGACCAGAACGTCAGGTACGCGGAGCTGACCGTCACGCCGTACACGTTCACCGCGGCCGGCATGCCGGCGCGCGAGCTGACCTCGGCCCTGGACACCGCGGCCCGGTCGGCGCAGCATGACCACGGGGTCCGGATCGGCTACATCTTCGACATCGCCAGCGAACTCGGCGCGGACGCCGCACAGGCGACCCTGGACCACGCGCTATCCTGCCCGCCCGCGGCGCTGACCGGGTTCGGGCTGGCCGGCATCGAGCAAACCCGGGTCGCGCACCGGGACGTGTTCCGCGACGTCTTCGCGGCGGCCAGCGCGGCCGGGCTGCACAGCGTCCCGCACGCGGGCGAGATGTCGGGCCCGGCGACGATCTGGGAGGCGCTGAACGGCCTGGGGGCCGAGCGGATCGGGCACGGCATCAGCTGCCTGGATGATCCCGTCCTGGTCGCGTACCTGCGGGAGAAGCAGATCCCGCTCGAGGTGTGCCCGACGTCCAACGTCTGCACCCGGCAGGTGCCGGACCTGGCCTCGCATCCGCTGCCCCGGCTGCTGGCGGAGGGGCTGTTCGTGACGCTGAACAGCGACGACCCGCCGATGTTCGGCACCACGCTGACGCAGGAGTACCGGCAGGCCGCGGCGGTGCTCGGGCTGAGCCGCGACCAGCTTGCCGACCTGGCCCGGGCCGGGGTGCGGGCCTCGTTCCTGGACGCCGCGGCCAAGCAGGCCCTGCTCAGCGAGATCGAGCAGGTGGCGGCCGGCCATGCCTGACGAGATCCGGGTCCGGGTCCGGCTCCGGCCGGTCGAGGAGGCCGACCTGGCCACGCTCGAGGCGGCTCATTCGCGCGAGGCCGACCCGTGGAACTGGTTCGGGCACACACCCGCCGGCGCGATGCGGCGGCGCTTCGCCGAGGGGATGATCTCCGCGGAGGGCGGCTCGCTCGCGGTGGAGGCCCCGGACGGCGCGCTGGCCGGAGGGGTCAGCTGGTTCACCGTCCAGCACGGGCCCACCGCGGCGTGCCGGGCCCTGAACATCGGGATCTCGATACTGCCCGGCCAGCGGGGGCGCGGCTACGGCGCGGCGGCCCAGCGAGCGCTGGCCGAGTACCTGTTCGCCACCACGCTGGTCGAGCGGATCGAAGCCGAGACCGACGTGGAGAACGTGGCCGAACAGCGCGCCCTGGAACGCGCCGGCTTCAGCCGGGAGGGAGTCCTGCGGCACACGCAGTTCCGCGCCGGGCGCTGGCGGGACAACATCATCTACAGCGTGCTGCGCGCCGAGGTCAGCCTGGACCAGTTTTGACGTCCGCGCGCGTCGGCCGGTAACGGGTAGCAGGGACACACGCGCGACGAGCCTGCGGGTAGGGTTTTTGCCCAGGTAGGTGGTTCTTCATGGAAGATACGGGGACACCGGACGGCGAACCGCGGGCGCGTTCTGCCCCGTCCTGGCCGCTGGTGCTGCCGCTGACGCTGCTGGTCATCCTGGGGCTGGCCGGACTGCGCGGGGCGGTGACGCGGCCCCGGTGGGACGGGCCGCTACGGCACGACAGCCTGGTCATCGGGCTGACGCTCGAGGTGATCCTGGGGATCTTGCTGGTGCTGACCTACCGGCGCCGGTCCCGGGCCATGCGCGCGGTGGCGCACGAGCAGGCACCGGCCAACGACGTGGCCGCCAAGCTGCGCGGGGTCCTGCTGCTCGTCCTCGGGGCGGGCATGATCGCCGTGGCGGTGGCCATCGTCGTCAGCCTGCACCTGCACCTGGGCAACGGCCGGCCTCTGCCCCTGGCCTCGGCCAGCGCCCCGCCCAGCATAAAACAGCCTCACGTACCGTCGGCCAGGAGGCCCGAGTTCAACGTGCACGTCTCGGCCGCCGTCGTCCTGTACGTCCTGCTCGTCCTGCTGCTGGTGGCCGCGGTGCTGCTGAGCATCTGGTGGTCGCGGCGGTTCGCGCCCTCGTTCAGGGGCCGGACCACCGGCTTCCTGGCTGAGGACCCCGAGGACCTGCGAGAGGCGGTGGAATCGGGCCGGTCGGCGCTGCGTACCGTCGACGACGCGCGCGCGGCGATCATCGCCTGCTACGCGGCCATGGAGGCCAGCCTGGCCGAGCGGGGCGCGGCCCGGGCCGTCGCCGACACGCCCGACGAGCTGCTGGCCCGGGCGACCAGCAGCGGCCTGGTGCGCGGCACGGCGGCCGCGCGGCTGACCTCGCTGTTCTACGAGGCCAGGTTCTCCAGCCACCCGCTGGGCCGCAGCCAGCGCGACGCGGCCGAGCGGGCCCTCGACGAGCTGGCCGCCGCAGTGGCCTCGGTCGAGCCCCAGCCATGACCGACCCCAGCAGGGACGACGGCGGCATGGTGAGCCCCTGGCGAGGCACGACGCCGGAACTGCTCACCGCCGTCCTGGTCGTCGTGGCGACTGCCATCGCCGGATACGCGGTGGCCAGCTGGGCGGGCCTGACCGTGGTGGCCGTCGCGGCCGCGGCGAGCGCGATGGTCCTGATCCGCGCGCTGCTGCCGCAGCTCACGCCGGACGCCGCGAGGAAGGCCAAAGAGAAGCCGCGGGCCCGCATCCTGAGCGGCTACTCGCACCGGCGGTTCATGGTGCACACCGCGATGACCAGCCAGAACTACTACGACGCCGAGCTGCGCCCGGTGCTAGAGCACCTGCTGGCCGCCCGGCTGGCCGAACGCCACGGCGTGCACCTGTACCAGGACCCGGACGCGGCCCGCCGGCTGCTGTGCCGTAGCCCGCGGGACCAAGGCCTGTGGCACTGGATCGACCCGGTCACCCGGCCGGAGCAGCCGACGCGGCAAGGGCAGGACGGGCGCGGCATCCCCAGGCATACCCTGGCCCGCCTCATCGACCGATTGGAGAAGCTTTGATGGGTCCCGAAGAGACGGCGGCGAACTGCTCGGCCATCCTGGACGAGCTCGAGCGCGCGGTCGTCGGCCGCCGCCGGACCCTGGAGCTGGTCCTGATCGGCATCCTGGCCGGCGGGCACGTCCTGCTCGAGGACCTGCCCGGGCTGGGCAAGACGCTCATCGCCCGGTCGTTCGCCCGGGTACTCGGCCTGGACTTCACCCGCATCCAGTTCACGCCGGACCTGCTGCCCTCCGACGTGGTCGGCGCCCCGCTGTACGACCAGCGGTCGGCCGAGATGGTGTTCCGGCCGGGGCCGGTGTTTACCCAGCTGCTGCTGGCCGACGAGATCAACCGGACGCCGCCCAAGACCCAGGCGGCGCTGCTGGAGGCGATGGGCGAGGGCCAGGTGAGCGTGGACGGGCAGACCCGCATGCTGCCGCAGCCGTTCGTCGTGCTGGCCACCGACAACCCGATCGAGTACGAAGGCACCTACGAGCTGCCCGAGGCGCAGCTCGACCGGTTCCTCATGCGGCTGCGCCTGGGCTACCTGAGCACCGGCGACGAAACCGACATGCTCCGCCGCCGCGTGGCCAGGGCCACCGAGTACGCCGAGCTCAGCCCGGTGACCAGCCCGGACGGCGTGCTGGCCATGCGGGACTCGCTGGAGCAGGTGGAGATCAGCCCCGACCTGCTCGACTACATCGTGGCCATCGTCCGGGCGACCAGGAAGGACGCCCAGGTCCAGGTGGGCGCGAGCCCGCGTGGCGGCCTGGCCCTGGTCCAGCTGGCCCGCGGCCAGGCGGTACTGCGCAAGCGCGACTATGTGACGCCCGACGACATCAAGAACGTGGCGGTGCCCGCGCTGGCGCACCGGGTCACGCTCCGCCCCGAGCTGTGGGTCCGCCAGGTCTCGGCCGATGAGGTGGTGACCAAGCTGCTCGGGGGCGTGCCCACGCCGAAGACCGATCCACGGACACAGGCAGTCACCGGCTGATGTCGGGCGACGACGCGGATCGGAGCTCCGCATCGGGGGGCTCCGGGCCACCGGGGTCTGGGGTGTCCCCAGGGGGCACAGAGTCCCCCCGGGCCAGCACAGTCAGCCTAAGGTGGCGGTCGTCGCGGCACGCTCGCCGGCTACTCACGCTGGGCCTGGCCGCGCTGTTCATCGCGACGCTGGCCCGGCGCCCGGAGTTCGCGGGGCTGGCCGCGCCCGCGCTGCTGCTGCTCGCGGCCGGGCGCAGCCAGCAGCGGCCGTCGCGGGTCCGGCTGCGAGCCCGGCCCAGCACCCGGCGGGCCTTCGAGGGCGAGCTGGTGGCCATCGACATGACGGTCGAGGGCCAAGGCGAGTGCAGCGTGCGGTGGACCTGGCATCCGGGCCGGGAGATAGAGCCGGAGGGCGCGGCAGCCGCCGACGGGGAGCGGGCCCGGTTCACCTTCTCCCCGCAGCGCTGGGGACGGCGGCAGATCGGCACCCTGGACGTGATGCTGCGCGACCGCTGGCGGCTGGCCGAGGGCCACCTGACCGTGAACCTGCCCTCGCTCGACTGCTACCCGGCCCCGGCCCGGCAGCGGACCCAGGTGGTGCTCAGCCGGCTGCAGAACCGGCTCGGCGAGCACGCGGCGCGGACGTTCGGTGAGGGCATCGAGTTCGCCGGCGTCCGCGAGTACGTGCCGGGCGACCGGCAGCGCAGCATCAACTGGCCGGCCAGCACCCGGCGCGGGCGGCTGCAGGTGAACACGTTCGCCGCCGAGCGGTCCCAGGACGTGGTGCTGCTCGTCGACGGCACCTCCGACGTCGGCGAGCCGGGGTCATCAGCGCTCGACCTGGCGCTGCGCGGCGCCGCGGCCGCGGCCCGCGCGTACCTGGACGCCCGGGACCGGGTGGGCGTGATCACCTACCACTGGGGCTCGGTCGGCTGGCTGCCGCCGGGGCTCGGCGGGCGGCAGGTGTACCGGATCATCGACTCGATGCTGGCCAGCGAGCGGGGCGGCGAAGGACCAGCCGGAGCGGTGCACGGGACCAGCATGCGCCGGCTGCCGCGGGCCGCGCTGCCGCCGGGCGCGCTGGTCGTGGTGTTCAGCCCGCTGCTGGACCAGCGGTTCGTCGAGACGCTGCGGGACATGCGCGAGCGCGGCTTCACCATCTTGGTGGTGGACGTGCTCAACGCCGATCCGCCCGTCCGGCCGCGCAGCACGGACCGGATGGCCAGGCGGATCTGGCGGATGGAGCAGGAGGCGATCAGGTTCTCGCTGCGCGAACTCGGCGTCCCGGTGGTGCACTGGGACGGGATCGTCTCCCTGGACCTGCCGCTGGCCCGCTATACCCGCCGCCCGATGATCGCCTCGGGGGCGCGGCGATGACCCGGGTCGCCGCGGCCCGGCTCGGGGCAGCACTGCTCGGCGCGGGCTGCGTGGTCTGGGCCGCCGCGCCGCTCGTGCACCGGGGCTGGGCCAACCTGGCCCTGGTCATGGCCATCGCCGGGGTGGCCGCGGGCGCGCTGCGACTGGCGCTGGCCGGGGTCCCGGCGCCCGAGGACACGTTCCTGCTGTCGGTCCCGGTACGGGCCTGGCTCGGATTCCTCGAGACGCTGCGCCGGGTGCCCTGGGAGGAGGTCGCGGCCGTGGCGCTGGTGTGGCTGGAGGTGATGCACCGGTCCCGGCCGTGGCACACCGCGGTGCTCGGCGCCGCGGTCATCGCCTACCTGCTCGCCACGCACCTGGCCGAGTCCGACGCCTCCCCCGCGGCGCTCCGGCCGCAGGCGCGGGTGCTGGCCGTGGGGGCGGGCCTGCTCGCCCTCGGCGCGGGCGCCGGGATGCTGCCCGCGACCGGGCCGGGCGCGGGCTCGGCGCTGCTCCGGCTGGTCGCGGCGGTCGCGCTGATCGCCGCGGCCGGCCTGGTCCTGCCCTTCGTGGCCCCGCGCGACACCTCGGACCAGTAGGCCCCGGAAGTGGGCGGCGGACCCTTGTAGGGATATACAAGAGGGACACGGAATCACGGGTCTTCCTTGGGGCCTGGCGGCTTACGAGAGCGCTGGTCAGGCGGGAAGATGGGGATTTACGCAGAGGAAACAGGAGGCCTGATGGCTGAGATCGTCCGGGCCGGGCTAATCCAGCAGCGCTGGACCGGGGACAAGGAATCGATGATCGCGGCGGCGGTGGACCATATCCGGACCGCGGCCTCGGCCGGCGCGCAGGTCGTGTGCCTGCAAGAGCTGTTCTACGGGCCGTACTTCTGCCAGGTGCAAGACGCCGACTACTACTCTTACACCGAGGCCATCCCGGACGGGCCGACCACCCGGCTGCTGCAGGACGTCGCGCGGGAGAGCAATATCGTCATCGTCGCGCCGATGTACGAGGAAGAGCACCCGGGCATCTACTACAACACCGCGGCGGTAATCGACGCCGACGGCAGCTACCTGGGCAAGTACCGCAAGACGCACATCCCCCAGGTCAAGGGGTTCTGGGAGAAGTTCTACTTCCGGCCGGGCAACATGGGCTACCCGGTGTTCGACACCGCGGCGGGCCGGATCGGCGTCTACATCTGCTACGACCGGCACTTCCCCGAGGGCTGGCGGGCGCTCGGCCTGGCCGGGGCGCGGATCGTGTTCAACCCGTCGGCCACCAGCCGGGGCCTGTCCCAGTACCTGTGGCGGCTCGAGCAGCCCGCGTCCGCGGTGGCCAACGAGTACTTCATCGGCGCGATCAACCGGGTCGGCATCGAGCCGCTCGGCGACGACGACTTCTACGGCCAGACCTACTTCGTCGACCCGCGCGGGCAGTTCGTCGGCGACGTCGCCGCCGACGACAAGGACGAGGTGGTGGTCCGGGACCTGGACATGGACCAGCTGGCCGAGGTCAGGAACCTGTGGCAGTTCTACCGCGACCGCCGCCCCGACCAGTACGAGACGCTGGTCCAACCATGAGCATTCTGATTTCTGGCGGGACGGTGGTGACGGCGTCCGGGACGCTGGACGCCAACGTGCTCGTGCAGGGCGAGAAGATCGAGGCGTTGCTGAGCGGGGACGACACCGTTCCGGAGGTGGACCGGGTCATCGACGCGACGGGCAAGTACGTGCTGCCGGGCGGGATCGACGTGCACACGCACATGGAGATGCCGTTCGGCGGGACGTTCTCCGTGGACACGTTCGAGACCGGCACCCGGGCCGCGGCCTGGGGCGGCACCACGACCATCATCGACTTCGCGGTCCAGGCCAAGGGCACCTCGCTGCTGGCCACCCTGGACAAGTGGCACGCCAAGGCGGACGGCAACTGCGCCATCGACTACGGCTTCCACATGATCGTCTCCGACGTCAACGACACGACGCTCAAGGAGATGGAGGCGTGCGTCGCGGCCGGGGTGAACAGCTTCAAGATGTTCATGGCCTACCCCGGCGTGTTCTACGCCACCGACGGGGAGATCCTGCTGGCCATGCAGCAGGCCGCCCGGCTGGGCGCGACCATCTGCATGCACGCGGAGAACGGCATCGCCATCGACCAGCTGGTCGCGCAGGCGCTCGCGGCGGGCCGCACCGACCCGGTGTACCACGGCCTGACCCGCCCGCCCGAGCTGGAGGGCGAGGCGACCTCACGGGCCATCACGCTGGCCAAGGTGGCGGACTGTCCGCTGTACATCGTGCACCTGTCGGCCAGCCAGGCGCTGGCGGCGGTGGCCGAGGCCCGGGACGCCGGGCAGAACGTGTTCGCCGAGACCTGCCCGCAGTACCTGTACCTGTCCCTGGACGACCTGGCCCGGCCGGACTTCGAAGGCTCGAAGTTCGTCTGCTCGCCGCCGCTTCGGCCCAAGGGCCACCAGGACTCGCTGTGGCGCGGCCTGCGGACCAACGACCTGTCGGTGGTGTCGACCGACCACTGCCCGTTCTGCTTCAAGGACGGCAAGGAGCTGGGCCGGGGCGACTTCTCCAAGATCCCGAACGGGATGCCCGGCGTCGAGCACCGGATGGACCTGCTGCACCAGGGCGTGGTGGCGGGCCAGCTGTCGCTGCCGCGCTGGGTGGAGGTGGCCTCGACGACGCCGGCCAGGATGTTCGGCCTGTACCCGCGCAAGGGGGTCATCGCGGCCGGCTCGGACGCCGACATCGTGATCTACGACCCGCAGGCCACCCAGACGCTGTCGGCGGCCACGCACCACATGAACGTGGACTACTCCGCGTACGAGGGCATGCAGCTCACCGGCAGGGTGGTGACCACGCTGTCCCGCGGCCGCGTGGTGATCGACGACGGCCAGTACCTGGGCAGTACCGGCCACGGCACGTTCCTGGCCCGCGGGCTGAATCAGTACCTGCTGTAGCAGCACGCACCACGGTCCGTTCGGAGTAAAAAAGGTCTTTAGGAGGGGTCATGAAATTCGGTGTGGTCCTGCAGACCAACCCGCCCGCCAGCCGGGTGGTCGACATGATGCGGCGGGCCGAGGACGCGGGCTTCTCCTACGGGTGGACGTGGGACTCACACGTGCTGTGGCAGGAGCCGTTCGTGATCTACTCGGCGGTGCTCGCCGCGACGTCGGGCCTGACCGTGGGGCCGATGGTGACCAACCCGGGCACCAGGGACTGGTCGGTCACCGCGTCGCTGTTCGCGACGCTGAACGACATGTACGGCAACCGGACCGTGTGCGGGATCGGCCGCGGCGACTCGGCCCGTCGGGTGATCGGGCAGCCGCCGATGTCGCTGGCCTCGCTCTCGTCGGCGATGAGCGTGATCAAGGGCCTGGCCGAGGGGCGGGAAGTGATCCACCACGGCCAGCCGCTGCGGCTGCCGTGGGTGCGTGACGGCAAGCTGGAGATCTGGATGGCCGCGTACGGGCCGAAGGCGCTGAAGCTGGTCGGCGAGCAGGCCGACGGGTTCATCCTGCAGACCGCCGACCCGGACATCGCCCGCTGGACCATCGGGTCGGTGCGGGAAGCGGCCAAGGAGGCCGGGCGCGACCCGGCCTCGATCACGATGTGCGTGGCGGCGCCCGCCTACGTGGGCGAGGACCTGGCGCACCAGCGGGAGCAGCTGCGGTGGTTCGGCGGAATGGTGGGCAATCACGTGGCCGACCTGGTGGGCAGGTACGGCACGGACGGACCGGTGCCGCACGAGCTGACCGACTACATCGCGGGGCGTGCGGGGTACGACTACGCGCACCACGGTCGTTCGGACAACCCGGACGTGGACTTCGTGCCGGACGCGATCGTCGACCGGTTCTGCCTGCTCGGGCCGGTGTCCGCGCACGTCGAGCAGTTGCGCGAGCTGGCCGACGCCGGCGCCGACCAGTTCGCCCTGTACCTGATGCACGACCAGGAGGAGGAGACCCTGGCCGCCTACGGGTCGCAGATCATCCCGTTGCTCGGCTAGTCGGTCCCGGCTGCGGTGAGGGTCTTCTCGAGCTTGGGCAGCTCTTGCTGGTCGGCTAGGGCGATGGCCAGTTCGCCGGTCGCGGTCGGGTGCAGCGGCGCCCGGTCCTGCGGGCCCTGGACGTAGGGGTCGGCGGTGCACAGCTCGTGGCCGGTGAACGGCGGGTCGGCCACCCCGAACCCGAAGACCTGCGCGCCCTCGGCCAGCACCGTGTTCAGCTGACCGAGGCGGGCCAGCAGTACCTTCTCCTTGGCCGGGGTGAGGCCGTAGCGGGCCAGGCAGCCGATGTCCGGCCCGAACGGCGAGTAGTACTCGTTGACCAGGACGGCGGGGCTGCCGGGCAGGTCGGCCAGATCGCCCAGCAGCTGGTAGTAGCTGCGGGTGAACGAGTTGAGCAGCTGGCTGAAGTACGCGGTGGACACCTTGTCGTTGCACACCGCGCTGGCCGCGCACAGCCGGGTCATGATCGACCATTCCACGTCGTCGGCGCCCACGCTGACGATGATGACCTTGGCGCGGGTGGCTAGCTGGGCCTCGTCGAGCTGGGCCGGCGCCACCTGTCCGTTGCCGAGCACCTGGACGCCGAGCAGGCCGTTCTGGATCGTCGCGCTGCTGCAGGCCAGGTTCAGCACGTTCCAGTTGTTCACCGTGGCCAGGTCGGCGGCGTAGGACTGGCTGCTGCGGCCGCACGCGCGGTCCAGGGCGCCGGCGTTAGGCACGGCCGGGTTGCCGACCGCGGCGGCGGTCGAGTCGCCGATCACCACCGCCTGCACGCCGGGCAGCGGCCGCGCGACCGGCCCCGGGTTGTCGGCGAGCGGGTCGGCGCCGACCAGGTCGTCGAGGGTCTTGACGCTGCGCAGCACGGTCGGTGTGCTGCGGGCGGTCAGCAGCACGCCGCCGATGTTCACCGCGACGACGACGGCCAGTCCCGCTCCGACGGTCTTGAGCATTTTTCGATGTGATTGCCGGCGAATCCCGGCCACGGCGATCAGCGCGACGGCGGCGAAGCCGGCGGCGATGAGCGTCTCCCACACGAAGTAGCGGGTCCAGCCCTGGGCCAGCTGCTGGCTGAGGCTGAGCTTGAGCTGGCGCGGATCATCGGAGCGGAGCAGCTGGGCGACCTGCGGGTCGATGGTGATGTGGGTCAGCTGCAGCAGCGGCCTGATCGGGCCTTCGAACTGCGGCTTGGTCGGTATCGCCTGGCCGAACAGGTCCAGCTCGCCCGGACCCGACCAGCTGAGGGACGGGATGGCCGCCCCGACCTGGGCGGTCTGGCCGGCCGCGGAGACGGTCTGCATGGGCGCGACCTGCAGCGCCAGCCAGATCGAGCCGGCCGTGATGATCAGGAAAGCGACAAGGTAGAAGACAACCTTCCTGGTCAGCCGCAGGAATGAAGAAATCTAAGCACTCCCCGAGGGTCAGAGCCTGTGCTCCTCACGCTACCCGGGACGGACGGGCGCCAATCGTCACCGAGGGCAGCCGGACCGAGACCGGCTTGGCCGTGGCGTCGGGCGCCCAGGCGATCAGGGCTAGCTCATAGGTACCCGCCGGGACCGGGGCCAGGTCGAACTCGGCCTGGCCCGGACCGGCCAGCGGCACCGGGTCCTGGAGGTTCCACCCGGGTCCGGCCGGGCGCCGGGCGCGGATGACCGCCCGCAGCGGCGTGCCGGGCGGCGCGCCGCTGACGGTGATGGCCAGGCGAACCGGTACGGCCAGCTCGGTGCGCGGGCTGGCGGCCGGCACGCCCCTGGTCACCATGTCCGCCCGGCCTGCCGCGTCGATGATCCACGCGCTCTCGATCCGCAGCTGAGCCAGGTCCAGCCGGGAGGGCTGGCCGGAGGCCTGGGCCGGCTCCGCCGCGGCGGCCGGGACGGGCTCCTCCGCGGGCTCGCCGCCAGGCGGCTCCCCGACGCCAGGCGGCTCCCCGACGCCAGGCGGCTCCCCGACGCCAGGCGGCTCCCCGACGCCAGGCGGCTCCCCGGGGCCGGGTACCTGGCTCAGCTGGCCATGCATCCACTCACAGACCGGACCGCAGTCCCAGCCGGACCATACATGCAGGTTCCGCTCGGGTTCGACCTCGGTCTGCTCAGCTTCGACGCGGCGCTCCCAGGCGCCGTCCGCCAGCCGCTGGCTGAAGACGACCGCGAACGAGGCCATCGGCTGCCACTCCGCCGGATCGGGCGCGGTCTCGCCGAGCTTGTCCCGGGCCTGGTCCTGCCAGCCCGCAATCTGCTCGCGGGTGGGGCGCGGCCGCAGGTTCGCCATGGCCCGGTAGAGGGCTTCCGGGTCGGCGTGGACCAGGCTCCGGAGGTCGGTGACGCTCTGCCGGTCCAGGGCGCGCAGATGCTTGTCCGCCAGGCCCTCGATCGAATTCAGATCTTCAGGCACCGCAGGCTCCTCCGTCCCCTTGTGCCCGGGTCTGGCCTAGACGAACTGATATTCCTCGAGCGCTTCGGAGCCGGCGACCGCGAGGTGGCTGTCCTTGTCCTCGCAGTAGCCGCAGCAGCGCAGCTCGAACCAGGCGGCCACCTCGTAGACCGTCCCGCAGCGTTCGGCCGGGATTCTCCCGCCGGGCACGCGGACGGTGAAGTCGATGTACCGCCCGCGGCAGCCCTTCCAGTCTCTGATCTGGAGTACTGACGCGTCCGGCAGGACGTCGGAGAGGTTGAAGTCCTCGCCCTTCCCGATCGCCGTGAAGCCGACGTTGAAGCACCAGTGACCGCAGATGCAACTCCAGAGGCGGCCCTTCAGGTACACGCGGAACCGGACCTCGAAGGGGTCCTTGGTCTCGATGATCCGGTCGTGCTTGTTCTTGTCGTCGACATCGATGATGTCGGCGTCCCAGTAGGCCCGCAGATGCCGGGCGGACAGCTCGATTTCGGTAGAGCCGTCGAGCCAGTCGATGGTGTCCGGCGGGTCCGATACGGGTGATTCAGTCATGTGCGCGTCTCCTTGCGTGGATCATGCGGCGTGGCCGGAAGCGGCCGTCGGGTCAATAATCAAGACACGCGCTAAGATGCCGCTTAGGTGGACGCATAAACGCCGGTTATTTTCCGCGAAATATGCCGGCTAAGCGCTTATTCAGCACTTAATAACCGCGCTGGCGGTGCTCAGGTGAGCGCTCGGAGGAGCTGGGTCGTCTCGACGGAAGGGGAAACGCCGAGTTCTTCGCGGAGGGCCGCGACACAAACCTGGTATTGACGGCTCACGAGTTGCTGCTGGTGCTGCGACGCATAACAGCGCATCAGCAACCTATGAGCAATCTCGGAACACGCGTCGTTACCGATGGCGAGCTGCCCGAACTGCAGGGCCTCGGATACCTCGCCCAGTTTGTAATAGAGCCCGGCCACGTCTTCGAGCGCCCGGCCGTATAGATCCTTCAGGCGGCGCTGCTCCGGCAGGTACCACTCGCTCGCGACGTCATCTTCAAAGAGCGGCCCGCGGTACAGCCCGATGGCCCGGCGGGAGGCGGCGATGACCTGCCTGAGCCGGTCGGCCTGGCGCGCTCGCCGCGCATCCTCGAGGGCCGACAGGAACTCGGTGCGGTCGATCCACCAGGTCAGATCGGGGTTCAGGCGGTAGCAGCCGTCCCCGTACACGATGGGCTGAGCGTCGCGGCCCAGCCCGTCCAAGGTATTGCGCAGGCTGTACAGGGCCACGTTGAGGTTGTTGCGGGCGGAGCTGTGGCTGTGATCGGGCCACTGCAGCGCCATCAGGACGTCACGCCGCGTGGGCCGGTCCTGGTGCACCAGCAGGTACTGGAACACGGCCCGCGCCTTCAGGTTGTTCCACCTCGGCACGCACCGCCCGGCGACCCGCACCTCCAGCGGCCCCAGCGCCGACGCCGTGATGTCGGCCTCCGGGGCGGGATCGGCGGTCACGGGGATCGCCGGGACCGGCACCGAGATCGGCTCGGGCTCGCTCGCGGCCGGCCCGGTTAGGTGCACGACCGGCGGCGCGGGGGCCCGGCCGCGCCGGAGAAGATCCCGGAGCGGGCCGACACGGCGTCTGCTCTCGGCCTGCGGCGTGTCCAGCAGGGCGTCGACACGCTCATTTATGTCCCGATCGGCCAGACGGCAGTAACGGGCGGCGGTCTCGAGTTCAATGGCCATACGCTGGTACTCGGCGCTCCATTGCCGGAGCTTGCGTACCGTGTCCACGGCGGAAGCGGACCCGATCGGGGCGCTGCCGAGGTCGGCCAGCGCTCGTTCGCTGCCGTTGAAATACGGGTCCTGGATGAGCTTGCGCAGTTCGGTCAGTGCTTCCGATAGCGCGGTCCGTGCTTGCGACGGCGCATTACGGTCAGCGTACCGCCCGATGAGCGGTACCCCCCCATTGGCAGCCATGGCCGACCCCCTTGATCAACTCGGGTAAAGGGGCGACCTTTCCTACCTTTGTGATCCTCTTATTTAAGGAGCTTCGGTTACTCGCCGTCAAGTTAAAATCGAGCTGTTTGGCCGTGATCGGCGGGCGACGATCTTACTCCCGGTGCTAAAGAGAAATCAGCACAGCTGTGCCTGCCGTGGTGATGCCGTGTGCATTGGGGGCGCGGGTCAGAGGGCGTCCTTGCGTTCCAGGTAGTTGAGGGCGACCCAGCCGATGGGGACGGGGAGCCAGAAGGTGAGCAGGCGGAACAGCAGCACCGAGCTGGCCGCTTCGGTGCCGTGCATGCCGGTGGCGACCAGGCCGGCGGTCAGGGCCGCCTCGACGGCGCCGAGCCCGCCGGGGGTGGGGACGATCGAGCCGAGCGCGCTACCGGTCAGGTAGACCACGGCGATGCCCGCGATGGCCACCGAGCCGCGGAAGGCCTGCACGCAGGCGGCCAGGCACAAGATGTACGCCAGGCTGAGCAGCAGCGCGCCGCCGATGCCCTGGATGAGCTTGCGCGGCTGCTGCGCCACCTCGAGCAGCCGCGGCAGCACCTGACCCAGCGTCGGCGCCACCCGGGCGCGCAGCAGCCGCCGCCCGGCGGGCACCAGGAACACGGCCAGGGCCACCACGACCAGCCCGGCCAGGACGAAGTAGAACCAGGTCGGCGGGCGGAACGCGTGCTTGTCCGCGGCTCCGGCGACGGCGACGAACACGACCAGCATCAAGATGTGCAGGACGAACGCCACCACCTGGGCCACGCCGACGCTAGCCGCCGCGACCGGGGCCGCGATCTTGCGGCGCTGCAGGTAACGGATGTTGATCGCGGCGCCGCCGAACGCGGCCGGCGTGACCAGGGTGACGAACGACCCGGCCAGCTGGGCGAGCAGCGTGCGGGCGAAGGGCAGCCGGCCGGCCACGAACCCGGACAGCTCCAGTGCCGCGGCGGCGTACGTCGCGGCCGACAGGGCCAGTGCCACCAGGCCCCAGCGCCAGTCCGCGATGCGCAGCACGTGCCCGAGGCTGGCCCGGGCGAGCTCGCCCGCGAGCAGGTAACTCGCGGCGACCGTGGCGACCAGCGTGACCAGGCTGCGGAAGCGGATGCGCTCGAGCCGGACGGGGGCCACCTCGCCGCCCGGGACGGCGGCGAGCAGCCGCTGGCGCAGCGCGGGCAGGACGTCGCGCCGGCGGCGCAGCGCGGCCCGGGTGGAGCGGGCCAGAGCCACCCGTTGCAGCAGCGGCACCACGCCGACCAGTTCGTCCGCGCCCGCCTTCTCCAGGGCCAGGTCGGCGGATCGTTCGGGTCCGACGTACAGCGCGAGCTCGGCCAGCAGCTGGGCCACGTCCAGGCGCACCTGCAGGTCGCTGGCGGCCACGTCGCCGTCGCCCGGGTCGAGCAGCATGACCTGGTCGTCGCTGGTCAGCAGGATCCGGTCGGCGGTCAGGGACCGGTGCGTGACCCGGTGCTCGTGCAAGATGTGCACGGCGTCCCAGATGTTGCGCAGCTCAGCGTCGGTGACTCCGGGATTCCGGCTGGCCAGCGTGGTCCCGTCGTGGTGTTCGTAGGCGAGCACGATGGCCTCCGGGCCGGCCCGGACCACCGCGCGCAGCCGGGGCGTGGGCGCGCCCGCGTCCTCGGCCGCGTAGGACAGCAGCGCCCGGCGCTCGACGGTGCGGTCCGCCGACAGCGGGGCGCCGCGCGACACCTGCCCGCGCAGCAGGACCGCCCGGTACAGCCGGTAGACCGCCCCGGCGGCCTGCTGGTCCTTGTCGTAGACGGTGATGTCCAGCCGGTCGCCGAGGCTGGTGGTCGCGGCGTAGCGGCGCGAGCCGGGCTGGTTCGGCATCCTGGTGCCGTTGCCGAGGCGGCTGATCCCGGTCAGCTGGCGATCGGCGCTGTTCAGCGCGGCCGCGATGTCCGCCGCGCTGGGCCGAAGCGACGGGCTGCCCGCCACGTACCGGACGCCGAGGCCGATGGTCCGGCCGACCAGGAGCGTGATCAGGAACGACAAGACGGTGGTGTCCAGCGCCGCGAGGTGCACGAGCGCGTAGACGCCGACCGCCAGCGACAGGGCGTTCCGCCAGCCCGGCCGCCCGGACAGGCCGATGATCGTCGCGTACGCGACCAGGCCGGCCAGGTACGGGTCGAGCGCCGCGACGTGGTGGCTGGTGCCCGGGCGGGCGAAGATGATCGCGTCGTAGAGCCGTTCGGCGAATGAGCGCAGCAGGACGGTGTTGGCTACCGCCGCCACGACCCCGGCCAGGACGCCGGTGGCCACCGCCTCGGCGAGCCGCTGCACCTGGCGGCGGATAACCTGCCGGACGGCCAGCGCGATCGGCAGGATCAGCAGGGCGAACAGGGCCAGCGGCGGCGCCACCGTGAGCAGGGCATTCGGCAGCCGGGCGCTCGCGCCGGTGATGTCGGTCTCCACGCCGGTCGTGGTGGCGCTGGCCGCGACGGCCGCCACGGCCAAGATGACGATCTCGATGAACGACGTGGTGCAGCGCAACAGGTCGATCGGCTTGCGGATCCGGCGCTCAAGCCGGTCCGTGACCTGGATCGCTCCTGGCTGCGGTGGCATCACGGGACGATCGTTTCATCTGGCGGCCCGGCCGCAAAGCCGCAGCGCCCGCGGTGCGCGCTCAGGGGATGCGCTGGACACTGGCACCGGCCCGGATGGCCTGGGGGATCTCGGCGACCTGGTCGACCACGGCGAGCAGGCGGTCGACCTGGCCGGCGGGGGCGTCGGAGCTGACTTCGACCGAGTACTCGATGCCGGTGGACTGCCAGGTCGAGGTGTCGAATCCGCCTGCCGCCCGGACGCGCACCCCGGTCAGCTCGATCCCCAGGGCCGCGGCCTCCCGGTAGACGTCGTTGAGGACGCAGCTGGCCACGGCGAGGTTGAGCACGTGCCCGCCGGTGAAGTCGGCATCCACGGTGACGCCGCCCTCGGTCCACCGGTGCGGGAAGCGGACGGCGGTGCCGGACGCGGACATCATCGTCCCGGCGCCGGCCGTGACCTCGAAGCGATTGGCCATCGGGGAGTCCTTCCTGCATCCGGTCGGCGTCACCGCCACCATCCTGCCCTACGTGGGCTCGCGTGCCACAAGCCCCGCCCGCGCTCGGCCGCGGGACGCAACCACCGCTGGGGCGCGGCAACGACGTCGTTGGGCGGTGCGCCGCGGCCCTGGTTCGGCGCACCACCACGCGCTCGCGCACCAAAGGCATCACACGCACCGTGGTCGTAGCGGATCTTCGTGATCGCGAAAGGTTTGGCCCCCATTTCGGGGGCCAAAGTCTTCGGGATCATGGAAACACCAGCCTAGTG
>Ga0070735_10001003_pt1 | contig 28188 bp, 27 predicted proteins | sample Coa_R1_FD_66443 | JGI IMG/M metagenome (GOLD analysis project Ga0070735, IMG submission 66443) | Surface soil microbial communities from Centralia Pennsylvania, which are recovering from an underground coalmine fire - Coalmine... | ecosystem: Environmental > Terrestrial > Soil > Unclassified ...
ATTTCCCGGCATCAACTCTTTCTTCTTTTGTTAATTTTTGTGAGCGTAACCAGCCAAAATGCTCTTTGACCGTACTTTGCACAGCATGCTCAGTTCGCCATTTTTCAATTGCTGCATGATTACCTGAACGTAGCACGTCAGGAACACGCTTGCCTTCCCATTCCACCGGTTCGGTATAAGAAGGGAAATCTACAAATGGCCCGCTAAACGAATCACGACTCACTGATTCTGTTTTGCCTACCACCTGGGGAATAAGACGTAACATACCTTCAATAACCATCATAGCAGGCAAATCACCACCCATGATAACAAAATCGCCCATGGAAAGAATCATATCTGCATATTCTTCTTCCACACGAGCATCCATACCTTCATATCGCGCCGGTAGCAACATAAGATGATTTGTTTCTTGTGCACGTGCAGCGATAGTTTCTAGCACGCGCTGATCAATTTTCTGCCCACGCGGGGAAAAGAAAATTTTAAAAGCTTTGCCATATTGCGCTTGCTTATCTTCTATCGCTTTTTGAATCACATCAGGACGGATAAGCATTCCTGCTCCTGGCCCAAAGGTAGGAGCATCGATGCGTTCTTTGGGTTGCACATACGTAAAAAATGATTGTACATCAATATGTACAATCCCTTTTTCTTGCGCACGTCCAACTAAACTTGTATGTACGAATGGTTCATATAACTGCTCGCACACGGTGAGGATGGATATATTCATGGGGGATTATCTAGATAATTCGAGAGAAACTTTTTTTCCGTGAGGCACTGCTATATCAATCAATGTTCGCAATGATTTAATAGTATGACCTTCTTTACCAATAACGCGACCACGATCTTCTGGCGATACTTTAATTTCAAGAAGATTTACGTCATCTTTTTCGGTAATGTTCACCACAACTTCTTGGGGATGAGAAACCAATTGCTGCACCACAAAGGTGACCAATTCTTTTACCATGCAATAGCCTTAGCTTTCTTGCGCAACTGTTTGCGTTTCTGAAGCGTGAACAGCGGTAACTGGCGCAGATTGACCAGCTTTTTTGTATAAACGATATACTTTCTTTGCTGAATCGGTTGCAATAGCGCCTTTTGACAACCATGCGTTGTAAAGATCTTCATGGAATTGTACCACAGAACCATTTAAAGGATCATAGGTACCCACATTTGCAAGAATCTCACCATCTCTTTTGTTGCGTCCGTCAGTTGCTACTACACGGTAGAATGGTCTATTTGTTGTTCCAATTCGAGACAAACGAATTTTAACTGCCATAAGGAATTCCTTATTAAAACTAAAAAAATATATACAAACCTAAACTTATTTTATAGCTTAACATATTGTTTCGCTTCTTCAAAGCGTTTCAATAGCCTTGCCACATCATCAACTGCCACTCCTGCCCCTTTTGCTACTCTTTGCATTCTTGAATTATTGACCAAAGATGCATTCAATCGCTCTTTTGGCGTCATAGAACCAATAATTGCTCTAAATTTTACTAATTCTACTTCACCCCGCTGGATCATTTCCGGAGAAATCTTTGCCCCAATACCCGGCATATATTTCAACAATTGGGACAATGACCCAATTCTATTCATCATTGCCATCTGATCTGCAAAATCTTGTAATGTAAAGGCACCAGATTTAAGTGATTCTTCTGCTTTTGCACGTTCTGCAGCAGAAATCTTCTCTTCTGCACGCTCTATCAAGCTTCTAACATCACCCATACCAAGCATGCGTTCAGCAGCACGATCAGGATAAAAGTTATTAAGATCAGTTACCCTTTCACCTTCTCCCACAAAAATAATCGGCTTTTTCAATACAAAGCGGAATGCAAATGCAGCGCCACCGCGTGTATCACTATCCATTTTGGTCAGCACTGCTCCGTGAAACCCAATGGTATCATCAAAAGCCTTGGCAACTGAAAGTGATTCTTGTCCTGTCATTGCATCCAATACTAACATTTTATAGGAAGGACGGAGTAACGCATCAATTTCTTGCAGCTCCTGCAACATTCTATTATCAATGTGTAAACGCCCTGCTGTATCAAGCAACACCACATCATACCCGTTATTATGCGCGTAAGAGACAATCTCTTTTGCTGCCATAACTGGGTCGACGCTTTGTGCACGATAAAAAGAAATATCAACCTGCTTTGCAAGAATTTCTAATTGATCAATAGCTGCAGGACGGTAAAAATCAACTGAACCAACGATAATTTTTCGGGAAACATTATTTTTTTCCGCATCGCTTTTGATTTTATAGGCAATTTTGCCAATGGTTGTTGTTTTTCCTGAACCTTGCAAACCCATCACCATCATAGTCAATGGAAATGAAAATGAAAATGCATGTTCCTCTCCACCCAAAAATTCAACAATTTTGCGCTGAATAACCATTAAAAGATATTCTGCTGGCTTAAGCGCTGCCGTTACTTTTTGTCCAATAACTTCATTTTTTACCGCAGCAATAAACGTGCGTACCACGTTATAAGGAACATCAGCTTCTAACAATGCATGCTCCACGCTATCCAACGTTTCTTGAATATTTTGTTCGGTCAATTTTTTGGTATTTTCAAGACCTGAAAACAATGAGGAAAATTTTTGTGAAAGAAAATCAAACATATACAAGATCCTTTTGAGTTATTTTATATGTTATCCTACCATAAATATTGGATTTTTCTATCTATCTTCGCGCTCTACACATATTCCTCGCTTCATGTTATAATCACAAAAACGCTTAGAAGCGCTACAGGAATAAAATCGATGAAAAAACAAGCAACTGCTACCGTAACTTACCCGAAAACGCTCCTTTTAGGTGTGCAAACGCCTGAACATTATACCGTCAACATGGAATCTTATTTTGAAGAATTTCGCAATTTGGCACGTACCAATGGCGTGCAGAACGCTGAAGAGCTTCACATCAAAATTCGTGAAATTGATCCTGGTTACTTTTTAACGCGCGGAAAACGGGATGAAGTAAAAGCTTTTTGCAATGAACATGATATTGAACAAGTTATTATCTCCGAAGCTCTTTCTTCTCGGCAAGCAGGCAATTTAGGTGAGCTGCTTGATTGTAATATTTTTGATAGAACAGAACTTATTTTAGAAATTTTTGAAAAATCTGCACACACTGCTGAAGGTAAATTGCAAGTTGCTATCGCGCAATTACAACACAAAAAGTCGCGATTAGCTGGTAAAGGTGTTCATTACGCGCAGCAAAGTGGTGCTATTGGCGTGCGTGGCGGCTTTGGTGAAACGGCAAAAGAAAAAGAAACCCGCCACATTGAAGAAAGTATTTTGCAAATTAAACGACATTTGGTAAAAATGCACAAAGCACGCGAAACACAACGCAAACAACGCTTGAACAATAAAGAGCCAAATATTTGTTTAATTGGATACACTAATGCCGGCAAATCAACTATTTTAAATATACTTACTAACAGCAATGTATTAGCTGAAGATAAACTGTTTGCAACACTTGATACCACAACCCGCTCTTTATTTATTAACGGTAAAAAGAAGGGAACCATTTCTGATACGGTTGGTTTTATTCAGCAGTTACCAACTCGATTAATTGAAGCATTCAAATCTACCCTTTCTGAATTACACCACGCCAATTTATTATTACACGTTGTTGATGTTGCTGATCCAGGTTGGCAAAACCATATTCGCGTGGTGCATGATATTCTTGATGAATTAGAAGTTAATACCCCAATGCTCTATGTATTTAACAAAGCAGATAAAATTGATACTACTTTGCTCACGGGAGCACTTGAACAATATGAACCATACGTCATAGTTTCATCACTTTCTAAAAAAGGCATTGCGCCACTTGTTGAATATCTCAGTTATTGGATGCCACAAGAACCAGAAAAATCCTAAAAAATTGTACTCAAAAAAAATGTGTTGTATATTGCGCAAGTAATACACAACACATTTTTTTATAGGAGAGTACCTATGCAACAATATAATAGATTTATCTTATTGCATATCGTGAGTTTAATGTTCACATCTCTTAATAGCATGGAAAAACCACAAGAAAAAGGGCCCATGGATTCTGTGTGGTTTTATGATAAACATAATCCTTTTATGCTCGCAAATCAGTACCATCAATGTTGCCTGTGGAAGAATGCCGAAGCTGAATATCTTGCTCTACTAGAAGAAAACGCATATCAAAAATTTCTTTCTTATTATGATAAAAATAAAGCTTTTTTAAATGTAGCTGCCTGTTTAATGGCACAAAGAAAAGCAACTCCTTATTGGAGAAATTTTGATTTGTTACTATCTATTCCTTCTTCAAAGCGTCTTTCTGATAAAATACTCAATACGTTACCATTCAATAAAGCAAAAAAAACAGTATTAGTTCGTACCGATCAGATTGGCATCGGCGATATCTTTCACTTTTTTTCAGTTACTGAGGATGTAAAAATTAACACTCCCTGGGATGTTATTGTATCAGTGCCAAACTTTCTTAAAGATACGTTAGCAAGTGCAGCACAAGCATATGATCTGCAGCTGGTTGCAGCAGAAGATGAACAACCAATTACTGATTATGAAACACATCTTATATCTCTTTTGGGTCATTTTAACCTACAACCACATTGCATGAATCCTTCAAAAGTTGTTTTCACTGCACCAGAACGAGCAATGAATGCAGTAAAACAACAACTAACTCCTCTTTTAAAAGAGCACGTTATTGTTGCAGTTTTTTTAGGTGGAAGTCATCAAACAACCTTAATTGGCGGCAAACAATTACCTCACAATACAAAACATCATGGCCGCCATTTGGATTCAGCACCATTCGGCAGTTTACTCGAAAAATATCCACACATAATCTTACTCGATTGTAATGGTCAAAATAATAAAATTGTTATCCAAGATATGTATAAAAATCGCCTTCTATCTCTTGCACAAGAAGAACAACCATTTGATACTATTATTGCTCTGGGACATTTTATGAGTGGAAAAAGAAAAGTGATTGCATTTGGTGCTGACACAGAATCTGCACATGTTTTTGCACGTTCACTTGATCACTTTGCGCAAAATAGAATGGCATTCATTATTCCCAATTCAAAAGAATATGATATGCGCATGGAAGGCAAAGGATCAAAATATAAACAGATGCTTTCTCATTGTTGGGTGTATAAATGTAAAGAACCAACCGATCAAACCAAAGTGATAAAAAAAGCATATCTTGATATGAAGCCATATTAAAAAATATCACCGCAAAAAAAGGAGTTTTATGCGTATATTAAAAAAAGAAGTAACATTTCTTTTATTCACCATTCCCTTCTGCCATGCAACAAATCCCATCACGTTTAAAGCAATAGAAAACTATCTTAAAAAACCACTACCTCATTCCTACGTGGATTACCAATCATTTGAAGCGCTCAGTAAACATGCCAATGGATTATTTACGTTGGAAGAGTATGAAGAAGCTATTGCATTTTATAAACAAGCTCTTGCATTAAATCCCACCTGCGCGCAAATATTTTTTAACCTAGGACAATCGTTATATCATGCACGCAAATACCCCGAAGCATTATATGCTTACAAAAAAACAATTCAACACAAACGTGATCATTATCGTGCATACGTTCAGATTGCAAAAGTGATGATCGATGTAAAACAATCAAATGATGCAATAGAACCGCTCAAGCAAGCACTTATTCTTGAACCAAATAATCCCGATGCACGATTATTGCTTGCGCGCGCGTATAATGATAAAAACCGTCATCATGATGCAATCAAAATAATTAATGAAGGTCTTGCACTGGAACCTACGCACGTTAACATGAGATTTGAATTAGGAAATCTTTACAATATTGTTAATCGCTTAGAAGAATCATTAGCAATTTATGAAAGCCTTGATATTCAATTACCAAACAATCCCTCAATTTTATATAACATTGCTTTCACGCATAAAAAAATGGGCGATCTGCCAACAGCTCTTCCGTATTATAATCGCGTACTTGAACTTGATCCCAATCACAATGAAGCGCTATTCAGTAGAGGTCTTGCATACTTAGTTATTGGTGATTTTGAAAAAGGATGGCATGGGTATGAATGGCGTTATAGCCGCCCATCGCAAGGATCATTACGCACCTACCCGGAACCACGGTGGGATGGATCTGATTTAGAAGGTAAAACTATTTTGATTCATGCAGAACAAGGACTTGGTGATACCTTCCAATTTATCCGGTATGCAAAACTGATTAAAGAAAAAAATGGTATTGTTATTGCCGCGGTACAAAAACCACTTGTAGCATTGATGAAAAATTGCACATACATTGATCAAGTTATTACACTCGATGAAACACCACCGCATTTTGATGTTCATTCACCATTGTTATCATTACCTTTCGTCATGAAAACACGATTAGAAACAGTACCATGCGACATTCCCTATTTATATCCCAATGAAGATTTGGTTCAAGAATGGCATCATAAATTAGCTGATGATAAAAACTTTAAAATTGGTGTTTGTTGGCAAGGAAATGATAATTATGCAACACCATTATTGCGTACCACCGTTGCACAAAAATCAGTTCACCTCAAAGAACTTGCGCCACTCTGCCAAGTTCCTGGTGTGAGTGTGTATAGCTTGCAAAAAACAACGGGCACTGAACAATTACAAGAACTGCCTGATGGTATGCGCGTTTTGACGTTTGAGGGTGATTTTGATCAAAGTCATGGACGCTTTATGGATACTGCTGCGGTGATTAAAAATCTTGATTTAATAATTACGGTGGATACATCAATTAGCCATCTTGCAAGCGCTTTGGGAACACCAACGTGGATTATGCTTCCCAATCCTGCAGATTGGCGCTGGATGATTGATCGCAATGATTCTCCATGGTATCCAAACGTTACGCGTTTATTTAAACAACCAACACCAGGTGATTGGCAATCGATGATTCAAGAAGTGGCGGGTGAACTGAAAAAACATATTACAAAGGCATAACATGCAAAAAAATAACATATTTTTAACTCCACTCAAATCCTTCGATACATTTTTGAAGACAAAAACACTCAGGACGAGCGGAAAAGAAAAACATCTTACAATTAAATCCGCTCGCCCTGAGTGCCACGTAGTGGTGTATCGAAGGGTTAATACGAGCGGAAAAAAAGTTCTGTTATCCGCATTGCTTTTTTTATTTCTTATCACGCATGCCACTCCCACATTCGAAACTGCTCAACATTATCAAAACGCAGAACAATTTGATGATGCAATTGCATGTTATAAAGAAATTGTTCGCAGCAATCCGCAGGATATTAATGCATTTTTTAATCTGGGATGTTGTTATCTTGCACTCGGAGCATATCAAGATGCAATTGCTTCTTTTGATGCAACGTTAGCTATACAACCAAACATAGCAGCACTTTATAATAAAGCTTTCACCTATAAAACGGCGGGTGATCTTGATACTGCTATAACATTATACAAACAGATCATTGAACAAGATCCTGATTATGAACCAGCACAACTTGCACTTGGTTTTGCGTATATTACCCAAGGCAATTTTGAATTAGGATGGCCACAACATGAACGTTATTTAAAACGGAGCGGAAAAAATGGAGATAGATTACGCACATTGCTGGAAGAAGATACCATTGCGCATAAAAAAGTATTACTAACTCCGGAAGGTGGTCTTGGCGATACGCTCCAATTTGTACGTTATGCAAAATGCTTAAAACAACTGGGCGCTGATGTTATTGTTGCGTGTCAAAAACCACTTATTCCGATACTTTCGCGCTGTTTATATATTGATCAATTATTGCCCTGCGGTATCGCTTTACCAGGACATGATGCAAGTGCAACATTAATGAGTTTGCCAGCAATTTTTTATGATGATGAAAAAACTGCACCTGATCAAATGCCTTACCTTTATGCAGATCCCGCATTGGTTGAATATTGGCGTGAACAACTTTCTACCGATACCAATTTTAAAGTTGGTATTTGTTGGCAAGCTGATATCAAAAATGATATTCCATCAAAATTGCCGATTGCACGCCGCGGTGTTCCACTTTCTTCTTTTGCACCACTTGCATCACTTAAAGGAGTAAGTTTTTATAGTTTGCAAAAATATGATGGTATGGATCAACTTGATAAAACCAATTTTCCATTGAATGTTTTTGATCAATTAGATGATTATGCAGGACCATTTATGGATACCGCAGCACTTATTAAAAATCTTGATTTGATTATCACCGTGGATACTGCAGTTGCACATCTTGCAGGAGCACTTGATGCAGATGTGTGGCTATTGCATCCTTATGCAACGGCTGATTGGCGTTGGATTTGCCATCACACTGATTCGTATTGGTATCCGACAATGCGTATTTTTAAACAAAAGAAACCGTTTGATTATGATGGGGTGATGAAAGAAGTGTTTGATGCACTGCAAGAAAAAATAAAAAAATAGTACAAAAAAAGGGGCTTTTAAAAAGCCCCTTAAAAAATTAATATTTATTTTTGGGAAGGATTACCAGATTTTAATTTGCTACCGACACCACCAAAATAACATCCAGTTGTAGCAGCAACAACAAATTTTGCCACTTCTTTAGCATTATTTGAAGTCATGAAAGTTGGTAATGTATTGTTTATTGTATCTTTTACAGATTTAACCAGTGGAAGATCCTGAGTTAAATTATTTACCGTAGAAAGACCTAAGCTAGTAATACCAGCTGCTGCGCCTGCTTTGGCGTTTTTAGTTACCGCACCAACAACCACGCCTTCTGCTACGGCAATTGCAAGTGGATTTCTATTTTCTACTACTTCTTTAACTACTAATTTTCCCCCTTCAAAAACTACTAGGAATGCTCCCGCCTGTTGCACATGCTCATTTGCAGCAACCTTTTCTATTGTTGTTATTACTACTTTCTCCATGCCGTCAAAATATGTATAAGCGTTTGTCATAATGCTCAACGCTGCTACCACTGCAAGACGAGAAACTTTTTGGAATGTGTTCATAAAAAACCCCTAACAAAAAATGTTAATAATATAAGTCATACAAATTCATCTTAACGTAAAAAAAGTTAATATCAAGGTTTAAATATAAAGAAGACAATAAAAAAGGGCCTTTTCCAAGACCCCGTTTTGACTATAAAAAATAATCAACTATTTTTTAGCGACGTAAGAAAACACAACGAATTTGGCAATTTCTACGATAAATTGTGGTTCAGTAACCTGTTTTGCAATGCCTTTTGCTGTTGAGTTGACTACATTCCTTGTAGTAACCCAATCTTTTGGCACAACATCGCATTTGTGGCCCACGGCTTTTAAAGTTATTCCTTTACTATTTGCATAGCGAATACCTTTGCGTACACCCCAATTAAAAGGAATATTCGTTATAAATGCTTTTCTCTGATCTGCATTGCGACTCAACGATACAAATAATGATTCCACTACAGCCTTCTTATAATCTTCATCTTCATCACACACCTTATCAGCAACAATCGTACCTACCAAAACATACGGATATACATTCAGCATGGTGCCCATAAGACCTGGTTTTTTTGTAGGAACATTGGTCACCTTTGGTTCCATAGCTTTCATACTGCTAAATACAACAGTTACCATTATCATCAAATAAGAAACACGAAATATATTCATAAAAGTCCCTGAAATTTAAAAATTCATAATAGAATTAGGTTAACGTAAAAAAAGTTAATATCAAGGTTTAAATATAAAAAAGACAATAAAAAAAGGGCCTTTTTCAAGGCCCACTTTTTTTACTAATTATCTGAAATTAGCTAGATTTTTTATCTTGCAATGCGGGAAGAATTACTTGGTGTATAATATACATTGCAGCCAAGGTCCATGTTTCAGGATGAGTAGCTACTTCTACCGCACCTTCAACAACTGGATTAACCAAATCTCTCGCAATACCATCAGGTAAAACATCCATTTTTTTTAATATCGCTTTTTTATCAACCGCTAATCCTCTAGCACCCAATAGCTCTTTACCTTTACGGATACTATAATTTAGTGCAAGATGTTCTGCAAACTCGTTATGCCCCATCCCCTCTTTTGTTGTTCTATGTTTATCGAATGAATGACCCACTGTTTCTATAAAAGCTTTTTTGGCATGTTCATTTTTAGCAGCAAAATGATCTGATGCTACCGTACCAAGAAAAGTGAATTGATGTTTTTGAACATTATGTTTAACATCTTTAAAATCAATAACCGCTGACATAGTTCCGATAGATATAATTGCTACCACCAAAGAACGAGAAAATAAACGGACCGCGTTCATAGAGCCTCTCCTTTTATTAAAAAATATTTACCACTCACAGGCTAATCTATACCATATCTTATAAATTTCAATAAAAAAATAATCCTCTTTACTTTGTCTATAATTTTTTGTACGACTAACTCAAAAGAAGAGTTGCATGATTAAGTAAGGAGAGTCATGAAGCAGATACTTTTGTATAGTGGAATTATTGTTTATACATTATTCACTTTTATACAGAGCAATTGTCAAGTTATTACCGCTCAAATTTCTTGTGGCGAATTGATTGATAAAATCACCATTCTTAAAATTAAAGCTCAACACATCACTGATCCGGAAAAATTAAAAAATGTCTGCACTGAACTTGAAACATTACAAAATACCTGCAATGCATGCATTAATGATTATGAATCAATTGCAGGCTTGCAAGAGAAATTGCAAGAAATTAATCAAGCTTTATGGGATATAGAGGATGCTATTCGCGTTAAAGAACGCAAAAAAGAATTTGATGATGAGTTTATTCAAATTGCTCGCAGTGTTTATATCACTAATGATCAACGATGTGTGATTAAGAAAGAGATCGATAAGATTTTGGGATCACGGTTGACGGAAGAGAAGTCGTATGAAGAGTTTGCTAATTAATTAAATAAATTACTTTTCCGCGCTCGTCCTGAACTTGTTGAAGGATATCTTCGAGCGCTAATCTAAAATAAGAAAATTATAAGAAAAGATAAATCCCCAACTTGAGCGTTGGGGACCCCAAACCTTCACTTCGTTACGGTTGAATTTTACGCAAAGGGGTCTTGTGACCCCTCTGCACTCGCACACAAACATCCTGTTTGATCTCTTTCGCTTCGAATTCAGGCCACAGTCTATGCATAAGAATGCACAGCCTAAACCATCATGCGAAGCTCATGGGAGTGTTATTAAATTACGTTCGCTTATTTCGACAAGCTCAATGCGAACGAAAGAAAAAATTCTAATTCCCCGCTCGTTCTGAACTTGTTGAAGAATATCTTCGAGCGCAAATATTAAATAACTACATGTGTCAAGTTATAGCGAAGCTCTGGCGCTTCTGAGCGACATGGGCTTCCCGATAACACAGCTGAGCGGAGCGAGGTTTGTTAGCGGCGTAAGGCGTTTAACTTGATAGGAATCCAAGGGAACCATTGGTGCACGAGTGCAGAGGGGTTGCAAAACCCCTTTGCGAAAAAAAACTGACGTTAAAAACGTCAGTTGGGTCCCCAACGCTCAAGTTGGGGATTTTTCTTGAACTAATCATCATCAAATATAAACTAATAAATACCAATTATAATTGATCTACAAACAACAAGGCAAAAATAATGCGCGACACTTTTAATACCTTCCTCCAAAACAACCTCAATCCATCACAACAAAAAGCAGTCTATCATGAAGCAGGTGCAGTTCTTGTTGTTGCCGGCGCAGGTTCAGGAAAAACACGCGTTATTACCGCACGCATTACGCATTTAATTTTAAATAAAAATATTAATCCTTCTGCAATTGTAGCTCTTACGTTTACCAATAAAGCCGCGCATGAAATGAAAGAACGTATTGCATCTTTCTTAGGTACCCAAACAAACCTACCTTTTATTGGCACTTTTCATTCCTATTGCGTGCAACTTCTCAAAAAATATCACGAACATTTGCCAAACCAATTTGCTTCTATCTTAGATAGTGATGATCAACAAAAAATGATTCAAGGTATTTTACAACGCAGTGGCTTACACAAACAATTCACCGCAAAAAATGTTGCATACCAAATATCACAAATGAAAAATCATACCGTTGATCCAGCATACCCTGCAACGGATCACCTCACGCATCCCATGCTAACCGATATTTATAATGCGTATGAAACAGAAAAAAAAGCTTCAAAAACATTAGATTTTGATGATCTTTTATTAGAAACATTACGTTTATTTAAGAAAAATAGTGTCATAAAAAGCCAATTTCAGAATAAAATTCGCCATATTTTGGTTGATGAATATCAAGATACCAACGTAGTACAACATGAACTACTTAAAGCCCTTGCATTAACAGATAATAATCTTGCCATCGATTCAGTGTGCGCAGTGGGCGATGAAGATCAATCTATTTACTCTTGGCGTGGTGCAAATGCAGCCAACATGGCACATTTCAAAAAAACATTCCCTCATACCGTTACCATCACCATCGAACAAAATTATCGCTCGGTGCAGCAAATATTAACCATTGCAAACCATACCATTCAAAATAATAGCAGCAGAACACCCAAAACATTATGGTCAGAAAAAAAAGGTACTAACCGTATTCATAAACTATTATGCTTAACAGAGTATCAAGAAGCGCGCGCTATTGCACAACTCTTATTAGTTGCAAAATCAAAATATGGTCTTAATAATATTGGTATATTATACCGCACGCATACACAATCACGTGCACTTGAAGAAGCATTATTAAAAGAATCAATTCCTTATCGCATTATTGGCGGTATTCAATTTTATGAACGTAAAGAAATTAAAGATTTGCTCGCGTACCTTAAAATTATTGCAAATCCTTTTGACCGCACCTCCTTTTTCCGCATTATTAATGTTCCCGCGCGCGGTTTGGGTGATAAGTTTGAAGCGCTTTTTTATGAGCAATGGAAAAATGAACCATTTGCCACCTGGCGCGATATTATTAAAAATCTCACCGAACATGATAGTTTAGGAAAAACTAAAACCTCTATTTTACATGCTTTTTCTTCTATCTTTGATACGCTGGAACCCACCATGCCACCAAGCAAAGCACTTGAACAAATACTTTTAAAAACTGCTTATATCACGTACATAAAAAACAGTGAAGAAGCAGCAGAAGCGCAAGCCCGTCTTGATAATATTAAAGAACTTTTAGATGCCATTGATCATTTTGAAACTAATGGTATCAAAACTATCACCGCATTTCTGGATGAAGTTGCACTGATGCAAGATCAAATGAATAAACAAAATAGAGATACACACGCGGTATGCTTGATGACATTGCACGCAGCAAAAGGTTTAGAATTTGATTTGGTAATTTTACCTGGCGTTGAAGAAGGTATTATTCCAACAACCCGTTCACTCAATTCAAATGATTCACTGGAAGAAGAACGCCGTCTTTTTTATGTGGGAATTACCCGTGCACGCGAACATTTATTTATTTCTTATACCAAACATCGTTATTCATATGGGCAAATGGTTGATCAACTCCCTTCACGCTTTTTGCATGAAATACCCAGCAATTTATTACCGCATGAAGATTGTTCATACTGGAGTATCACGCAAGTTAATCAATTCTTTGCTGATTGGTTAGGTGCAAAGGTAAAAACCTCAGATGTATATATACCTACACAAAAAACATATGTTGCACCAGCTAAATCTACGCCTTCAATAAAACAAGAAATTACAGAAAAAAAATTAAATGGCTCATGGCGCAAAAACCAACCCGTTAAACACGCAAAGTATGGCATAGGAACCGTTGAAAGTATTGAAGAAAAAGGCACCGGCGATATTCATTTAACGGTACGTTTTAAAATTGGTGTTAAAAAAATCGTTGCACAGTTTGTACAAAAAATATAAAAATCATCATCTATGAAAACCATTAAAACGTCTTCCTCTTATTGCTTTTTGTTTTTCTTTATTTTTGCATTAAAAATAAATTGTATGGAAATGCAAATTATTCAAGCAGCACCTCCCTTAACTATTGCTGCTTGTAAGAGCATGGATATTGATACTTATACCGATTCATTAATTTATTATTCTCAAATAGATGATGATGAAGCAATAAACTTTTTAATCAAACACACAAGTAGAAAAAATAAATCAGAAACCACTGCTATAACAAGCTTTATTTGGGGATGTGGAAGTTGTGATGCTCGTGATATCAAAAATGCATATGGATCAGGAGGAGGATTAGATAATTTGGATTGCCAATGGTACCCTGAGGGCCCCCGTCTTATAGAAGAAGGCTGTCTAGCAGGAATACGCTTGCATCTCAAACTAACTAATCTTAATATAAACACTCGCTATTATGAAAATACCAAACAATCTCTTCTTCATCTTGCTGTTACTTCATTTAACAAAGATCTGGTTAATTTTATATCCACCTATAAAAATTGTAATGTAAATATACAAGACTTTGAAAGCAAAACACCACTTCATTATATAACTTTGAAAAAAAAGAAAGAAATAGAAAAGTGGGATCAGAAAAAGCGTCAAAATGAAATTACGGCGTTAATAAGCCACATGAAACGTCTTCTTGCTCATTCTAATATAAAAGTTAATCTACAAGACAATCGGGGCAACACACCGTTACATTATGCTATCAATTTTAATCTTATTGATTATTTATTAGCAGCTAACAACATTAATCTCAACATTCAAAATGAAAAAGGCGAAACTCCTTTGTTTTACGCCTTACAACATCGAAATTGTAGGGTAGAAGAAAGCTACCGCAGAAGGAGTTTTATTTATAACGATCATCAAGTTGAACAACTTATTATAGACTTGCGCACTGACATAAATCTACAAAATAATAATGGTGAGGCACCGCTACATTATGTTGTTCAAAACCCTCGAGTAACACTTTTATCACATGAAACATCCGGGGAAGAATTTTATATTCCGCCTTCAAGAAAGTATGACAACATCCGGGTCGAAAAACTTCTTGAACGACCAGATCTCAAGTTAAATATTCAAAATAATCAAGGAGAAACACCCCTTATGTACGCAATTAAAGCCAATAATATAGAAGCGGTTAAATTGTTACTTACCCATCAAAATATTGATCTGACTATTCTTGATAATAAAAATCTCTCATCACTTGATCACGCCCTTGCAATCGACAATCTAGACATAATTGATCTATTAAGAAATAATATTACTCCCCAAAAAATATCGCCACAAAATAAAAATAATCTCGATGTGTTACCATCTGCCCATGAAACAATAAAAAAAGATCCCATCCAAGAATCATTTTATAATAAATATAAAAAAATAATTAAGATCGGATCATTAATGGGAATGCTTGGGATCTTGAGCGCAGGCATTGTAGCATATTTTCACTACTTACACCCCAATACATTCTGATAAAAAATACTCAGAAAATGGTTGGTAATTATCTGCATAAAATAAAATCATTGCACAGTTTGCACAAAAAATATAACACTCATTTATATGAAACCATCATTATATCTTGGTCTTTGTACCGAATTTTTTGATCTTGATAAACCCGTACCTACATTGGAAGAATATGCATTCTTTCATCATTATATTGCACAAGCAAACGGACCAATTTTGGAACCAATGTGCGGAACTGGCCGTTATTTAATTCCTTATCTTCAAGAAGGATTTGATATTGATGGTTTTGATGCATCGCCATTTATGCTCAATGCGTTATATCGCAAATGCGAACAATATAATCTTAAGCCTCATGTATGGGAACAATTTCTGGAAGAGGTAAGTGCACATAAACTTTATAATCTTATTTTTATTCCCGATAGCTCTTTTTCTTTATTCTTAGATCTTATACAAATCAAAACGTGTTTACATACCATATATTCATTATTAGAAAAAGGTGGCACCTTTGTATTTGATGTAGAAAGTATATACGCAGTTCCTGATAAAGTAGGCATGTGGCACGGTAAAGCGTACAAAAAAAGTGATGGTACAACTATTATGTGTAGCGTATTACCATTGCCGATAGAAAACAACATTGCCACCGCAATATGCCGTTACGAACTTTTTGATGCAACAGAGATTATCAAAACAGAAATGGAATATTTTCAGATCAAATTGTATCATCCCACGCAAATGGATGAACTGCTGAAAGAAGTTGGCTTTTCTCATGTAAAAAAAGTTGCTGCATATAATCATGCCTTAGAACCATCGCCTTATGATTATACTCTCGTCTATGAATGTACAAAGTAAGCAATTAATTTTTTACATACTTATCCAGGAACTCACACACGTATCCAACAATTGCATGATGCGCTGTTGCACCATCAATAAGCCATGGTTGAATTATTGGATCAGAAATACATGCATAATCAGTGAACGTATCATGCACAATGTTTTCTATTACAATAGTATGCCCTTGTGGTAATGACATCATAAAAGTATTTAATCGCGGTAACCATGCATGATTAAAATACTGTCGCCACCACAACGCAGCATGCATCGGAACCTTACCCAAAGATGTTATTTGATGAGGCATCACCGATGTCCCAATAATAGATAATACCGGTTTATCAAAACTCATGGTGGCATATTCACCATATAAAGGCCCATCAAGATTAATTGCTATTTTTACGCGATCATCTCTGCGGCAAAGTTGCAATGCAGTTGCTCCGCCTAAAGAATGCCCAACTGCAACAACGCAAGAAATATCAAACAAATGCTCACACTCATGTAACGCATACAGCATATCTGCAACCCACCATTCAACTTCTGCATCATAAGGATTTCTTTTATCTTGAGGATATAATACGCGGTGCGAAAAATTATAATGTGCAATTCTACCATCAGGAAACTGTATTGCTTTACCGCTGTATGAGTGTGAAACGGCTGCAACAATATAACCCTGCTGTGCAATTGTTTGGCATAGATAGGTATACGTCATGCCATTATATGTTGAACCTAATCCATGAGAAAACAGCATTAAAGGGTATTTTTGCTGTTGAGTATCATGCGGCATCCACACATGCATCATTAATTCACGAAACGGATATGCTGCATCATGTGGGTATATTTCTTGACGAGATGTGTCTAGCAGATGATATTCAAAAAAAAGTGGCACCAATTGAGTGCCACCATACAAATTACTGAGAAAAAAAATAAATAATATTACTACTCTCATATCCCTACCCCGCTCGCCCTAAATCTTGCTTTCTTCTATCTCTTTCAACGCAGCATCTTTACCCAAGAAGCTTTTAACCTTGGTCCATTTGCCCGGTTCAGTATCTTTATATTGCTCAAAAAAATGTTTGATAAGCTTTTGCGTAGCTTCGCTAATATCGGCTATATCGTTAACCGCGGCATAAAAAGGATCAACTTTTTTAGAAGGGACCGCAATAATTTTGTTATCAATGCCTGCTTCATCTTCCATTTCAAGCATACCAATTACGCGGGAAGGCAATAATGCACCAGCTTGAACGGGATGAGTAGAAATTACCATAATATCCACTGGGTCGCCATCTTTGGAAAGGGTATTGGGTAAATAGCCATAATTGAATGGATAACCCATGGCGGTATGGATAAAACGATCCACAATAAGCATGCCGGTTTCTTTTTCCATCTCATACTTAACGGTGGAGTTTTTAGGGATTTCCACTAAAACATTGATCTCTTGCATATATTCAGCCTTACATCTAAAATAGATCAGATAATTTACTAAGATAATTTTATCAAAAAATCAATAATTATTCAATTAACACTATTATTTTCAAAAACTATCAAAATACGCCTGAAAAGAAGATATAAAAAAGACGTATACAAAAGCAAGCAATTAAGAGCCGAAGCACGTTAATAGCGATTTTTTTTTGGGGGCACTTTTTTTATTTTCTTTCTTTTGCTTTTTATATAAATCAATCAACGTTTCTTTTACCATTTTAGGTAAGTCATCAAATGATTTATATGCCGTGTGATAAGGAAAATATTGTACCTGTTTTTTATAATTTTTAGGTAACGTAATACCTGAACAGCGAAATACTTTAACCCGATCATTGTGTACTTTAGATTCAATATCGAGCACTTTAGATGAACGTAAAAAAGCGCTCATTATATAAGGAAATTCTATAAACATCCTTAAATTTATGAACTCATCCTTATAAATATCAGTAACACAATTAAAGCTTTTTCGTTGTCCATCGGCGCATAAACAATATTCCACAATGCTGGAAAAACTTCTGCGGCGTGGATTAGTGATCTCGCCGCATGCATACACGCAAAAATCGCCCTCTTTATTAAAAAAGCCCTTTGGTTTATATGGTACAAAGTCTTGAAAACCCTCCCACTCAGTACGCAAAAAATTTTCACCAACATACTGTGCCTGTAGAACTATCCAATCGGAAAGCGAATATTGATAATAGGTATCTTTATGTGAGTATACTCGCCCGCAAGCGCTTCCATATTTATGCCATTGTATTTTTTTTATATTATTTTCCCACAAAGGATTTTCTAAGATCCTATTTTTTCTTATAGCAGCAGTGTTACGTAATAATACGTCTAACTTTTTATTAATTGCCAAAGAACATACAATGTCATGAGAAAGCCATGCAGCTGTATGTTCCACCAAAATATTCAATATCAAAGGAGATACAATATTCTCTGTAACAATTTCTTTTTCCATCCCACATAACACGCAAGAATAAAAAAAAATCGCACCACAAAGTGTGCGAATTACATAAAATATCGTTTTCATCATACCCCCTTTAAAAAAATGCTAACCTTACGGTTCCCCATAAGATTAGCATGAAAAATATTGCGATATTTTTAAACAAAATCAAGCAAACGCTTCATTTCCCGCTGAGCGTATACCCAACACGCAACAGTAAATCCACATAATACTATACAGCAGGTTCCCCACGGCAAACAACCTTCTTGTCCAAGCAATGCCGCACGCGTACCTTCCATAATATATAAAACGGGATTACCTAAAAGTACGTATGCTAATGGTTGAGAAAGACCATAAATTGATTCCCATGAAAACTGAAAACCTCCCATAAACCATAAAGGGAATATAAAGCGCGTCCACACATTTTCCATTTTAGATATTGCACCAACATGCGCGGTTACGGCAATCGTAAATACACCATAAAAAATGTTTGATATAACTACAATTGTTGCAAACTTTAACCATGATATGTCGGTTAAACTAAAACTATTAAACAAAATTAACTTTCCAAACGGCAAAACAAAACAACTTAATATAATTCCCATCAATATATATGATGTCATCATACTCCATAAAACCACCGATGGCCGTGTTGGTAACGTTAAATAATAACTAATGTGCCGATCGCCTTCAAAATCAATCATATATCTAAACGCGTTACCATATATTTCAAATAATCCTACGGTACCCATTATGGTAGCTAACTGAAAACAACCATAACTGGATGCAAGCCCAAATGATTGCATAACATATCCCATCACAACAAGTGAGCAGAACACCCAAATATACAGATTGATAACTTTATCAAAGAGCTCCTGACGTGCAATATAAAAGCGCGTTTTGGTTAATTTATAAAAAATAGGAGCATAACGAACGATATATGTATACATGTATTTTCTCCAATAAATATTATTTTTATCTTACCTGCCGCTCGCCCTGATCCTTCGATACATTCTTCTTCGTCTTCGACTACGAAGAACACTCAGGATGAGCGGAAAGAAACATAATTGAATTTCATCCCCCGCTCGCCCTGCCAAGTCCTTCATAGCTTTAGCGACGGAGGAAGTATTTTTGCTCCTGCAAAAATGTATCGAAGGGTATGCGGAAGAAGTTATTGATTTCCACCATTTTCCATCAACGCAATAAATACATCTTCTAAGTTTTGCATATTAAAATCAGCTTTTAATTTATCAGGTGTTTCAATCAATTTAATTAATCCACCATCAAGCACGCAGACACGATCAGATAATTGTTCAGCCTCATCAAGATAATGCGTTGTTAGAATGACCGTTACACCCAACTGTTTTAAATCTTTAATCTGCTGCCACAATTGTCTTCTGATATGTGGATCCAATCCCACCGTAGGTTCATCCAAAATCACCAATTGAGGATTGTGCATTAATGCACGCGCAATCATAAAGCGTTGTTTATAACCACCCGATAGAACGTTTGCTTTTTGGTGTAAATATTCCCGCAAACCAAACTGTTCAATTAAAAATTCAAGACGTTGAGTAATGTGTTCTTCCGTCATCTGATAATAACCACCTGAAAAACGTAAGTTTTGTTCCAGCGTCAGCGCCGGATCCAAATTAGGTTTTTGCGGACAAAAACCAATTTTATACCGATACGCTGCAATATCATGATAAATTGATTCGCCTTCACATTCAATATCACCCTCAGTTGGCGGATGCAAAGTGGCAATAATCGATGACAAGGTTGTTTTACCTGCACCATTAACGCCAAGCAAACCTAAAATTTCACCTTTATAAATATCAAGTGAAACTCCCTTGAGTGCTTCTTTGGCTGCATACTTTTTTTTAACATCCTTAATTTTTAATAAAATAGACATAGAAACTCCTGAGCGTTATGTACGCATTATAATACCAAAATTGTATACGATGTATGTCATCGTATATTCGTAAAAAAATTAAAAAAATAGATAAAAAATAGATTACACAAGCATGATTACATGCCTGTGCATAAGAAAATAAAGATCGCGTTTGTTACGCTATAAAAACAGTGATTTCCATAATACAAGACCTCCTGAAATACAAGAACTAGATATATTTGTTCTTATTTTCTAGAATACCACAAAAAAAAGTGCACGCAACTTTTAAGGATTTTTTTTGTTTTTTATTATGCGCATTGGTATGCTACCAGAAATAGATATTTTTCAAAAAAAGGAAAAAGTATGTGTAAAGAATTTCTTCATTGGACCATGCATAATTCTCTCGCGTTGCAACATATAGGATTTACCTTAATTCGTATGGCAATTGGTTGCATGTTTCTTATTTTTGGCTGGAATAAATTAATGTCCGGATCTGCAAACCTTACCCAAATTGGCAGTGCAATATCATATTTTGGTATTATGCACGGCTTTTTATTATTTGGATATCTTGCAGCATTAACTGAACTGTGTGGTGGCGCTGCATATGTGCTGGGGTTCTGCACACGTATTGTTTCTTTACCAATGATTTTTCTGCTGATCGTAGCTATTAAGTTTCACCTGCAACAACATGATACATTTACTAAATGGTCATTCCCTGCACTCTGTTTGTGTATTGTTATAGGATTTTTAATAGCGGGAAGCGGCAAATATTCCCTGGATTATATTCTCAGCACTCACGCTCCATCGGGTGAAAGAAATAATTATCATTAAACAACTCTCACACTAAAATAGTAGTGTAAATGCAATCAAAAAAAGCAACTATGATTAAAGAAGCGCAAAAAAATAACTTGTAATGAAAAAAATATTTTGGGAAAATCCTTATCAATCAACCCTTACCACGCACGTAACTTCAGTTGATGGCAATAAAATACTTTTTGATGCCACTATTGCCTATTCTTTTGCAGGTGGGCAAGAAAGTGACAAAGCATGGGTTAATGGCATACCCATTCTTAATTCCACCATGGTAGACAATCTTATTTATTACACATTGCCCGATAATCATGGATTGCACGTTGGTGATTTGATAGAAATGACCATTGATTGGCCACGCCGATTACGTTTAATGCGATTACATTTTGCAGCAGAACTGATTTTAGAAATTGTTACACAAAAATATCATTGTGAAAAAGTTGGCGCACATATTGCAGAACATAAAGCGCGCATTGATTTTAAAACCGATATCAATATTTCTACCTTATTTCCTGAGATATTAAAACAATATAATGCTATTATTGATCACAACTATATCATTGAAAAAGGATATTCTGATGTTGCGCATCAACGGCGATTTTGGAAAATTGAAGGTTTTGCACAAGTGCCCTGCGGTGGTACACATGTTAATTCCACCGCTGAAGTTGGCTACGTAACGCTCAAACGTGATCGCCCTGGTAAATCAATTGAAAGAATTGAAATTAAACTTATTGAACAATAATAAATTTCACCAATTACGCGGGTCTAAAATTTGTGCGCAGGTAATAATATCATCAAAATAGGCACGCTTGATTAATGCATCTTCCGCGCCTTCACTACAAATAAGCACTTTATGAATTGTCTTGTTTCCTTTATTAGGAAATAAAGACAATTTTTTTTCAAATTCTGCAATGACACTCGTGCCCACTTTGCCTTGCAAATATTTCATCTCACAAATGGTATACACATTATCAGCTCTATCAAATATTAAATCAATTTGGTAACCCGGGTTTTCTTTATCAGTTGCACGGCTAAAAAATACACCGGAACGGTAATGCACGCCAGAAAAATATAATATTTTTGCAATGATGTGATGATATTTGCGACAAAAACGCTCAAACGCAAAGCCAAGCCATTTAAGGTAGCTATCCACTTTTAATGCCGCACGAGGATTGTTATCATACGTACCACTTTCTATATTCTTGTGCAGTGGCTTAATAAACTTACCGTAAAAATGCATATAATTATCATCAATTGCATAGCGCGTGAGCATGGTAGTTTCTTCGAGGTTAAACGGGTAATAATGCGCAATAAATCCTGATTTTTCTAAATCTAATAACACATTCGTTAAACTACCACCAGACGATACACCCAATAATTCAGCCAATTCCGTACGCGTTGCAAATTTTTTGGTGCTTAAAATATCAATAATCGCGCGATAATATTTATTGTTAGACATGCTACTGGTGAAAATACGCTCATATTCACGCGAGAAAAAACTACCCGACGTAAATGAATGTTTGCATAAACTAATAAATACCGAAGATTCTTTACCAATCCATTTTAAGTATTCAGGAACACCACCCACGGTTAAATAGGCATCAAATACTTCTCTGTTACTTCGCTTTTTTAAAAACTCTTTTGTTTCATATACATTAAATTCTTTTAAATGCATTTCATATTGCGATCTGTTATACAACGCTTTGGAATGCACCACATGATCAATCATAAATGATGGCGCAGAACCGCACAGAATAATCACCAGTTTTGGGTTGTGACGGAAAAAGTTATCCCATACATATTTAAGTTCAGCAATTAATGTATCATCATAACGCGCAAGCCATTGCAACTCTTCTAAATAAATGGTCCACGTGCCACGTCGTGTATAATCATATAAAAGTTCAAAAAACTCTTTCCAATTATGCACGGTTGTTTTGGTAAGCAAACGGCTTTCTGCATACTTGGCCAATTGGGTAATTGCATGCGCAAGTTGTGCTTTGTGCGAAAGACCTTCAATGCCCTCAAATTTCAATAAATTTCTATCTCTAAACGCTTGCTCGCAAAGCTCTGTTTTGCCAATACGTCTGCGACCATACATAATAATAATGGCTGCATTGCCTGCGGTGCCAATAGCATGCAAACGCTCCAATTCAGCGATTCTTCCGATAAAATTCTTCTTAATTTTAATACGTAAAGGTTTCATACCTCATCATCCTTATTTAAGCCAACTAGCTCTATTTTAACTCATACTTGGCTAAAATTGCAACTAAACATTTAAGCCAAGTATCTCCATTTTTGAGCCTACTTGGCTGCGTAACCCATTTTTGCTAACAGATAATTTCACTCTTCCGCTCGTCCTGAGCTTGTCGAAGGATATCCTCGAGCGCTCGAAGAAATTCTTCAACAAGTTCAGAACGAGCGCCATAGAATATTTTTTTTGAGAAAGGTTAATAAATTGATTTAAATAATAAAGAGCGTACACTAGTAAATGCAAAATAAGGGGTCTTTTTTACATAACCACTCATATCATAAAAGGAAAAAATCATGATGAAAAAAACATTATTAAGCTTATTACTGACCGCATCCACACTTGCAACTGCACACATTAATCTTAATGTGAACATGACAGTTATGAATGATGGAACAGAACGCCAGACTACTCATAACATTTTGGTAGAAGAAAATGTACACACACCCATTATGTTTGAGAGCGAAGAACCAGTTATTATCGACTTTTTAGCAGAAACGGACGGTTCAAATGTTGATATTACCGTACAATTTTTCCAACAAACAAAAGATGGGGAAATGATTACTGCAACAGAACCACTCAACACTCAAACACCATTCAATCAACCAACCACTGTTACTGTTCACGAACCGGATAGTGAAGAAAATGGTGTAGTACTTGTTATTACTCCAACGGTATTGTAAGACTTGCTTTTAAATTATTTTATCCTTGCGCTCGTTCTGAGCCTGTCGAAGAATATCTTTGAGCGCTCGAAGAAATCCTTCAACAAGTTCAGGACGAGCGCAAAAGTTAGCCTCTATTTTGCATAAAAATTGATTTAAGAGCCTTTTTGGGATACCCCAGAAGGCTCTATTCTTTTTGCATTTTTTACTTTATTTTTCCAAATCTTTGACTTAAGCCCCCTTATATATGGTATACTCTAATTGAATTTAGTTAATCAATAAGGAATATGCCATGAAACGCCATTTTCTATTACTTGCAACATTGAGTATAGCTCTTTCGGGGTCAATCACATCCTGCAGCCAAGCAAGCGCTCAGGTTAATGATGCGTTGAATGCATGGTTTAATAAAAAAACATTGATCGCTGGAACAGCCTTGGTAAGTTCTGCTGTATTGAGCCTGGTATTATATAAAGCATTGAGTAAATTCAATCAATCATTTGCGCAATGGCTTACGGGTAAAATATTTCCTGCAGAAGAAGAATTTCCAAACGTTGAAGTAACAGAACGAACTCCTGAAGAAATGGAGCAAATGTCTTCGCAAGAAATAAACACAAAGCTATTAGGTAAAGAAAGATATCCTATCGAAGAAGTGCCACTGGAAAAAAATGATCTGCGCAATTTTCTCAAATCAAAAAAATGGAATGAAAAAATAATTGCAGATTTACGTCAAAGCCCTATTTATCAAAGAGAATCTTATAAAAAGGATCTGGATGATCTACTGGTTAATCACTACTATGATGAAATATACATTGATGTAGAAAATGTACCATCTCATGAAAGATTAGGATGGGCTAAAAAATATAAAAACTTTTTATTAACAGCAAAAGGATCTGAAACAGGTAAAGAAGGAACAAAATACCAAGCTTTTGAAAAACTGGAAAAAGATACTTATAATTTTCAATATATTCCTTATAAACCATCCCTATCAGATATTCCATTGCAACTTTCTCAATAATTTCATATCAAATCATCCTCTTATATGCTATATCATGAAACAATATAATTCTTGTCAAAAGAAGGATGTTGGTAATGAAAAAAGTTGTAGCTTTTTGTGCACCATGTATCTTCTTAATGATCAATATTATTGCAATGGAACAAGATAATTTTGTGACAGATATGTGGAACAAGATTATTGCACAACTTCCTGATTCTGATAAAAATAGAATAAATCATAGCTGCAAAACACTAAACTCATTGTGCAAGAGAACAAATCATCATATTTACATACATGCACCGCTTAATCTCTCTGATCGTAATGTGATCACCGCATTATTATATGCAACTCATTATCAAAATACACGTGCCATAAAAAATCTTTTGGAACATGGCGCAAACCCCAATGATGAGATGCGTTTACCACTTCTTCCCCTTTCACTTGCAAAGTATCAAAATAATCAAAAAAACATAAAACTATTAGAAAAACATGGCGCACAAAATTATACACCAATGTGCCCCATCTATTCTTTAGCAGCTTTTGTTGGTGATTTGCCGTTGCTCAAAACATACATCAACGATGACAAAACATTAACTCCTTTTGAGCAACTGTATTCAAGCAATCCATTTCTTCATGATGCTATTTTTAATGGCCACACGCATATCATTGAATATGTTTTGCAAACACCTTCTTTACGCTATCTTAAAGATATGCGTCATAAAAACACAACCACTATTTATTTTGCTGCATTGAATGATCGCGCTACAATTATACAATTATTGCTTAAAGAATCACCTTACATGATTAATAATATATGCGGCGAAGGTAGATTTACTGCGCTTCATATAGCAATAGTGCGCAACCGCAATCATGTTGCCAAAATACTTCTTGCTCACCCAAACATTGAAGTGAATATATGTGATGGAGACGGTAATACTCCTCTTCATAGAGCGGTAGGTGATGCTAACGTAGAATTGACCAGACTGCTTCTTGACCGGCCTGATATAAAAATAAACTACAGAAACAATAAAAATCTGACTCCTCTTGATATTGCTCATAACCTACATAACGATGAATTAAAAGAACTATTTAGAAAGAGAGATGCAAAAACGTATTTTTATATGACCAAAATTGCTCAATGGGAACAGAATAAAAAAATATAAGGATTTTTATGAAGTATATTATGACTATTTTCATCTGTTTATTGTTTCACCTAACTCACCCACAAGTATCACCACTGCCCTGGAATATTGTTGTTTATATGGAAGCATCGGCAGGTCATCTGTATCAAGCAGCATTTAAAAACATTGATGAAATAGTACGCAGTGCACCAAGCACTGCACATGTTTTTATTTTTTTACACACGCATGGCACCACGGGATGGTTATATCATGTAACTAAAAATAATTTACACAAAATTGCAACAATAGATTGCGATCAAACAGTGGCACAAACATTGGTTAATGTGATGACAAAAGCAATCAACCAAGGGCCTGCACAGCGATATGGGCTTGTGTTATGGAACCACGGATATGGAATTTTAGATCCAGTGTATGATACGCAATTACAAGAATGGAGTGTTCCGTATGATGGTCCATATGATGTCAGTTGTTCTTTAAAACGTTCTTATTCATCTCATCACCTGCGCCATCGCGGCATGTGTATCACCAATCAGTATAATTTTTTATCAAACACCGATATGGTGTCTACTTTTGATACCATCTGCAACAAGCTTTTGAATGGTCAAAAGTTAGCATTCTGTGGCATGGATCTGTGCAAAGGTGCAATGTTTGAACATGCGTATCAATTGTGCGATTATGTGGAATATTTGATTGGTTCGCAAGAATGTGAAATGGTTGATGGATGGCCCTATGATACGGTGCTGCATATATTACAACAATCACCACATCTTTCTACGCAAGATTTTGTTATTCACACGGTAGCAATGTTCAATGATTATTATCAAGAATATACACAGCACAATACGTATACTTTATCTGCAGTTAATACCCGTTATGCAAAAAAGTTAAAACATAATATTGATGGCATTTGTAACATACTTATACGCATGATGAATGATAATGATCATGTAAAAAAAGCTCTTGCACATGTTCGGCAACAATGCAAAGCTTTTTGTGATGCACCAATGTATTGCGATCTGTATGAATGGTATTCAAAACTGCTTGCTGGACATGATGAATGCATTGGTATTGATAAAAATGCTGAATCAAGTATGCTATTCCGTCAGTTACTTTTGAATGGTATTGATCTTATGCATGCAATGACAATAGCACGTTGTTACGGTTCTGCATCTGCACATGCACATGGCTGCTCCATTTATTTCCCCCAATTTGCTCTTGATGCATCATATACCAGCGCATTATTTGCACAAGATTCATACTGGATACCATTTTTGGAACAACTACTTTTGTAAAAAAAAATTATAATAATTAAGGTATATATGAAAATTATCATTGCTGCGGCATTTTTATGCACATGCTCTCTTTTTTCCATGCACCGTCAACTCTCGCAAGAAGAGATAGAAAGGATATGGTATGTTCAACAAATGAAACATTTACGTAAATGGGCAGATCATCAAGAAACTCTTACTGCCGAACAATATCATTTCTACACAGAACAACGAAAACCCGCTACGAAAGTAATTCGAAATGATGGTATAGTTCAACGATAGACAATCGCGATCTGATCGCATCTTTACAATCTTCCTTGAAAATTCGAACTTAGAGTTCGAAATTACAAGGAAGTCATATTTTATCTGATCCATTCGCACTATTCATGCGTACATTTTGATTTTACTTGTCTTTTATTAAAGTTCCTTGTAAAATCGAAGTTAGAGTTCGAAATTACAAGGACATCCATGAAAAGAGAAAAATATCTAGACGCAATTACGGCACAATTTCGTATACATGAAGTATGTGCCCTTCTTGGGCCTCGCCAAGTCGGAAAAACAACGCTGGCAAAAATGTATGTTGAAAAGCATTTTCATA
>Ga0070735_10001004_pt1 | contig 28171 bp, 26 predicted proteins | sample Coa_R1_FD_66443 | JGI IMG/M metagenome (GOLD analysis project Ga0070735, IMG submission 66443) | Surface soil microbial communities from Centralia Pennsylvania, which are recovering from an underground coalmine fire - Coalmine... | ecosystem: Environmental > Terrestrial > Soil > Unclassified ...
ATCGAGCAGAAAAAAGTCACCTACGATTTCGAGCGCCTCATGCCCGGAGCAACGAAAGTCAAGACCAGCGAGTTTGCCGGCTCCATGATCGAAAACATGGGCGCGGGCGTGCTGGTGTAACCGGATTGAGCGATTTCGTGATTGAGTCATTGAGCGATTGGTCGCATTACAGTTGAGGTTTTGCAATCGCTAAATCACCCAATCGCACAATCACCGAATTTCTTGAAAGGACTCATTCCATGCGCAAGAAAGTTACCATCGTAGGTTCGGGCAATGTGGGCGCGACGGCCGCTCACTGGATCGCATCCAAGGAACTCGCCGACGTCGTCCTAATCGACATCATCGAGGGCGTGCCACAGGGCAAGGGACTCGACCTGCTCGAGGCAATGCCCATCGAGAAGTGCGACTCGTATGTCAGCGGCACCAATAGTTATTCCGACACGGCGAATTCCCACATTGTGGTAATCACCGCCGGCATTCCGCGCAAACCCGGGATGAGCCGCGATGATCTGCTGAATACAAACTACGGCATCATGAAAGCGGTCGTAGGTGAGGTTGTGAAGAACTCGCCCAACTGCATTCTGATCATTGTTTCCAACCCTCTCGACGCCATGGCCCAAGCCGCCTACAAGCTCAGCGGCTTCCCGCGTGAGCGCGTGATCGGCATGGCCGGAGTGCTCGACTCAGCCCGCTTTCGCGCCTTCATTGCCGACGAACTGAAGGTCAGCGTTGAAAATGTGACGGCCTTCGTGCTCGGTGGCCATGGCGATACCATGGTTCCTCTGCCGCGCTATTCGACGGTTGCCGGTATTCCAATTACTGAACTGATCGAGAAGAGCCGTCTGGATGCGCTGGTCCAGCGTACCCGCGATGGAGGCGCCGAGATCGTAAAGTATCTGAAAACGGGTTCGGCTTACTACGCTCCTTCGGCTGCAGCGACCGAAATGGTAGAGGCGATCCTGAAGGACAAGAAGAAAATCCTGCCCTGCGCCGCGTACCTGCAAGGCGAATACGGTATTAATGGACTCTACGTCGGGGTGCCAGTAAAGCTGGGCTCAAAGGGAATTGAGCAGATCATCGAGATCAAACTTACCGCGGAAGAGAAGGCGGGTCTCGACAAGAGCGCGGCGGCTGTGAAAGAGCTGTGTGCAGTAATTAACGTCTAGCTTCCTGAAGTATCAACAGATCCCCACCTGTCGTCGTTCTTCGGTAAGAGGTGGGGATCTTCCCGTCATTGCTGCCCGGCTCGCAGCCTCTGGGTCCTTTTATCTCCAAGGCCCAGACGAAAAATACACCGCTCCAACGTCTGTTACTACCGGTTACCTCGGTGCGTCCGCTTGACATCTTCTTGACAATGGATCGCACTCCATCCGTTAGCCTGTCTTCGTCCCCCGAAAATAGATCAGAGGTCATGTCATGAAGCTACGCTTCGCTCTCTATACGTTCGCTTTCTTGTGTGGCAGTTTGACATCCAGCTTTGCTCATCACACAGCCGTCATCGTCAACAAAGGAAACGCTGTGGAGAACGTCACCTCGACCCATCTGACCAAGATCATTCGTGGAGAAATTAAGAAGTGGCCGGATGGCAAGAACATCATCCTCGTTCTGCACAAAGACTCCGCCGGAGAGAAGGAAGCGCTTGAGCACTTGAACAAGATGTCGGACTCTGAATGGAATATGTTTCTGCTCTCCCGCAAAGAATCCATCGTCTTCGTCGATACAGACGCCGATGTTCTGAAAGAGGTCCAGGCGGAGCCGGGCGCCATGGGGCTGATCGAAGTCCATTCCATCGACAACAGCATCAACGTGGTCCATGTCGATGGCAAACTTCCGATGGAATTCGGATACCTGCCTCACTGATCCACTCTCCCTCGCCGATTTCATTCCCTGAGCGATTCGGCCAGGAAATTCCAGCCGCAGAGAATTGTTCTCTGTGAACCTCTGTGTCCTCTGTGGTGAGCGTTGTCGGCTTTGCCATCAGGGGCCTCGCCTGCTACGATCACTTTCGCTTTCGAGCGGCAATGGCCCCGATTCAGATCACGCCCGCCCAACCGGCAGACCATGAGTGGTGTGCCCGGCTGATGGCTTCCTTGGAACCCTGGATCACTCTGCAGCGTGATCTAGAAGGTTGCCGCCGGGTCTTGAGCCGTCCCGGCACCGAGTTATTCGTTGCAAGCAAAGAGAGCGGCGGAGATCCCATGGGCTTCGTTTTGCTCGCACCATACGGCCTCGCTGGCTCACCGTATATTGCCTCGATTGCAGTCGCGCCCTTGGCACAAGACCACGGCGTCGGATCGCAACTGATCAAGTTCACCGAAGGGCGCTACCGCGATCGCGCCCACCTATTCCTTCTTGTCTCCTCATTCAATCCCCGCGCCCAGCAGTTCTATCGCCGCCACGGATACGAATTTGTGGGAGAACTCAAGGGCTACATTGTCCCTCACCACTCGGAGCTCATATTCCACAAACGGATAGCATGACGGTTCCCCCCGACCTTGACACGCCTCTCACCGGAACAGGCAAACGATTGGTGCTGCTTCTGGCCCTCGCCGCCTCAGCGGGCTATGTCTGCCGTGTGGCGATCACCGTGGTCGCTCCCGGTATTATGCGCGACTTCGGACTCACGCAGGCCCAGATGGGCACAGTCTTCACCGCCTTTCTGATTGGTTACACGATTTTCCAAATCCCATCGGGAGGACTCGCAGACCGCGTCAGCGCGCGCCGCATCTTTCTTGTGTTGTGTTGCGGATTTGCCCTGCTCACTGTTCTGACGGCTGCTGTCGGATGGTCCATCTTCGGTATTGGCCTCATCATTCCTCAGCTCTGGCTGATTCGGATGATCTTCGGCGTCATCGCCGCTCCCACTTATCCCACTTCGGCGAGAACCATCGCGGTTACGATTCCGGCGCGATTGCAGGGCCGAGCGAACAGCCTCGTTCTGGCAAGCGTTGGCATCGGATCGGCCGTCACACCGCTGATGCTAGCGCCAATTTCGACGCGCTATGGATGGCGCAGTGCTTTGTTCCTGGCTGCCGCAATCAGCATTGTCGTGGCAATGCTCTGGTGGATCCTCGGGCCGCAGGAGCATCATCGGCATCAAACTGCAGTCGAGGCATCTGACCCCGCCAGATCTGCGTTATCGGCGACATCTCCTCGCCCACTGCGCACTGCCAGCTTCTGGTTCCTGTTTACCAGCTACCTGCTTCAGGGATATCTCGGTTACATCTTCATCTTCTGGTTCTATCTCTATCTGGTTCAAGTGCGTCATCTCGAAGTTCTCAAGGCTGCCAGCTTTACCGCGCTGCCGTGGATCGCGACTACTTTTGCCATTCCGCTGGGCGGAGTATTTTCCGATCTGGCGGTGACTCGATGGGGTGCGACATGGGGTCGCCGCAGTTTGCCCCTGGCTGCACTTTGCATTTCGGGTATTTTTCTTGTCATCGGAGCGCGCACACCGAACGCAAACATGGCAGTCGCCGCCCTCACCGCCTGCACGGTCCTGGTGATCTGCACCGAAGGTCCGTTCTGGGCAACGATGACTCAACTATCAGGCGAACACAGCGGCGTTGCTGGCGGCACGATGAACTTCGGCAGCAACATCGGAGGAGCGATCTCGCCGGCCCTCACGCCCTGGCTCGCAGAGCGCATCGGATGGGAATCAGCGTTGACCCTAACGGCTGGGCTAGCTTTGGTTGCTGGATTGTTGTGGCTAGGCGTACGCCTGGACAGCGAATAACCGGATATCGAGGCTGTCCGGAAGCACGACCATGATGGACGCGCTGAGGCCCTCATGGAGGCTGAGGTTTTAGCTCCGCCACTCTCACCAGCCAACCTTTTTATTCCATCTCCGTCGAAAATATGGTTCTATATCCGACAAGCGAAAATCGTCGGGTCCCTGGGAACACACAACCGAACGCTCCATCCCGGAGAACTCCATGACTGCCACTGTTCAGACTGCTCCTGTCCTCGCGTCAACATCGACCCCCCGCATCGCCTCTATCGACATCATCCGCGGCGCAGTCATGATCCTGATGGCCATCGATCACGTTCGGGTCTACTCTGGCCTACCCGCCGGAGGCCCCACGCCTGGCATCTTCTTCACCCGCTGGATCACGCATTTCTGCGCGCCAGCGTTCATTTTTCTCGCCGGTACCAGCATCTTCTTTTATGCTCGCAAGCACACAGACGTCTCTCGCTTTCTCGTCATCCGCGGAGCCTGGCTCATCTTTCTCGAACTCACCGTCCTCCGTCTCGCCTGGACGTTCAACTTCGACTTCGCGCATTACGAAATGGCTGGCGTCCTCTGGGTCATCGGATGGTGCATGATCCTCATGGCAGGCTTGGTGAAATTGCCTGTGCGAGTGACTGCGGCTGTCGGCGTAATCATCATCGCCGGTCACAATTTGATGGATCCACACCTCGGAAAACTGCTCGATGGAATGGACGGGAACAAATTCTCCGCGCTTTGGAAGATTGGCTACATCGGATTCTTCTCCGGCCCGGTCCAGTTCGAGCCGCAAGGGCCCAACCTGATCGTGCTCTACTCGATCATCCCGTGGATCGGCGTTATGGGCGCGGGCTACGCATTCGGCAAAATCCTGCTTCTCGATCCGGCCCGGCGCAACCGGATGTGTCTTCTCCTCGGCCTGGGCGCCATCGCTCTATTCTTGGTCTTGCGCGGATTCAACCTCTACGGCGACCCGCGTCCTTGGCACGGTCCAAACAGCAATTCCCAGATGCCTGCATTTCTGTCGTTCCTCAATTGCACGAAATATCCGGCCTCACTCAACTTCCTGTTGATGACCTTAGGACCGATCATCGCGCTCATCCCGTTCCTTGAAAGTGCGGCCGGCCCTATGTCCCGTGTGATCGCCATGTTCGGACGCGTCCCGTTCTTCTATTACATTCTGCACATCCCGTTAATCCATTCCCTGGCGTTAATCGTGTCGAAAATCCGACTGGGTTATGTCAGCCCATGGCTGTTTACGAATCATCCCATGGGCAATCCAGAACCTCCAGGGGGTTACACGTGGGGTCTTCCACTTCTCTATGTAGTCTGGGCGGTAGCGATCTTATTGCTCTATCCGGCCTGCCGTTGGTTTGTCGAAGTGAAGGCGAGACGGCAAGAGTGGTGGCTAAAATACCTTTAGAGCGCAGCGATGTGTGCAACCGAGTTGGGTTGGCTTTATCCCCCGAGGCTCGATTTCCCCAGCAGATGAAAATATCTCCGCGCTTTCATCACATCCCGCGCGATCTGCTCGCGCAGTGCTTCTATGGAAGGGAATTTGATCTCATCCCGAAGCCTTTCGAGGAAACAGATCTCAACTTCGGAGTCGGGCGTCAGCTCAATCGGATGGAAGTTCAACAGGTGGCTCTCGATTGCAAACAACTCCTGCCCAAACGTCGGACGATTTCCCACGTTCGTGACCGAGTCGAATCGCTCCGTTCCCACCCGCGTCCAGGTGATGTACACGCCGTGCCGCGGAACAAGTTCCTCATAGCGCGCGAGGTTGATCGTCGGCACGGTGTACTTGGAGCCATATCCGCGCCCGCGCCCCGGCACTCCGAGAATGCAGAATGGACGTCCCAGCAGATGCCGTGCCCGGCTTACTCGTCCGTCACTCAGCAGCCTACGAATCTGGCTGCTCGAGACACCTTCCCCTCGCAACTTCATCTCCGGATATACCCGGACCTCGAATCCCATCTCTCGCCCAAACTCGGCCAGCATGTTCACGTCGCCAGCAGCTTTGTGACCGAATCTGAAGTTGAATCCTTCGTGTACCTCGCTCGCGTGCAGCTTTTCCTTCAGTATCTGCTCGGCAAACTGTCGTGGGGTCATGAGCGATAGATCGCGGCCGAAGGGAAGCAGCAGCACTCCATCGATGCCCGTTCCTTCGAGCCAGCGGAGCTTCTCTGGCGTGGGAGTAAGAAGTTTCAAGCCCGACTCCGGCCTCAGAATCCTCGTGGGATGCGGCTCAAACGTAACCGCAACGGCCTTTCCTCCGGACGCGCGCGCGCGTGCAACGATCTCGCCAAGCACGCGAGCATGGGCACGATGAACGCCGTCGAAATTCCCCACGCTGACGAAGGTTGGTCCGTAGTCGGCGGGCACATCCTCGAGTTTGTGAAAAACCTGCATAGAAAAAAGAAATTGTTGATTGATGATTTCTGATTGTTGATTGAAAGCAGTTGCCAAAAGGTTCTCAATCTACAATCGCCAATCATCAATCAACAATCAGATCTCAAACTCCAGCTTCATGCCGTCGTACGACAAACGGACATGCTTGGGCAGCGTCGCATTCGTCGCCTCGTGCCCTAGATCGTGGCAGATATGTGTGAAGAACGCCCGCTTCGGCTTAACCCGATCCACAATCGCCAGCGAACTCTTCACCGTCGAGTGCGTCGGATGCGGCTTGTGTCGCAGGGCGTCCAGAAACAGAATATCCAGGCCCCGCAATTGATCTAGCGACGATTCAGGAATCTCGCTGTGGTCCGTCAGGTATGCCGCTGATCCAAATCGGTAACCATAAATCTGGGACTCGCCGTGAATCAGAATGACGGGTTCGAATCGCGCGCCGAATACCTCGATCGGCCCATCAATCGGACGTAACTCCAACTGGGCCAGCCCGCCAAATTTGTAATCCGCATCGAAAATATAGGAGAACATTTTGCGCAGAAAGGCAGCCGAATCCGGTCGCGCATAAAGAGGCAATTTGTCGGGCTTGTGTCGGTAGCTCAACGGGCGCAGGTCATCGATCCCCAGGATGTGATCGGCGTGCGTATGCGTGTAAAACACCGCATCAACCTTGCTGATGTTCTCGCGAATGGCCTGCAGATAGAAATCCGGGGTGGTATCGATCAATACCACCTTCCCGCCGTATTCCAGCATGATCGAGGGTCGCGTTCGCCGGTCGTGCGGATCGCTAGAATGACATACCGCGCAGTCACATCCCAAAGTGGGCACGCCCATCGAAGTCCCACTGCCCAGCACCGTCAAGGTCGCTTTCATCTTTTCTCTGTCTTAACGTCCAGTCGTTCCCGTTGCCGGTCCGGCTTGCGGCGGACGCGCGAGAGCGTTCGTTACCTCAACATATGCCATGCGTAATTCGTACAGACTGTTTTGCAGGAAATTCTGTTCCACTGGTGTGAGATTCCCCTTGGTCTTCTCTGCAATCAGGCTCAGTGTATCGATGGTCTGTCGCGCGCCAATGATGTCGACGCGCGGTTGCTCGTTCTGTTGCCGCATGAGTCCGAGCTGCAGCATCGCCGTCATATAGAGCGAGGCCATGAATCTCTCAAAGGTGATTTCGAAATCTTTGGCGGAGTGTCCGCTCAGCTCGACTTCTTTGTCCAGATCGCGCGACGACTGTTTGTATGCCGCAGCCTGCGCATCCTGTTCAGCCGTTGTCGGCGGAATCGGCATATCGCGCTCCAGAGTGGCCTCGCCATCCCCAGGCACAGGTTGCGGAGCCTTCTGCTCGGGCGAGGGCTCTTTCGGGACGGCTGCCGCCGGTGGTTTTGGAGCTTCCACTTCTTCCGGCACGTCAGAGCGTAACTCGCCATTCTGCGTGAACAACCGCCGGTCCGTTACAGTGAAACTAGGTTCATTCTTCTTCTCAGCCATAGATGTCCGTTCCTTATTTTACTTGCAGCAGTTTTCACACTTCTGCGGGTCACAATTTCTTAAAAGGCAAATCCGAAACTCGGGCGGGAGTGCTTCCAATAAGAACCTCTTTGCCCGGAATGGCGAACTCCCGACGAATGTAGCCTACTGCCACCCCCGGATGCTGCACGCCCAGAAGCCGGGCACTCGTAATCTCGCCCACTTCTTTTTCGCCAACTACGATTTTGCTGCCGGGAGCAACCGTCTCGCCGTTGATCCAGACAAATCCTGTGAACTTGCGATGCACCGCGCCGCGAGACCGGATCCTCTCCACAATTTCCTGTCCGATGTAGCAGCCTTTATTAAAGTTTAAAGCTCGCGCCTGTTCCGTTTCCTGCGGCAGATCGCGCTCGCGTATGTCGACGCCGTAGCGCGGGAGGCCCGACTTGATGCGCAGCAATTCCAGAGCGTCGGATCCGACCGGCGTTGCACCATGCTCTAGCACCGTATCCCAGGTCTTCTTCACTTCCTGGGGTTTCAGCCACAACTCGTAAGTTTCCACGTCGGGAACATCCCCGCGAACACCGCTGCACGAAACGCATTCGCAATCGCAGGCGCACTTTGCCTCGAACACTTCCAGCGGCCCTACCTCTGGAACCTGAATCCCGGCCTCGGCGAGTATCCTCCGCGCATTCGGACCCGCAATCCCGAGCGCGGTAATCTCCTCGCTCAGATTTTTCACCTCCACATCGTCCATGATGATGTAGTGATCGAACGTCGCCAGAATCTTTTCCACTTGGCTTTGATCCGTCTCTACCAAAATCGACTGGCCCCGGTTATACGCATACAGATCGCCCAGAATGTGCCCCTGTGGATTCAGCAGAAACGCATACACGCCCCGGCCGGGCTGAAGGTCGCGAATGTTGTTCGTGACCATCCCGTTCAGCCACCGAACCCGGTCTGATCCCGTCAGCGAAATATGTGCGCGATATCCCAGGTCATAGACGGTACAGCTGCAGTACAGAGCCTCAAGCTCTGCTTGCGGATCGCCGAAGCGAGTGGCCGTACTGGCGCCGCGGTACTCCCCGACACCAGCCGCACGCAAACCCTCGCCTTGAACTTGAAGAGCCGTCAGCCCCATAGCTGTATTCGATTATAGCGAGTGTGTTAACGTTCCTGCCGTGGACTCGAAAAAGCAGGGCACAAAACGCATCGCGGTGATCCCTGGCGACGGCATCGGCAAAGAGGTCATTCCACAAGCAGTTAGCGTGATCCGGGCGACCGGAGCCGCCGTCGACCTCACCGATTTCGATTGGGGTGCGGACCGCTACCTCCGCGACCAGACCACCGTCCCGGCTGACGGATTCGCCGTGCTCGCCCGCGACTTCGATGCCATCCTAGTCGGTGCTTTCGGCGATCCGCGCGTCAAGACTAACATCCACGCCAAAGAAATCCTGCTCGGCATGCGCTTCAAAATGGACCTCTATGCGAATGTGCGCCCGGTCCGATTGCTCGACGCTGCGCTCTGCCCGTTGAAAGGAGTTGAACCGAAGGACGTTGATTTCGTCGTGCTCCGCGAAAATACCGAAGGCGTTTACACCGATGCCGGGGGCGTCTTCAAGCAGGGAACTCCCGACGAGATCGCCACGCAGGAGGACATCAATACCCGCAAAGGCGTCGAGCGCATCATCCGCTATGCGTTCGAATACTGTAAGGCGCATACGAAGATCGACGGCTCCCCTCGCGGCAAAGTTCTGATGTGCGACAAGTCCAATGCCATGACCCACGCCGGAGGCCTCTGGCAGCGCGTGTTCAAAGAGGTCAGCGCCGAGTATCCTAAAATCACCGCGCAGCACATGTACGTCGATGCGCTCTGCATGCAGATGGTCCGCGACCCGCGCCAGTTTGACGTCATCGTGACGAACAATATGTTCGGCGACATCATCACCGACCTCGCCGCCGGCGTTCAGGGAGGCCTCGGTATGGCCGCCAGCGGCAATATCCACCCGGGTCGCACCTCGATGTTCGAGCCCGTCCACGGCAGTGCCCCACCGATCGCAGGGAAAAATCAGGCCAATCCCTTCGGAGCAATCCTCACGGCTGCGATGATGCTCCGCCATCTGGGATTCGAGAAAGAATCCGACAAGATCGAATCGTCCGTGCTGGAAGCCGTGCGCCAGAAGAAAACCACGCAAGACATCGGCGGATCGCTCGGGACAAAAGAAGCCGGAGAGTGGGCCACGAACCGAGTCGCGCGATAGAGCCTGCCGTTTCCGAGGATCGCCCCCGGTCTGTCATCCTGAGCGGAGCATGCCGATTTGTGAAGCGAACGGCCATGCGTAGTCGAAGGATCCCTACCCTCCTCGAAGCTATCAAAGATCACCACAGACTGATATGAATTTGTATCTATCCGTTAAAATCCGTGGCCAATTGTCGTTGTTAAACGCCTACTTCCAGGCGTTGTACATCGCGTTCAGCAGATCCTGAGTCTTCCCGTCGTAATCTGCGCTCAACTCCCACATGAAAATTCCGCCGAATCCCCGATTCTTCACGTATCGGGTCTTTCTCGCCGTTGACTGCACGCCGTCATACGTCATGAATCCCGGAATCGTTGTATTCGTCAGATCAGGAGCCTGCGCCGCACTGTCATAGCCGGTCGTCCATCCCTGCTGATTGATGCGCTGCTTGATGTATGTGCCGTAGTTCTGCGAATAGCTCGCACAGCTGGAGCATGACGTCCAGTTGGTGTCGACGCCGTCCCACTCGTAGCCGTAGAACGGCCTGCCAATATTCAGTTCTGACGCCATTTTGTTAAAACGCGGACCCTGGATGCCGTCCCCGCCACCGATCGAAACCAGAACCTTCACTCCAGCCTTATGCCTTCGAAATCAGCGCAGGCTCGATCATCCCGGAAGGAATCTGCAGCGCGCCATTCGCCGCAGGCGCCAACAACACAAATGCATGCGCAATGTGCGTCAACTTCGAGTAGGGAATTTGCGCCGCAGTATAGGGCGGAGTCTGGGTCTTTGACCACTCGGGATAGTAGCCCAGCAGTCGCTTGGGAGAACTCGCGGCTTCTTGCGCAGCGAGAACCGGCGAAGCGATCCCCAGAATGACGGCGACCAGCGTCAAAGAACAAGTGGCAAGCACACGGCGCGACTTCAAATCCATGATCGACCTCGTTTGCGGCAGGATGAAGATGAAAGGGAACGGCGGCGAGTCGATTTTACCACCAGCGATGAGGGAGGCGAATGCCTGATACCGAGCCAGCAGGAAACCGGACCTTAAGGCCGACAACCCACTAGCAGCGCCAGTTCCCGCCATTTCCACGAGCAATCCACATCCACAAAGCCGGTCTCCCGCAACCACCCCAGTTGCGTCTCTACATCAAGCAGCTTGTTCGAAGGATCTTCCGTCTCGACGGTAAACCCGATCCGCTGCAGGAACTCTTTATGCAATCGCGGCGTCGGCGATGCCACGTGTTCCAGATTGCAGAACACACCGCCAGCATTCAGCAGTCCGTAAATCTCCGCATACAACTCCCGTTTCCGATCGTGCACCAGATGATGAATCGCAAAGCTCGAAATCACCGCATCGAACTTTCCCAGCGCTGGCAGCGGAGAATCCATGTTGTGCTCGACGATCGTCACGGCCGGATCTTCCGCCCACCGCTTCCGCGCAGCTTCCAGCATCGCCGGAGAGAAATCCAACGCTGCGGCCGCCGTTTCAGGACGCTCGCGCCGCTTCAGATCATCTAGCACCAGCGCCAGCAGTCGCCCATCCCCGGTTCCGAGGTCAAGAATCCTTCGCGCTTCCGCCGGTACAAACTCCAGCAGCGCCGCCTCGCCCTCGCCGCGATGCGAAATCAGGTCTGCACGCTCCAGGTAGTCCCGGGCATGTTCGCTGGAAGTCCACAAATTGACTGGATTCGCATTCATGCATGCAACTATAAGGGAACCTGTAAACTCGAATGGAATGAAAAGAGTCCGAATGCCTTTCCGCCGGGTTCTAGCGCTGATTTTGTGGGTTGTGCTGGCGGCAGCTATGTGTCTGAAAGCTGCGCCGGCCCAGGATCAGTCCCCAGCTCAGTCGCAGTCTGCACAGCAACCCACGCAGCCGATTCCTCCGGCCGAGCAGCCTCAAAAGACCGACCAGTCTCAGCCGCCCGATCAGCCCGAAGTGAAAATCACTCCTCGCCAGGCGGAAGAGCTCTTCCATTCAGTCGACGAGATTCTCGAATACGACAGCAAACAAACCGGACTGCCCATCAAGCACAACGTCAAGCGCAAGCTGACCAGCCGTGACGAAGTCGTCTCCTACCTCACCAAGCACGTGAACGATGAAGACACACGTCGCCTGCGCCGCTCCGAGCTTGTGTTGAAGAAATTTGGACTTCTTCCACGCGATTTCGATCTTGAGACCTTCCTGGTCGCGCTCTTGAAAGAAGAAATCGCAGGCTACTACGACCCCAAGACCAAGACCGTGAATCTCCTCGATTGGGTTCCCATCGAAGAGCAGGAGCCCGTGATGGCCCACGAGCTCACCCATGCGCTGCAGGACCAGGACATCAACCTGCAGAAGTGGATGAAGCGCGGCGAAAAGGATCTCGGCGAAATCCGAAAAGACCCCACCCCCGAGGACATTGAAAACGACGAGATCGACAATGCCCGCGAGGCCGTCCTCGAAGGCCAGGCGCAGGCGATCATGTTCCAGTACGCGATCGCGCCTACGGGCCACTCCATCGCTACCTCGCCTGAGCTGGTCAAAGCCATGGAAGAAGAAACGCTCACCGGCACTCCCAACACCAAGGTCTTCAACGACGCCCCTATCTTCCTGAAGGAGTCGCTAACCTTCCCGTATAGCTATGGCATGAACTTTGTGATCGAGTTGCTGCAGAAAGGCGGCAAGGAGAAAGCCTTCGCAGCGCTGCTGCAGAACCCTCCCCACACCACGCGACAGATCATGGAGCCCCAGACCTATCTAACGGGAGAAAAGATCCCTCCCATGTCAGTCCCTGACTTCAAGCATGACTTTAAGGATTACCAGAAGTTCGACATCGGGGCGATGGGCGAGTTCGATGTGGCTCTGCTGCTTGAGCAGTACGCCGGCAAAGCCATCTCGAAGAAGATCTATCCCGAATGGCGCGGAGGTTACTACTACGCTGCGAAAGCCAAAACCGACGCCGCCGCACCTCTGGGTTTACTGTATGTCTCCCGCTGGTCAAGCGCCAGTTCAGCTGCAGAGTTTGCCGGCATTTACGCGCAGTCCCTCAAGCAGCGCTATAAGAAAGCGAATGAGATCGGACAGGCGCAATTGACGCAGACAGATTCGCGAACACCAGACTCTGAAACACACGATCCTCAGCTCAAGGAACAATCCGGCACCACGCTACCGCATCTGACCGCTCGCCACACTTGGGCTACCGACGAGGGAACCGTCGTCATCGAAGAAAAAGGAGACATGGTATTTGTGAGTGAGAGTCTCGATGCTGCCACCACAAGCACGCTGGAAAGAGAAGTGTTTGCGGGGACGCCATAAGCACCTCGTGTGGGGACAGCCGCTCTCGGCTGTCCGGCCGTACAACCGGAACACGGGGATTAGTGGGGCGGACACTCCTGTCCGCCGGTTTCGGCCTGATGTGGCGCGGGCGCCTCGCCCGCGTCGATCCACAAGACTGAGTGCTAGCCAATTGCATCTGGCACGGCCATGCCAAGAGCGGTCCTTGCCGGTGAGGGCTGGGACGTGCGATGGACCGGCGTCGAAGAACCCCGCTGCAGCGCCCGTCAAAGCTTTGGAAGAGCCGACCTTGCCCTGTGCGAGATCTATTTCTTCTTGCTCCCTTTATCCTCGGCAGGCACTTCTCCCAGAAAATGCCGGATCTTCGCCGCCACGCTGAATTCCTTCCCACTGCGTTCCAGGGTTAACTTTTTCTCTTGTCCAGGTGTGCCGCCCAGCATCGACCAGATCTGCCCCATGGTCAGGCCGTGCACCGGGAGGTCATTCACCGCTTCGAGATGGTCACCGGGTTGAACTCCCTCCACGGACGGTTGTCCTTCGAACTCGGCCGCTCCTAGCACTGTGTAACCCCCATCCTCCTGCGGTCGCAAAACCAATCCGACAACGTCAAAATCGGGGAAGTTAAACATCCGTCCAATATCGAAATACACGGTCGAGTGCGCATAGTCGAGGCCGACGCGATAGTTCAACAACACTTCAGCGTCGATCAATCCTGCCGTCGCGAAACCCGCCCGTTTCTCGAAAAAATCCATGATCGGTTTTGAAAGAGACACGAAGGGAACGTTCGTGAGGAACAATGGCCCGTAAGGCACCCGATCGACACGCATTACCTTCCACTTTGTTTCCTCGTCCGCGCCCCACATGTTCGCCGATCCCACGGCGCCGGTCATCTGCGGCCAGTCTGGATGCGCCGCCGCCAGCTTCGCGAACAGTTCATCCGACAAGAAACTGATGTTTGCGCCCAGATCGAGCGCCAGGTTGTACTTCTTTTTTTCGATCTGGCTCGGCACCTGGATCAGCCCATTCTCCGCGTTGATCAGCACCTTGCCTGAAGAGCCGCGAAAATGAATCGTCCCTGGCTGTCCGATCGAGAATCTCCGCCCCGGAAAATCGACCAGCACGTCGTAGTGCCGCAGAATGCTTGAAGGCAAGTTGATCTCCGCATTCATTCCCAGGGCAAGAACTGCCGCCGCATTCACCGGCCTCAGAGGAATCTTCGCCTCTTTCACATCCACCAGGGGAATGCTCATGCCTGCGATCACAATTTCGCGCGGAGGCGGGGCAGAACATTCCTTTTCGCCGCATGTGACGGACAAGCCGAGCAGGGTGGCCAAGCGCCGCGACATATACAAATCAGGATTGCCGTTGTCCACCCACGCGCGAATGGTCTGAGTGGAACCGTCAGAAAGCCGAAGGTCCACCGGAATGACTACGCGATTGTGATCGATGGTAGCGGCAACCGTGACGGTCTTTGGCTCCGGCGCGGAGGTTCTCTCCTGCCCGAGCGCCCAGGCGCTCAGCAGCAGCAAAACGCATCCAGAAAAGGCGATTCTCATTCTCAAAATTGTAGCCCGTCTGCCTGCACGTGCGACGATGCCCAATTTCCCCTCCTGTATAATCACCAGTTTGCCTAAGCCTTTCTCACGAACTGGAGGACGTTTGGCTCAAGCAGAGATCGGGATTATCGGCGGGAGCGGGCTCTATTCCATGCCCGGCCTCACCAAGGTCAAAGAAGTAAGAATCCGTACGCCCTTTGGCGCTCCGTCCGATGCCTATGTCTGCGGCACACTCGAAGGACGCAAAGTCGCTTTCCTCGCTCGTCATGGTCGCGGACATCTCCTGATGCCCAGCGAACTCAACTTCCGCGCGAATATTCACGGATTCAAGCAACTCGGTGTCGAACGCATCGTTTCCATCTCCGCCGTCGGATCGCTCAAAGAGGAGCACAAGCCTCTCGATTTCGTGATTCCCGACCAGTTCTTCGATCGCACCCGTCATCGCCTCGACACCTTTTTCGGCAACGGAATCGTGGCTCATATCAGCTTTGCCGATCCCATCTGCGGAGAGCTGGCCGCTGTCGTCGAGCAAGCCTGCACGCAGGTTGGGGTGGTGGGCAAGCATGGCGGCACCTACTGCTGTATGGAAGGCCCACAGTTTTCCACCAAAGCTGAGTCCGACATCTACCGCAGTTTTGGCATGGACGTCATCGGCATGACTAATCTGCAGGAAGCCAAGCTGGCCCGCGAGGCCGAGCTCTGCTATGTGACCGTCGCCATGGTGACCGACTACGACTGCTGGCATCCGCATCATGACTCGGTCACGGTCGATCAGATCGTTGCCGTTCTCGTAAAGAACGCTGAGAACGCCGCCAAAGTCGTACGACATACAGTTGCCTCGATGCCGAAGGGTCGCAGCTGCAAGTGCGGGTCGGCGCTGGCCCACGCAATCCTCACCGACCGCAAGAAGATTCCCGCAGCGACTAAGAAAAAGTTAAATCTGATCATCGGGAAATATATGAAGAAGGGAAGTTAGCATTCTGCTGGCGGTTTATTTGTGTCACTGTCACTGACAACTGACCACTAGCAACTGGCCCCTGATCCCTGATCCCTAACCCCTGTTTTCTAAGGAAGCGCATGAGCATACTCGTAGTCGGTTCGGTTGCATTCGATGACGTCACCTCGCCCTCCGGTAGCGTAAAAAACGTTCTGGCCGGTGCGGCCACATACTTCTCTCTGGCCGCGAGCTACTTCACGCAGGTCCGTATTGTCGCCGTCGTCGGCGAAGACTTCGGCCCTGAGCAGGAAAAAGTCTTCCAGGCGAGGGGCATCGATATCCGCGGTATTGAGCGCGCGAAAGGGAAGACCTTCCGTTGGGGCGGCACGTACACCGATAACCTGAACGAGGCGAAAACCGATTTCACCCACCTCAACGTCTTCGAGTCGTTCCAGCCGCGCATTCCCAAAGAGTATGAGGACTCCGATTTCCTCTTCCTCGCCAACATCCAGCCAACCTTGCAGGCTCATGTCCGGCAGCAGATGAACCACGTACGCCTCACCGGATGCGACACCATGAATTACTGGATCAAGGGCGCGCCGAAAGAGCTCGCCGAAACCCTCAAGCTGGTCGACGTCCTCCTGATCAACGACACCGAAGCCAAAATGCTCGCCCACGAAACCAACTTGCCTCGTGCCGCGCAAAAAGTTCTCGCCATGGGGCCACAAGCCTTGGTCATCAAGCACGGAGAGTACGGCGCCACCATCTTCTTCCGCGAAGGTGCCTTCGGCATCGGCCGGCATCCCTTCCGCGCTCCAACACTTCCGATCGACGAAGTCAAAGACCCCACCGGCGCCGGAGATTCTTTTGCTGGCGGGTTCATGGGATATCTTGCGTCGCAAAAAGAACTGAATCGCGAAGTCCTCAAACGCGCTCTCTTCTACGGAGGTGTCATGGGATCATTCGCCGTCGAGCGCTTTGGGCCTGAGCGCTTGCGGTCGCTGACCCGCGAAGAAATCGACGAGCGCTTCCAGATCTTCCGGGAACTCACGCATCTCGAGTAATCTTCAGTTTTGGATTTCAACGGAAGAGGCTGCCACACCCTTCGTGATGTTCGAAGGGTGGGAACACAAGCGGTATGCCGAAAACACAAAAGAAAGAAGCGACCGCGCCGCGTTGGGATTCTGAAATCAGCCTTCTCACCTGGCTCGCCACCTGCGCCTCTGTCTTCTCGTTTCTGTTTTACTTTCAGCGCGGCGAAGTCCTGCTCTACGGAGACGCGGTCGCGCACATCAACATCGCTCGCCGCGTCTTCGATTCCAGAACGCCCGGCTTCTTGCAACTAGGCACCGTCTGGCTTCCGCTGCCTCACCTGCTGATGATTCCGTTCATCATTTCCACGAAGATGTGGCGCACCGGAGCTGGCGGATCGATTCCGTCGATGGGAGCCTACGTCTTCGGCGTCGTAGGGATCTTCCGTCTGACTCGCGATGCCTTGTCTCGCGCAAGCTTGAACGGCAAGAACTCTGATCCCGCCGCCCATCTCGCGGCCTGGTTTGCCGCAGTCCTCTACGCCGCCAATCCGAATCTCGTCTACATGCAGTCCACGGCAATGGGAGAGTCGGTCTATCTGGCGCTCTTCATCTGGGCCGTGCTGTATTTCCTGGAATCCGCGCGCGGAAATCCGAAGTCGCTGATCAAGTGCGGTCTTTGCCTCGGCGGAGCATGCCTCACCCGCTATGACGGATGGTTTCTCGCCGCCGCGATGATCGCACTCGTCGTGCTTGATTCCTTCCGAGGCGAAGGCTCGTTGCTTCGGCGCGCTCTCTCCGCAACTGACGGAGCAGTGGGCCGTGATCGCCGCGACACGTCCGACAACCCATTGCAACGCCGTGGAAGAGCGGCCCTTCAGGGCCGCGTCAGCCGCTTAAAAACTGAAGGGGCTTTCGCCCCCGTGGTCGCCAAATTCATTTTGCTCGCCGCCTTGGGCCCAGCACTTTGGCTTGCCTACAACGGCATCGTCTACCGCAATCCCCTCGAATTCGAAAACGGACCCTACTCCGCCAAAGCCATCGAAAAAAGAACCCAGACGGCCGGAAACCCCGGACATCCTGGTTCAGGAAATCCGCTCGTCGCCGGACTCTATTTCTCGAAGGCGGCGCAAGACAATGCTGCTGAGAATTCCTGGCTGCAACGCGCTTGGATGCTTCTACTGTTCGGCTCGCTCATCGCAGCTTGTGTTCTTTGGCGTACTCAAAATGCCGGGCCGCTCCTTGCCGCTCTCCTCCTACTTCTGATCCCTGTGCCGTTCTACGCCCTGTCCATCGCCTACGGCGGAGTTCCAATCTTCATCCCGCAGTGGTGGCCCTTCACTCACTACAACACCCGCTACGGACTCCAACTACTCCCCGCGTTTTCACTCTCGCTCGCAGTCCTGCTTTATGTCATCCTTCGTTCCTCCTGGCAACTTCGTCTGCGTACCGCGAGTGGGCTCGCTCTTGCGGCGCTCGTCATAGCTAGTTACGTCTCTGTCTTCCGCTCCGGCCCGATCTGCCTGCAGGAAGCCCAGATCAACATGCGCACGCGCAATCAACTCGAACGCGAACTCGCCATCTGGCTCCAGCGCTTGCCCGAGAACGCCACTCTGCTGATGTATCTAGGGGACCACGTCGGAGCCGTCGAACGCGCTGGTATCCCGCTGAGCCACACCATCAACGAAGGCAACCACCGCACCTGGAAGCAGCCAACCGATCCAGAAGGTCTCTGGGAACGCGCCCTCGCCAACCCGCAGCAATATGCCGACTACGTCCTCGCCTTTGAAGGCGACCCTGTGTGGCAAGCGGTTCACTACCTGCACCTCCGCGAGCTGGTCGCCATTCACGTTACCGGACAAGCCCCCGCTGTGCTCTACCGCCTTCGGTGAGCCTCGTGTTCGGTAATCATTCCGGTTAACGCAGCCGGACACTGTCGCGGTGATAAAATCCGGCCATCCGAAACACGCTTCTCGCAGCCCGAAAGCACGCATGAACTGGCAACATTTTCTCGACCTCATTCACAGGGAGCTAGCCAGCGGCATCGTCAGCAGTTCAATCACCCGCCTCCTGCTCGCGGCGATCCTCGGTGGCGCCATCGGTCTCGAACGCGAGTACCGGCACCGTCCCGCCGGTTTGCGCACGAATATGTTTATCTGCTTCGGAGCCGCGTTGTTTACACTGCTTTCTCGCGGACTTGCCGCCGAACCCTCCGACTACACTCGCATTGCCGCCCAGATCATCCCGGGTATCGGCTTCATCGGGGCCGGATCCATCCTTCATACCCGCGGATTGACCACCGGATTGACCACCGCCGCCACGATCTTTGTCGTTGCCTCTGTGGGAATGGCTGCCGGCGGAGGTCTCTACTTGACCGCAGTATTCGCCACCCTGCTCGTTCTCGCCGCACTATTTCTCCTCGGCTACATGGAAGAGAGCTTCAACATTAAGCTGCTAATGTCGAGCTACGAGGTCACCGGTCCCAGCCTTGACATCGTGAATCGCGAAGTCAACCGCATCCTTGAGAGCCATCACCGCATGATGCAGAACGCTCTCACCGGTGAGACTGCTGATCACATACGGCTCCAGTTCGACGTGGTGGGCTGCGCCGGCGAACAACGAGAACTATTCCGCCAATTGAAAGCGTCCAGCGTATTTCGCAGTGCCGTCTCACTTGGACGGGTGGAGCGCGAGTGAAGCCCAGCGTTCGGACTATTCCTTTCATCAAGGCTAGCGCCTGTGGCAATGATTTCCTGCTGATCGATGCCTCATTGGCGCCGCCCGACATCGAGGCCTTCAGTCGCCGTATCTGCGATCGCCACAACGGCGTCGGAGCCGACGGCGTCGAGTGGATGGCGCCTCACTTCTCAGCCGACGTCGAGATCCGCCTGATCAATGCCGATGGATCGCACGCCGAGATTTCGGGCAATGGCACGCGTTGTGTCGCCGCCCACATTTGCGCCACGAAGCAGAAGGAAAAGATTTCCATCCTCACTGGCGCAGGAACCAAAATCTGCGCTCTCACTTCCCGCCGCGATTCGGAGTACGAGTTCGAAGCGGAAATGGGCAAGCCATCTGTCGGTCAGGAAGTGGCTTTATCGATTGGAGCGGGCGAAGTTCGGGGAATTCCCGTCTCGATGGGTAATCCGCACTATGTCGTTTTCATGAACGAGTTCACGCGCAACTGGCAGGCGCAAGCAGCAGAGATCCAGGGCATGCCGCAGTTTCCGGAAGGCGTGAACGTCGAATTCGTGGTGGTTGACAGCAAGTTCGACATCCGCGTCCGCTTCTTCGAGCGCGGCGTGGGCGAAACAAGTTCGTCCGGTACCGGCTCCTGTGCGTCCGCGGCAGCTGCAATGAGCATCGGACGCGCAGCCTCGCCCGTCAAAGTGCATGCCCCCGGAGGCGTGCAGACCGTGCGCCAGGTCGGCGACAATGTCTTTTTGCGTGGTCCGGCAAAATTGTTGTGCCGTGGAGAATTCTTTCTCAGCTGAACCGTCTCATCACTCTCGTGCCAACTGCTGATCTCCAACTCGTCAAGCCTCCCGCACTCCAGCCCGGCGACTCCATTGCAATCATCGCGCCGGCCAGCAACATCAAACAGCCCGATCTGGACGCCGGATGCGAAGCCCTGCGCCGTGCTGGATACAAGCCGTTCTATCTCGATTCGATTCTCGATCGCGATCTCTACTTCGCCGGATCCGTCGACCGCCGTGTCCGCGAGCTTGAAGAAATGGTTGAACGCGATGATGTGCGTGCCGTCCTCTGCGCGCGCGGCGGCTACGGCGCCAATTATCTGTTGAACAGAATCAATCTCCAGACCATCAGGCGTCACCCGAAAATCTTCATCGGCTACAGCGACCTCACGTGCCTGCTGACGTACTTTACCGATGCTGGCCTCATCACGTTCCATGGGCCGATGGCCGCGAAAGATTGGTCGCACGAGGGCGGAGCGAACCTGCCCTCATGGCAGTTAGCCTTGTCCCAGTCTCAGCCCTGGGATGTTCCTCTGAACCCGGAAGTCACAGGGCTGACCGACGGCAGCGGGAAGGGAATTCTCTACGGCGGCTGCCTCTCGATCCTGGTTGCGTCGATGGGAACTCCTTACGAAATCAAGACAGCAGGCAAGATCCTCTTCCTCGAAGACATCGCAGCGAAGCCCTATCAGATCGATCGCATGCTGATGCAGTTGAAACTCAGCCGCCATCTCGAGAACGTTCATGGCATCATCTTCGGCGAGATGCTCGATTGCTTCCAAAGCGCAAATCAGGACTATACGTTGCAAGAAGTGATTATGAGAATCGTCGGGGATTTAGGAGTGCCTGTGGCTTTCGGCGTGAAATCAGGACACGTCAGCGCTGGAAATATCACGCTCCCCTTCGGTGTGAACGCGAAAGTGTCTGTGAAAGGTGGTCGGGTTTCTCTCCGAATTTTGGAGTCCGCGGTAACTTTGTGAGGGCCGATTTGTCTTGAGGTCGATTTTGCCGAGAGCGATTGGGGGAGCCTTTGAGGACGCTCCTGAAGGCACAGGCGCTTGCACTACGGTGGAACAGGAGGCCTTCACGGCGGCGTCAGCGTCGTGGAAGAGCGGCGCTTTAGCGCCGCGTTAGATGTCAAATAAATTCGGGGCTTTAGGCCCGGTGGTCGTATCAAAAAGGCATGACCAAATTCAAACACATTCACCTGATCGGCATCTGCGGCACGGCCATGGCATCTCTTGCGGGAATGCTGAAGCAGCGCGGTTTCCACGTTACCGGTTCCGACGCCGCCGCGTATCCCCCGATGTCCGACTTTCTTCGCGAACTCGACATCCCCGTCGCGCAACCCTTCGACGCGAAAAATCTTGAACCTCGGCCCGATCTGATTGTTGTCGGCAACGCCATGTCCCGCGGCAACGTCGAACTTGAGTACGTTCTCGATCAGCGCATTCCGTTCTGCTCACTTCCGCAATTGCTCCATGACGAATTCCTTCAAGGCAAGGAAGTACTTGTTGTCGCTGGAACCCACGGCAAGACCACGACCACTTCCATGCTTTCCTGGATCTTCCATTCCGCCGGTCTCGACCCTTCGTACCTGATCGGAGGCATTGCCGAGAACTTCGGCTCCAGCTTTCACCTCGGCAATGGAAAGCACTTCATTCTTGAAGGCGACGAATACGACACGGCATTCTTCGACAAGGGACCGAAGTTTCTGCACTATTTCCCCGACGCCATCATTCTCACTTCCGTCGAATTTGATCACGCCGACATCTACAAGGATCTCGAAGCTGTCGAGACCGCCTTCAAGCGTCTGGTAAATCTGATTCCGCGCCGAGGACGCATCGTCGCCTTCGATGGTGCCGTTGGAGACGCCACGGAAAGCCCCAGCCTGGAGCGTTGCCTCGCAAAAGCGTTCCCCCCGGTCGAACGTTATGGGGCCGGCCCACGCGCGAATTGGAAGGTATCCAATCTTCGCCTCGACCCGGGACGCACCACCTGGACCGTCCTACACAACAGAGCAAAGTTCGCTGACTTCGAGTTCGAGCTTGCCGGCGAGTACAACGTGTGGAATGCCACCGCGGCCGCGGCTCTCGCCTCGCACTGCGGAATCTCAAAGGAAGCGATCGCAGCCGCGCTCAAAACCTTCAAGAGTGTGAAGCGGCGCCTCGAAGTGAAAGCACAGCTCAATGGCATCACGATCATCGATGACTTCGCGCACCACCCCACGGCGATCGCCGGTACGCTGAAGGCTCTGCGCGCACGTTACCCGGGGTCGCGCCTCTGGGCTATTCTTGAGCCGCGTTCGAATACGCTGCGCCGCCGAGTCTTGCAAAGCGATCTAGCCCGCAGCCTTGCCCAAGCCGACGAAGTGATTGTCGCCAATGTGTTCCGCTCCGAAGCTGTTCCCGAGAACGAACGGCTAGAATTGCCGGCCTTGGCCGCAGAGATCAAACAGAATGGCCGTCCGGCACGTCTGCTCACTGACGCCGATGCCATAGTCCAGACCATCACCCCAGAACTTCGCAATGGAGATGTCGTCGCCATCTTGTCCAACGGCGGCTTCGGCGGCATCTACGAAAAACTCCCAGCCCGCCTGCGCGAACTCGCGGAGAACAGATGAGGGATTGCCGCCTCGTTCGAAACTCGGGTTTGGACGGTTCGTATCAGGGCACGCCTTCAAGCGTGCCGAGATCTAGTCGCACACAATGCGCCTTTAGACGCTGCCGTTCGCGCTTGGCGTTCAGCGCCATCTTCGCAATCTGCTTGCAAATATCCTTCGCGTCAGCCCAGTCCGCACAACCCGTCGCCTACACCATCACTCTCACCTCTCCCGAACAGCATCTTGTCGAAGTTCAAGTTGCACTGCCTCCAGGCTCCGCCGAGCGCGAACTGCAGCTTCCGGTATGGAACGCCCTCTACCAGGTTCGCGACTTCGCCCAATTCATCAACTGGATTCGCGCCAAAGATCCTTCCGGACAGCCACTCCCGCTTCGAGCGGTGAACGACAGCTGCTGGCGTCTCGATGGCGCCGCAAACGGTGCGATCGTCGAATACCAGATGTACGTCGATTCCTTCGGTCCGTTTGGAGCCCAATTCAACCCACATCATGCGTTCTTGAACCTCGCGCAGATCCTTATTTATCCCGTCGACAGTCGAAGTTCGCCCGTAACTTTATTCTTTAGTGGACTCCCCAGCGAATGGCACATTGCGACGGTGTTGCCGCCGCCGGATTTCAAGTTCCACGCCGACAATTACGACCGCCTCGTCGACTCTCCCGTCGAAATTGGACTTTTTCACGAACTCAAATTCGACGAATCGGGTGCTCACTTCCGCGTCATCATCGACGCTGATCCGGCGGACTACGACCCCGACAAAATCGTCGCCTCGCTTCACAAGATCGTTGATGCCGCAATTTCCTGGATGAACGATCGTCCATTCGACACGTACACGTTTTTTTATCACTTCCCGCGTGGACCAGCCGGTGGGGGCATGGAGCATGCTTACTCAACGGCTATCGACATTAACGCGGATACGATCCGCAAAACGCTCTATCCCCTCAACGCGGTCACCGCGCACGAGTTCTTCCACCTCTGGAACGTCAAGCGTATCCGTCCGCAAACACTCGAGCCGATCGACTACACGAAAGAAAACTTCACGCGCGCTCTCTGGTTCAGCGAAGGTGTGACCAGCACCGCGGAAGAAATCATCCAGCTTCGCAGTGGCCTGATGGACGAGAAGCAATACCTCACGAACATCGGCGAGCAGATCGGCGAACTCGAACATCGCCCCGCGCATCTGACGCAATCCGCCGAAGACTCCAGCCTTGACGCATGGCTTGAAGGGTTTAACTACTATCGACGTCCCGAGCGCAGCATCTCCTACTACAACAAGGGAGAACTCCTCGGCATCATGCTCGACCTCGCCATTCGCGACGCCAGTCACGATCAGGCATCTCTTCGTGAAGCCATGCAATGGCTGAATATCAACTACGCCAAGAAAGGGCGCTTCTTCGACGATTCCAACGACGTCCGCGAGGCCGCCGAATCCGTCTGTCATTGCGATCTCGGTTCTTTCTTTGCACAATATGTGGCTGGCACTAATGAACTGCCCTGGGATGACTTCCTGCGTTACGTGGGATTGCGCGTCGAGCAGCTGATCATCACCATTCCTGACGCGGGCTTCGTCGCGTCACGCAACTTTGATGGGCCGACGTCAGTCGTCGCCGTGACTCCAGGCGGTGAAGCTGCAAGCGCCGGTCTGAAAGTCGGCGATACGGTTACGGAGATTTTGGGCAAACCGGCCGGAGAGGAATCCGAGCAGCAGTTGTCGCGCCTCAAGCCGGGAGATGCGGTCTCCCTTAAAGTGAAAACGAGGCGCGGTCCCGAACGCGAACTGCAATGGAAAGTCGTGGGCCGTCAGGAAGCGACGTACCAGGTCAAGGATCTGGCTCAAGTCACGCCCGAGCAGCGCGTGCACCGTGGTGCCTGGCTCAAGGGAGAAGCGGAGAGCCTGTCCGTGAGTACGCCGAACACGAGCGCCGAGAATACAAGCACCAAAGACACAAGCCAATGATCCGCACGATTGTCATGCTGGCATTCTGGGCCGTAACCGCGCCATTTGCGGCGCTCATCGGTTTTACCGCCGCGATGTTCATGCCCGACATTCGCGTCTTGTACTTCCTCTTCACGCGCGGTGCGCAGATTGGCGTGTGGCTCACCGGCGTCCGCGTGGAGACCGTCGGACTTGACCAACTCGATCACTCCCGCAGCTACATCTTCATGACCAATCATGCGTCGAACCTCGATCCGCCAATCCAGGTAGGGCTTATCCCGCGTCGCACGTCCGTCATGGTGAAAAAAGAACTCTTCAAGGTTCCGATCCTTGGAAAAACGATGCGCATGGGATCGCTAGTCCCGGTCGATCGCGGCAATCGTGATGCCGGCATCGAAGCTGTCCGCGAAGCCAAGGTGGTCATAGGGCAAGGACTCAACATGCTCATCTACGTGGAAGGGAAGCGCTCGTTCGACGGCAAGCTCCTGCCGTTCAAGAAGGGACCGTTCTATATGGCCGTCGAATGCGGAGTTCCGGTGGTTCCAATCACAATCGTTGGGACGCACTACGCCATGCCCAAGGCGCGCTTCGCGATCAAACCGGGTCGGGTCAAAGTAATTTTTCATCCGCCGCTCGAGCCGAAAGATTTTGCGGACCGTGAGTCTTTGATGGAAAAAGTCCGCGCGGTCATCGACAGCGGCTTGCCGGAAGAGTATCGGCAAACAAAAACAGTCACCACAGAGGGCACAGAGGTTCACAGAGCAAACACAGGCTAGTACTCCTCTGTGCTCCTCCGTGTCCCCTGTGGTCATTCTTTATACTTTCGCAGCGCGCGCACGAGTTCCGGCAGACGCGGCAGAATCGCAGAGTATTTCAGCCAAGCCTTGTGATCGACAGCCGGCGCACCACTGACCAGGGCTCCGGCGGCGATGTCACCGGCCACACCGCTTTGCGGCGTGACGATGGCGTTGTCTCCGACTTTGCAATGACCGACGACGCCGACTTGTCCGGTGAGGATCACGCGCTTGCCAATCTCGGTGGATCCGGCGATTCCGACTTGTGAGCAGAGGAGCGCGTCTTCGCCCACGCGGGAGCCGTGTCCGACCTGGACGAGGTTGTCGATTTTTACGCCGCGTGAAATGTGAGTCTCGCCTACGCTGGCGCGATCGATGCAGGAGTTGGCCTGCACCTCGACATCGTCTTCGATCACGACCGGAGCAGGCTGCGGGATCTTGTACCAGTGTCCTTCGGCGGTGCGGGCGAACCCGAATCCGTCGCTGCCGATCACAACGCCGTTGTGCAGCAGGACATTGTTGCCGATCTGACAGTTCTCGCGCACGACCGCGTGCGAGTGCGCGAAGAAATTGTGGCCGATCTTCGCCCCGTGATAGATCACGACATGCGCGAGCAGCACGGCGTTGGCGCCGACGTGGACGTCTTCCTCGACCACCACGTAAGGACCAATATGCGCGCCTGGGCCAATACGCGCGCTGACGTGAACGACTGCAGTGGGATGAATTCCGGCGGAATATTTGCGCGGCTGGTGGAAGAGTTCGAGCGCGCGGGCGAAGCTCAAGTACGCATCCTTGGCGCGCAGCATCGCCGTCGGGAGGGCAGGGAAGTCTTCGCCGACGATCACGGCGGCGGCACGTGTGGAGCGTGCGGCAACTGCATATTTGGGATTGGAGACGAACGTCAGTTCCCCGGGACCAGCTTGCTCGATGCCGTTGAGTCCGGTGATTTCGGTGTCGGGAGATCCGTTTTCGAGGCGCAGGTCGAGAGCCGAAGCAATTTCCGAGAGTTTCATTGAGTTAGATGGATTGCGCCTAAATCGTACACCAGCGCAGTCTGGAAGATGCGACCTAGAGCTGTGGAGCGGCACACGCTCGATGGTCTCTCTTTCGCCCCTCCGGGGCTTGTCCTCAGTGTTGCTTTTTACCCAGCGCTTGCGCGCTGGGCTGCGTTCTTCCGCTCCTTCGGAGCTGCGGTTGTACCGGCGTTTGTTTTCACTCCCATTGGCGGTTTCCGTTTTGGGGGGGCGACGGTCAGGTTCCCAGAGTTCGAGGGCGAAGGCTGGGACAGCCTCTGTGTAGGTGCCGCATTCGACGGCGCCTTTACTCCTGCATTTGTTACGATACTTGCGCGCGTGACGGTCGCTTCGCGACCGGGGCGGACGAGGGCGTCCGCCGCTACAGGAACCTTGCCTTTGACAACGACCGCGGCTTGTGCGGAGCGCGCTTCGGCGGAACGGCGTTCGGCGGCTTCGCGGGCGAGCGCGCGGCCGCCTTCTTCACTGCGTTCCAGAAAATGCGGATCGCGCGGATCGACCGGCTTATAGGGTACGGCCGCTACTGCCGGCAAGAAATCGTCAAAGGGGTCCGCGGCTGTGGTGACGGCCATGCTCGCTTTGCTCGCTGGACGGGCGATGACGCCTGTCCCCACATGATCGGTCATCCCCACATAGGCATTTCCCACGTGGTCCGTCGTCTCCACGTCGCCCGATTCCGGCTCCGCGTATTGCGGGACCTCTCTCACCTTGGGATAGACCTCGGTGTCGAACCTGACGTTGCGGGCGTTTTTTACCGCGATGTGTAGCGCTCGCAGGATCAGCTCGGCGCGCTTGGCGTCGAGAGTGTTGCGCAGCAGGCCGTTGATGACCTCCATCAGCGAGGCCTGGATCGACTCTCCGCTTTCGATCAGCGCCATGGGATGCAGGCGCGAGCGTGGCGGACGGCGCACGCCGCGATGGGCGTGCTGGTGGAAGTAGCAGAATTGCTCTCCGCGAAGAGCGGGGGATTCGCAGCGGACTCCGGTGACTTTGATATGAGTGCACGATTTTGGATTAGGCATAGAGATCCTGTTCATGATTTTTTGGTAGTTGGCAGCTAAAATCTTGGCGGCATTGGAGTTAGGGAAATCGGAGATGACGGAATCGACGTAAAATCTTGTCAGGAAAGGACTTGCGAGTAAATTACTGATAATTAAGGACTTAAGGTTGGCGCGGAGGGTGGTGAGGTCGTTGGGGGCGGGTGCTTCTTCCCGTTTTGGGAATTCGTTCACCACAGGGAGCACAGAGGGGCACAGGGGATTGTGAGCTGCGCGCGAGATCCCTCCTCCGCCGGAAAAGCGGCTCCGTCGGGATGACGCCTCGGTGGAGGTTTTCTGGGCTGGGGTATCTCGTTTCGGGAATAGCTCATTCACTACGGAGTCTCTGACGGTCGCTGGGCGACCGGGGCGGATTAGGGAGTCCGCCGCTAGAGAATCGTTGGGACTGTGGTCGGGCATAGTCCCAATTTGGCTTTTCTAAATTTCTCAGTAAAGGTTATGCGTCACACGAAAAAAATAAAGTTCTGTGGAAAACTTTGAACGTAAGAAAGTGAAGTGCCCCCGTTCGCTGTACCAGTCTCAATGTTAGTCCTCGGTTGATTTTTCGGTTTCAGCGGGGATGACGCGCGGAGCAGGGGCGGCGTTTGAGCCCCTGCTTCGCTCCCTCTCTT
>Ga0070735_10001006_pt1 | contig 28147 bp, 23 predicted proteins | sample Coa_R1_FD_66443 | JGI IMG/M metagenome (GOLD analysis project Ga0070735, IMG submission 66443) | Surface soil microbial communities from Centralia Pennsylvania, which are recovering from an underground coalmine fire - Coalmine... | ecosystem: Environmental > Terrestrial > Soil > Unclassified ...
AACACTCCGCTGAAGCATGCAGCCAGACGACACGATTGTGATTACGGGCGGTTCGGGTCTGGCTGGCGTCAATCTCCGCGAATACTTGCAATCTGAGGGATTTCGTCGGATCCTCGCGCCTACATCGAAGGAATGCGATCTCACCGACCGGCAACTGGTCCTCGATTACTTCACGCGCCACAAGCCTGATTACGTTTTTCATTTGGCGGCCCGGGCGCAGGGGATTATGGGCAATATTCGCAACCAGGGGGAAGCGTATTTCAAAAACACCCTGATCAACACCTACGTGGTCGATGCGTGTCACGTTGCCGCGGTCAAAAAAATCGTAGCGATGGGCACGGCGCAGATGTATCCCGAGCCGGAGCCTGGAGTTCCGCTGACCGAAGCAGATATCTGGAAAGGTCCGCCGCATCCGTCGGAGTACGGATATGCGCAATCCAAGCGCGGGATGCTGGCGCAGTTACAGGTTTACGAGAGCAGTTATGGAATGCGTTACGCATTGGCATTCTGCGTGAATCTTTACGGGCCGCACGACCGCTTCAACACTGAGACCGGGCACGTGATTCCCTCCCTGGTGAAAAAGTTTCACGATGCGAAGGCAACGAGGGCGAAGGTCACCGTTTGGGGAGACGGCTCGGCGCACCGGGACTTTCTATATATAAAGGACTGCTCCCGCGCACTGCACACGATCATGGAGAAGATCGAGGGACCGGTGAATCTGGCAACCGGAAACTCGCGGAAGATCCGTGACGTTGTGAACATCCTCGCCGAACATACGGGAATACAAGATCAGGTGGTATGGGACACGAGCAAGCCGAGCGGAGTGGCGTTTCGCGCCTATGACGTGACCCGCCTTCAGACCGCTGGATTTACCTGCCAATCCACTCTTGAGCAGGGATTGCCGGAAACGTACGACTGGTATGCCAAAAACATCAGCATGGCACGCAACTAGCCGTGTGATCAGGATTGCTCTTGCGGGCTGCGATGAAGCCGGTGAAGTCTTCTGCAGTGAGAATCCGTGAAGCTCGCTTTGAGGACTATACGCAGATCACGGACGTGATCAGGCGAAATGGTCTATACACAAAGACGCGCGAAGAATGGGAGCACCTTTGGGCGGGCAATCCCGTGTACAAGCGATCCAGCAATTGGGCGATCGGATGGGTAGCGCAAACGAGCGACGGCGAGATTGTAGGCTACATCGGAAATATTCCGCTGAGCGCCGAGTTCAGGGGATCGGAGGTCATGGTTGCTTGCCCGAATTCGCTGGTGATGGACAAATCGTACCGAGGCTCGGGTTATGGCGGCGTGCTTCTGAGACATGCGTTGGAGTACAAGCTGGCACATATAGTGGTTGCCACCACGGCTAATGCGATCGCCGGTGATGTTCTTAAAGTCTTTGGAGTGTCGCGGGTTCCTTGCGGAGATTGGGGCCGGGCGTCGTTCTGGATCACTGACTACAGTGGATTTATTGCCAGTGTACTGAGCAAACGAGGGTGGCCGACGGCGCTTTCGTACGCGGCGGGGCCGCTGCTGGAAATTCGCGACAGAATCAGGCACAACGATTCGTGGATCGGGAAAAACAGGCGGGATTTTGAAGTCTGTACGCACTTTGATGAGCGCTTCGACAGGTTTTGGGAGGAGTTGAAGCGTGCTCATCCGGAGCGTCTGCTGGCGACGCGATCGCGAGAAGTGCTGCAGTGGCATTTCAAGCATGTGCTCGAGCAAGGCAAGGCGTGGATCGTTCTTGAAAGAGAAGGTTCGCGAATTATCTCTTATTCAGTATTTCGCCGGCGAGACGTTCCCGAGCACGGGCTGAATAGAATTCAGCTGGTGGATTTTCAGACCTTTCATGATGATATGCAGACTTTGACGCCGATGCTCGCCTGGGCGCTTGAAAAGTGCAAAGCAGAACATGTGCATGCGCTTGAGGCCTTTGGCTTCCATCCAGACAAGCAGGCGATCATCGATCGATTGGCGCCGCATCAGCGGCAGTTGCCGTCCTGGTGGTATTTCTACAAGCCTCTTCATGGGGAACTCGAGCGGGCCCTGAAGGACGCTGCTGCGTGGGACACTTCACATTTCGACGGGGACGCCAGCCTCTGAATGAGGGAAAAAACGGTCATCGTTACAACGAGTTGGGACGATGGCGACCGAGCCGATCTGCGCGTGATGGAGATGCTGGCGGCGCACGGAATGAAAGGTACTTTCTATGTCCCGATCGATGCTTTCAAAGCGGGACGCGAGCTCACAGATCAACAGATGCGCAAGATGGCTGCAGAAAAGTTTGAGATCGGGAGCCATTCGGTTTCGCACCGCAGCCTGAATGAGCTCTCGCGGGAGGACCAGCGGCGACAAATCTTCGATTGCAAGCGCATACTGGAAGATCGTTTGGGCCAGCCCATCAAGACGTTTTGCTATCCGAACGGAAAGGTGACGCGCCATGCGGTGCGGTGCGTCGAAGAAGCCGGGTACCAGGGAGCACGTACGGCGAGAATGCTGCGGTCGTCGCTGGACTTTCCCCGGTTTGAAATGCCGACGACGATACAGGCTTATCCTCTGGTGCCGGGGCATTACATCCGCAATCTATTGCGCGGTGGAAATGTAGCAGGATTGGTTGATTACGGGCTGCGTCTACGACGGGCCGCGAGTTGGGTTGACGTTTGCAAGATGCTGTTCGATGACGTTTCAAAAAAGGGAGGGTGCTGGCATCTGTACGGTCATTCGTGGGAGCTGGAAGAGCTAAATCTGTGGGAACCGGTTGAGGAGCTGTTCGGTTATGTTTCGAAAAAAGAGGGCGTGCATTACCTGACGAATGCTGAGGTGTACGAGTTCTTAGGGATCGGGCAATAACCGCATTGCATATTTTAATAATCGAGGAGGAACAATGCACTATCACGATTCAGATGATCTAAAGAAACTTGGGGAATTCAAACAACTGGCGCCGACGGAATTTTCCGCGTTCGTGGCGTTTGACAAAATTGTCGGCCGGGAGGATGGAGCTATCCCGAGAAAATATCGCGAACTCATCGCGATCGCGGTAGCTAGCACCACTCAGTGCCCGTACTGCCTGGATGTCCACACTCGCGCGGCGAAACGGGCGGGCGCGACTCGGGAAGAAGTGGCAGAGACCTCAATGTTGGCGGCAGCACTTCGGGCCGGGGCGGCCGTAACCCATGGTGCATTAGCGGTAAAGCTGTTTGACAAGGCGTAAGAGAGAGCCCCAGAAAACTCCTGAACAGTATTCGATACCCACCCTTCGAAATGGCGGAGGGTGGGAAGCCTGATGGTGAATGCCAGGCTTTTAATGCTTGACGCCTGCCGTAACCACGAAGATACTTATGTCTCTCGAACGGGCCGCTGATTAAGGCTTGTATCGGCGAGTCCCAGACCGTGACACCTCACACTTCACCACGGGGGAATTTCCAGTGACAACATTGCATCGATGGGCTAAGTGGTGTGCATTGTGCTTGCTTTTCCTGGCTGCCGCAGTTCTCTCGCCGGCGCAGACCTTTACTAGCTTGCATAGTTTTAAAGGGCCGGACGGCGCGAACCCATACACGTCATTTGCCCAAGGCCCGAACGGAATTCTGTATGGGACCACCATCGATGGGGGCCCCGACGGAAGCGGCAGCATCTTTGCCATGGACACTTTCGGTGACGTCCTTCCGCTATGGAATTTTTGCTCCAATTGTTCGGATGGGCAATTCCCGGTTGCGCCGCTGGTGCTGGCGCCCGACGGCTACCTTTACGGGACGACGCAATCTGGCGGGACGAATGGTGGTTTTGGCACAATTTTCAAGATTTCCCCGACCGGCGGTCCGCTCATTACTTTGCACAGCTTCTCGGCGATCGATGGCGCATCGCCATATAGTTCCCTTTTGCCTGCGACAGATGGCAATCTCTACGGCACAACGAATGGCGGCGGCGTAAATAATGTCGGCACGATCTTTAAGGTTACGACGACCGGACAACTAACGACGCTGTACAATTTTTGTTCGGCAGTAAACTGCGGTGACGGCCAGTTTCCCGTGGGGCCATTGATTCAGGGTACTGACGGCAACATTTACGGCACAACTCACGCCGGTGGCAACACCCTGTGCCAAAACGGTTGCGGAACGATCTTTAGGATCACGCCCGGCGGCAGCTACACAACCTTACACAGATTCAACAAGAGCGACGGCGACTATCCGTATGGCGGCGTTGTCGAAGGCTTGAACGGCGAGTTGTATGGCACCACGGGCAGTGGGGGCGCCAACCAGGCTGGCAGCGTGTTCACGCTGAGTCCAAACGGCACCTTAACGACGATCCACAGTTTCGACGGCGCAGGCGGTGGCGCTAGCCCGTATGCAATGAGTCTCGGTAGCGATGGCAACTTCTATGGTACAACTTCGGCCGGCGGCATCTACGGTGTATATGGGACAATCTTCGAGATAACCCCCGACGGCACATTCACCACACTGCACAGCTTCGACATCAAGGACGGCGCAGTGCCCTACACGGGCCTACTCCAGAGCACCACTGGCCTGTTCTACGGAACCACTTACTTCGGTGGCGGCTTCAACGACGGCACGGTGTTCAACCTGAACTCGGAGCTCGATCCGTTTGTCGCATTTGTTGTGCCGGCGGGCAGAGTAGGCCAGAGCGGAGGAATTCTCGGACAGGGGTTCAGGGGAACGACGAGTGTGACTATCAACGGTCTCCAGATGGGGTTCACGGTCGTCTCCGATACTTTCTTGAGAGCCACAATTCCAATGGGAGCCACGAGTGGCTATGTGAAGGTCACAACTCCCGGGGGCACTTTGACCAGCAACGTGCCGCTCCGGGTGATCCGGTAGGGGAAAAAAGCTGCTCATAGAACTTCATCCGGAAAACAGGCGTGGCTGGATCCGGGCCGCGAGTGGGGTGTTCAAGGCTGCAAACTCTTGCAACTCGGAAGTACATTCGCATAGCCTCCTAAGCGCCACGGTTAGTGTACTTTACCTGCAATGAGATACGGTCCCGAAGAGGTCGATTTAGAGCAAGACCACTGCAGGACCACCTAACTTTCGTCTGCTTGTCGCACGAGCGAACTCCGGGTAAAGTGACTAATCTGCACGCTTTAACGAACGAACTACTCCATGGAGATCACAGGAATGAACGAGAAGAATGAAATTGTTGTGGTAGCGGGGGCGGACGGCTTTATTGGCGGCTCATTGGTGGCCGACCTCCGTCGCCAGGGATACACGCGCATCCGGGCAGTCGGCGCGAAGCCGATCGGGAACTGGTATCAGAAGTTCGACGATGTGGAAAACGTGCAGCTCGATCTGAAGGACAAAGAGAACTGCGAGACGGCGACCCGTGGTGCGTACCAGGTTTTCATGCTCGCGGCGGACATGGGCGGAATGGGATTCATCGAGACCCATCGCGCGGAATGCATGCTGTCGGTGCTGATCAGCACGCACATGCTGATGGCGGCGCAGAAATGCAACGTGCAGAAATATTTTTATTCTTCCTCAGCTTGCGTTTATAACGCCAGCAAGCAGCGCGATTACGACAATCCTGGACTGAGAGAAGAAGATGCGTATCCGGCCGATGCCGAGGACGGTTACGGATGGGAGAAACTCTTTACCGAGCGCATGTGCCGTCACTTCCGCGAAGATTACGGTCTTCGTACGCGGGTGGCGCGGTATCACAACGTTTATGGTCCACACGGAACCTGGACGGGTGGCCGCGAAAAAGCTCCGGCTGCTATCTGCCGCAAGGTAATTGAGGCAAAGGCGAAAGGCCACACGGAAATTCCGATCTGGGGTGACGGCAACCAGACGCGCAGCTTCATGTACATCGACGATTGCCTCAAGGGCACGCAGATGATCATGAACTCGGACGTGATTGAACCGCTCAACCTGGGATCGTCGGAGATGGTGACGATCAACCAGTTGATCGATATTGCGGAAGAGATCGCCGGTGCGAAGTTCAAACGCGTTTACGATCTTTCCGCTCCGAAGGGTGTGAACGGCCGCAACAGCGACAACACCAAGATCAAGCAGTACCTGGGTTGGGAGCCGAGCATTTCGTTGCGGGTCGGTTTGGAAAAGACTTATCGCTGGATCTACGACCAGTACGTGGCGCGCGAGAAAGGCGTCGCGGTCTTGGTTTAAGCTGGATTGGCATTTGCAGGCCCGACTCATGTCGGGCCTTTTTATTTTGGTCCTGATCCCGGACGTGGATTCAGATCCGGGTGATTTCGCTAAAGGGATGAAGGGTTCCGTCGCGATGAACGAGATACGATCCGGGCGGGGTCGAAGCCGATGAAGAGACAAGTTGGCGCACGACTGCGGCGATGACGGCAGGATCCGCGTAAGAGGAGAAATCAAAGTCCGCGGGCCGACGACGGCGAATGCCTTCGGTGAGTGATTGGAAGGTGGGGATGAGCTGGTAGACGCGCAGTTTTTCCACGGCATTCTCTGCCGCGACCGCGCGCAACATGGCGTGCAATCCGGCCTTGGATGCGGAATAGGCGGCGCGTCCGGGGGAAGGCAGGATGGCGACATCGGAAGAAATGTTCACGATGATGCCGTGGGGATTTGCCATGAGTTTCGGCAGAAAGAGCGAGGTGAGCAGACTCTGACCGACGCAGGTGGTCCCGACAATGCGATGCCACTCTTCGGCAGTAATGGCGGAAGCTGGGTGACGCGCCCCATCGCCGTAGTCGACCGCGGATAGAATGAGCGCACGAAACGCTACCGAGTCAACGGAAGCGACGAACTTTTCGATCTCGGTCCCGTTAGACAGGTCCACTCCTTGCCAGCAGAAGTAGCGGGAGGACCCGAAGTCGGCCGGATTCGGTCTGGAACGAGAAATCCCAACGACTGCATGCTGGTCCTTGGCCAACGCAACCGCGATTGCCTTCCCGATTCCCTGCGATGCGCCCGTTAACAATATCTTCGCGTCGGTATCGGGCAATCAGTTCTCCATTGGCGCAGTTGAAAAGTTCACGATGGCCTTGACCCACTTGTTGCTGAGGCGAGTTTCGACAGAAAGCATGTCCTTTACAGCGGCAGGAAGCTCTTGAAGTTTCAGTGACCGATGTGGAATGTCGTCGATTGAAATCACGCGACGCGACAACAAATCGATGGCCTGAAGGATGTGGCGTTCTGCGGTGCCGCGATGGCCTATGAGCGAGATCGTTTTGCCCGTCTCGCTATCCTTGGCGACAGTGGGTGCAGAGGCCTTCACACCGCGCAAATTGGCCCACCGGATCTCATCCAGATGAATACAACCCAGCCGCGGCTCTTTGTGGCCGCTCGAGAATCCGGCCAGAAGGTCGATGGTTGCTTCAGGACTGACAGCATTCAACAAAAAGCCGAGGCCTTCTTCTGCGTGTTGTCGAGAACAGCAGAGCATCGCGGCTCCCGGCGCATCGGTTGAGTGGGCAGGCGAACTGACGGCACAAACGTAGGTTTTTGGGGGCCAACGAATGGACTCGCGAAGCCAAGCGGCGTGCGATTCGGATTGCGTCACGAGAATCGCATTAGAGTCCGTGAAGAGAGGCCAAAGCTTGGCGGCGAGGATCCCTACGGTTCCGGAACCGCGGATCAGCAGCGTTGAGGGGCCAGATTGTTGAAGAAGCAACTCGATACTGTAAAGGACGGATGCGAGGGGCTCCGCGAGCACAAGTTCGCTGTCGCCCAGCGGACATTTGTCCGGGCACTTGACCAGCAAGCCTCCGGCGGCGCAATCGGCAGGATCTATACGAAAAAACTCCCGAAAGATACCGTCGCAACTGTGACCGATAACGACGTCTGGTTTGCTTGCATGAACAGGATTGATGACGACGCGATCGCCGCGTGCCACGACACTTGGTTCCGGAGCCGAGATCACTATCCCGACACCTTCGTGGCCGAGGACTTCTGCATGGCAGGCCCGCTTGCCGGAAAGCATGGCAAGGTCCGTACCACACACGCCGGCAGACCGCATCTGAATGATGATCGAAGAATCGTCGATTTCGGTATCGCTTGTTCTCTTAATCGCGAGGCCGCTTCGATCAGTCAGGCGCGAGAGAAAAAAGTGCGCCGGAACTTTAGGCACTTTGGACCTCAGAAATCCTTCCGCTCGACCAGGACCGTATGAAGGCCAGCGCCTCGTCTAAGGACGATTCACTGACTTCGTCGATGAAGATCGCTTCGCCGATGCCGCGGAGGATTGGCATTCTGAGGCGCCCGCCGCGGTGTCGTTGCGCTTCATGAATGCCACGCAGAAGCATGTCGGTGGTCAGGCCATTGCGAACGATAGGGAGTCCTAGAGAATCCTGGGTGACGAAAATCTGTTCAGCGTCCTGGATGTTCAGGTAGCCCGCCACGACCGCCAAAGCCGTGGAAAACGACATGTCAAGGGCAACGGCCTCACCATGTTCGAGATCACTGAGTTCGAATTCGAAGATCGGGCTGAAGGTATGGCCGTAGTCCGGCAAACGCTCCAGGGTGCGCTCGTGCAGGTTGGGGGAAAGTTCGGTAAGCATGGCACGAATGGCGCGACGAATCAGATCGGAACCTTCGGCACATTGAAGCTTGGTGCGGAGCATGTATGGGCCGTATTCCTGAATCAAATCGAACAAGTCACGGTCGGCGACGACGGCAATCTTGAGAGCCTCGGACAAGCCATTGCGGATCTGCCGATCGGATAGCGTTGCAACAAAGCAGGGATCGATGACGACGGCATAAGGCGCGGTGAATGTGCCTAACCGGCTTTTGCCCTGACGGAAGTTAATGCCGGTCTTAACGCCGATGCCGGCGTCAATCTCAGCGACGAGGGTCGTCGGAAGCTTCAGGCAAGGCACGCCCCGGCGATAGATGCTCGACGAGAAACCGACGACGTCGAGAGTGATGCCGCCGCCTGCAGCCACGATCAGATCCTTACGCCGGCGAACGCCCAGGGCTTCGAACGATGAGATCACTTCGGTGACGGCGAACAGATCTTTGTGCTTCTCCGAGGCGCGGAGGACAGTGGTCTCGAGCTCGCGATGGGAGGAGGTAAACAGATTCCGAACAGCATCTCGGTAGAATTGGTCAACGTGGGAATCGGCAACCAGAATTATCCGTTCGAATGGGTCGAGCAAGTGGGCAGGGAATTCGCCCTTGTCGAGAATTCCGTGGGCAACGTAAACGGGATAGTCAATGGCGGTTTGGCGTGACACCCGATAAGGAGGCGTCGAGGCCAGAGTTTCACGGCGATGAACCTTCGGAGTCTCGCGCGCCATGTAAGCGGCACCCATGAGACCGGCGTCGTCGGTGGAAGGGCCGAGGATGACGCGATCGGCCCAGAAGGATTCACCATCGGATGCCATCGGGTAGAACTCGTAGGCGTTGAGGTTTTCAAGAACCGATGCGAGATAAAACTCGCGGAGGAAGAAACACACGCCGCCCGTAAGGATCAGTTTGTCGATCTCGGGATCGAGCATGAAGTGCCAGCGAATCGCCTCGGCGATGGGAGCGGTGATTGCCTTGAGCAGCCTTCGGGAAAAAGAGTCGCCCTTTGCTAGCCCCTGCGCGAGGATGCCAATCGACATGTCAGGCGCCAAGTCGCCCTTGTTTAAATCGGAAGAGCGAAATTCGAAGGGAAAAATTTCGCGTGCCCAATTGAGAACATGCTCGATGCCACGGCCGGAGGCGAATGCGTTCATATGATCGACACCACCGCAGTCGCACCGTAGAGACAAGGCCCGTCCATCCACTGAGAAGGCGACGCGATGATGGCCGATTTCGCCTTGGGTTCCGAGATTTGGATCGACTGGAACATGAGGAACCGAGCAGTTCAGAACACGTGAAGCAATGCCACTGCTTACCGTGATCAGGGCGAGGCGGCGGGCATTGCGGAGAGAATGCAATCGCGAGTGCGCGACCAGGGAAGCGGTCACATCGTTCACGATTGTGATGCGACTGCCGTCGAGCTGCTCTCTGACACTTTGTTCCAAATCAAAGGGAGTGGAATCCTCGCCGAGAATGGGACCGGACCCAAGGATTCTTCCGTCATGGGCATTCAGAGCGGCACCCATGGAAATCGCAACTGCAGGACGGTGCCCATTGAAAGCGCGCAGATGGAAAAACGATTTGACCGTCTTCGAAACGTAAGCAGCTATTTCTGCGACGACGTCCGCTCCCGAGCTGCCTGGCATGGATCGGCAATTAATGGAGGGGATGCGTTGGATGCCGGTCAATCGCCCCTGGCGAGTGAGAAGGGCGCTGCGAAAAGATGTGCCACCCAGATCGAAGGTGATCACCTCGTCGCCATTGCCAAGAGCTACCGGAAACTCATTCATACGGTCGAGCCTCTGGATCCCGGTTAGTCGTGCGAAGAAAAACCCCACAAAGCGGACGGCTGGCGCTCGATTCTAGGCGGGTTTACTGTTAATTTCAACGGCGAAAACAACTGATGGGGCGCTGCGTTTGGAGGGTGCAGGGTCGAAATGTAAACCCCGACTAGACTGTAGTCGAATGGGCTAAATCGGTTGGGAGACGACGGTCGATTTCCTGCCGACGCGCACTATGCAATACTTTGCACCCCGACCGGTGCCTGGGCGCCAGCGATCACCTCTTCGTAAACCTCCAGAATCCGATGAGCTGACGTTTCCCAAGAGAATTTGTTCGCCTGCTCGTAACCACGCTGGCGAATTTTGTCGCGCACCGATTGGTCGAGTAAGACGCGGTGCAGCGCACGCATAATTTCGAAAACATTTTCCGGATTCACCAGCACAGCGGCTTGCCCGACAACCTCAGGCAAAGAAGAGGAGTTGGAAGTCACCACAGGTGTGCCGTGCGCCATTGCCTCGAGCGGCTGCAATCCGAAACCTTCATAGAGCGAGGGGAAGACAAAGACCTTGGCCGCGTCGTAAAAGACCCGCAGCATTTCGATGGGAATAAAGCCCATGAAACGAACGTCGTTCTGTACCCCGCTGCGCACGACAGTGCGGCGCAGGTCGGGATGCTTCGAGAGTTCGTCGCCGATGATGATCAGCTTGAGGTCGGGATAGAGGGCCTGTTTTTCGAGTTCAGTCTTGAGAGCTGCGAAGGCCTGGATGATGCGAACCAGGTTTTTGTGAGGGCTGATTCGCCCGGCATAAAGGAGAAACGGGTAGGTTACGAGGTAGCGCTCTGCCAGCACCTGGTGTTCGGATTCAGTCGCATGTCCTCGAAGAAAGCGTTCATCGATGGCGTTGTAAACGACTTCAATGCGGCGGCCGGGGATCGCGAACAATTTCTCGATTTCGCCCTTGGTAAAACGGGATACGGCGAGAATTCGGCCGGCTTCGCGTAAAACGTGCCGGGTCAGCCGGAAATGCAGGGATCGCCGGAGGCTGGAACGTTCGCGCGCGCGATACATGTGCTCGACCACGTCGTGCACAGTGATGACGTACGGGCACGGCAGATTTCGCGGTATCCAAAAAAGATGGGGAATATGAACCAGTTCGCACTGCAGCCGCTTGACGATGCCGCGAAATTCAAAGTGGCCTCTCAGGGTGTTATCGGGCTCGAGAAGAGCAACGGTATTGAAGTTCGGCGGCAGCGAACCGATCTCAGACACCTTTTGCGGCGAGCCGATCAGGAAATATTCGTTGGAGTGATCGAGTCGGCCCAGGGCGCGGACGATGTTCCGGGTGTAGGTGCTGACGCCGAACTCAGTGATACGGCGAATGTCAACGGCGACCTTCACGCAATGATTTAACCACAGGGTTCGAAGGCGAACCTAGCCAATTCGGGTCAACCCACCTTAGGCCAGAAGCGCATCGCAGGAAACGTTGGTAAAAGGAAAAACCTTAGATTGCGACTCAAGTCACTCTCAGCCATTCCTACGGCCAACCTAGTTCTCCCCGAGGCAGTCATATCCGGGTCAGACGAACGAAGAAATGGAGGCCCTATGAAAATTCTTGCAATTTCGGTTCTTCTTGCGGCAATGGCCTTGCCCGCTTTGGCCCAGGAACAACGCCTATCTCCGGACGACCAGCGGAGTTTCGATAACTACTATCAAAAATGGGTCAACGACTCGCAGCGGAACGACCGTGATGACATCCGAAGAGACGAACAACGGATGCAAGACATCATGCAGCGATACAACATACCGCAGGATGTTCCTTATGATCGGATTGCATCCGCGGGACCAGGGTACGGGAATGGCCGTGAAGGCGATCGCGATCGGGACCGTGATAATGATGGCTACGGCCAACGCAGAGATTACGACCGTGGCGGACCGCAACTCGCTCCCGCAGATCAGCAGCGTTTCGACAGTATCTATTCGAAATGGCTGAATGACACCCGCCGCAATGACCGCGATGATATCCGCAAAGATGAACGAAAAATGCGGGACATCATGGTGCGGTATAACATTTCCCCTGACACGCCGTTCGATGCCGTCGCCTCGCGCGGATACCGTTAATTTGATCGCAAAGAATGTGAAAAGGCCCGGGAAGCCGGGCCTTTTTGCTGGCGCGGACCCTGGGTCGAGCGTTTCTTTAAGGCTCCGTTTGCCGATACTGGCGAATCGACAGAGAAGAGCGGGTTGAAGGCGCGCTTCGGGATGCGACTCGCGGAGTTTCTTGAAGGTTTTGCCCGCTTTTTCACGGCTTTGCCGGGCGTCCTACAACTTTGGTACCGTCTCTACTACTTTGGTTACGGGTGTCATTGCGGGTGGGGATCCGAGGTTGAAACCAGTCGAGTAATTGTAGTCATCGTCGATAACACTACTACATATAGGCACCTCCTGCAGAGGGGCAGCGGTTACTTTCCAGAAAACAGGTATAAAACCGGGTAATTCTCGGAAATAGCCCTTGACCCTTCGAATTTTCCGAGTGATATATGCTCGGGACACCTGAATTCACTTGTACGCAAGTTGTGCGGGGAATTCTCTCCCAATTCTGCCCGGTGGCAAGCAGGACCAGCCGCAACGGGCCTCAATTCTGTGGAAAGGAAAAGTGGACTATGGCCGACTCGCGTGAAGTGATGAACATTCGCCAGGCTTCGCAGTACCTGGGGGTGAGTCCGGACACGCTTTACAAGTACGTCGGGGAGCAAAAGATCCCGGCCTTCAAACTGGGGAACCGCTGGCGCTTCAAGAAGTCGAGGCTGGACCAGTGGATGGAAGAAAAATCCACCCAGATGGAGGGCAAGAGCAAAAAGAAATCCAAGGCGGCCGCGAAGGCTGCCGGATCGCCGTAAGGCGAGAAACCGGGCCGGCGAGAGCCGGCGCCACAAGAAGGTGGGCACATGTTTGGATTCGGATCCAAGGCGATTGTTGGTCTGGATGTGGGCTCTTCAAGCATTAAGGCTGTGGAGCTGAAGAAGGGGCGGGACGGGATTGAAGTCGCGCACCTCGGACTAGAACCGCTGGCTCCAGATATTGTCGTGGATTCGATGATCGTCGATTCCGGGCAGGTTTCGAGCACGATCTCGAAGCTGTTCACCGACAATCAAATCAAGACCAAGGCGGTCGCTACCGCCGTCAGCGGGCACTCGGTGATCGTAAAAAAGATCTCGCTGCCCTCGATGAGCGATCAGGAACTGGCAGAGACGATCCAGAAGGAAGCCGCGCAGCACATCCCGTTCGATCTCGCCGACGTAAACCTGGACTACCAGATTCTCTCCGAAGACGCCGGCAACCCGCAGATGGACGTTCTGCTGGTGGCAGTCAAGAAGGACAAGATTCTCAACTACACCAACGTACTCTCGATGGCGGGGAAGACTCCGGCTATCGTGGACATTGATGCTCTCGCGTTACAGAACTGCTACGAGTACAACTACGAGCCGGCGCCGGGTCAGGTGGTGGCTCTGTTGAACCTGGGTGCGAGCGTCATGAACATCAACATCGTGAAGGGCACGACGCCGCTGTTTCCGCGCGACGTCAGCGTCGGCGGACATCAGTACACGGACTCGCTGCAAAAGGAACTGGATCTGAACTTCGACGATGCCGAGAGGTTGAAGCTGGGCGAAAAGGTTGGCACCGTCAGCGAAGACGCGAAGACGCCGATCCTGCAGCAGGTGACCGAGATCATCGTGCTCGAGATCCAGAAGACGTTCGACTTCTTCCGCGCGAGCGCGGCGGGAGAGCACATCGAGAAGATTTATCTGGCAGGCGGCTCATCCAAGGTGCCGGGTTTGATCGAGGCACTGCGGCAGGAGTTCTCCTTGCCAGTGGACATTCTCAATCCGTTTCAGAGGATCGCACCCCCGCAAGGTGCGGGTGCGGAACTGATTGAGAAGAATGCCGGACAACTGGCGGTTGCGGTCGGTCTGGCATTAAGGAGTTTTGAAAACCTATGATCCGAATCAACCTGTTGGGATCGCCGAAGCCGAAGGGCAAGCGCGCAGCGGTAGCGAATTTGAATGCTGCGGCTGTGCTCGAAGTCGGAGAGCCGGGATCACCGAATATCAAGATCGCGATCATTGTGGTGATCATTGCCGCGATCAACGGATGGACCTGGTACCACATCGACAGACAGGCCAAGACCATCGCCAAGAATATGACGGTGGCGGAGCAGCGCAACCGCGAACTCGCGGATGTGAAGGCAAAGTACCTGGAGCGGCAGCGACAAGCGGACAACTACAAGCGCCGGGTGGATGTCATCGATCAACTGCGCGCCAACCAGTCGGGTCCGGTGGAGTTGCTGAACAGCATCGGCGAGACCGTGAACAACACGGAAGCGGTGTGGCTGAGCACGATGAAGGATATGGGCAATAGCGTTGACATCGAAGGAATGGCACTGAGTACCGATGCCGTTGCCAACCTGATCCAGAATCTGCAGAAGAGCGGCCATTTCAAGAACATCGAAATCAAAGAGACCTATCAGGACGAAAGCGTTCGAGAGATGCAGGCTTTTCAGTTCACGCTGACCTGCGAAAAGGCGAAGTCCTAAAGGCGGAGAGTTATGAACTTCAGCGAACTATCGGGGATCAAGCAGTGGTTGGCCCTGGCGCTTTTGGCGCTGTTGATCAGCGTCGGGCTGCACTACACGCTATTCAAGTCCAAGCGTGATGCCAACACGCAGGCGCAGGCAGCCCTGGACAGCAAGCTCCGGGAGAATGCTGAGCTGCAGTCTTACCAGCCGAAGCTGAAAGACATGGAGCGGCAGGTTGCCAATCTCAAGCAGCAGCTTGAGATCGAACGCAAGATCGTACCCGACGAGAAAGAAGTGGATGGCTTCATCAAGATGCTGGATGCGGAAGCTCTGAAGACGGGCATCGAGATCCGGCGTTACACCGCGAAGCAGGTGCTGGCTAAAGATTTCTACACCGAGGTGCCGTTTGAACTGGAAATCGACGGGCCGTACTACTCGGTGCTGAACTTTTTCGATCGCGTGGGCAAGCTGGAACGGATCGTGAACGTCTCGGGCGTGCTGGTGGCGACGGTCAAGAAACCGGGAGACGCCAAGACCAAGCATTCGTATCAATATGCCCCGAATGAAAGCATCGTTGCCACCTGCCAGGCGTCAACCTTCTACAGCCACGACACCACGCCTGCCGCTATGACACCGGCGAAAGGGGCGAAGGGAACCTTATGAAGCTGACAACCGGGATCCTCATGCTGGGACTGACGGTGGGAGCTGCGTGGGCGCAGAATCCTGACGTCATCCAGAACACGCGAGACACGCTGAACAATGTTCAGAAGAAACAGACGAATGACGAGAATGCGGCTTTAGCGGTTTCGGGTCAGACGCCGAGTACGCCCGCTCCGGCCAAAGCAGCTCCGGCCAAAGCAGCGCCGGCCAAATCAGCGCCCGCGACGACCGGTTCGCCCGCCAGCAAGCCGGCAGCGAGCGCGAGTTCGAAACCTACACCAGTGACGCCAGCCGCGAAGAGCAGCAAGCCGCCAGTTATCAGTGTCACTCCGGCCAAGCCAGTAAGCGCACCAGCGGCGAAAGAAAAAGCCGCAAAGGCGTCGAAGCTCGCTGCCACTAAGCCAGCGGAGACCAAGCCAGTCGAAGCGAAGAAGGACAAAGAAGAAGCCAAGGCGGCGCCGGTCGCAGTCGAGGACAAGAAGACTCCCGTCGAGCCGAAGAAAGAAGAAAAGACATACAGCTCGATTGGCAAGCGTGATCCATTTGTGAGCCCGGTGGTCAGCCGCAGCATTAGCGGTTCCGGCTGCAGCAGTGGAAAGCGCTGCCTGGCAATCGACCAGATCGCGCTGACCGGCATTGTGAAATCCGACAGCGGAATGATCGCCGTCGTGGTCAATGCACTGAACAAAGCATATTTTCTGCGCGAGAACGATCCGGTCTTCAACGGTTATGTGGTGAAGATCACCGGCGACTCGATCATCTTCAAGGAGACGATCCAGGACAAGCTGGGCAAGCCGTTCGAGCGCGAAGTAACGAAGAAGATCAATACCCCGGCGGTGTAGCTGGGGGGCGGGCCGAGGAGCTCGGTCCAGGGAACGAAATTTTGAAATGAAGTTCACGAGCGAGCGAGCGCGAGCCCGTGGGGAGAAGGGAAATGCGAAAGCAACTGCTGGTTGTTTTGCTACCGCTGCTGATTGTGATAGCAGCCGCTGAGACGCCGAGCACGGACACCACCGTGGTGAACCACACCACCCTGCAACGGGTGGACGTGATGCGCGGCCAGGACGGGGTCAGCGTGGAGATGATTGGCCAGGGGCAGATGTCGCCCAAGGTCAGTCTGCTGGACTCTCCGGCCCGGGTGTTGGTGCAATTGCCCAATACCGTGGCCGCCACCTCACACAATCATGTGAGCGTCGGCAGTGACGGAGTTAAGGACGTCCGCATCGGCATGGACGGCCAGACGCCTCCGACGACCAGCGTTGTAATCGACCTGCTCCGCTCCTGCAAGTATGAGGTTATGCCGGGCAGCGATGGCAAGATCGTGGTGAAGCTGCATCCGGATGCCACCTCGAGCGAGGCACCGAAACCGGTGGCAGCGCCCGAGACGGCGAAAGCGCCAGCGTCGATGCATCGCACTTCGCTGCCGCCATCGGAGGTTTCAAACTCGGCGATCTTCGCAGCGCCACCGACGGCTGGCACAGTCGCAAACACGACTCCGAATGACTTCACATTTGTCGAGCCAACCTACAAGGCAAAAGCTGCGGACGACAAGCAGGCGGCGGAACAGCCGGCGCGTGTCGTAGAAGCTGCGGCGAAGTTTATCGACAGGCCAGAGGGCAACCTGCTGCCAGCACCGAGTGCGGCTCCGCAGGCCTCGCAAGCGCCGTCGACCGGCATCGCGCAGCCGGCGGTGAACCTCGCAGCCGAGCAGAAATCGCAGGCTGGACAAGCTGCTCCTTCGAACGATGCCAAATACACGGGCGAGCCGATTTCGGTGAACCTGAAAGATGTCGATCTGAAAGATTTCTTCCGCCTGATTCACGAAATCAGCGGACTCAACGTGGTGCTCGATCCCAACGTAAAGGGCACATTGACGATCGTGCTCGATGACGTGCCGTGGGACCAGGCGCTCGACATCGTTCTTAAGAACAACAGTCTTGCGCGACAGCTTGACGGCAACGTTCTGCGCATCGCCACGGTGGACACACTGCGGCGTGAAGCGGACCAACGCCGCGCCCAGCACGAAGCCGAAGCGCTGGCCGTGGACAAAGTTACCTTCACTCGTTTCCTAAGCTATGCGCACGCGAAGGACCTGGTCATCACTTGCAAGAAGTTCATCTCGACTCGAGGCGACGTCATTGCGGATGACCGGACCAATGCAATCATCGTGACCGACGTGCCGGCCGTGATTCCGGCAATCGACAAGTTGCTGACCCAGTTAGACCGTAAAACGCAGCAGGTGGAAATTGAAGCTCGCGTCGTGGCTGCAACCCGCAGCTTCGCGCGTGATATCGGCACCCAACTCGGTTTTGGCTGGGGCAATAACCAGAGCCACGTTGGCGGCACGGGAGCGGTTGGAACCTCGCCGAACTCAGTGTTCAATACTCCGGGTGCATCTTACCCGATTATCGGAACTTCGGCGCCGACCGCCGGAACCGGCGTGCAGATCCCGCTGTTCTCGAACCTGGGAGCGACCAGCCCGACCAGCGGCATCAGCTTCGTGAACGCAAGCAACCGGGTGCGGCTGGATGCTGTCCTGACAATGGCTGAGTCCCGCGGGCTGGTTAAGATTCTGTCCCGTCCGCGCGTAGTCACCCAGAACAACATTCAAGCAGTTGTTCGGCAGGGCGTACGCGTACCGATCGTGACTCAGGCGCAGTTGGGTGGTCCGCCTACCGTGACTTACGTCGATGCTTTCCTCCGGTTGACAGTGATTCCGCAGATCACGTCGGAAGGAACGATCTTCCTGAACGTGGACGTGGAAAACACCACGCCTGATTTCGGCGAGTCCATCCAGGGCAACCCGACGTTGATCACGCAGCAGGCGACAACTCAGGTACTGGTCACCGATGGCGGCACGGTCGTGATCGGCGGTGTCATCCAGACCAACAACTCAGTGCAGGTCAGCCAGGTGCCACTGCTGGGAAATATTCCGTGGCTCGGCAACCTGTTCAAGCACACGACGGTCAGCACCAACAACCAGGAGCTGATCTTCTTCATTACTCCGCGAATCATTCAAACATAAATTTTTCGCGAGGTAGAAGTAAGCAATCGCCGGAAGCCCTATGTGGCTCCGGCGCTTTGTTTTGCGCGTCATAGTGCCGACTTGTCTTTCTCCTTGACAGCTTAGGAGAGCGGCGTTACACTCCTAAGCATTTTAGGGGTGAATGGTGACGGACCAGGCACAACTGCTTCCCGGTACTCTCGATCTCCTCATTCTTAGAGCTGTGTCACTCGGCCCGCTGCACGGGTACGGCATTCTGCTGCGGATCGGGCAGATCTCGGGCAACGCGCTCCTGATTGAGCAAGGCGCTCTCTACCCGGGCTTGTTTCGTCTGGTGCGCCAAGGATTGCTGAAGACGAGCTGGGGCACATCCGAGAACAACCGCCGCGCCAAGTTCTACGAACTCACGACGGCGGGACGGAAGAGACTGCGGGAAGAGACGGACAACTGGAATCGACTGGCGACCGCCATCGGCACGGCCCTCGCGGCCCGACCGGAGGAAGTATGAAACTCCTGGACTCGATTCGGTTTCGCCTGACCAGCCTTTTTCATCGCTCTCAGATGAACGCTGAAATGGACGAAGAACTTCAATCTCACATCCAGCTTCGGGCTGATGATCTTGTACATTCCGGACTACGCCGAGCGGAGGCCGAGCGCCGCGCACGCATCGAATTCGGTGGGCAGGAGCGGTTCAAGGAGGAATGCCGAGAACAGGCCGGTGGAACGTTGATTGAGTCGATGTTCCAGGATGTCGTTTTCAGCCTTCGCGCGTTACGCAAATCCCCGAGCTTCACGATTGCTGCCGTTTTCACGCTGGCGCTCGCGATCGGCGCAAACGCAGTAGTTTTTAGCGTGATGAACGCGTTTGTGCTACGGCCGCTGAATGTACCAAAGGCAGACAGCCTCTACGCCATCTTCCGGCCTGGGCCCGACGCTCACATGTCGTATCCCGACTATGTGGATTTGCGCGGACGCAATCGCAGCTTCGATGATTTGCTGGCTTACAACATTACCGTCGCAGGAATCGACACGGGTGGGGATCCGTCTCCCGCGTGGATCTATGAAACAAGCGGGAATTACTTCGATGCATTGGGTATCCAGCCGTACTTCGGGCGTTTCTTCCACGCGTCGGATGAGCGCGGACCCGACAGCGCGCCCTACATTGTCCTGAGCTACTCGTATTGGCACACCCACTTTCAAGATGATCGCGGCGTGGTGGGACGAGTGGTGCAGGTGGACAAGCATCCATTCACGGTTCTCGGGGTTGCGCCGCCCGAGTTCCACGGCACGCTGTTGTTTTTCAATCCTGCCTTTTTTGTGCCGATAGTAAATCGAGAACAGGTTGACGGAATCAGTCAGTTTGACGAGCGCGGCAGCCGTTGGGTTTTCATGATTATGGGGCACCTGAAAAGAGGAATTACCCCCGCTCAAGCAACTGCCGACCTGAACGCGGTAGGCGAATATCTCGCAAAGATGTATCCCAAGGACGATGGGAAGATGAATTTCACCCTGAATCGCCCAAGCCTCTATGGCGATTACCTGGGCCGTCCCGTGCGGGAATTCATGACTGGACTGATGCTCCTGTCAGGCCTAATTCTGTTGGCCGCTTGCGCCAACCTCGGCAGTTTGTTTGCCGCGCGTGCGGCAGACCGTTCCAAGGAGGTCGCCTTACGTCTCGCTCTAGGATCAACCCGAGGGCGAATTCTGCGTCGGTTGTTTACCGAGGCCGTGCTGATTTCGCTCGTCGGAGGCGCGGTTGGACTCTGGGGTAGCGTGCTGCTGTTGCGCGCACTGAGCGTATGGCAACCTTTCCCCAAATTCCCGGTGTACCTTTCCGTGAATCCGGACAGCCATGTTTATGCATTCGCGCTGCTCCTGAGCCTCGCTACTGGATTTCTTTTTGGCGCGGTTCCGGTGCGGCAAGTCCTCCGGACCGATCCGTATCAGGTCATCAAGTCGGGCTCTGCCGGTGCAGTTGGACGGCGGATGGGTGCCCGAGACGTGTTGCTGGTGGCGCAGGTAGCTATCTGTGCCGTGCTGGTTACGTCCTCGATCGTCGCCATTCGTGGACTCGTGCGCTCGCTGCATGGCAACTACGGCTTCGACGTGCAGAATACGATGCTGGCCGACACGGACTTGATGATGGCGGGATACGCCGGTGACAAAGTTCCTCCAATGCAAAAACGCATGATCGAAGCGCTGCAGACAATTCCCGGAGTGGAAGCTGTGGCGCTCTCTGACGTTTTGCCACTGCGCGATGGGACGAACAACTCGCAGGTTTTCAAAGATGCAACCTCGGATCTTCGGCCGGTAAACGTCGCGGCCGAGGTAGACACATTCAATGTCTCTCCCGACTATTTCCGCGCTGCGGGCACGACGTTGCTCTCAGGTCGGGATTTCACCTGGCACGACGATAAGAACTCGCCGCTTGTCGCGGTCATCAATCCGGAGTTCGTGCGCAGGGTCTTTGGATCGGTTCCGAATGCGATCGGCGCATACTTTAAGGTTCGGAGCGGGGATCGCTTTCAAGTGGTCGGCATCGCGGAACAGGGCAAATATGACGGCCTCACGGAGAATCCGCAACCAGCTGTATTTCTGCCGATACTGCAGTCGCCCTCGAGTGCGACCTGCCTGATTGTGCGGTCAAAGCGCAACCCAGCGCAACTCGCAACAGCCATGCGGAACGCTTTGCGGCAGCTGGATTCTGGAGTGCCCCTCACGATCCAAACGCGGCTGGAAGCGCTCGATTTTCCCCTCTTCGGCCCACGCATGGCAACAATCGCATTGGGAGTGATGGGCATCATGGGAGCCATGCTCGCGGCGACAGGCATATTTGGTATGGCAGCCTATTCGGTCAGCAAGCGGCTCAAGGAACTGGGCATTCGTATTGCTATCGGCGCGCAGCCGAAGGAAGTATTGAAAACGGCTCTGGGACGCGCATTGAAGTTGCTGGCGATTGGTTCGGCGGTCGGATTGATTCTCGGAATTCTAGCCAGCCGCGTGCTTGCCCTCATTGTGGAACAAGCTACCCCACGCGATCCGCTTGTGCTGGGAGGCGTCGTTCTGGCCATGGCGTTGCTTGGTTTACTGGCGACCTGGATCCCAGCGCAACGAGCGCTGAGAGTGGATCCATCGATGCTGCTGAGAGAAGAGTGAGTGGTTACGCGTCAGTGAGAAGCGTCCGAATATCCGTAGAGCGCTTCCAGTCGTTCGATAGAAGAGCGAGTGAGTTGTTCGAATTTCTTTTGTGACGGTGGGTCGAGGATGTTATCGAGGCCGTATGGATCCTGGGTGAGGTTATACAGGGCCTGGTTGTCGTCGAGGGCGTCGGCCATGTAGAGAGTCTGGTTCTGCTCGTCGAGGATTCCGAAGATCGCGTCGTAGCTCGACATCATCAGGTGAAAACGCTGGGCGTAATGGTTCTGTTCTTCGGCGGTCTCGGTAAAGAGCGGGCGACCGAAGAATTCTCCCTTTCGCAGATTGCGGTGACCGAGCAAATAGTAAAGAGACGGAGTGATGTCGGTCAGGAAGACGTTCTGATTGACGTTGACGTAAGCTTTTTGTGCCATTGCCGACGGCAAATGGATGAACAATGGGACTTGAAGAATTGGCCCGAGCAGAAACTGGCCATGTCCCCAACGGCCGTATTCGCCTAACCAATCGCCGTGATCGGCGGTCAGAATCACGATGCTGTTTTCGAAGACGCCTTTCGATTTCAGTCCATCGATCAACTCACCGAACGCCGAGTCCACCTTATGAAGTTCGTCGGCGAAGCGGGCGTTGAATCCAGGGTATTGCCCTTCGAGCTTTTCTCCGCCTTCTGCGAGTTCATGCAGCGTGATCGGATGCAGGTTCTGCGGCTGGGTGTAAACGAACAGGGGATAGCCGTGGTTCGGACCGGAGCGGCTCACGATTTCGGGAGCTTCGTCGCGAAAGTCGAATCCGATGTGGCCGGGGCGGCGAACGACTAACAGCGAGTCCGTGGAGAAATGCTTCAGCAGGCCGTTTAGGACCATGTCACGCAGGATCAGCCGGTGATAGCCATCGGCGTTAGCCAGTTGCTCCAGAGCATTCATCTCGGCGAAAGGTTCGACGTAGAGCTTGGAGGGCATCATTTCGCCGGCCCAGATCGCAGGCTCAGAGAGCGCTGTGCCGCCGTAATTCGTGTAGGCGTGCTGAAAGACGAAGCTCTCTTTGGCGAAGGCTGCGATGTGAGGCGTGAATTGCACGCGCGGGTTGTAGGGCGAAAGGTAATCACGCCGCATGCAATCGATCACGATGATGTAGATATCGGGCTTCGGGCCCGCCGTGGAGGTAAGCGACTCGACGAGACCAGACTTCGGGGGCGCGATCGGTGCATCCATTAATGCGTGCCGACGAAGAAACGCAAACAGCCCGGTGCGATCGGTGTCGCGTATCGCGGGGCGAAACAAAATTTGGGTGGCTTGGAGGGAGCTGTCCATGCCACGATAAGCGGCGCTCGACTGGCTGATCGAAGTGAGCCCGAAGCGATGCCAGAGCTTGCCGGTTTGGGCGAGACCGAAACAGGCCGCAATTGCGGCCAGACACCAGGCAACGTTCCGCCACCGGGATCGGCGTTCGGTTGCGGTTCGCGCGAAGCATCGCCAGACAACAACGAACGTCAAGAACCAAACGACAATTGCCGTCAGGCGCTGGAAGAGGAAGTTCCAGTCAACGCGCTCGATCGTGTAAGGAATGACGAAGGCCAGAAGCAGCGCTATGACCCCGACAAGCGCAGTTGAAAAGCGGTTCTCGGGGATCAAGCCTGAGATCACCGACTCGACACGGGTCGGAATTTTTCGACCCGACAGTGCAACTCGGCGGGAATGGAAACCAGCCAGCATCACGATAAAGGCGAATGGGTAGCAAAAAGACCATACATCGGCCCAGACACTGTTGAACGACAGAGCAGGCGTGACAAGCTTGCGCAGTACTACACTCGCGAGGAGCCAAACGACGATCAGAGAAATGAGCCATTGCAGGCGGAATGATGCTCGCGCTGTTAGTTCGCGCAGCACTGAGAATCCGGATACGAGAAACACGAAAACGAAGCCGTGCGCGAGAACAGTGATTGCCAGTGTCGCCAGGACTGAATAGCTATGCGTGAGGGAGGCGGGATATCGCATCCAAGCGATTGTGAAATACCAAAGAGCGACCAACCCGCCGGCAAAGAATGCGATATGCAGCGGTAATTCGGTAGCCGAAGAATCTGCGCGGGATTGTTCATCGCGCGAACGAAAGCCGTAGAGAGTCAGATCAAAAAGACCAAGCCCGGCCAACGGCAGGGCCAACACGACACTCCAGGCGAGGTTGTCTGGACTCTCAGGCAGGTCCGTGAGTCGATAAACGCGGGTCATCAGTAAGCCGATCGAGCCAAGCACGATCAGGAAAGCTTCCGCCATCCAGCGCGAGTTTCGGGAACGAAACGCCGGCAGGAGAGTCAGCGCATTTAAGAAGAAAAAAACCCAGTAAACCCAGGCGTAACTTTGCGCCGTCTGGTAAACCCAGCGGGCATTCACATTGCGAACGATATTGATGTAGGAAAAGCTGAAGCTGCAGAGCAGAAAGAACGTAGTCGTGACAATCGCAAGTGCGGCAGCGATTGCTCTTGCGGGTCCGGTGAGAGCGACCGACTCGCTAATGCGGTCGAGTGTTCCCAAGAAGCCATGATCGCGGGCCTGCATCGGGTGCTTGATGGTCACGGTGAGCCGGCTATCGCGCGCGTTCCTAGTATCGATCGTCAACGGTTTTGTCGCGTAGAGTGCTATCTAAGTTATACCGTGAGAAGGAATTAGGGAGAAGGTTACCAGAGTGCGATTGGTAGCCATTCGACGAGAATGCCGCCGCGGCCCGAAGACTTTCGGGTAATGGGGCCTTTCGACTCGACATTGCGCAAGCGCGATTTTCACTCACTCGGGATGACAATCAGTTTGAGCTAGACTGAATTATGGATCACAAAAGCCGGCAAGAGCGGTTGCGCCACGGGTTCGGTGCCAACCGTCTCGATGGGCTGCTCGTCACGCATCTTCCCAACATCAGGTACCTCTGCGGATTCACGGGCAGCTCCGGCGTTCTTGTGATCGATGAAGAACGAAGCGTCTTTTTTACGGATGGGCGCTACACCTCTCAGGCAAACGCTGAAGTCCAGGGCGCGAGAGTGACCATCTCGCGAAAGGCCGCTCTCATGGCCACGGGCGAGTGGCTGGCGAGCAGGAGAAAGAAAAAGCTGACGATAGGAGTCGAGAGCGAGCACCTGACGGTTGCGGACAGCGCAAAACTCGAAGGCGCTTTCAAAAGCAAGATCAAGCTGCGGCCCACCTGGTCGATGGTTGAAAGGCTGCGGATGGTGAAAGACAATGAAGAGATTGAGCACTTGCGAGCAGCGGTGATTCTTGGCGCGAGCTTGTTCGATACGGCAGTTGAAACAATTCGGCCGGGCGTAAAGGAGGTTGATGTCGCAGCAGAAATGGAATATGCGGCGCGGCGGCAAGGAGCCGAAGGGATGTCGTTTGAAACGATTATCGCCTCAGGACCGAGGTCGGCGTTGCCACACGGGCGCGCTTCCGCGGCCGCGATCCTGTCAGGCGGGTTCGTCGTCTGCGATTTTGGTGTTATACTCACGGGCTATTGTTCTGACATGACCCGCACCGTGCACGTCGGGAAATTGACTCCCGAGTCACGGCGCATGTATCAAGCGGTTCATGAAGCACAACAAGCCGCACTTGACGCCGTTCGACCAGGAGTGAGCGTCGGGCGGGTTGATCGAGCAGCCCGCAAATCATTGCAAATAAGCGGGTTAGGACGTAATTTTACACATTCTACCGGGCACGGTGTCGGGCTGGAGATTCACGAAGCGCCGCGCATCGCGAAGGGTCAGCGCGAGATTTTGCGTCCGGGAATGGTGATCACGATTGAACCGGGCGCGTACGTGCCGGGACGTGGTGGCGTGCGCATCGAAGACATGGTGGTTGTGACAGAATCCGGGTGCGAAGTGCTCACACCCACAGGTAAGGAACTCATAGCGATTTGAAGGAACGATACTTCAGTCGAGTAGACGGCCAGTCTCCCCTCAAACAATGAATCATAAAGAGCTGAAAGAACTCATAGAGTTCCTGGTGGAGAAGGACATCACCGAGTTCGAACTGGAACGCGGCGATGTGAAAGTACGGGTGGTGAGAGGCAATCAACCAGTGGTTCATGTGGCGGCGCCGATGGCATCGCCTACACCCCTAGTCATTCCCGCAGTCGCGGCTCCAACCGGTGAAGCGGCAGCTCCAGCCGCAAAAGAGTCGGCTCCAGCGGCGGAAGTGGGGCTGCACATGGTGCATTCGCCGATTGTGGGTACGTACTATGAGTCGCCATCGCCGGGATCTCCGCCGTTTGTGAAGCCTGGGGACACGGTCGAGGTGGGGCAGATCCTGTGCATCGTGGAAGCGATGAAGCTGATGAATGAGATTGAATCGGATGTGGCTGGCGAGATCGTGAAAACGCTGGTCAACAATGGGCAGCCCATCGAATACGGGCAGGAGCTGTTTGCCATCCGGAAGAAGTGACGTAGCGCGGCGATCGGCGGCTCGAATGCTGTGTCAAACCTGCCGGCGGGGGCTGGCGCTACTTTTTCATGTTCAATAAGATCCTGATTGCCAACCGAGGCGAGATTGCTCTGCGCGTGATCTGCGCGTGCAAGGAACTGGGTATTCGCACAGTCGCGATTTACAGCGAGGCCGACCGGCACTCGCTTCCGGTTCGATTCGCCGATGAAGCCATCTGTATCGGGCCGCCGCAACTTTCGCAAAGCTACCTCAACATTCCGGCGGTTATCAGCGCCGCTGAAATTTCGAATGTGGATGCGATTCATCCGGGGTACGGTCTGCTCGCGGAAAACGCCAACTTCGCTCAGGTAGCGGAGACCAGCAACATCAAATTTATCGGCCCTCCCCCCGATGTGACACGTCTGATGGGCGAAAAGGAAAAAGCCCGAGCGGAAATGAAGAAGCATGGCGTACCGATCTTGCCGGGATCGGACGGGATCCTGGGCAGCGAAGGCGAAGCCCTGGAATGGGCAAGACAGATCGGGTTCCCAGTCATTATTAAAGCATCGGCGGGTGGTGGCGGACGCGGCATGAGGATCGTCCGTAACGAAGAAGAACTGCCGGGACTCTTCAAGGCAGCGCAATCCGAGGCGGCGGCAGCGTTCGGCAATGGCGATCTCTACATGGAGAAGTTCATCGAGCGGCCTCGTCACATCGAATTTCAGATTTTGGCCGATCAATATGGCAATGTAGTGAGCCTGGGGGAGCGTGAGTGCTCGATTCAGCGGCGGCATCAGAAATTGCTCGAGGAGTCGCCATCGACGCAGGTTTCGCCGGAGCTACGAAAGAAAATCGGAGACATTCTGTCGAAGTCGTTGTCGGAGATAGGCTACGTGAACGCGGGAACGATCGAATTCCTGATGGATGAAGAAAAGAAATTGCACTTCATCGAGATGAACACCCGCATTCAGGTCGAGCACCCGGTGACGGAGATGGTGACCGACGTCGATCTGGTGAAGAGCCAGATTCTGTTGGCGGCGGGCGAGCGCATGGAAACCGTGCTGCACGGACCAATTGTTCACCGGGGGCACGCGATCGAATGCCGAATCAATGCGGAGCATCCGGAGAAATTCACGCCATCGGCCGGCAAAATCACGTCGTTTCATCCGCCGGGCGGGACGGGCGTGAGGATCGATACGGCGGCGTACGCCGAGGGAGTCATTCCTCCTTATTATGACTCGCTGATTGCGAAGTTGATCGTGCGTGGCAAAGACCGCAATGAAGCTTGCTCGCGCATGGCGCGGGCGCTGGAAATGTTCATCATTGAGGGGATTTTTACCACCATTCCGCTGCACCGGAAGATTCTTGCTGATCCGGACTTTCGGGCGGCAAATTTCGATACGACTTTTATCGAGAGATTCCTGACGAAGAACGGTAAGGGCCACTGAGCAGCACGTTTTGGCGCACGGATTGGCCGGGTGGCGTACGAGAATATGGTTTGGCTCAATCGTGCCGTGCTCGCCTTTCCGGGTGTCGGCGCTCCCGCCAATAAGGAGCCATAGATACATTGCAGCGCTCGAATATTTGCATTCCAAGGCTTTATGCAATCCTCGACGGTTCGTGCTTCGGTGATGGCGAATTCCTATTCGGTGCTGCGCAATCTTTCGTTTCCGCCGGCGTTACGCTGCTTCAATACCGCGACAAATCCGGCAATGCCCGGCAAATTCTTGATCGCGCCCAGGAATTGAAACGACGGCTTGCAAATTCCGTCAAACTGATCATGAACGATCGGGCGGATCTGGCGCTGGCTGCGGGGTTTGACGGTGTACACGTGGGACAGGACGACCTCTCGCCCACAGGCACCCGAAAGGTTATCGGCAGCAAATTGTGGCTGGGTGTTTCGACCCATAATCCCGAACAAGTGAGGGAAGCGGACGACACCACGGCGGATTATCTCGCGATCGGCCCTGTATTCGGTACGAAGAGCAAAGAGAGACCTGACCCGATCGTTGGACTGGATGGAGTCAGAGCGGCCAGGGCATTGACACAAAAGCCTTTGGTCGCAATCGG
>Ga0070735_10001007_pt1 | contig 28142 bp, 20 predicted proteins | sample Coa_R1_FD_66443 | JGI IMG/M metagenome (GOLD analysis project Ga0070735, IMG submission 66443) | Surface soil microbial communities from Centralia Pennsylvania, which are recovering from an underground coalmine fire - Coalmine... | ecosystem: Environmental > Terrestrial > Soil > Unclassified ...
CGGCAGCGTCGCGCGTCATAGTTGACGCGTGAAACAGCGGTGAGTAAGGTAAGCCAAGGAAGTCCCGGTCTACGGACCGGGACTTCTTTTAACGTACGCAACTTCGGAGACAAAGGAGCTTTCGGCTCGACTGGAAAGCAGGTGAAAAATGGAAGCTGTGACGGGAATCTTCTTCTCACAAAACGAAGCCGAGGATGCCGTAAAAGTTTTGCGGGCGACCGGTCTTCAGGCAGACAAAATCACACTGCTCACTCCTGGACACATCAAAGAACTGGAATCCTTGCCCGTTGATAGTACTGAGCAGCCTGGCATGGGAAAAGCGATGGGCGCATTGTTGGGTGCGGCCACCGGTCTTTCCGGCGGAGCTTTGCTTGTTGCCGCCGTTATACCGGGTGTCGGACCGGTGACTGCCGCTGGACTTCTGGGCGGGGCAATTCTAGCCGCCGCCGGCGCGACAGTCGGAGCTTCCGTCGGCGGCTCGATGGAAAACTCCGCCACCGAGGGACTGCCCGAAGACGAGATATTTGTCTATGAAGACGCGCTGCGCAAAGGCCGTACCGTCGTAATCGCCTTCGCTCAGGATGAACCCCAAGCCGAGCATCTGCGCGAATTGTTCAGACTACAGGGAGCTGAAGCGATCGACGTCGCGCGGCACCAGTGGTGGATTGGATTGCGAAGCGCCGAACGCGAACACTACGCCACCTCGGGAAAAAACTTTGCCGATGACGAGAAGTTCTATCGTCTAGGCTTTGAAGCCGCCCTCCACGCCAAATCGCGCTGCAAAGAGTTCGATCAGGTTTCGGCCGAGATGGCGCGCGATGTCGAAGACCTCGAACAAAAACACCCGGGCGCCGCTGTATCCGAAGCATATACACGCGGTTACCAGCGCGGTCGAGACTATTATCAGCAACTGTGCAACGAGAAAAAAGCCGCGTAGAAGCGATCAGCACTAGGCGGCCTTCGCTCTGCTTTTTGATCGTTCTATTTTCCTCGAAAGCAGGACCTTCGCTTTCTGCAACTCTGTCCGGCGGTGCGCGTTCAGCCCTCGTCCCGCCCGATTGATGAAATAAGTAAGCATTCTCATCCCCGATCCTGGGCCTTTGGGCGAGACTTTTCTTGACGCGAGTGTCCGTGCGATGATGGTCGCACTCTTCGTGAAGAGACCCGCAGGCGGATGCGTCGAGTCAGTCTTCACCTTCGACACCCATCGCTTTGTCTTTTTCGCGGGCATTGATGTCCCTCAGCGGCTCTTGAAATACTGAACCGCTCGTTCGTGAGCCTCCGCCGCTCTTCTAGTGCCGAAGGTTCCTAAATTTCGCCGCTTGCCTGTCTTGGCATTCCGCTTCCGTGAGTACAGACGGTATTCACCGCTCTTTAGTTTTCGAATCATATTCAAACTCCTCTAAACCGTAGCCACCCGATAGAGTTAGTGACCTATTTTTCTCGTACGGCCCGCCTTCACCGCTGAGCGATGACGCGCGGTGGCACTCCGTTTTCGGGCGGCGGACTGTGCTTGTCTTGAGAGCGCCCTGTGCGAAGCTGCCGCGTGACCTTCCTTCTTTAAAGCCCTACTGGTCGCCCGAGAACGCGTGGCTGATGGCTCGTGTGCAGACTCGCTTTGTCCCCTGGCATAGTCACGACTGGCCTGCGTTCTCGTTCTTGCCGATGCTTTTCCCTTGCGCGGTGCTCGCAGCTTGACTCCGGCGCGCCTGGCCTTCGAGAGTCCAATCGCGATCGCCTGCTTGGTCGATGCTGCACCGTGCTTACCTTCTCGCACATGATGCATCTCTTCTCGCACGAATTCACCAGCTTGCGTGCTCGGGGACTTTCCTTCGCGTGCATCCTGACTGGCGCGTTCTACAGTTTGCTTTTCAGGCATACGATCCTCCTCCTTACTCAACGTAGCCATGCACCGTGCATCTTGGTATCGAAGAGTTCCTGTAATCGCGCCGGCATGATGGCTGTAGGGGATGACTGTGGCAACCGCGGAGGGTGAGCCGGTTAGTAGCTTTGAATTTTCCCTTGATCGAGCTAGACGTGCAGCTAGGCAGCCGTGCGCGGAAGACGTGAGACGTGCGATACCGGCTTTTCATGCAATAACAGTTCTGTAGCCTGTACGCGGCGGTTGCTATGAAACCAGCGTTGGACGACGTTGTCGCAGAGAAGATTGGCCATCGACAGCAGACTCATTCCCTGATGATGGGCCATCCAGCAGAGCACAAGGCGACAGCGTAAGCGCCGGAAAAGGCCAGGGGCCGAGTAGTCCGCAGCTTCATAGAATCCGTACGCGCCAAACCACCCCAGCTTGTCCATGCGGTGGAGATTGCTGAGTGCTTCCGAGGAATCAACGGTCAACGCCAGGAACGTCGAGTACGGTGAGATGACAAGCGGATTCGATTCGCGCTTCATCAGAGCAAGCCGCGGAATACCAAATGCCTGATACTGGTAGTTGCCCGCCTCGTCGAGTTTGAAATACGCGGATTCCGAAATCCCCCACGGTACTCCCTTACGGGTACCATATTCTTCCTGGCAGCCGACCACTGCAATCCGGCTGCGGTCAAGCAGAGTGTTCGAGTAGGAACGCATCCAGAGCGTCGGCATCAAGTACTCGAACATCGTTCCCGTCCAGGAAAGAAGAATCGGCCTGCCCTGTTCGACCGTGTGGGCTCGTCCCAAGCGGAACCAGCACTCCTGAGGCACGTCTTCCTTGGCGACTGCGGCAAACACCGCAGTACGGGACTCCGTCGCCAGCAAGTCGTAGCAGGCCGGTTCGAGTTCCTGCGTCTGCAGATTGAATCCTACCGACATGAGTTTGCGCCGAGGATTCAGCAGAAAGCTAAAGTCCATCTCGTTCCCGAATCTGCCGGCTTCTGCCGCTAAACTTCGAAGCTCTTCCGCGAGCTGAACCGCATTCGATCGGGCCTCGGGGAGCAACTCCCGCAGATTTTCGCAAAGGCTTTTCTCGTCCGGCGAGGCAGTCGGAATCGCACGATCCAAGCGATCACGCAAGTCATCTATGAACCGCGGCAGGTAGTGTAATGACGGATTCTCCTTCGATAACACTCCGACGATTCTGTCATCCCGCAACGAGCTGAACTCCGGTAGTTTCCACGGACTGTACATCCGAACGAGCCGATGAATCTCTTCCAGGCGACTGATGGTCTCTTTTCGAAACCATTCCATTTCCCCCTCGCGCTTTGGCTTCGAGACGGAACGCATCTCCGCGCCAATCGTCTCTCTCAGCGCAAGTGCTGACGACAACCATTCTCGGCTCTTGAGTTTCCTCTCATATTGGAAGACTTGCCGGCGGGAAAGGACGCCCGTTTCGGCCAGCGCGCATAGATGGTCGGCAACCCCTTCTCCCAACGATGGCTGCAGGAGCGGTTCTTGCAGGCGCGACAGACATCCCTGCTCCAAGGTCCAAAGAGAAGCCAGCAGATTGCCGTTATCAACGGATGATACGAACTGCGGCGACAAAGGCTCCAGTGTGCGCGTGTCGTACCAGTTCAGAAGGTGTCCTCGATACCTGGCAAGACCAGTGAGCGTTGCGAACGTGCGCCGAGTCTGCTGGGTCAACTCAGGAACCGTGAGATACCCAAGCTCACAAGCAACCTGCCGCGCGTTAAGGAGTAATCCCAGGTTCGTCGGCGAAACGCGCGCTGCGATCGCCGGAGGAGTTTCCTGAACGTTATCTGGAATCAACCAGTGATGTTCCGCCGTAGAAAACTCGGCAAAATATCGCCACGTGTATAACGCTGACCGCCGAACGAACGCTAACTCCTTCCGCGGCAATTTTCCGCGGGAAGCGACGGGGGACTGATTCAGCCACCCGGAAACCAGCTTGCTGGATGCCCACAACAGCAGAATTGGCAAAGCAGGCGGTAGAGCTTGAGGTTGTACGCGCCACAACAGCATCCCGATACCAATCGCAAACACCGGAACCCAGTTGAGGTAACGATCTACCGGCGTGACTCGCGCGGCCTGTTCGGCCTCGGCTGCAGTTTCCCACTCCAGAAGGCGTTCCTGCGAAACCAGCCTCCGAAACACTGCGCGGACCACCGCATCGATCGAGAGCAGCGTCTGGTGGACAAGGAAAACCAGCGTCAGCAGAGTCGTGAAGCTCGACGCCAGGAACGCACTGGCAGTTTGTCGAACGATCTCGGATTTGTGCTCGGCCAACGCTCGACCCAGGCCAAACACGAACAGAAAACAGGCGGGCAGAGCTAAGAGAAAAATCGCTGAAAGCGTCCACGCAACGTGCCGACCGCCAGACGCGAACCATCCGAATAACAGCAACAGGAACATTGCAGGCTCGACCAGACTCCGCCGCAAGTTGTCCAGTATCTTCCATCGGGAAATCATCGAGATCGGGTTCGGAACGCGTGCCCCGGACTCGTCAGGCACTTCAGACAACAGCCATCCTGCGACCTGCCAGTCGCCGCGTAACCAGCGATGTTTCCGCCGGTTATATGCACTGTAGTGCGAGGGATAGTCCTCGATCAGCTCAACATCGCTCACCAACCCTGCTCTCGCGTAGGCTCCTTCAATCAGATCGTGACTGAGAAGCGAATTGTGCGGGAAGCGCCGGTCCAGCACACGGTACAGCGTATCGACCTCATAAATTCCCTTGCCGGTGAAACTCCCTTCGCCATACAGATCCTGATAGGCATCCGAGACGGCTCTCGTATACACGTCGAAACCCGTCTCGCCGGCATAGATGGCTGCCAGTCGGGAGCGCGCCGTGCTCTGCACACTTACACCTACGCGCGGCTGCAGAATGCCATATCCGGCTACGACGATATTCTTCGCCGGATCGACGATAGCTTGATTCAATGGATGCGCGAGCGTGCCGATCATGCGCTGCGCTGATCCACGCGGAAGCTCGGTGTCGGTATCGAGAGTAATGACGAAACGCACTTTCGAAAGAATGGATAAGTCGCCCACTTTGACCGGGAAGCTGTCGTATTGCCCGCGCAGCAGCCGGTTCAAATCCATCAACTTGCCTCGTTTTCGTTCCCAACCCATCCATCCTCTCTCCCGCGGGTTGTAGACCCGGTGGCGATGGAACAGTAGGAATGACCCTCTTTGTTGAGCGGCGTACTTCTGGTTTAGTTCCTGAACTAGTGACGAGCAAAGATCGATCAGCGGACTGTCTTCGCGATCACGACGATACGCATCCGGCAAGTCCGACAGAACCGCAAAGTGTATGTTGGGATCGTGGTTGCCTAGAAACCTCACTTCCAGGTCCTCGACCAATCCCCGCACTTGTTTTTCGTTCAATAGCAAAGTCGGAATCGCCACGAGAGTCAGGCATTCGTCGGGCACTGCCTTGGAGAAATCAATCTTGGGAATAATCTCAGCGGGTAGCAACGCGGCAATGAGGTAGTCGATAATCTGGACCGCGCTCTGGGAACTGGGCAATAACAGGAGCAGCGCTGAAAGCAATGTGAATCCAAGGGAACTGTCGCGTGAAGTCACAAACAACAAGCAGACAGTAACAATGGAACAAGTGAGCAGCGCGATTCCCGGCATAAAGAACTCGTCCGGATGCCGACGCAGCCAAATTCGCACTCTCTGGATAACGCTCGGCCTGAAATTGATTCGCCGAAACAGAAACTCCGCTCCTTCGGCCACAAGATAGTAGCCGACATGAGATTCTCGGAGCGCGATCCGTGGATCAGCGTATTTTCGAGAATGAGCTTCTTGCGCCAAAGCGAGTGCCGCATCAGCGACTTGCATCTCGCTCAAATCCGATTGCGCTGCGATCTTCGCCAGCTTGCGCCTATACAGGTCACGACTTTCGAAGTCCATTTCGGCGTAGCAACCAACTGGATCCTGACCGAGAACCCGATCGAACAGAATGAGCGGCTCCAGAATCTCCTGCCACGAGATCTGTACCGCTTCACGCAGGCTCTGAACAACGACTCCCATTTCCACGGTGTCACCGTCCGGAGCATTCACGAGCCGACTCCCGCGTTCCGCGATCTCCTCCAGTAGCACCAGTTTCAGCGTCGAAACCAACGCTTCAAATTCACGCAGATCCAGCGGCGCATTCTCCTGAAACCCGAAGCAAAACGACGCCAGCTCCTTCTCGCAGAAGTGGTACGCGGTCGATTTTAAGAAACCCTCCGCAAAGGCAAGGATGCGAGGCACGTTCTCTCCCTTGGAGTTCTGAACGTGAGGCAATCGTCGATAGGATTTGAGATCCCCGCCGACACCCAACGACTCCGAATAGATGAGAGATTCGTTGTCGCGAATCCAACGCGCATCAGTAGACGTTGATAAAGCTCCTGTCGATGAACTCGCCGCTGCGATCACCGGCATGAGAGCGGTCTTCACTTTGCGGCATCTCTCTGGGAAAGTGTTGGAGGATTTTATCCGTGGCACCCACGGCAGCTCAGCAGCGAGTTGTACTCCGTCCGCGTGCAGAGCCTGAAAATCAGTCGAGTCGACGGCAACAGGCGGCGCGTTGTGCGGCCCTTCTGCGACGATCTCTTGCTCGTGAGTATTAAGCGGCATAAATGTTTTAGCGATAACTGGCAGCTTGCATTTCGAACATCTCCGCATATCGACCGCCGAGATTAGTCAGTTCGTCATGTCTGCCATCTTCCGCAATCCGTCCGTCTTCGATTACTACGATGCGATCCGCCATGCGCACGGTCGAGAATCGGTGAGAAATGAAGAGCGCCATCTTGCCCTCCGTAAGCTCGGCGAACCGTTGAAAAACCTCGAATTCACTGCGGGCATCGAGCGCAGCCGTGGGCTCGTCCAGGATCAGGACTTGTGCCTCGCGCAAATAAGCTCTGGCCAGCGCGACTTTTTGCCATTCTCCGCCGGAGAGATCCACCCCTCCTTCGAAACGCCGCCCCAGCATTTGCTCGTAATGATGCGGGAGCTTGCGAATTACCTCGTCCGCAAGACTTTTTTCCGCGGACAGTTCAACCAGCGGAAGGTTGTTGATCTCTTCAATGCGTCCGACGGCTATATTCTCCGATGCCGTCATCTCATAACGCATGAAGTCCTGGAAGATCACCCCGATTTCCCGGTACAGGCTGTCCAGATCGTATTCCCGCAGATCGATACCATCGAGCAGCACTTGGCCTTCGAAAGGATCATACAAGCGAGTCAGGAGCTTCACGATCGTCGTCTTACCCTGCCCGTTTTCTCCTATAAGTGCCACCCGCTCGCCGCGATGAAGGTGAAAATTGAAGTGGTTGAGAATCAATCTCGAAGCGCCCGGGTACCGGAAAGAAACGTCGCGGAACTCGAATCCCTGGCAAATCGGACGCGGGGCCGGCAGTGCGTGCGGCTTCGAACGAATCGTGGGCTTCATCTGCAGAAACGCAATCAAGTCTGTCAGAAACAATGCCTGGTCGGCGATGCTCGACACGGTAGAAAAAATTTGCTGGATGTTGGAACTCGCCTGCAAAATCGCTCCCGCCAGAAACGTGAGCGTGCCGATCGTCAGCATGCCGGTCACAGTCCGCCAAATCACAAGGACATACGCACCGTAATAGCCAGCCGCTCCAATAATAGAAAGCAATACTCCGGCCACGAGCCTGCGACGAGCCAACGCAACGTCTTCGTCGTAAATCTGATTCGCCAGCCGTGTAAACCGCCCCGTGAGAAAATCCTTTAGTCCGAACAGCTTCAGTTCCTTGGCCGCTTCCTTGCTTCCTCCTAACACGCGTAAATAGTCGAGCTGACGGCGAACCGGAGTCTGACGGAAATTCTTCGCATAGCTTAGAAATGCAAAATGGCTCTCTCCCAGAAACGCCGGAAGCACACCTGCAATCAACAAAAGCATGAGCCACGGCGAAAACAACATGATCGAAACGGAAAGAGAAATCGTGGTGACAACCTGCTGCACCAATCGCCCAATCGACTGAATCATGCCCAGCCGATCCGTTGCCTGCACTCGCGCTCGCTCAAGGCGGTCATAGAAGACCGGATCCTCATAAGCGATCAGGTCCAGGTCGGCGGCATGCTTCATCACCTTTATGCTGACGTGCCGTGTGTAGTTGTCGGCGAGAAGAGCATCGAGAAAATCCACGGCACGACTCAGGACGCTCGCGAAAACGGCGAGACCGAACTCGATGGCCACCAAATACCAGAGTCGCGTCGGCGCCGCCTGGTGCGTATTTACAACCTGCACCACCGTGTCGATGATGAGCTTCGTCACCCACAGGAGCGCAATCGGCAACAGCGACGCGATCATCCTGAATATCAAACCAAAGGCAACGACGGTTCCTCCGGACTCCCACACGATCCGGAGGACGAGCGGAACGTTACGAAGCGCAGCAAGACGCTCGTGCCAACCGGTCCAGAAGCTTTGCCGACTAGACATGGCTCAAAACCATAAATTTGCTTAAGGGACCGCTGTCGCCCCAACCACCTTGACAGATTGACCCATCGATTTGACTCCGAGAAACTTGCGGGCCTGATCGACAAGGCTCAGCTTCGATGACAAATCGCTACTCTTAGGTTGGATGATAAGCCATTCGGCGTCGTAAGTGCACCCGAATTCCGGCTCTGCCGGATCGGAGCTTCCACTTCAGGATCAATACTTCTTGAACCCAGCCCTCTGCATACCGCGCTGTGCCTCCGGCGTCCGCATAAACAACTCCCATACAAAGCCGGTCCTTAGGTTCTCGGCCATCAACAGAGTGATTCCCGCGTCGATTCCAATCACGTCCTGGTCGTACCACTGAGTCAGGGGATTGAACGCATTTACAAATCCATACTTACTCCAGGCTGATCCATAACGAGAGCGAATATTTTTCAGGACTCGTAAGGTCTTCTCGGGCAGAAAAGGCAACGAACCGCCAGTTGCGCTCGGAACTACCGTCCCATCGATTGGACCCACTGCTGGCGGGCCGCCCCACACGGCGTATCCCCGAGGTGAGTCCGAAGCGGTAATTCCCCACAAATCGTCGCTGTAATCGGGAAACTGCTTGCCCAATTCAAGGCAAAACCGGCGATGGACTTCCGTCGCTGTAACTGAGTTTTGAAAGTAGTCCGCATACTTGTCCCGCTTGCCGCGAAAATCGAACCAAGCCTGCGAATACTGGTGCACAAATAGAGGCGCGAAAGAGCCTATGTAATGCAGGCCGTCGTATTCGAACGGAAGACGCTTCCAGGCAGTCCAGGTCTCATCACTCAGCGGATGCGACGTCGATCCCAGCCCCAACAGATACATCATCATCAGTTCGCTGTAATAGTCCCATCGCGAGGGGAGGAAGCCGATCTCGGGAGTCCACCCATGCGAAAGCAGGGATGTATCCTCAGAGAGCCACGTCCAGTCCACGCGGTCGAAAATCAAATCTGCCAATCGTCGGACAGCGGGGTGCCTGAATTGTTCCCGGCAGGTCAGGACTCCGCACAGCAAAAGCGCAGTATCCACCGACGAGATCTCGGCGTCCCACACCCGCTCTCCAGTATTAATATTCGCCCAATGGTAGTAGAAGCCGCGGTGGTGGGGGAGCTTTTTCCAAAGAGAATTCAAGGCAGCAAACAATCGTTCCTCTGCCGCCGTTGCCGTCACGAACCCGCGCTTCACTCCGATGCAAAGAGCAGTCAGGCCGAACCCGGTCGCAGCGATGCTCGCCACGATTCCAGGGTTAGCGCCGTTCTTGTTGGCGCGATCCTGCACCAACCCGGTTTTGGGATTGCCCTGCTCCCAGAAGTAAAGGAAGCACGCGCTTTCTACGTCGTTCAGAAACTGGTCGTCTTCAGGGGTTAGAACGAATTGTCCGGGTGCCCGACTTGGGCTCTGCGCCTGCTCGGCACTACTCCGTCCCTGAAAGATCGAGGCGAATGGCAAGCTGAATCCAGTCGCCAGCATTTGCCGCAAAACTTGCCGGCGTGACATTCTCTTAGCGTCAGGTTCCGTCATCCTCGTCGTATGATAGACAAACCTTGCTCGAAAGGGGGCAACAAAGAACTAACGATGTGGCCGAAGGCGTGGCGGACGCCGATTTGTTTTACCCCGGAATTTGAGATTCCTCTTTTTGAGCGATCAATCCACTTTCAGGACACGATGAACACATGAGCACGAAGCGGACTCTCGAAATCGGGATCCCCGTCGTCATCGCCGCCGCCGTCTCAGTCGGCATCGTATTCTATCTGCAGTGGCGGGCCCACCGATCCACGTCCCTCCAAGGTGCAATTGTAGTGCAGGATGCGGACGTTCGAAAACGCTTGCCCATCTCAGGCGTTGAAGTATCCGAAGTAAACGGACTGGCCATTGAACCCGTGAAGTCCGACTCATCCGGTTTCTTCCTCCTCAAACTGCGCCTGGGAATGAGGCGCGGCCACGCTGTCACCTTGCAATTCCGGCATCCCAATTATCGTCCTCTCGAACTTCACGAATACATCGGCGACCAACTCTATATCATCCAGATGGCTCCCAAATCGGTGGCAGCGCCCAATGCCGTCGGCCAACCCGAAAGAAAAATTGGAAACGTTCGGGTTCGGTATTCCCAGAAGACTATGACGGCAGTGAACATCGGCAGTGCTGTGAAGACCTTTCAGATTGAGAACAATGGGAACGTGCCTTGCAAGAACCAGCGCCCGTGCTCGCCCGACGGCCGATGGAAGGCCGCGCTCGCCTCCGCGTCACTCGATGCTGGCAACGGAAACGAGTTTCGAGATGTGACCGCCTCGTGTATCGCTGGTCCATGCCCCTTTGCGAGAGTGGAGTCGAATCGATCGTCGCGAGGCGGTCAGATTGTCACCGTCACGGCTCGCGACTGGTCCGATACAACAACTTTTTTATTAGAAGCCGAAGTCTTTCACCCCATGTCCAGCGAAATTGTTCACGAGTTCTATCCGGTTATTTTTGGAAGAGGCCTGAGCTTTAATCTGCCGGCGACTGCGGAGGGAGTCACCATCGAGGCAGATGTCGACGAGCAACGCGTCTTTTTTCCGTTGGGACCAGATCTCCTTTTGAGCTGGGCCAACTGTAATGCCACCGTGCATCCTGATCAGACCAAAGTGTGTCAGTGCGAACTCAAACCGGGATATCGGTTTCAATAGTTGATTGAACCGGAGAACTACGTCGCATCGCGTCCTTGAAGATTACGCGCTGCAGAGCGCTACAGGAAAATCGCGGAGCAGATCATTCACCATCAGGCTCATCCCAGAATCTTTCTTTTGCGACGCCAGGCGCGTTCGAGTCAATACGCTGTTCCATTCGCGAGGAGCCTCCTGCGGCAAAATCAGCGTCGTATCGCCCCAGTCGACATCCGAAATCGGGCAAATGGCCGCGCATACCTGAGAAAGAAATCGTGGAACGACGACCAGTGCAGACTCTTCGCCCCGCCTCCGCAGAAATGCGATGACATTACGCCCATATCTTCCTGCTACTTGGATCGGTACGAGTTCCCCTTCGCGAAATAAATCTTGGTGTTCGCCCCGGAAGTGAACGGCTCTCCAGATCAAGTACATCTTGATACGTCCGTCCTGCCAATGTTGCACAAGATCGTGCAGTTCCCTTCCGGACTCGACGGCCTCAGCGTTCGTAATCGTCTCTAGGATGGCCATCCTCTTGTCAAAATCGACTGCGCCGCGGTTGTCCGGGTCCACGAGCCTTAAGTCCCACAATTCGGAACCCTGATAAAAATCCGCAACGCCGGGAGCCGCGATCTTCAGCAGCGTCTGGGAAAGGCCGTTAATCATCCCAAAGTACGCGACTTTTTTCTGGAATTCACGGAACTCGCGGAGGAACTCGGCGCTGAATTGTGAAGAGAGGATATTCGCCACAAACCGCTGCAAAGCATCTTCATGCTTCTGATTAGGACGCGTCCAGCGCGTATGCACCATCGCTTCGCGGATGGCCTTGACCAGGTGCGCCTGTACTCTCTCCAGCAGCCCGGCACAGCTCTCCTTATCCAATGGCCAGACGCCGAGCAGGGTCTGATACAGGTAATATTCCTCGTTGCGATCCGGGACAGACTGGCCGCCAACATCTTGTTTGTGCTCCGCGTTGAGCGTGGCCCAGCGTTCCAGGTTGCCCTTCCACTCGTCCGGCAATTCAGAAAGGACGTTCAGCCGTGCGCGCACGTCCTCGCTTCTTTTTGTGTCGTGCGTCGAACTTGCGTCGAGACTCGCCGGCCAGCGTAGTTGTCGATTCTCAAGGAACGCGTAGTACTCGTTGCACGAGGGCACTTCCGAGGCGCACGGGCTGCCGCCCACCTCATTCAACGAAAGCAGAGGATGGTAAACGTAGAGCGCGGTGTCCTCCAACCCTTTGGCAAGGATGGGTCCAGTGAACTGTTGCCACCGCATCACGAAAGTTAGCCGAGCCTCCCTCTGATCGGCAAGCACGTGGGGAGGATTCAAGAGCAACAAAACATCGCGGATGAAATCGAAGCAGGCCGGGCTCAAATGTGTGGCCCTGTTTCGCGCCTGCGTTACAGATTGCTCGATCTTCTGAACCGCAGGAGCGGGCACGTCCATATTTCGGATGTAGGTTCGGTAGACACGAAGGCAAGCAGTAACCTCGATTAGCGCGTCGATCAACTGGCCTCGGTTGAGTTCACGGGCATACCGATCCTGCGCTGCAAGTTCGGCCAATTGCCGACCGAGAGTTCGCATCTCAACTCCGAGGAGCGTACTCATGACCAGCTTTTTCTTCTGGTAAACGACGTCGGCGAAGTTCTGCTTCCTGCCAATAAACGCGGAATAGATTTCGTCGATGCGGCCAACGCCCTCGGCGTCGACGAATATTCCGTTGGCTTCGTTGAGGTAGTCGTAGCCGGTGGTTCCGCTGACTGGCCAATCGTCGGGCAAGGATTCCTGCCGTGCAAGAATCTTCTCCACCACAACGTAAGACTTTCCCTCACGATTGTCTCCCGACGATAATCGCTCCTGCAGTTTATTCAGGTAGGCGAGGGGATCGCGAAGTCCATCTATGTGGTCAACCCGCAGTCCCGCAAACGGATTCTTCGAAACCAGTCGCAAGACGTAGCCGTGGGTCGCCTCAAACACCAACGGATCCTCGACCCGGACTCCCACGAGGTCGGCAATAGTGAAAAACCGCCGGTAATTGATGCTTTCATTCAGGTTTTGCCAAAACGCGAGCTTATAGTTTTGCTCTGCGAGCAAGCGTTGCAGAAATCCATAGCTGGCAGGATCACCCTCAATGCCATTGATCTCGCGCAGATTTTCTTCCACAAAATTCCTGGCTTCGCCGCTGCTTTTCATCAACGACCACAACCGCTCGCGTGCCGATTCATACCGCATACGCCGGTCAGCGGCGGTTTCCCCCGAGCGGCGGTCTGAGCGGACCAATTCGAGTAGAGACGCCAGAATCCCGGCGTATTCGTGATAGGTCGCCGATTCTTCTCCAACAAGTTCCTTCAAGCGTTCAGCGCGATGGTTCAGTATCGTGTGATAAGAACCGGGGGCAAGGGGGAACAGCGCATCAAAGTACTGAAAGAAGAATCTGCCCTCCTGAAATGAAAGCTTAATCTCTCCCGACTCAAGCACCTCCCCGAAGGGGCGACCAAGCACCGGTAGAAGAATTTTTCCATCGAGACTGCGAGAATGCGGGTGCCATTCAATGTCGAAAAACGCAGCAAAAGCGGATTGTGCGCCATTTTCAAGCACGTCCATCCACCAGGGATTCTCCGCGCTCGCCGCCATATGATTCGGCACTGTGTCGAGCAGGAGCCCCATCCCGCGCTCCTGCAATTCCGCCTGCAACGCCGAGAACTCTTCTTCAGTGCCCAGATCCGGATTAATGCGCGTAGGATCCGTCACGTCGTAGCCGTGATCGCTCCCCTTTCGGCTCATCAGGATTGGCGACAAATACAAATCCGAAATTCCAAGGCTCTGGAGGTAGTCGAGAATTTTGCGAGCATCGGCGAAGCGAAAATTATTGTTCAGCTGGACCCGGTATGTCGCGGTCGGCAAGCGCATCACTGGCATCTCTAGGTTTGAGGCAGGAGGATGTGAAGTTGCATAGCCAACCGGTTCAGTTCTTCGTGCCGCAGTGTCGCAGCAGGATCGGCTCCCGAATGCCAGCCGTTCCGCTGAAAAGCCGTGATCAGAGGTCGATAGCAGATGTTTTGCGCCTCCCATAGCCCAACTGGGAACGGAAGAGAAGGAATCAAATCCAGCAATCTTAAGACTCTCTCCATCGCCGCAGCGTCATCCGGATCGGCGGCAAAGTCACTGGCTTCTCTCTCTATTCGTTTGCGGACTTTGTACTCGAGTGTGGTTGTGTCCAACGTAACCCTGGTCGCTTTCGCCTCCCGGAACAATCCCTGAATGCTGTCCACGTCCAGCTCGGGACGACCAAGGACCTCCTGCAATTGGTTGTTCAGTGCGATCTCCGCGGCCGACTTCAAGGCCTTGGGCACCGGAATCTCCAATCCATTCAGGAAGCGAATCAGAGGCGCTTGACTCTCGAATACGGTCCGGTAGACGGCGGCTGCGGAATCCAGCGATTCGTTCAGAATAAGGTTGGCGATCTTTCTCTGCTCGTCGCGGAAAAGCTGGCGCAAGGAGAAGGTGTGTTTGTCGTAGATCTGATCAAGCAACCGGATCGCCTCGGTCGTGTCCGCCCGCGCAAAAGCCTCGACAATCTTTTTCTCAGAATCTTCCTCGGACCCGCCAGCGGGCCGTATCCCTGCCGTCACATTATGATCGCCAAGGTGCAACACTGAGAAATCAAGCGTGGCCGACTCCTCTGTGATCTCGGAACGGAAGCGCGCGCAGCCGGTCGCCAGACGCATCTTGCCTTCTGCCTCGACGGAGTACTTGAGTCTCTCGACTGCGTAGCAGTAGATCCCGGTTCTCTCAGCGTAGTTTTCAAAGAGCGAACTGATGGCGTAGTGGCCCGCCACGCGCTCGATATCGACCACCGCAGGCTTTACCCACTTCTCGTAGATCTGTGCACCGTCTCCGTGTTCAGGAAGATTGCTTTTCGCCAGCTCCAGGTGCTGCAAGAATTCAGGCTCCAGAATCTGTCCGGAACATTCTTCGGCAAGCCGAAGCGCGCGCCCGGCGTAATGAATGACCTGCACCGTTTCAAGCCCGGACAGTTCGTCAAAGAACCAACCACAACTTGTGTACATAAGAAGGGCGTGGCGCTGCATTTCAAGCAGCTTCAGTGCGATCACCTGCTCCGCCGCCTCCAATGGACGGATGGCATGTTCGGCAAAGAATGCCGCTCGCGACTCCGGCGAACGATCCAGAATCACGCGAATATAATCGTCGCGACTCGCCCATGGGTCGTGCAGAAGTTCTTTCAAGCCCGCTTCATAGATTGGAGCCAGTTTGTCGCGCAGCCAGTCGAGCGCCGCTCGCAGAGGCGCGCGCCACTCCTGGTTCCAGGCGTGTCCGCCTGAGTTGCAGCCGCAATTGCTGCGCCAGCGCTCGACGCCGTGAACACAACTCCACGAACTGTTGTCGACAATTTCGACGACCTGCTCTGCGGGATATTTCTCGAGAAACTCGCCGTAGTTGGTGAGTTTCGCAACTTCGCCGTGATCAATGTAATCCACGGCATAGCTCAGGGCCATTTCGCCGTAATGATGATGATGGCCGTAGCTTTCGCCGTCGGTTGCAATATGAACTAACTGCGCTCCCTTCCGGGCATCGGAAAATCCACTCAGCAATCGGTCGGCGAAGCGTTTCCCGTCGCTCAGCAAGCCTTCGAATGCGACGCCCTGCGAAATCGGTCCATCATAGAAAAACAAATTGATCCTTTTCCTCGAGGGTAGCCTGGCAATATAGGCGCGCGCCGGATCAATGCGACCGTCGCTAACGTCTTCGGATTTCTTGCTTTTCTTGGCTCGCACGCGCTTGGCTTGGCGCGGCGCGAGAATCGTGAACTTGACTCCGTTCTCCGCCAGCACTTCGAGTGTCTCGGTGTCCACCGCGGTTTCAGGCAGCCACATTCCCTCCGGCTTGCGCCCGAAACGGCTTTCGAAGTCCCTTATTCCCCATTTGACCTGCGTCACTTTGTCGCGACGGTTCGCCAGCGGAAGAATCATGTGGTTATAGCCCTGCGCGATCGCGGAACCGTGTCCGGAAAACCTCTCGCGGCTCTCCTTGTCTGCTTCCAGAATCGCGTCGTAGACCTTCGGGGTCTGGTCTTTCATCCAGGACAATAGGGTCGGCCCAAAGTTGAAACTAATGTGCCCGTAATTGTTGAGCAGCTTCACTATTCGATTCTCGGCATCGAGAATCCGCGACGCCGCATTCGGCGCATAGCACTCCGCCGTAATGCGCTCATTCCAGTCGTGGTAGGGATAGGCCGAGTCCTGCAACTCGATCGCCTCAAGATATGGATTCTCCCGTGGAGGTTGATAGAAATGCCCGTGGATGCAGACGTACTTCACAACTCCTCCGGATTCGGCAGCGTTCGTTTAATCACAAGAAGCGACTGTGGACTCATTCTCAACTCGGCGCCCACCGTTATCTCGGGCGCAACATCCTCTTCGGGTCCGCGCCAGCACGCGGCCGCAGAGTACATAATGCTAGCCCAGTTCCCTGTTAGTCGGGGCACATTCAAATCCGCAGCGCGATCGGCGAAATTGAAGATCATGACCACCTCTCCGCCGCTGTTTTCGCAAATCGCCAAGATCGCCCTTTCTCCCAGTTCCGTCACCGTCGCTGTCCCCGGCATCCGCGTTTTCAGCTGTTCGCGAATTTGAATAACCTCTCGGTAGAACCGCAACAGAGTGCGGTGCGGTTCCTGGACCTTGATGGAATGGTCCAGCCTTGATCGTGAGAACGTCGCTTCATTTTGCGGATCAGGAACTTCTTTTTTCCAACCAAACTCCGCGAACTCTTCCCTCCGCCCTCGACGCACAGCATCAACCAGCGCTGCATCTCCGTGGCTGGTGAAGTATTGAAATGGCGCCGATTCTCCATACTCCTCTCCCATGAAGAGCAAGGGGACAAACGGCGAGAGCAGCGTAATACCAGCTGCCAGTTTCAATGCCTCGAACTTGACCAGCGACGTGAGACGCTCTCCTCTGGCGCGATTGCCTACCTGGTCATGATTCTGATTACACACTACAAAACGTGAAGGTGGAATTCCCCGCGGCGAATTACCATGACGCCGCTTGCGAAAACGGGAATATTGCCCGTGAAAGTACCAACCTTCTCGCATCGTTTCCACCAAAGGGGTAGTCCCTTCGAAATCGACGTAGTATCCGAACCTTTCTTTCGTCAACAACGAATGTACCGAGTGATGGAAATCATCGCTCCACTGCCCGTCTAGTCCGTAACCTCCCTCCTCGGCGGCGCGTAACACGCGGTTATCATTCAGATCACTCTCCGCAATCAAGTACAAAGGCCGGCCCAATCGCCTCGCGAGGTCGTCGACCGCCGACTTTAACTCCGCCAGAAAATGACGCGCGCTGAGATCGAAGATGCCGTGAATTGCATCCAGCCTGAGGACGTCGACGTGACAGTCCTCGAGCCAGTACAACGCATTCTCAATAAAGAACCTCCTCACCTCGTCGCTGTACGCCCCATCGTAGTTGACAGCCTCACCCCACGGAGTTCGATAGCGATCCGTGAAGTAGGGGCCGTAAGCACCAAGGTAGTTGCCTTCAGGACCCAGATGGTTGTAAACCACATCAAGCGCAACGGAGAGGCCGCATAGATGAGCCGCATTCACAAATCTCTGCAGCCCTTCTGGTCCGCCGTACGAATTCTGTGCTGCAAACGGATACACACCGTCATATCCCCAGTTTCGTGCACCGGGAAATTGCGCAATTGGCATCAGTTCGACCGTAGTAATCCCCAGGTCGACCAGTTCTGGAAGATGCGGAATCAGAGCATCGAACGTTCCCTCTGCCGTGTAGGCTCCGACGTGCAGTTCGTAAAAGACGCTGCTCTCGAGTGTTCTCCCTCTCCACGCATGATCGGTCCAATGGAATGCGTGCACGTCCACGATTTGTGATGGACCATGCACTCCATCTGGCTGGAACCGAGACGCCGGGTCCGGCAGTTCGCGACCATCATCCAACTGGTAGAGGTACCGGCACCCGGGCTGAACATGATCGCAGACCACCCGGTGATATCCGGGCGCAAGCGGAGCCATCGCGATTGGCTCCCCGCCGCCGCACAGCAGGTGTAGGCTCGCGGCGCGCGCATTCGGTGCCCAAAGCAGAAACTCCCACTTCCCGTCAGACAGACGGCGGGCTCCCAATCGATCTGCAACAGCGCGAACCGTGGTAGGCATGGCACACACTTCAGCAAGAGATCCTAATCGCTTGTCCTCTGCACTTGAGAAAAGGTACTTGCGCCAAAAAGCTCCAGTTCACTGACGTGAACAAAGTATCTGCTGGACGCTGTAAATCCGCTCGACGCGTCTACTTGAGCACCATCTCGCTATTGAACTGTTGGGTGATTCCGTAGCATTCGCAAGCCGAACCTTCCAGTTTCTTGCGATTCAGTATTTTGACCGCTCCATGTGAGTATTCGATGATCTGTTTTCTTTGCAATCCGCCTGCCGCGAGGCTCACGCTCGGACGATCGGTTCCGAGCATGGTCGCGAGGAAATCGTGCGTAATGCGCAGCAATCCAGACTCGACCCGGTCTTGGGTCAGTAGTAACCAGCGGGAAAGGCGCTGTTCAAGGTTGTGCAGGCGGTTACAACCCGCTGTCTGCGCGACCTGGATCCCATGAATCGCAGCATAGCGATTCAGCAGATTCTGGAACTGCGGGCTCGATTGCAAGATCGTCTCTAGCGCACTCACATTGACTCGGAAGCCCTCGCCGGCGATCTGCACAACTGCGCGGTGCGGACTTCTTGTTATGCCAGCCGCTACCGGAACCGGGGTAAAGCCTTCGTTTCCAATTACCCCGACCTCGACGCTTTCACCACCTCGGTCGGTGAAGACCACCGAGATCATTCCGGAATTCAGGAAGTAGGCAAATTCAAGCTTTTGGTTCGACTCTTGAAGGCTGCAATGTTGAGGCAGAGCGACAAACTGCAGATGTGGCCTTATGAGATGAAACTCTTCGTCGGGAAGCGCCAGCAGGATAGTGTTGACCACCGCCTTCCCCGCAGGTGATGTGCGTTCTCCCGGATGCAAAGATTGACCGTCTCCATTCGTTCCACCAATCTGATTTGTTCGATCCACATTCCCTCCAAGCATTCCGGATTGCCTTGAACCGTTACTTTGGATGCAGCCACACCGAATGCCGCCCGGGAGGAAATTCCCGATTCTAGGTCGGGCCTTTTGCCCTCGCCTATACAGTTCTCGCCGTAGGTGCGACTCTAAAATCGAACCAATCTCACCGCGCCTCATCTGTTCGATGCCCTACAGACTGGACCCTGCGCTTGGGGTATAAATTCTAGCGAATCAGAGTACCCCAAACCTCTGTTGCGCCCAGTTAGAGGCCGCGGTGCTTCTAAGACCCGCTTCGGAGGCCGTTATGGCTACCGAGGATCACATTCCATATTGCTGGATTTGCGGCACGCCGGTCCCCCTTGAGGACTGCAAAATCGACGAGCAGGGTCGTGCCGTCCATGAGAACTGCTACGTCGCAAGAGTGATACCCGAGAACCCGCAGACAAGTCCCCAAAATGAAGGAGCGTAAAGTCTTTCCACGGGATGCCAACGCTCGCAAGAGAATAAGTGGCGGCTAACGGTCGTACAGTACGACAAGTTCACGCAACTGCTGCGCGAGCTCCGAGGTCAAGGCGCCTCGTCGCAACCGCCAACGCCAGTTTCCATTCGATGTTCCCGGCAGATTCATCCGAGCCGCGCTGCCAAGACCCAGCACATCCTGTAGAGGAACAATCGCCAGATCGGCAACCGACGCAGCAACACCTCGAATCAACGCCCAATGAATTGGTTCATCACCGAGGTTCAAGTAGGCCCGAGCGAACGCGTGCTCCTTGGCAACGTCTTCTGGAGTCCGCGTGCTGTCATCCGCACCTGAGCTGTTCCACCACCCCACGGTCGTATCGTTATCGTGAGTTCCGGTATACGCCGCCAGTTCGCGCGAATAGTTATGCGGACGGAATGACGGGCCTTGCGGATCCTTGCCGAAAGCGAACTGCAGGATCGCCATTCCCGGAAAGCCAAACTGCTTCCGAATGGATTCAACCTCGGGAGTAATGACGCCCAAATTCTCCGCGATAATTGGCAGTTTCCCCAAGTCGCGCTCAAGTGCGGCGAACAACTCAGCGCCCGGTCCCTTGACCCAGTGCCCGTTTAGGGCTGTCGTTGCGCCTCCGGGGATCTCCCAGTACGCCTCGAACCCGCGAAAGTGATCGATGCGCACCGCATCGTACAAATGCAGTGCAGCACGAAAGCGGTCAATCCACCAGCGATAGCCTGTCTCTTTGAGACGCCCCCATTGATAGATCGGATTTCCCCAGCACTGGCCGGTCGCGCTGAAATAATCCGGAGGCACACCGGCAATTTTCAGCGGTTGCCCGTTCTCCGAGAGGCAGAAATACTCGCGATTGGTCCAAACGTCCGCGCTATCGAGCGCAACGTAAATTGGAATATCTCCAATGACCTGTATTCCAGCATTGGCCGCATGTGCGCGCAATTCCCGCCATTGACGAAAGAATTCAAACTGCCAGTACTGCGCTGCCAGTATCGCGTCTTTCAGCCGATCACGCGCCGCGTCTAGGCTGGCAGGCAGACGACGGGCGAGATCGTCGGGCCACTCGTTCCACGCAACATTCTTCTGCTCCTCTTTGCACGCCATGAAAATCGCATAGTCGTCCAACCAGGCCGCATTGCCGGTGCAGAAGTCCTCGAAGGCCTGCCTCTCTTCGCCAGTCGCGCCGCTCACGAATCGAGACGCGGCTTTCTTTAGCAGAGTCGTTTTCCATCGAATCACGCTGTCAAAATCAACTTGATCATCTGAAAACAGAGGTCGGTCGCGCAAATCGGCAGCATCGAGAACCCGACGATCTTCCAGTCTTTCAACGCTGATCAGGAGATGGTTTCCAGCGCGCGCCGAGAAGCATTGGAAAGGAGAGTCTCCGTAGCCAGTAGGATTGAGGGGAAGCACCTGCCATAATTTCTGCCCGGCTTCTCGCAGAAAGTCGACGAAAGCGAACGCTTCGGACCCAAAGTCGCCAACTCCGAAAGGTCCAGGGAGACAAGTGGGGTGAAGCAGAATACCACTGGCGCGAGAGAATCCCATGCTGGAGTGTATGGTGGCTAGTAGCCCGGCCAACTCAGGATAACGCAAAATACACGCATCAACGAGAGATGATTCCTGCGACTGCCCAGACCGGCCGTGAACCCATACGAACAACTGAGTGCGACGCGAGCCCGTGAATCACATCTACCAGCGCCTCACAGCGGAGAAGGTTCGTCTTCCTTATCATTCTTCTTCCCCCGGACAAGCCGCTTTTGGAGAAAGTCTCTCGCCAGATCCTTCCCGCCAATTCCAAAGGCAATGGCGAAACCGAGCATCGCTGCTCCAAAGGCGATCCCAAACGCCAGAATCATCGTCTCTTCCGCCAATCCCAATTCTTCGAACACCATCGAGAGAATAAAGATGATGACTAGGGCGCGGATCGAAACACTCACCAACCGCGGAGAGGGCAGATTGGCATTTACTGCTGCGAGCAGCGCAGCTCTCGAAAAAAAGCTTGCGGTCAATAGACCAAAAAAGAGAATCAAGAGTGCCACGAACAGTCGCGGAAGGAACAGAAAGAATCTCGCGATGTGTTCCTGCAGTCCTCCTATCCCCAGGACACTCAGGCCCATCATGATGAACCCCACCCACGCGACCCAGAATACTAACCGGCTCACCAGTTCCGTTGACGTAGGAAGAGCAGCTTGATTCAGGAGTTGAGATGCCCCTGCTTTTTCGGACAGCCTGTCGAACTTTGCGAATCTCAGAATGCTGCGCAGGATCGCTTTCAGTACATACGCAATCACCCATCCCACGAACACAAGTATCAACATGACGATCAGTCGGGGCAGGAGGTGTGCGAACTGTCTGAAAATCTCTTGCGCGGCCTGAGTCAATTCGTTGGTGATAATTTCCCGCATCGTTGTCTCACTTTCCGCCCTTCCAGAGTTCAACCAGATATGGTTTCAATCGCTCGAACTCCAGGCAGAGGCTTTCGATGTTGCTCTCTACGTCTTCCGCCGAACCGCTGCGGTTTTCCATTAGGAAGGTGAACATTCGTCCGCGATAGAGAGGTGCCAGCGCTTGCAAAATGTGGTCCCGGCTTATCACAGACTTGTAGTACGAAGCGGCAAATTCATAAATCGTCTTGACCCACAATTCCGGTGGAAAGTAGAAGTCCTCTTCAGCCTGACCTGCGATTCGCTTCAACTCATCCAACGTCGGCGTCGTGAGAATCGAACTGAGTACTGAGCCCAATTCTGCAACGCCAGCAGAAAACATCTGCTTGAGTTGCTTCCGGTTCACTCGAACCGGATCGAGTGTGACCTGGCGTCTAGTTCCCTCGGTGGGAACCGGCTGCGAGCCATCCTTCGTGCTCCAGATATCGAAGTGTGCTTCAAGCGATCCGAAGAGAATCCCGATGGTTTGCCGCATCGCATGCACCAAGTCTCTCGATTGCCGCTCTGTACTGCCCCTAGCCCCTAAAAAGACCTGGCATACTCGGTAGCCCTCCGTGAGTGCGGTTACCGTGATCCCCATTCTCGGGTCGTAATGTTCCGACTCCAGTTGCCAGTTCTGCTGGTTCAGGAATCGGCTCCCAAGAGGGCCGGAGAAGGCGAAATCCGACGCATACGGCTCGCGCACTCTCTGCCCATATAGCGCTCGCGTCATCGGATACACGAGATTGCTGAGCAGAACGCCTTCGAACTTGTGCCTCTGGTAAATCGGCGCGACGAAGTCGAAATTCTCGCGGTACACGGGGCGGAGCAATGCTGAAACCCACTCGGCTTCGATGGCCGTCGACTCGGGTGAGATCACGGCGCAAGCTTTCGCTCGAAGCAACTCCGCAGCCGCCAGGATTGTTCGCAAGGCCATTGCTGTCGATGGCGTGCTCGCATATTGCGTGCTTATGCAATGGAGTGTCCGCAGAGTGTATTCGCCAAAGGCATGCACGTCATCGATCGATGCGCCCGTCACGACCTCCGCGGTCCCATCCGTGGATCCACCATCCGCGTTGATGATGACAGCTCGTTCTCGCGGAAACGACTTCAGAATCCCGCCTTGGATCGCCTTAATGGCGGTCCCCACCGTCTTGGCGTTATTGTGCGTGGGTACGGCGACAAGGACGTCCACTTCGCCAACGTTGATCAGTTGGCGAATGAAATCGTCGGTCAGTATGCTTTCCTCCGCCATCGGCCTCCGCCGCAACCACTCACCTAAATCCGCCGCAACCGAAACCAGTAGAATTGATACGGACCCATCGTCAAAAGGTAGGGCGCCTCCCCGATCCGCGGAAACAGGTTTCCGCCAAACATCTCAATGGGGATGCTCTTCTTATACCGACGCAAGTCCAGTTCAACCGCCTGCGCAGAACTCGACAGATTATTCACGACCAGAATTGCCTGGCCGTCCAATTGGCGCACGTACGCCAGCACGCGGTGGTTGGGTGGATACAGAAATTCGATTGAGCCCGAGCCAAACAGCGGCGTGGATTTGCGAACGCGGATCAGATGCTGCATCCACGACAGGAGCGAATGCTCGCTGCGCTTCTGCGACATTGCATTGATTGCCTGAAATCCGTAAACAGGATTCAACAGGAGCGGCGAGTAAAGGCTCTCAGGATCTGCCGTCGAGAAACCCCCGTTCCACCCTCCGCTCCATTGCATGGGCGTGCGCACGCCATTGCGATCACCCAGGTTAACGTTATCTCCCATTCCGATTTCATCGCCGTAGTAGATGATAGGAGTGCCAGGAAGAGACATGAGCATTCCGTTCATCAATTCGATACGTCTTCGATCGTTGTCCAACAGTGGCGCCAGCCGTCGCCGGATGCCAAGATTCAGCCGCATCGTTTTGTCACGAGCATAGGCGTCATACATGTAGTCGCGTTCCAGATCCCTGACCATCTCCAACGTTAGTTCGTCATGGTTGCGAAGAAAAAGCGCCCACTGGCACGTCGGCGGGATCTCTGGAGTCTGCTGCAGAATCTCGGTGATAGGCTTGCGATCCTCGAGCTTCAGTCCCATGAACATTCGAGGCATGAGAGGAAAGTGAAACGCCATGTGAAACTCATCGTTGTTGCCGAAGTAAGGACGCAAATCGGCGGGCCATTGATTCGCCTCGGCTAACAACATTCGTCCCGGAAATTCGGCATCAAGCTTTGCGCGGAGTTCCTTGATGATCCCATGTGTCTCCGGCAGATTCTCGCAGGAAGTTCCGTCACGTTCGATTAAGTAAGGAACGGCATCCAGCCGAAATCCGTCGACGCCGAGTTCGAGCCAGAACTTCATCACCTCCCACATCTTTTCCCGAACCGCCGGATTGTCGTAGTTGAGATCCGGCTGGTGACTGAAAAACCGGTGCCAATAGTAGGCTTTCGACACCGGATCCCACGCCCAGTTCGACAACTCCGTATCAAGAAAAATAATCCGCGCTTCCTGATAGCGTTCGTCCGTGTCGCTCCACACGTACCAGTCCCGGCGCGGACTGTCTCGAGAACTCCGTGATTCCTGAAACCAACTGTGCTGGTCGGAAGTATGGTTCAACACCATTTCCATAATGACTCTGATTCCACGCTCGTGGGCGGCCGCCAGGAAGCGCTTGAAATCGTCCAGCGTTCCGTAGATTGGGTGAACCGATCCGTAGTCGGAGATGTCGTAACCATCGTCGCGCAAGGGCGAAGGAAAGAAGGGCATCAACCATATCGCGTCGATTCCCAGATCCCGCAGGTAGTCGAGCTTCTGGGCCAGTCCCTCGAAGTCGCCAATGCCATCTCCGTTGCTGTCGTAAAACGCGCGGACGTGGACCTGATAGATGACAGCGTTCTTGTACCAAAGCGCGTCCTGTTTGAGTGCCAAAGGCCCCTCTCGTACCCGTGGTGAAAGATTAATCGAAAATGCTACGCGAAACGAGGGTGGCGGGAAAGAATGATCGGGTGCGCCACTGGAGTGCTGGTACCGTTCATGCAGGATGCGAAAGCGTCAACGCCCATAGTTCTTGCCCGAACTTAGACAACCTGAGTTTCGAACTTCACGTTGCGAGTTGGTACAGCGACCCTAGGATTACGCCAAACACCACGTGTGAGAGAACGACTGACACCGGTGTCTGAATCCCATAATGCAGCGCCATGAAGCCTGGCGGTTCGAGTTGCCGGTTCGCATTCGGACCATGCTGCTCGCTTGCCATTCGCGGATGGATGCCCGGCATCAACGACATGACAACGGTGAGGACGAAAAGCGCATGCGCTAACCCAAGAAGCGCTCCGAACCACCAGTTCGCGATGTGTCGCGCTTCGAAAATCAACGCGTATAGGATGGAGAATGCCCATCCATTCACAAGATGAATCATGAATCCGTAGACCCTTGCCTTTTCTCGCTCCGGAGTAACAAATGTCCCGATCAAGTAAGGTAAATTCATTCGCGTGAGGCCCAGCCCGTGACTAGTCGCCAACAGCGTCGATAGCGCTAGCGTCGCCACAAACCCAGAAAGCAACCAGCTCGTCCAGTTCATGAACGAACCTCTGATGACGAGTGCGGCGTAGCGGTTGGTGGACGGTGTGCCAGTTGCTGCTCCCCTTTTTCTCGCTCCCGAATGGACAAGGCTGCGCCGATGAGGCCTACATGAGTGAATGCCTGGGGAAAGTTTCCCAACGCCGCTCCGCTGTTCGGATCTATCTCCTCGCCGTACAAACCCAGTTCATTCGCGTACTTCATTAACCGGGCAAACACTTGTTGAGCCTCGTCCAGCGAACCCCCGCCCAGGGCGAGATACTCTGCCTCCCAGAAGCAGCAAATTGCAAAGGCCCCCTCCCGTTTCTCTTTACGATAGCGGTAGAGCAGTCCGTCGGGCGTTCCCAGATATTGGCGAAGATTCCGATAAGTGCCGCGCATCCTTGCCGAGCTGGCTTGCTCGAAGCCATACCACGAGAGCAACAACAAGCTCGAGTCAAGTTCATCCCCGTCGAGCACACTGACGTAGCTTTGAAGTCGTTCGTTCCATGCGCGTGTTTCGATCTGCCGCCGGATCAAGTCCGACTGCTGCTTGTAGACATCCACGGGCGCTCCGCGCAACAAGCCACGTTCGCTAAGACGGACCAGCCGGTCCATCGCAGTCCAACACAAAAGTCGAGAGTGTGTATGGTTCTCGCGTCCAGACCGAGGCTCCCAAATCCCTTCATCCGGCTGATCCCAGTTCTTCACCACATAATTTCCAAAGCCGATGAGAATCTGTTGCATATCCCGATCGAGATTGCCGCCATGGAACGCGAACTGTGCCGCCGCGTCGATGACCTCTCCATGAACGTCGAGTTGCAGTTGATCGCGCGCGGCATTGCCAATCCGGACCGGACGCGATTCTCGATAACCGCTCAGATGTTCCAGTTCGCGTTCTGCTGGCGCCTTCTCGCCGTAAATCGTATACAAGATTCTCAGCTTTGGTTGTGTGAGCCTCGTTGCTTGGAGCATCCAGTCAAGAAAGTCTTCGGCCTCGTCCCAGTAGTCCAGTTCGAGCAGCGCACGGATTGTGAACGAAGCGTCGCGCAACCAGCAGTAGCGGTAATCCCAGTTCAGATTCGCCCCAACGTCTTCCGGAAGGGACGTTGTCGGAGCGGCGACGATTGCACCCGAAGGAGCATAAGTCAGCAACTTGAGAGCAAGCGCGCTGCGTATTACGGAATCTCTGTAAGCACCGTCGTAATTGGCGTGGCGACCCCATTGCTGCCAGGCTGCAGTCACATGCCCGATCCGCGCATCCAAGGATGCATCGAGCGGAGACAGAACAGCAGGCGCTTCTTCCGAATAGCTCAGTGAAAAGCGGAGGGTCTCGTTAGCACGCAAGACCACCCGGCCCCGCGCTCCCCCACCACTAACTGTCAGCGGCATGTTGCTCCGCAGCCAGTACGCGCCCTTACCCATAACAAAGCGAAGCCCGAGTTTCCCGATCTCGCGGACGCTTACCCCTATTCTTCCGTAGTCCCCCCGTGGCACAAACTCGATCTCGAACTCCACGTCGCCGGCAATGCAGATCACCCTCCGGATGATGTCGTGATCGGGCAACAATCCAAGCCGCCGTGAAGTGTAAGGTGCACTCGCCATCACATCGGTGAGGACGGCCTTGCCTGACCGACCCGCAAAATGGGTCTCAAGCACATTCGAATCCTTTACGTAATTGCGAGTGATAGTTTTCGGCGCCACCGGGGAGATTCGCCAGTACCCCCCACGCTCTCGATCCAGAAGCGCCGAGAAGATAGCAGCGCTGTCGAACCTCGGCCAACAGAGCCAATCAATCGACCCATCCCGCGATACAAGCGCCGCAGAACGACAATCACCGATGATGGCGTAATCCTGGATCGCGGGCCAGCCACGGCGATCGGTCTCGCCCGAATTCCGCGGATCGATTTCTGCCGAGCGTTCTGACGGCGACACTTGTGGCGGCACCTCTAATTGATGCAGTTCTTGCCGATCCGTTTGCCGCGATAGAGCGAGTTCTCGATCCGCACCTGCAAATTACTGGTACGCCGTACACAACTTTCGCAATGGGCGCTGCCTACACCTTGAAGACTCGGCCGAGCCACTCTCCCCATGGGAGGGCCTCAAATTCTGCGAAATACGAATAGGCTACGGGGACGACCAGCAATGTCAGCAGGAGGCAAAGACTCTGGCCGCCGATGATGGTAACCGCGATCGATGCGCGCTGCTCTGATCCGGCGCCGATGCCGACTGCCACGGGGATCAATCCGGCGATGATCGAGAATGTGGTCATCAGAATCGGGCGCAACCGCACGCGGTTGGCTTCCAAGATGGCATCTTGCGTAGCCATGCCCGTTGCAAGCAGACGGTTCGTGTAGTCCACCTGCAGGATTCCGTTCTTCTTTACGATGCCCAATAGTAAGAACATGCCCAGGGCGCTCCAGAGGCTCAAGGCACGGCCCGTAATCCACAAAGAAAAGAGGGCGAACGGCACGCTGAGCGGAAGCGTCAGCATGATGATGAAGGGATAGGAAAAACTTTCAAACTGAGCCGCCAGCACCATGTACATAAAGATCGAGGCGAGCAACATCGCGA
>Ga0070735_10001008_pt1 | contig 28062 bp, 20 predicted proteins | sample Coa_R1_FD_66443 | JGI IMG/M metagenome (GOLD analysis project Ga0070735, IMG submission 66443) | Surface soil microbial communities from Centralia Pennsylvania, which are recovering from an underground coalmine fire - Coalmine... | ecosystem: Environmental > Terrestrial > Soil > Unclassified ...
GCACGGCTCGACGGCCTGATCGCCTCCGCTCCCGAGAACGTGACGTACTTCACCGGCCTCCTGGTCCCGAGCCCGTACCTGCGCCGGGAGGTGCAGGTCTTCGCCGTGCTGACGCCCGACCCACAAGCAGATCCGATCCTCGTGATGCCGGCGAGTTTCCTCGCCTTTCTCGTCGACGAACCGCCCGGTACGGGGACCGTCCGGGTGTACGGGGATCCACACACCGTCCTGCCGGGCTCGGACGCCATCTTGGAGGAGCGGGAGGCACGCCTGCTCGCGCTCATCCGGTCCACCCCACGCTTTGCCAGCGCACAAGACGCGCTTCTGTCCGCCTGCGCGGACGCGCGCCTCGGGCGGGGTCGCCTTGGCCTCGACGGAACCGGCCTGTCGCCCCAGACGTGGGAGGCGATCCACGAACGCCTCCCGGACGCACGGATCGTCGAGGGGGCGGCGCTGCTCAGGCGCATCCGCGCGGTCAAGACGCCGGCGGAGGTAGCGCGTCTGCGGCGAAGCGCCGAGATCATCGAAACCGCGCAGGACGCGATGTTCTCTTCCGTGAGGGAGGGCGTGACGGAACGCATCCTCTCCGAGATCATCGAGCGCCGAGTCTGGACCGAAGGCGGGCGGCCAGCGTTCTCATACCTCGGCCTCGGCGTCCGCGGCGGGGCCCTCCGTCCCGCGTGCGACTCCCCCGCTCGAGGCGGGGACCTCGTCCGGACCGAGATGGGATGCACCCATTTCCAATACTGGTCCGACACGGGCCGGACGGCGGTCGTCGGCGCCCCATCGGAGCGCCAGCGCCGCTGCTTCGACGCGCTGGCAGCCGGGCATCGGGCGGCGCTGGACGCGCTGCGGCGCGGCACCCCGGTCGGCGACGTCTTTGCTGCGGCGATCCGCGCGGTGCGACGGTCCGGGATCCCAGAGTACCATCGAACCCACTGCGGACACGGGATCGGCCTGCAACTCTACGACGCGCCGCTCGTGGCGCCGTCCGACGACACCATCCTCGAACCCGGGATGGTCGTCAACGTCGAGGTCCCGTACTATGAACTGGGGTTCGGCGGCATGCAGATCGAGGACACCGCCGTTGTGACGGACGCGGCGCCGGTCCTCCTCACCAGGGCCGCCCGGGAACTGCGCGTGTTGTCGTGAAATCGATACAGCGGGAGCGGAGTGCGCGAAGGCAAGCGCGTGTCGGAGGAACGAACCGCGAGGACTGTGGGGAAATCGCGGCAGGAACGAAAGTCACATAGCCACGAAAGGGGGAGGTCTATGAACGGACGACCGCATCAGAGGATCACGCGACGGGAACTCCTGCGCCAGGGGGGCGCGGCGGGCGCCGCGCTCGGCATCGGTGCGCTCGGCGGCATCACGCTCGGGGCCCCCGGCGCCGCGGACGCTGCGGTCGCCGGCGGCCGCAAGGTTCAGGTCACCGAGTTCATCTGGATCGGCGGCGGCCAGGGCGTCGTGCCGCGCGAGGTCAAGGCCTCCTTCGAGAAGGCCAACCCGAACGTCAGCATCGAGCTCTACGAGGGCACGAACGCGGTAGCGTATCCGAAGATGGTCGCCCAGCGCCAGGTCGATCCCAACAAGCCCCTGATCAACTTCGGATTCTTCAACGTCGACGCCCAGACCAAGGGCGAGAAGGACGGTATGTGGCTCGGCCTCGATCCGGCGAAGGTGCCGAACATGGCCAACGTCTACCCCAGCTATCATCGCCCGAACAACACCGGCATCGGCTGGGGGTTCAGCGCCGTCGGCATCCTGTACAACAAGAAGCTCGTCAAGGAACCGCCGACGAGCTGGAACGACATCTTCGCTCCCCGATTCAAGGGGAAGGTCATGCTGTTTGACTACGCGTGGGGGTTCAACGGCCTGCTCGCGGTGGCGCACGCGAACGGCGGGGATGCCAAGCACATCGACGTCGCGTTTGAAAAGTTCAGCAAGGCCGCGCAAAACGGCCAGTTCCTCGCGCTGTTCACCACCAACGAGCAGGTCAAGGACGCGCTGGCCCGCGGGGAGGCCCTCATCGCCCCCTACTTCACCAGCTTCGCGATCACCTGGAATCAGGAGAGCCCGAACAACGCCGGGCCGTTCGCCTACGCCATCCCCAAGGAGGGCGTCGTCGCCTTCACCTACTACTTCAACGCCGTGAAGGGCTCGACGCCGGACCAGATCGACGTGGCCTCCAGCGTGATCAACACGTACCTCTCCAAGCCGACGATCGAGCGCTACTGCAATCTCACCGCGACGATCCCCGCCGTGAAGGGCGTGTCCCTCAAGCCGGATCTGCAGAAGGAGCCGGTGTTCCAATCCAGCGTCATCGAGAAGGCCATCCAGCCGGATTGGGCGACGACCAACGCACAGAACGACGCGTGGAAGCAGCGATGGGACCGTGAGGTGAAAGCGAAGATGTAGTTCGGCGTGGCGCACCGGGACGTGGAGATGGGAACAACGGGACGGGCAGAGGCGTCCGCGACGCCGGCGGTCGAGCTGCAGCAGGTCCACAAGCGGTTCGGCCAGGTGCACGCGGTCCGCGGAGTCTCGCTCCGCATCCGCGAGAACGAGTTCTTCTCCCTGCTCGGCCCGAGCGGCTGCGGCAAGACGACCGTACTGCGCATGATCAGCGGATTCGAGGTCCCGACGGAGGGCAGTCTGTACCTCCAGGGGCGGCTCGCCAACACGATCCCTCCGTACCGCCGCGATACGAACCTGATCTTCCAGCACCTCGCGCTGTTCCCGCACCTCGACGTCTACGACAACATCGCCTTCGGCCTCCGCCTGCGGCGGCTGCCGCGAGACGAGATCGCCCGCAAGGTCCGCGCCAGCCTGGACCTCGTGGATCTCGCCGGATACGAGTCGCGCCGGATCCACCAGCTCAGCGGAGGGCAAAAGCAGCGCATCGCGATCGCCCGCGCGCTCATCAACCAACCCGCGGTGCTCCTCCTCGATGAGCCCCTGGGCGCCCTCGACCTCAGGCTCCGCATGCAGATGCAGGTCGAGCTCAAGGAGATCCAACACCGCGTCGGCACCACGTTCATCTACGTGACGCATGACCAGACCGAGGCCATGACCATGTCCGATCGGATCGCCGTGATGAACCACGGGGTCGTCGAGCAGATCGGGACCGGCCGCGACGTCTACGAACGGCCGCGCACGCGGTTCGTGGCGACGTTTCTCGGGGACAGCAATCTGATCGACGCGAGGGTCGAACGGCGCGAGCCGGAGCAGACCGTGCTCCGGGCGGGCGACCAGCGGTTGGTGGCGCCGGCCGATCACGCGGCGGGGCCGGGCGCCGCCGTCACGCTGTGCGTGCGCCCGGAGCGACTCCGCCTCGTCACCCCCATCGACGCCCCTGCGCCCGCCGGATACGAGAACCGGGTGCCGGCCCGCGTTCACGACGTCATCTTCAAGGGTGCGTTCATCGAATACCGGCTCACCACGGGGTCCGGCGCCTCCATGATCGCGCAGGCCCATGCGAACGGAAGCCCGGCGATCGCACGCGAGGGGGCCGTCGCGGCCACGTGGCGGAGGGACGACGGCGTGGTCTTAACGGAATGAACGCCCGGGGGGGCCTCCGGCCGCCCCGCGCCCCGCGCGCGCAGGCGTTGGTGTTGCCGGGGCTCCTGGGGCCCGCGGTCGTGTTCATCGTAGGCGTGCTGCTCACGGCGCTCGGCATCCTGCTGGTCAACAGCGCGTACCATTTCACCGGCACCCAGGTCCAGCCGCGGGTGACGTTCGAGGCGTACCGACACTTCTTCACCGACCCGTTCTACGCCAGCGTCCTCTGGCAGGAAGTCCGTCTCGCCGTGGTGACCACGGGCATCTGCCTCCTCGTCGGCTATCCGGTCGCGTACGCCATCACCAAGATCCGGCGGCCCAACTGGGTCATCGCGGCGTACATCCTGATCTTCTCGCCGCTGCTGACGAGCAGCATCGTCCGGGCGTACGGCTGGCTCGTGATCCTCGCGCGGGGCGGGCTGGTCAACTGGGCCCTGGCGGAGGCGCACCTGGTCGGCTCGCCGGTCCGCCTCGTCTTCAACTTCACCGGGGTCACCATCGCGCTCGTGCACGTCCTCCTGCCGTTCACGGTGTTCCCGATTCTGAGCGTGCTCCTGCGCACGGATCCGACGCTTCGCGAGGCCGCAGCCGATCTTGGCGCCACCCGGCTCCAGACGTTCCTGCGGGTCACGTGGCCGCTGTCGTTCCCGGGGCTGTACGCGGCGGCGCAGCTCACGTTCGTGCTCGCGATGAACGCGTACGTCACGCCGCAGCTCCTCGGCGGCGGCCGCGTACAGGTCCTCCCGCTCCTGATCTTCGAGAATATCTCCGACCTCAACTGGCCGCTGGCGGCGGTGGAGGCGATCGCGCTCATCGCGCTCGTCTGGACGACAATGTTCGTCTCCAACCTCCTCTTCCGCCGTCGCCTCGCCGCGATCGGGGATCGCGAGTGAGCGGGTCGCGCGACCCGATCACGATCGCCCTGTGGGCGTTCCTCGGCCTGGTCGGGCTGTACATGCTCGCGCCCCTGATCTTCGTGACGATCGACTCGTTCAACCCGTCCACGTACGGGACGTTTCCCCTCGCGGGCGTGACCCTGCACTGGTATCAGAACGTGCTCCAGGTGCCGGAGTTTCGGTCCGGGCTTGTGAACTCGCTCATCGTCGCATCCGGCGCCACGGTGGTGGCCGTGGCGCTGGGCACCCTCGCCGCCTACGGCCTGGCGCGGTACCGGTTCCGCCAGCGCGAGTTGGTACGGTCGTTCCTGCTCCTGCCCATCATCGTGCCGGCGATCGTCTTCGGCGCGGCGCTCTTCCTGCTCTACATCCGAGTCGGGTTGTACGGCACGCGCACCGGGCTCGTGCTCGGACACGCGCTGCTGGGGCTGCCGTTCGTGATGTCCATCACCACCGCCAGCCTGCAGACGCTCGGCCGCGAATATGAAGAAGCCGCGATGGACCTCGGGGCGAACCCCCTCGTGACGTTCTTCAAGGTCACGATCCCGTCGATCCGCCCTGGCCTCGTCGTGAGCGCGCTGTTTGCGTTCGTGACGTCCTGGGACCAAGTTGAGGTGTCCTTGTTCATCACGCGGCCGCGCAACAACACGCTGCCGATCGCCATGTTCAACTACGAGCAGAACTACCAGGACCCCACGCTCGCCGCGATCTCGGCGATCCTCATCGGGTTTGCGGTCGTGCTGGTGCTGGTGGCGGTCTCGATCCTCAAGTCGCAGGAGTACCGGAAGCTGGTCGAACGCGAGTAACGAGACCATCCAGCGGGAGGGAGACGGGCAGATGGCGGACAGATTTCAGATGGGCACGGCGCGCGTCGAGACGGGCAGCCTCGGGACCGGCTACATCGAGAGCGCGTACCTGCGCGACGGCACGCGCGTCCGGATTCCCCTCGTCATCGTCCACGGCGCGGAACCGGGACCGGTGCTGTGGGTGGGATCTACGATCCACGGCGACGAAATCCCCGGGTGCGAGGTCATCAGGCGCGTCACGCGCGAACGGCTCGACCCGCGGGCGCTCCGCGGGACGTTGGTCTGCGCCCCGGTCTCGCACCCCGTGGCGTTCCTCACCTCCACCCGTCTGACGCTCCACGACGGCGTCAACATCAACCGCGTGTTCCCGGGCGATCCGAAGGGCACCATCACCCAGCGGATCGCGTACGACCTCTTTCACCAGGGCGCCGTGCGGGCCGACGCGGTCATCGACATCCACTCGAACGCGATCGGCGCGGTGAGTTTCAACATCGTCCGCACGGGCGGCGCGGGACCGGCGTGGGACGCGCAGTGGACGCTCGCCGACGCGTTCGGCATCAGCGTCGCGGTCGGCCCCGTCGGGCAACTCGGGCTCGCCGGCACGCTGCAGGACGCGGCGATCGAGCGCGGCAAGCCGGCGTTGACCGTGGAACTCTCCGGCGGCTACACCTGGGAGGAACCGTCCGTCCGCGCTGGGGTCACCGGCGTGCTGAACGTGATGAAGGCCCTCCGCATGCTCGACGGAGCGCCGGAGCCGCAGACGGAGGTGCAGATTCTCCCGGGGCGGCTCACGAACCGTCACTACCTCGTCTGCGACAGAGGCGGGCTCGTCCGGCCGCTCAGGCCGCTCGGCTCGAAGGTCAAGGCCGGCGAGGCGGTGGCCGTGCTCTACGACGTCTTCGGCGAGGCGGTGGAAACGGCGTCGAGCCCGATCGACGGGTGGGTCATCACCTACCCCCTCCACGGCGACCGGACCGCGGTGAGCGGCGACATCGTGGCGTTCGTGTTCGGGACGGCGTAGCGGGCGGCACGCGTCCCGCCCGACGATGCCGTGCGCCCGCACCCCTCGTGCGGCTACCGGAGCGTGCCGTTGAACTCCGCGAGGGAGCCGGCGCCGGGGCACAGGTCGTCGTCCCGGAGCTGATTCAGCGGCTCGTTGATGGTTTCGAGATGGGCGTGCAGATCCCAGGGGTCGGGGTCCACGTACAGCAGTCCCGTCGCGAGCGCGCCGTCCGCCCGGCGCGTTTCCAGATGCAGCATGGCGGCGACACGATCGTGCGGGTCGTACCCGGGGGCGAGCGAGCGCAGCAGGACGCTTGCGCCGTTCTGCTCGATCACCTCGCCGTTCACCGCCCCGTCGGGAGCGGCCGGCGCCGCCGCGCCGCGGCGGACCTCCAACTCGGTCACCGCCTCGTCGTGCGCGCGGACGTAGGTGAAGCTCTTCGTGGACTCCGCGTGGTTGTTGAACGCCACGCACGGGGAGATGCAGTCGATGAACGCCGCGCCGCGGTGGAGGATCGCGGCCTTGAGGAGCGGCACGAGCTGTTCGCGGTCGCCGGAGAAGCCGCGCGCGACGAACGTCGCCCCGACCTGCAGCGCCACGGCCACCAGGTCGATCGGTTCGTCGATGTTGATCACCCCCCGCTTGCTCGGCGACCCCCGGTCCGCGGTCGCCGAGAACTGGCCGCGGGTGAGTCCGTACACGCCGTTGTTCGCGACGACGTACACCATGTTCACGCCGCGGCGCAGGCTGTGCGCGAACTGGCCGAGGCCGATCGACGCCGAGTCGCCGTCCCCGGAGACCCCCAGATAGATCAGATCGCGGTTGGCGAGGTTCGCTCCGGTCAGCACCGACGGCATGCGCCCGTGCACGCTGTTGAAGCCGTGCGAGCTCCCCAGAATATAGTTCGGCATCTTGGAGGAGCAGCCGATCCCGGACAGCTTCGCGATTCGATGCGGCGGCAGGTCGAGCTCGAAGCAGGCTTGGACGATGGCGGCGGCGATGGCATCGTGCCCGCACCCCGCGCACAGCGTGGAGACCGCGCCCTCGTAGTCCCGCCGCGTGTATCCGAGCGCGTTCACCGCGGCGGCGGGGTGCTGGAACTTCGGCTTCGCCAGGTACGTCATCGCGCCACCGCCTCCCGTGCCGCCACCGCGGCCTCCGTCTGCGCCGCGATCGCCCGCGCGATGAACGTGGCCGTGATCGGCGTCCCATCGTAGTGCAGCACCGGGACAAGCCGCGACGGATCGATGCCGCACTCATTGACGATCAGCGTGCGGAGTTGGGCGTCCCGGTTCTGTTCGACGATGAACACGCGGTCGTGCCCGGTAATGAACTCCGCAACGGCCGCGGCGAACGGAAACGCCCGCACCCGTAGCGCGTCGAGCACGATCCCCTGCCGCTCCAGCATCGCGAGGGCTTCCCGCAGCGCCGGCGCCGTCGAGCCGTAGTAGATCACGCCGGTCCGCGCCGGCCGGGGTGCGGACTGTACCAGCGGCGCCGGGACCAGCCCCTTCGCCGTCTCGAACTTCTGCATCAACCGTTCCATGTTGTCCACGTACGTCTGCCCGTCCTCGGTGTACCGGGCGTACCGGTCCTTCGTGGTCCCGCGACTGAAGAACGCGCCCCGCGTGGGGTGCGTGCCCGGGTACGTCCGGTAGGGGATCCCGTCGCCGTCGACGTCCAGGTACCGGCCGAACTTCGCCCCGGCATCTAGCGCCTCCGCCGTGAGGACTTTCCCGCGGTCCATCCGCCGGGCGTCGTCCCAGGCGAGCGGCGCGCACAGCCACTCGTTCATCCCGATGTCCAGGTCCAACAGCACGAACACCGGGGTCTGCAGACGATCAGCCAGGTCGAACGACAGCGCGGCGAACTCGAACGCCTCTCGCGGGTCCTCGGGGATGAGCAGCACGTGCTTGGTGTCGCCGTGCGACGCGTACGCACACGCCAGGATGTCGCCCTGTTGGGTGCGCGTCGGCATGCCCGTGGACGGGCCGGCGCGCTGCACGTCGAAGATCACGGCGGGGATCTCCGCGAAGTACGCGAGGCCGAGGAACTCCTGCATCAGTGAGATCCCGGGGCCCGAGGTCGCGGTAAACGCCCGCGCGCCGTTCCACGCCGCACCGATCACCATGCCGATGGATGAGAGTTCGTCCTCGGCCTGCACGATCGCGTAGCGGTGCTTGCCGGTCGCCGGATCGACGCGGTAGCGCCGACAGTGCCGCGCGAACGCTTCCGCCAACCCGGACGACGGCGTGATCGGGTACCAGGCCGCAACGGTCGCGCCGCCGTAGACGCACCCCAGCCCGGCCGCGGAGTTGCCTTCGATGAAGACCCGGTCACCGAGGCCGGCGCCGCGTTGGATCCGGAACCCGATCGGGCACGGCAGGTGCGCCAGCGCGTAGTCGCGCCCCAGGTGGAGCGCGCGCACGTTCGGCGCGACGAGACGCGGCTTGCCGCCGAACTGCTCCCCCAGCAGCCGTTCGATCTCGGACACATCCATGTCGAGCAGCGCCGAGAGCGCGCCCACGTACATAATGTTCCGAAACAACTGGCGCTGACGCGGATCCGTGTACTCCCGGTTGCACATCTCGGTGAGCGGCACGCCCAGCAGCGTAATGTCGTCGCGCACCGCCGCGCGTTCCAGCGGTTTCGACGAGTCGTGCAGCAGGTAGCCGCCGGGCTCCAGCCCGGCCACGTCCTCGGCCCACGTCTGCGGGTTCATCGCCACGAGCAGGTCGTACCCGCCCCTCCGCCCGAGGTGCCCCTCGCCCGACACCCGCACCTCGAACCACGTCGGCAGCCCTTCGATGTTCGACGGAAAGATGTTCCGCGGGCTCACCGGCACGCCCATCCGCAGCACGGCCCGCGCGAACAGACGGTTCGCGCTCGCGGACCCGGATCCGTTGACGTTTGCGAACCGCACCACGAAGTCGTTAACGGCCGTCATTTCCGTCCGCACGCGTCCGCGTGCGCCACCTCCAGCAAGAACTTCTGCATGTCCCACGCGCCGGTCGGGCATCGTTCGGCGCACAGCCCGCAGTGCAGACACACGTCCTCGTCCTTCACCATCACCCTGCCCGTCTTCAGCGCGCCGGAGACGTAGAGGTCCTGCTCCGGGTTCCGCGCCGGCGCGCGCAGGCGCGTGCGCAGGTCCTCCTCGGCGCCGTTCGTCGTGAAGTTGATGCAATCCACCGGGCAGATGTCCACACACGCGTCGCACTCGATGCAGCGGTCGTCCGTGAAGACCGTCTGCACGTCGCAGTTGAGGCAGCGCTTCGCCTCCAGCAGCGCGAGCTGTTGATCGAACCCGAGCTCGACTTCCACCTTGGGATCGCGGAGCGTCACGGTCTCGGCGCGGAGCGGCACGCGAAACCGCTTGTCCGCCGACACCTCGTTGTCGTACACCCACTCGTGCATCCCCATCTTCTGGCTCACGAGCGTGACCATCGGGGCCGGACGCGCGTGGACGTCCTCGCCGCGGCACAGCAGGTGCATCGAGATCGCCGCCTCGTGACCGTGCGCCACCGCCCAGATGATGTTCTTCGGCCCAAACGCGGAGTCGCCGCCGAAGAACACGTTCGGGAGCGTCGACTGAAACGTCACCGTGTCGAGCACGGGGAGACCCCACTTGTCGAACTCGAGCCCGAGGTCGCGCTCGATCCACGGGAACGCGTTCTCCTGCCCGACCGCGATGAGCACGTCGTCGCACGCCATGTGCACCGGGGGCTCGCCCGTGGGCACCAGATCGCGGCGGCCCTTGGCGTCGTACTGCGCCTTCACCGGTTGGAACACGACACCGGTGAGCCGCCCTCCTTCGTGCGTGAACTCCATCGGGACCAAGAAATTGAGGATCGTGACGCCCTCGCGGAGCGCGTCTTCCTTCTCCCACGGCGACGCCTTCATCTCTTCGAAGCCGCTGCGCACCACAACGCGCACGTCCTCGCCGCCGAGCCGCCGGGACGTTCGGCAGCAGTCCATCGCGGTGTTGCCGCCGCCCAACACGATCACCCGCCGGCCGATGCGGTGCACGTGCCCGAACGACACGCTCGACAGCCAGTCGATGCCGATGTGGATGTGCTCCGGCGACGCGTCGCGACCGGGGATGCTGAGGTCGCGGCCGCGCGGCGCGCCCGTGCCGACGAAGATCGCATCGTATCCCTCTGCGAGGAGCGCCCGCAGGCTGTCGACGCGCTCCCCGAGCCGAAGGTCCACGCCCATGTCGAGGATGTACCCGACCTCTTCGTCAATGATCGACTCCGGGAGGCGAAACTTGGGGATTTGGGTACGGATCATCCCGCCCGCCCGTGCGTCGCCGTCGAAGAGGACGCACTGGTATCCGAGCGGCACCATGTCGCGCGCCACCGTCAGTGAGGCGGGGCCGGCGCCGACGAGCGCAATCCGCTTGCCGTTTGTCTGCGCGGGCGCCGTGGGCAGGAGCGGCCGGATCTCCGCCTTATGGTCGGCGGCGACACGCTTCAACCGGCAGATCGCGACCGGCTCCTCTTCGACCCGGACCCGTCGGCACGCCGGTTCGCAGGGCCGATCGCAGGTGCGCCCGAGGATGCCCGGGAACACATTCGACCACCAGTTGACCATGTACGCGTCGGTGTACCGGCCTGCTGCGATGAGCCGGATGTACTCCGGAACCGGCGTGTGGGCGGGACACGCCCACTGGCAGTCGACGACCTTGTGGTAGTAGTTTGGGTCCCGGGGATTGGTGGGCTGCAACTAGACGTCTCCCTCCCGACCAGGCCTCCGCACCCCGTACCAACCCCTCCGGCCTGCGACGTCGTGGGCGCGGCCGTTCAGACTCCTCGTGTTCACGGAACAGCCACTCAATTATAGCCCAAATCTATCGCATTAAGACTACGTTCCGGCCAACGGAACCGCCATCGGGCGCCGGTCCGATCCCCCTACGAGTTTTCCGCCGTTCCCGGGAACGCCGGCCGGCCGGTGGGGTGGGTTTCGAGGAAATCCGGGCGACTCCCTGTCCTCCCTCCCGCGCGATGGCGCAGCGATCATGCGGAGGGCGCGATCCTGTCCCGACACTCCCGGACCGCATCCGCGATGTCGTCTGCCCGCACGGTTCCTCCGGGGCCGGCGCGGGCCGTCAGCGCACGAATCAGCGTCTCCCGCATGTAGGAACGAAAGCCCGGCGGTTGCGCCTCCAGGGCCGCGTGCAGCGCCATGCGCGCGGGGTCGGACCAGATCGCGTCGAGCGCCTCGCGCTCGGGACCGTACGCGAAGTCCGGTCGACGGCCGCGGGGTCGGGCCCGGAGCCTTGTGGTGGCGTCGACGTCCACCGTGCGTCCGCTGAGCACTACGCCGTAGTCGCGCTCTGCGGCCTCGGGACTGACCAGCCCGCGCCGCACGTCCGCGGCCACCGCCTCCGGATCCCGCGTATACGGATCACCGTAGCCCCCGCCGCCCTGCGAGAAGAACGTGATCACCTCGCCCGGCTGCAGCAGCAGTTCGTCGATCTTTCCCGTCGAACGGCTCTCGCCGCGCTCCGTCGCCACCGTCGCGTGCCCCAGCGATCCAGGGGCACCCCCGCATCGTCCCCACGGCCGGAACTGGATGCGCTCCATGCCGCGGGCCGTCAGCACCGTTTCGGGCGACAGCACGCGGAGCGCCAGCACGAGTCCCATGCCGCCCCGGTAGCGGCCGGGTCCCGCCGAGTCCGGGCGAAGACCGTAGTGCTCGATCAGCACCGGCATGTCCGTCTCCAACGTCTCCGCGGGTACGTTGCGCAGAAACCCGACGCAGAAGTCCATCCCGTCGATTCCGTCCTGCCTCGGCCGGGCTCCCGAGCCGCCGACGATCGGCTGGATCACGCCGACCCGGCGGCGGCCGCTTCTCGGATCATGCATCGCGAGCAGGACGATGCACGCCTGGCCGGCGCCGGCCGCGGGGATCTCGGCCGGCAACGCCTGACCGAGCAGGCCGAGCAGGACGTCCATGATCCGGATGCTCGTCGCCGCCCGCACGCCGACCGCCGCCGGAGGCAGGGGATTGAGCAGACTACCGGCGGGCGCGTTGGTGTGAACGGGGCGCACCAGCCCGCTGTTGAACGGGATCGACCGATCCCGCGTGCGGAAGTACCGGCAGAGCGTCGGCACAAACTGATAGTGCGCTTTCTGATTGAGCGACGGGAGGTTGAAGGCGCCGCGCACCTGGTGGTCGGTGCCCGCGAAGTCGAGGAACAGGTCGCTGCCGCGGACCTCCATGCGGCAGCGCAGGCGGATCGGAGAACCGCCCCACGCGTCGGCCTCCAGGTAGTCCCAAAAGACGTACTCGCCGTCCGGGATCTCCTCGATGAACTGCCTGGCCCGCCGCTCCGCCCACGCGAGCACGCCCTCGATCCCCTGGTCGATCCGGTCGAACCCGTAGCGATCGGCCAACTGCTGCATCCGGCGCCCCGCGGTCGCGAGACACGCGAGCAGCGCCTTCAGGTCGCCCCAGTTCTGCGCGGGGATCCGACAGTTGTCGAGCAGCAGCCTGCGGATCGGCTCGTTCAGGCGCCCCTGCTCGTAGAGCTTGACGGGGCGCAGGCGGAACCCTTCCTGAAACAGGTCGTAGCAGGTCGGGGAAATGCTCCCCGGCACCTTGCCGCCGACGTCCGAGCTGTGGATGAAGCAGCTCGCGAAACAGAGCAGGCGCCCCGCGACAAAGATCGGCTTGAACAGGTACAGGTCGGCGAGGTGGGTGGCGAGGCCGCCGGTCGTGTACGGGTCGTTCGCGATCACGACGTCCCCCTCGGCCCAGTCGGGAATCGCGTCGATCACCGGCCGATGCGGTTTGCCGGGGTTGTTGGTGGTGCCCGTGGCGAGCGGCGCGGCGAACACCTCGCCGTCGCGGGTGGCGAGCGCCGCGCTGAAGTCTCCCGTCTCCTTGACGAACACCGTGAACCCGGTGCGCAGCACCACGGAGGCCATCTCCTCCGCCACCGCCTGCAGCCGGTTGTGGAGGATCTCGAGAAAGACCCGCTCGTCGCGGCCGGCGGCGTCGGTCACGACCGCACGGCCGCGCGGTCGCCGCTCAGGGCACCGCCACCCCCCGCCATACGCTCGAAGAGCTCGCGGACCAGCCCGGCGATCTCGCCGGGTGCGGGGGCGCGCCGGGCCGCGGCGCGAGCGTCGATCTCCGTCATCGCCCGCTGCTTGAGGTAGTTGCGCAGCGCCAAGGGATACGTCATCAGGCACCGGTTCAACGCCAGTTGCATCGCGTCGGACCACACCGCCTCGAACGCGTCCCGCTCCGGGCCGAAGACGAACGGCGTCCGACGGGCCGGGCGGCTCGACCGGAGGGTCTGCGTCGCGGCGTCGTCGACGCGTCCGTCCGCAATGACGACGCCGTACTCCGTCCGCGCCGCCTCCGCCGATACCAAGCCGCGGCGCACGTCGGACCGGACGCGCTCGACGTCCCGCTCGTAGGGATCGCCGTAGCCGCCGCCGCCCTGCGACAGAAACGTCACCGCGTCTCCCGGCTGCAGCAGCAGCTCGTCGATGCGCCCGGTCGGGGTCTCGTCCGGGGCGTGCAGGTTCTTCACCGCGGTGCCGTTCTCGCCGGGCGATCCGCCGAGCCGGCCCCACGGGCGAAAGCGCATCCGCTCCATGCCGCGGGCGGTCATCACGGTGTCCGGCGCGAACACGCGCACGGTGAGCTCGATGCCGCTTCCCCCGCGGTACCGCCCGGCGCCGCCGGAGTCCTGGCGGAGCCCGTAGCGCTCGATCAGGATCGGCATGTCGGTCTCCAGCGTCTCGGCCGGAACGTTGCGGAGATAGCCGACGGAGAAGTCCATGCCGTCGATCCCGTCGCGCATCGGACGGGCGCCGGAGCCGCCGCAGATCGGCTGGACCACGCCGACCTGGTGCCGGCCGGTTCGGACGTCGTCCATCGCGAGCAGCACGATGCACGCCTGCCCGGCGCCGGCCGCCGGGAGCCGGTCTGGCTGCGCCTGGCTCAGCGCGCCAATCACCACGTCCATGAGACGGATGAACGTCGCGGCCCGCACGCCGCACGCGGCCGGCGGTTCCGGGTTGAGCACACTGCCGGCCGGTGCGCGGTTGCTGACCGGCCTGACCATGCCGCTGTTCCACGGACACGACGGGTCGAGCGTCCGGAAGTACCGCACCAGCGTCGGCACGAGCATGTAGTGCCCCTGTTTGTTGCACGACGGAAGGTTGAACGCCGCGCGGACCTGCGGATCGGTCCCCTCGAAGTCCATCAAGATCTCGTCGCCGGTCACGACCAGGCGGCACCTGAGGCGGATCGGGTACCCGCCCGGACCGCCCTCGAGATAGTCCCAGAACGCGTACTCTCCGTCGGGGATCTCGCGGATCATCGCGCGGACCTGGTGCTCCGCGTAGGCCAGGAGGCCCTGGATCCCCCGCTCGACCTGCGTCACGCCGTAGCGGACGACCAGTTCGTGGAGGCGGCGCTCGCCGGTGTGCAGCGACGCCATGAGCGCCCGCAGATCGCCCCAGTTCTGTTCCGGGATGCGGCAGTTGTCGAGGAACACGCGCAGGATCTGCTCGTTCAACGTCCCGCGGTCGTAGAGCTTGACGGGCGCGATCCGCACGCCTTCCTGAAAGATGTCGTAGCTCGTCGGCGAGATGCTGCCGGGCACCTTGCCGCCCACGTCCGAGGAGTGCACGAAGCAGCACCCGAACGCGATGATCCGCCCCTCCGCGAAGATCGGCTTGACCAGCCACACGTCCGCGAGATGAGTGGAGAGGCCCGACGTGGCGTAGGGATCGTTCGTGATGACGATGTCGCCCTCGTGCCACTCGGGCACGGCGGCGACGACGCCCTCGCCGGGGATCGCGAGCGACAGGTTGACGCCGGTCACCACGGGGGACCCGAAGGTCTCGCCGATCGGCGAGAGCAAGAACGTCCCGAAGTCCGCCGTCTCCTTGACGAACACGGTGAACCCCGTGCGCAGCACGACGTTCGCCATCTCCTCGGAGATCGCCTGAATCCGGTTCTTGAAGATCTCGAGGAAGACCGGGTCCATCGCCATCACACGGCCTCCCCGACGAGATTCCCGAACGCGTCGGCGCGCACGCGGTACCCGGGCGGCACGAACGTCGTCGTGTCGTACTGCTCGACGACGACGGGCCCCGCGACCCACCCGTTCCGTCCGAGCGCCGCGCGCTGCACAACCGCGGCGTCGCGCAACCGCCCGTCGATGAACACCGGGCGCGTGTCGGCGGCGCGCGCGGCGCCGCGTTTCGCCGGCGGCTCAAGCCGCGAGACCTTGGCCGTCACGCCGACCACGCTGGCGCGCAGGTTGACGAACGTCACCGGGGCGGTGGGATCGCTCACGCCGAAGATTGCGTGGTACGCCTCGTGGAACCGCGCGGCGATCGCGGCCAACCGGCCCCGCTCGTCGCCGGGCACGCCAACTTCGATCTCGAACGCCTGCCCCTCGTACCGCATGTCGGCGCTGTACAGGACGAACGACGACGCGAGCGGGATCCCGTGGGCGCTCTCTTCCGCCAACCACTGCCGCCCTTGCCGCTCAAGCGCCGCGTACGCCTCCTCGAGCATGGCGTCAGTCGTTTGGTGGTCGCTCCGATACAGCGTGCGGACGAAGTCGTTCCGCAGGTCGGCGACGATGCACCCGAGCGCGCACAGCGTTCCGGGCGACGGCGGGATCAGCACCTTCCCGATCCCCACCTCCTTGGCGAGCAGGAACGCGTGCGTCGGTCCCGCCCCCCCGTACGCGAGCAGCGTAAAGTCGCGCGGATCCACGCCCTTGCGCGCCATCAGCGGCGTGAACTGGGCGTACATGTTGGAGGTGGCGACGTCCAGGATGGCCTGCGCGACCTCGTGCGAGCCGAGATTGATCCCCCGCCCGAGCGCCGCGAGCGCCGACGCGGCCAGCGCGGGGTCGAGCGGCATCTGGCCGCCCAGGAACCGGTCCGGGGCGATGATGCCGAGGTGCACGTATGCGTCGGTCACCGTCGGCAAGGTGCCGCCGCGGCCGTAACAGGCCGGGCCGGGATCCGCGCCCGCGCTGCGCGGTCCCACCTTCAGGATCCCGGCCGCGTCCAGCCACGCGATCGAACCGCCGCCCGCGCCGATCGACGAGACGTCCACCGCGGGCATGATCACGGGGAAGTCCCCGACCTGGTTCTCGGTGGAGTACGCGGCGTGGCCGCCGACGACGACCGCCACATCCGCGCTCGTGCCCCCCATGTCGACCGTCACGATCCCCTCGGCACCGGCGAGCCGGGCGACGTGGGCCGCGCCGATCACGCCGGACGCCGGCCCGGACAGCAGGGTCTGGACCGGCTCCTCCGCCGCGCGCGCCGCCGTCATCACGCCGCCGTTGGACTTTGTGGAGAGCACCTGAGCGCGCAGCCCCCGCGTCACGGCCCCGGCCTCGAGGTTGTGGAAGTATCCCGCCATGCGCGCCCCGATGTACGCGTTCATCACGGCCACGAGACACCGCTCGTACTCCCGCTGCTGCGGCCACAGATCGGCGCTGGTGCACACGAACAGCGCGGGGAACTCCGCCCGGATCAGGTCCCGCACCTGGTGCTCGTGCGCCGCGTTCTTGTAAGCGTGCATGAAGCACACCGCCACCGCGGTCACACCCTCGGCGACGAGGCGGCGCACCGCCGCCCGTACCTGATCGGGATCGAGCGGACGGTGCACCCGCCCGTCGGCGAGCAGGCGTTCGTCGATCTCCTCGACGAGATCCCTCGGCACCAACGGCAGCGGTTTGTCCCCGTAGAAGTCCGTCGTGTTCTCCAGCCGGAGCCGGCGGATCTCGAGCACGTCGCGCAACCCCCGGGTCACGAGGAGCCCGGTCGTCGCCCCGTTTCGCTCGATCAAGGTGTTGACGCCGAGCGTGGTGCCGTGGACGAACAACGCCACGTCTTCGGGCGCGACCTCCGCCCGGCGCAACTCCTCGAGCGCCGTGAAGATCGCCTCCTCGGGCGCCCCGGGCACCGACGGCGTCTTGAGCGTCGCGACGACGGCCCCGGCCTCGTCCGCCACCATGACGTCCGTAAACGTCCCCCCGATATCCACGCCGAGCCGGTACCGAGCCGCCATCCCGTCTCCCCCTCCTCACGAGTTCCGCCGAACCACGCGCCGACGGACGCGCCGCTACCCCCCGACGACGAGCATCTCGCTCGTATCGATGTGGGTCGTCAGCCGCTCGCCGCCGCGGTCGGTCACCCGGACGAGGTCCTCGACGTGGAACCGCCCGAGGCCGGCGAAGGCGTGGGCGATCTCAACGCAGATCAGCATCTCCGGGGCCAACGTCTCCTCTTCAAACCGATTGAGGATCGGATACTCGTGCAGGCGCAGGCCCAGGCTGTGCCCGATCGCGTCCATCTCGAAGTCCATGCCGAGGTCCTTGCCGATCGCCACCGACTCGCGGTAGAGGTCGGACGCCCGCCGCCCCGGCTTCGCCCGTTGAATCATCTCCCGCTGCAGCGTGATGATCTTGCGGTACGCGTCGCGCTGCGCGGGCGACGGATCGCCAACGATCGCCATCCGGCCGAAGTCCGTGTAGTACCCGCGGAAGAACCCGACCATGTCGAGGCGCATGATCTGCCCGCGCCCCACCGGCGTTTCGTCGGGCACGGAGTGCGCGATCAGCGTCCGTTCGGGGCCGGACGCGAAACTCACGAACGGCACCCAGTCTGCTCCACCGGCGTGGAGATGTTGGGTCATCCGGCGCACGATCGACCGTTCCGGCTCACCCGCGGTGGTCGCGGCGTACCCGGCGTGCACCGCGGTCTCCCACACGCGCGCGATCTCGGTCATGTACCGGATCTCCTCCGGCGTCTTGATCATGCGCGAGCGGTTCAGCAGGCGCTCCGCATCGAGGAGCTCCAAGTCGGGCAGGGCCTTGCGGAGGGTATCCCCGTCCCGCGTAGGCAGATAGCCGGTCTCGATCCAGATGCGCCCCCGCGACAGCCCCCGATCCCGGAGCGCCTGGACCAACCCTTCCACCGGCAGCACCGCGTGCTCCGTGTACGGCACGATGTCGTCGATCCAGGACTGCGTCCGCGCCGTGTACTCGACGACGGTGCTGACCACGAAGAACGGGGCCCCTCGGCGCGGGTAGACCGCGAACGCCAGGCGATCGCTGATCATCCGCTGGCTGATGATGAACACCCCGGCCAGGTGCTGCACGTTCTCAGGCGACACGCCGATCACGGCGTCCACCCCGGCCGATTCCATTTCGCGTCGCAGGGTCGTCTCGAGATGCTCCCGTTTCGTCACGCGTCTCCTCCTCGGTGGCGCTCCGCTCGGTCAACGCACCCGGCGGCAGACTCGGCTCGCGCAGACGCGGCGAGTCCTCCCTCCGCTCGGCGGCGCCGTCCCCGCCGCATCCCCCGGACGGGCTCCGGCATGACCGGCGGGTCCACGCGGTCATGGCGTTGCGGCGTCGACCGCCCGCGTCGGGGCCGCTCGCACACGCTGGCCGTCCACCCGCGCCGAACGTCGGCGACGGTGCCTTAGCAGTATAGGTCGTACTCGTGCGCGTCGATGCCCACGCTGAGCACCGCCGGCCGGTCGGCGAGGATGGCCTCCTCGAGCGCCCGCGCGAGGTGGTCGACCGAGGTCACGCGCGTCCCGGACACGCCGAACCCCTCGGCGATCGCCGCAAAATCGGGGGCGGCGAAGTCTACGCCGTGTGGCGCGAACCCGCGCCGCTTCTGCCCGACTCGGATCAAGCTCAGGCTGTCGTCGACGAAGCAGATGATCACGATCGGCAGCTTGTGCTGCGCCAGGAGCGTCAGGTTGTGCAACATCATCAAGAATCCGCCGTCCCCGATCAGCGCCATCACCGGCCGGGCCGGGAACTGGAGCTTCGCGGCGATCGCCGCGGGAATGCCGTACCCCATCGCGGACAATCCGTTCGACATGAAGAACGTGTGCGGCTCGTAACTCTCCCAGAACTGTCCGGCGAAGTACTTGTGCGAGCCCACGTCGCACGCGAGCACCGCGTCATGCGGCGCGACCTTCCGCATCGCACGGACGCAGGCGATCGGGCTGAGGCCGTGCCCGGCCGGCGCCGGCTCAGGCCGCACGCGGGCCCGGCACGCTGCCACCAAATCGTCGGGCCACGGCGCAGCCCGCACCTGCGCCGCCACCTCGGGCAGCATCTCGGCGATGTCCCCGATCGCTTCCAGCGGCCGATATGCGCCTTCGGCCGTGGACGCGCGCGACAGACTTGCGACCGGCCGTTTCGCGTACCAGTCTTTGTCGCACTCGACGGGGTCGAACCCGACGCCGAGGAGCAGATCCGCCTCATCGAGCGTCTCCAGGACGGCGTGGTCCGCCGCCATGCCGCTCACCACGCCGAGGAACCCCGGCGCATCCTCCGGGAGGATCCCCTTCGCCTTCGGGGTGACGACAAAAGGCAGGTGCGTGCGGTCCGCGAAGCTCCGCAGCGCCGGCGCATCGTGCGGCCGGGCTCCGAGGCCGACCATCAGCAGGGGCCGCTTCGCGGCGCCGACCGCCGCGGCGACCTCCTCCAGCGCCACGCCGCGGGCGGGCCCGCGCGAGCGCGCAGGCCTCGCTTGGCCGGGCTGCATCTCGACCCCCGCAAGATTGCTCGGCAGCCCCAGGTGCACCGGACCGTGGGGCTCGCTCGTCGCGAGCGCGATGGCGCTCCGCACCGCATCGTCGGTGCCGCGCCCGTTCAGGATGGTGCTCCCCTTCGCGATCGTTCCAAAGAACCGGTCCAGGGGGAGCCGTTGGTGGGGGAAGTGATCCTCGAGCACCGTGGAGAGCTGCGCGGTGATCGCGAGCACCGGCGAACGCTCGAGAAACGCGTTCGCCACGCCGAGCGAGAGGTTCACGGCGCCGGGCCCCAACGTCGCGAGGCACACACCGGGCCGTCCGGTGATCTGTCCGGTGACGTCCGCCATGAACGCCGCGCTGGCTTCGTGCCCGGTGAGAAAGAATCGGATCCCGTGTTTGCGGCACGCGTCGAGCAACACCGTGATCTCGCCGCCGGGCAACCCGAAGGCCGTCTCGATCCCGGCCTCCGCCAGCGTCGCTGCGATCGCTTCCGCGTTAGTCGGCACCGGGGGTTCCTGCGTCTTCCTCGTCCGCGTCGAAATCGCGCCCGCGAAGCCGGCTCCAATACCGATCCAGGTCGTCCCCAAGCTTGCGAAAGTGGTCTTCCATCGCCTGCCGAGCCGCTCTGGGGTCGCGCGCCTGAATCCCCGCGAGAATCGCCCGGTGGTCAACCACCAGGCGCCCGCCGACCGCGGCCCGCATCGACGTCACCAAGAGATCGTACCGGCGATGCTGGCGCAGCAACGTCGCAAGCGAGTTCAGAACCTCGTTCCGCGACGCGCGCGCGATCTCGAGGTGAAACGCGACATCCTCGGTGAGCCCCAACTCACCGAGCCGGATGCTCTCCGCCTGCCGATCGAGCAGTTCGTCCATGCGGCCGATGGCCTGCGGCGACGCGTGGACGGCGGCCAGCGCCGCCGTCTCGCCCTCGATCACACGCCTGGCGGCGAGCAGGTCCAGCAGGTGCCGCCGGTCGCCGCGCCGCAGCGTGTTTAGGAGGGCATCACCGGAAAGCCGCAGGCGCGCCTCGGCGTCGTACTTGGTCAGGACGGCGCTTCCACGATCGGTGACCACGCGTCCTTCGACGCTGACCTTGCGCACCAGCCCGTTGGCCTCGAGCTCCTGAAGCTTCCGCCCGACGGTGGGGGCGCTCACCAGGATGCCCTGTTTGCGCAGGCGCAGGTTGATCGCCCCCTGGCCAATCGGGCGACGGCTGGCGGTGATGACTTTGAGGATGGCGGCGTCGATTGCGGATAGAGTAGGCGGGTAGCTAATCATCGTTGATTAGCATCATAGCAATTCATCTCCGCGGGTGTCAATTCACGCGGGCGTCGCCAAGCTCTGGGGTCCTCAGATCTCGCGGTCGGGAGGCGCCGGCGAGGCAACGACGTTGTCGTGCCACGGACACCCGCAAGGACGCGCCGCACGGGCGGTGCCTCCCCGCGCGTGCCTGTCATCGAGCCGCGCGAGATGCGGGGCGGGCCGACTCAGCGCGGTGATAGCCTGCGCAGCGTTGCGGCCGTCATCGGATTCGGGAAGATCCGGTGATACTCGCCGGGAGCGAACACGAAGATCGTGGAAACGCGATCGTGCAGGCTCACGGTGCGCGCAACCACGAACGCCACGCCGACGTGATTGTAGACCAGCACCACGGTGCCGTCGCCGTTGTCGATTCCCGACCTACGGCCGAACGCCGATTCTACCTCGTCCGCGCCACTGCCGATGCCGACGCCCTTCGCGGTCCGGTAGTTGATCTCAGACGACGCGACCAGAGCCACGATCTTCCGCGTCACGACATCGACCACCACGCCGAGGTGCCGGCTCGGCCAGTAGTAGCTTATCATCGCCTGGGGCAGCAACGCCGGAGGAGACCCAGGGCCGAGCACCTCCGTCACGCTCTCGAGCGAGTCCCCGAGGTGGAACGCCCCGATCGACCGTCCCGGCACGACGCCGGATTGGGCCTGGACAGGGAGACCGCTCAGCAGCAAGCACGCCGCGGCGATGGGGATCAGGGCCAAGGGGCGTCGTCGCAAGAGAAGCAGGATGGGCATCGACGGCCACCTATCCACAAGTGTGGCTTCTTACCTTAATATCCTACATATCCCACGATTCCGTTGGGTTATCGCTCACGTCTCGGGCCGCCCTCACCCATGCCGAGGTCCGCCCGAGACACACCTACATCACCCTCTATCATAACTCTTCTGCCACGAAACATCTCGTGCCGCCGGACCCGTTCTGGCAAAACCCAGCCCGATGGCCGACAACGCGCGACGATCGTGTCGCATGGGCGCAGCGCGACTCAATCTACGTCCCCGGCGCGCCCGCTCCGCCGAGCTTCATGGGCGCCCCCATGGAGAATCCGGCTAGATGAATCGCGGCCATGATCTGCGGGAACACCGCCACCGGGTCGGGAGCGGTCAGGCGAATGCTCAAGTCGGTCGGCCGTTCGGCCCCCGGCAGCCGCGCCGCGGAATCCGCCATGGTCGTGTACTTGAAGGTGAGATCCGCCGCCACCGGCGTCCCGATGTCGAACGGGCGAGCCCGATCGAGCCTCCCGAGCGCGCGCGTCAACCCATCCTCGATGGCTCGGCAGGCGCGGTGGGGGTGCATCGCCTTGCTCGCGTGCCGACCGATCGCCTCTTTCACCGCGACCCCCTCGGCCCACGGCAGCGTCTTCCCCACCTCGCCGATCAGTTTGTGATCACCTGAGACGAAGACGACCGGCACCCCCAGGTGACCGGCGACCGCTGCGTTCAGATCTGCTTCACCCACCGACCGGCCGTTCAGCCTGAGATCGTAGACGACCCGCCCGTTGATGGTGTGATCGAGCACCCCCGACAGACCGTGCCGCGTATGGTACCCCACGAGCGCCAACGCGGCGAACGAACCGTCCAGGCCGTCGATCTGGCCCATCGGCCGGGAGTCGCCGCTGATCAGCCAGCAGTCCTCGGGCAGCTCTTCGATGATGATGTTGCGCATGCCGTTCCCGCCATGTCCGTCGGAGACCCATACTTCCGTGGCCCCGCCGGCAAGCGCACCCCGCACGGCCGCCGCCGCTTCCGCGGTCATCAGCCGGCGCCCGCGGGCGTAGTCGATGCCGGGCGGCGACCCTTGGGCCTGGTCGACCACGCCCGCGACGCCCTCGATGTCTACGGAAATGTATACCTTCACCGTCGTCCTCCCCTCAGCGCATCGGCGCGTTTTGCGCGATGGCGCCCAGCTTGATGCACGTCTGCACGAACCGCAGCGCGGCGCCAGCGTCGGGCGCATTCGTGCGCACGGTACAATCGTCCGCCCGCTCCGCGCCGGGGGCGCGCTCGGCCTCGTCGGCATGCGCCGTGCGCTTGAACTGCACCTCCACCGCCACCGGCGGCGCGGCGGTGAGCGGACGCATACGATCCAGGCTCCCCAACGCGTCCGCGGTCGCCTGCTCGATGAGACGCTGGGCGCGCGCCGGATGCATGCACCGCGCCGCGTGCCGACCGATCGCGTGCTTCACAACGACCGGCACGGCCCACGGGAACCATTCCCGCGTCTCGGCCGAGAGCCGGTCGTCACCGCTGACCAACACCACGGGCACGCCGTGCCGCCCCGCGGCGAGACCGTTCAGCCCGATCTCGCCGATCGGGCGGCCCCGCACCCTGATCTCGTAGATGTCCCGCGCGGTGATCGTGTGATCGAGGACGCCGTGCCGTCCGTGCCGCGTGTGGTACCCGATCAGCACCACCGCCTGGAAGCTCGCGTCGAGCCCCTCCATCATCGACCTGCGGGTGTCCCCGCTGACGAGCCACGCCGCCTCGTGCAGCCGTTCGTCGATGATGTTGCGCATGCCGTTGCCGCCGTGACCGCCTGAGACCACCACCTCGGTGGCCCCCGCCGCGCGCGCGCCGCGTATCGCGGCGTTGGTCTCCTCGGTGAGCAGCCGCCGCCCCCGATCGAGATCCAGGCCCGGGGGTGAGATCTGCGCCCGATCCACGATGCCCGCGATCCCCTCCATGTCCGTGCCGATATAGACTTTCACCCTGCCCTCCTCTGCGCGCGGTGAATTGCACCCGACCGTGCAGGGGGTATTTCGACGAAGCTCCTCTTCCCGCCCGCGGACACCTGTGCGCCCCCTGCTGGGGGCGGGCCCGCCTCGCCTCGGCGCGCAGGAGGTACACTGTGGGTACCGGATGCCGGTGCGGCCTCGCTAGAATCGAGACGCGATCCACGCCCCGGCGCCAGCGGGGACGGGGAATGTCGTGGTTGGCTGGCGTTTTGGGCATGCGATCTCTTGCGCGACCCGCGGACGGAGGGACGGCCATGTCCCAGAACCTGTTCAGACAAACGATTATCGCGGTGATTTGGGATTTCGACAAGACGCTGATCCCAGACTACATGCAGGCTCCGCTGTTCCGCCACTACGGTGTGGACGGGGACAAATTCTGGCGCGAGGTCGACGGACTGCCGGCCTTCTATAGGAAGCACGGCCTCGAGTTGATCTCCAAAGACACGCTGTATCTCAATCACATCCTGACCTACGTCCGAAGCGGGATCTTCGCCGGACTGGACAACAAGCTGCTGCGGCGGCTGGGCGCCGCCCTCGAATTCTACCCAGGGCTTCCGGAGTTCTTCAAGACGGTCAAAGACCACGTCGCGCAGAACCCCGCGTACACGCAGGCGGAGATCAGCGTCGAGCACTACATCGTGAGCGTCGGACTCCGGCAGATGATCCTGGGAAGCCGGATCGCAGACTACGTGGACGGGGTGTGGGGATGCGAGTTCGTCGAAACGGTCGCGCCCCCGGACTACCTCGAGCCTAAGGGCCAGCAGGTGCTCTTCCGCTCCGAGGCGACCGCCTCCGCCATCGCCGACTTGGGGTACGTGATCGACAACACCACGAAGACCCGGGCGATCTTCGAGATCAACAAGGGTACCAACAAGGAACCCAAGATCGACGTGAACGCCAAGATCAAAGCGGAAGACCGGCGGATCCCGATCGACAACATGATCTACGTCGCCGACGGGCCGAGCGATATCCCGGTGTTCTCAATCATCAAGCAGTACGGAGGCCAAGCATACGCCGTCTACGGGGAGGGCGCAGAGAAGGAGTTCGAACAGGTGCGAACCCTGCAGGCCCAGTATCGCATCGACGCCTTCGGCCCCGCCGACTACCGGGAGAAGTCGCACACGGCGATGCTGATTCTGGGGGCGGTCGACTACGTGGCAAAGCGCATTGTCCAGAACCGCCAGCGCATGGTCGGCGAACGGGTCGGACCGCCGCCCCGGCACATCTCCACAGACGACGGCGGGGTCCCGCGTCCGCAGGAGCCCCGCCAACTCGATCTCGACCGAGGGTAGTGGACCGGGCAGTCTAGTTGTTGTTGCTTCCTCCCTGTCCACCGTTCCCGCCGGCGCCCCGTTGCCGGAATTGCCGCCGGAGTTCCCGCTTCCGCCGGCGCCGCCGTTGCCGGAACTACCCGAACCGTTGCTTACACCCTGACCGCCGTTCCCGCCAGCGCCCCCGTTTCCACCGTTGTCGTTGTTCTGTCCACCTGCGCCCCCGCCGTTCCGTTCCCAGAGCTACGGCGTTGCCGGTGCCAGCGCCGCCGGCTATTCTAGCGGCCCGGTGCAATTGGAGCCGGGGCATGCGGCCGCGACCAAACCAAGGCCGCTTGTACCGGGCGTCGGGGCCGCTGTCACGGCTGCGCTCGCAACCCATGCGGACACGGCCACCACCAGGGTTATGGTGAATATCACGTAGCCCAAACTCGACCCTTTCCTTGCCGTACTAAGCACGAAACACCACCCCCGTTGTGCCACTGCCCTACCGATGGATGCGGGACATACGGCCCCAACCAGGAGAAGTTTAATACCGAAATTTCCTTTTGGTCCGTGAACTCCTTTCCATCGCACGATCCGGATTCGGTCTAGTGCCAACGTACTACAACCTTCGGCTATTGTTTCAAAAATTTCGGCTCATATTGGCACTCAAGGCGTGACGCACGCGCCGACGCGGTGATATTGGATAGTGAGATCATCCTCGGGGAAGGCGCTGAATGACATCCACCGGTGGTGCACTCCCCCTGAGTGCCCCAGAGGTTTCTAACGAGCGCAGGCGGATATTCGCCTCATTATTGAGGTCGATTTCCAGCCAGTCCGTTCCACTAAAGGGTGAGAACCAAATGAGAACCAAAGAGGAGGTGTGATGTGGCTACACAGACCAAGCACGCGCACGGCGTCTTTTCTTGGGTACAGTTGGGGGTCCCCGACACCGCACCGGCAAAGCCCTTCTACGGGAGCCTGTTCGGGTGGGAGTTTGAGGACATGCCGGCCGGCCCTGGAATGACGTACACGTTCATCAAGTACAAGGGCAAGAGTGTCGGTGGCCTCGCCGCGATGCCCAAAGAGGTCGTCGCCAAGGGCGTGCCGTCGCACTGGCTGCCCTTCGTCAACGTAACGAACGCCGATGACGTCGTCAAGAAGGCGAAGCAGAGCGGCGGCAAGTTGCCGATGGGCGAGGCCATGGACGTCCTGGATGCTGGACGCATGGCGTTCCTGCAAGATCCTACAGGTGCGCATTTCGCGATCTGGCAGGCCAAGACCCATCAGGGCGCCGATGTTGTCAACGAAACCGGCGCGATGTGCTGGAACGAACTGATGACCGCGGACACCGAAACTGCTGGGCGGTTCTACAAAACGATGTTTGGCTGGAACGCCGAACAGGTCGATATGAGCGACGATAGCACGTACACGATCTTCAAGATCGGCGAAAAGCAGATCGGCGGGATGATGAAGCGGCCGCCCCGCCTCAAGGATGTGCCGCCCAACTGGCTCACGTACTTCGCCGTTACGAGCGTCGACGAGATGGCGAAGAAGGCCGCGAACCTCGGCGCCAAGATCTTCCAACCGCCAACGGACATCCCGAACACCGGCCGCTTCGCGGTTATCCAGGATCCGCAGGGCGCGGTGTTCGCACTCTTCAAGCCGAAGGCGTGACGAGCCGGCCACAGACGGCTGGCTCGGGCGGCGTTGGTGGGGGGGTGGGCACACCCGGCTCCACCCCCCCAGCACTCGGAGAACGCCCCCCCCGCGGTAGGCGTGTTGTCCGCAGCATTGTTACTGGTCCCGGTGGTGGCGCGTATTCGCGCTGAGGAACGGCTACTGCGGGAACACTTCGGGGCCGAGTACGACGCCTACTGCGCGCGCACGTGGCGGCTCGTGCCGGGGATCTACTGAATCGGCGTAGAGCCAGGTGCCCGTAGGACGTGCGTGTGGGGGCTAGTATGATGCAAGCCCCGGTTCCCTTCTTCATGGCGCGTTGCGCAAGTAGATTGGCGCGCTTCGCTAGTGCCAGCGACGAAGCACGAAATGGTGGCCACAGGGTTCAATCTGTGAGCTCGTTGAACCCTCGGCCGCTCAAGATCATTGGGACACACCTCTCCGCCCGCGCTGCCCGCGTCTTCACCTGCTTCGCACCCGAGACATGAAAGATGTACGACTTCCTCCGTCCCGGCGTGAGCGCTTCGAATGCCGCCCGCAGCTCCGGAGCTGCATCCAGCCTGGCTTGCAACTCCTCAGGAACCGGATGCTCTGAAGCCTTCTGGAAGGTGACCTTCTTCCCCGACTCCTCGACCTCGATGGCTTCGTCGATGTAGTTCCTCAGAATCGACTGCATAGCCGTAATTTCTTTGAGAGAGGTGAATTTGATCCAGCGGCCCGCCTGCGTATGCTCACCGATCTTTTGGAGGATGCGCTTCGGGTCGTTGAGCAGCGCTCCTTTGAAGAACGAGAGCGCGCACGCGTCCTTCAGCGGGATGACGATTGCCACGTTCTTTTTCTGGTAGGTGAAGCAGGGCTTGCTCCACTTCATCTCCTCGGTCAGGTCACAGTCGAGCACAATCTTTCTCAGCTTGTCTGTTTCCTTCTGCCATTTTTTCGCGTAAGGTACTTTCACCGCCCCACCCTGTGCACCGCATCCAGTCGAGTCGTCTATCTTACGTTACTACTCAACCAGCGGGGCCGTCAGAACCCAACATCCACGTGTGCTAGCGTGAGGAAGAATATAGCCCGCCGTTCGTCTTCCCGTTCGTTTCTTGTTTTTATCCGGAATTTCCATTATCTGGGCCTGAGGACCTTCTGTTGAGGAAGTCTGAGCCTGCCCCGGTTCGGTGGAGGGTGAATCTCTTTCGTGTTTGCCTGTTATCACCACCTCTCGCATTGTTGTTGTTCTTCTCTCCCGCGGCCGCCGGCGTCATCG
>Ga0070735_10001009_pt1 | contig 28057 bp, 21 predicted proteins | sample Coa_R1_FD_66443 | JGI IMG/M metagenome (GOLD analysis project Ga0070735, IMG submission 66443) | Surface soil microbial communities from Centralia Pennsylvania, which are recovering from an underground coalmine fire - Coalmine... | ecosystem: Environmental > Terrestrial > Soil > Unclassified ...
GCTGACCGTGCGGATGGACCGGCCGCCGCGCCCGATCAACGTGATCACCGGCCCCTACCCGGGCTTCGCCACCGACCTGCAGTCGCCGGTCATGGCCCTGGCCTGCCTGGCCGAGGGCGCGTCCTACATCCGCGAGACGATCTTCGACGGGCGGTACACGCTGGTCGGCGAGCTGAACAAGATGGGCGCGAAGATCGAGTTCGACGGCACCCGGGTCGTGGTGCACGGGCCCTGCGACTTCACCGGGAGCCGGGTGGTGGCACACGACCTGCGCACCGGGATCGCCCTGGTACTGGCCGGGCTGGCCGCCTCCGGCGAGACGGTCGTGACCCCGGCCTACCCGATCGACCGGGGGCACGCGGCGATCGCGCAGCGGTTCAGCGCCCTCGGGGCGGACATCACCGCCGAGGGCTGAGGCCGCTAACCCGCGGTGTTGCGGTGCGGGAACGCGTGCGCGACGTCCAGGAACGCGTCGTTGGCCTCGGCGTCGCCGATGCTGATCCTGGCCCCCTCGGCGCCGAACGGGCGGACCGCGATGCCGGTCGCCGCGCAGGCGGCGGCGAAGGCCGGGGTGTGCTCGCCGAGCCGGAGCCAGACGAAGTTGGCCTCGCTGGGCGGGACGGCCCAGCCGTCGGCCAGCAGCGCCTCGTGCACCCGGGTCCGCTCCTTCACCGTGAGGTCGACCCGTTCCAGGAGCTCGGCCTCGGCGGCCAGGGAGGCGATCGCGGCGGCCTGGGCCAGCCGGTTGACCGTGAACGGCAGCATGGTGGCCCGGGCCGCGGCCGCCACCGGCTCGTGCGCGATCATGAACCCGGTGCGCAGCCCGGCCAGGCCGTAGGCCTTGGAGAAGGTGCGCAGGACGGCGACGTTCGGCCGGTCCCGGTACAGGGTCACGCCGTCGGGGACTTCGGGGTCCCTGATGTACTCGTGGTAGGCCTCGTCGAGCACGACCAGGCAGTCCGCTGGCACGCGGTCGAGGAACCGTTCCAGTTCCGGGCCGCGCACCACGGTGCCGGTCGGGTTGTTCGGGTTGCAGACGAAGATCAGCCGGGTGCGCGGGGTGATCGCGCGGGCCATCGCGGCCAGGTCGTGGGTGTCGGTCTCGCTGTCGAGCGGCACCCGGACCGACTCGGCCGCGGCCAGGTCGGCCAGGGTCGGGTACGCCTCGAACGAGCGCCACGCGTACATGACCTCGGCGCCGGGCTCGCCGATCGCCTCGAGGAGCTGCTGCGTGACGCCGACCGAGCCGCACCCGACCACGACGTGCGGCACGGGGACGCTGAACCGTTCCCCGATCGCCTCGCGCAGCGCCGCCGCGCCGTTGTCCGGGTACCGGTTGACCGACCGCGCCTCCTCGGCGATCACCTCGACCACCGAGGGGAGCGGCGCGTACGGGGATTCGTTGGACGACAGCTTGTGCGACTTGCCCGCCGCGCTGACCGGGGTCCGGCCCGGCTGGTAGGCGGGGAAGCCGTCGAGCACGGAACGGAAACGCGGCGACGCGCCAGTGGTGGGCTCAGTCATGCCACCAGTCTGGCACTACCCGGCGGGTCCTGATTACTGGTGCATTACTGGTGCAGGGTCGCCGCGGCGTGCGCGTAGGCCTCCTTGGCCAGGGCCTTCACGCCCGCCTCGGAGGAGTCGGGGCCGACCATGGTGACCGCGCCGACGAACCCGGCGCCCTGGTAGACCACCGACCACACGTCCACGCTGGTGTAACCCGCCGCCTTGACGTTCAGCGCGCGCGCCTTCTGGGCCAGGCCGGACAACGGGGATTCCTTCACCGTGTAGCGGAACGTCTTGCCGTCCACGGTGGCGCTGTAGTGGTCGCAGCCGGCCGGCAGCGTGTTGCCCAGGGCGGTGGCGGCCGCGGCCGGGGTGGTGGAGACCAGCACCTCGGACACGCCGTCCTGGCCGACCCGGAACGTCACCACCGACGCGGGCGCGTGCGTGAACGCGGCCGAGTTGAACCCGGTCTGGGTGGCCTGCGCGCACTTGGCCGGGTTGACCTTCACCCCGTTCATGGTCTGCTTGCTCGACGCCACGTCCGGCAACGTTCCGTAATCACCAGCCTCGGCGGCGGAGGCCGGCTTCACGCCGTTGACCTTGGCCAGCAACGCGGACTTCAGCTGGTCCGAGGTGAAAGAAATCTGCGCGGCGGCGGTGGCCGTCCCGGTCGGCTGGGTGGCGGCAGACTGGCTCTGGCTCGTGGATCCGCCACAACCGCTGACGGCCGCGGCGCCGACCAGGGCCAGCACGGAGGCGGAGGTGGCCAGCGCGGGGCCGCGCCGAATCGGACGAGGCCAGTGACGATCGGACATGGAGAAACCCTTCTAACGCTCCGAAATTTTCCAGTTTCGAAGCGTGAGACTAGCCTACGTCGAGTGATCATATGGGGACTTTGAGTAAACGAGCTGGGGGCTGTCGGCGGGCTCGCTCCGCGCGCGCCTACCGGGGGTCGCCGTGGTGCGCGTCGGGGGGCTGGGCGGCCTCGCGGCGGCGCCAGTCGCCGGGCACGGCGACCTCCAGGACGTCGTCCACGGTGATCACGCCGAGTAGCCGGCGCGCGTCGTCGACCACCGGGATGGTGATCAGGTTGTAGTCGGTCATCAGCACGGCCACGTCGGTGATGTCGGTGTCCGCGCCGACCCGCACCGGGTCGGTGTCGGCCACGTCGATCACGCGGTCGGCCGGGTCGGCCTGGATCAGGGTGACCAGCCGGGCCACCCCGCGCAGCACGCCGTCCCGGTCGACGGCGTGCACGCTGGTCAGCGCCTCGGGCTGGAGCGAGGCGGACTCGCGGACCCGGGCCAGCGCTTCGGCGACGGTGCTCCTGCCGGGCAGCGCGATGAAGTCCACCCCCATCAGGCCGCCCGCGCTGGTGCTGTTGAAGCCCAGCAGGGTCAGCACCTTGGCCCGCTGCGGGGCCGGCAGCAGGTCCAGGACGGGCTGGCGGCGGGGCTGGGGCAGTTCGGCGACCGCGTCGGCCGCGTCGTCGGCGCGCATCCGGGCCAGCACGCCGGCGATCTCCTCGTCGGTCCGTGCGCCGAGCAGCCGGGCGGCCAGGTCCTCGTCCAGTTCCTCGAACACGTCCGCCTCGAGTTCGGGGTCGGCGTGCACCCGCCCCAGGATCTCGCTCTCCTCCTCCTTGGACGCGCTCTCCAGCAGGTCCGCGATCTGGGCCGGCTTCAGCCTGCGGATCCCCGCGAACGGGCTGCGCAGCAGCGCGCTGCCCGCGTGGCCGATGAGCCCCTCGAAGTCGTGCCAGTCACGGGTGCCGGGCCCGGTCTGGGCGGCGGGCCGCCCGAAGGGGCGCCGCGGGCGGGTGTCCACCCGGGCCAGCACCCACTCCGCGCCGTCCGGGGCCAGTTCCAGGTCGGCCGCGCGGACCAGCCGCGCGCCGGCCACGTCGATCAGCCGGTGGCCGAGCACGTCGGCCCGGAGCAGCACCTCGCCGTCGCGGCGCTCGAAGTGGCGCAGGCTCAGCCGCGCGCTGGCCAGCCGCAGCGGATCGCCCTCGAACGTGCTGACCTGGTCGATGGGCACGAAGATCTCCCGCCCGCCGACCGCCGCCACCAGCCCGGTGACCAGCGGGTAGTCGGTGCCGCGGAGCCGGACGATGACATCGGCCAGCCGTCCGATCGACTCGCCGCGCCGGTCCGCCACCGGCCGCTTGAGCAGCCGGGACAGGCGTACGGTGATGCTGCTGTCCGCCGTCGTCATGGGAAGCCTCTTCCGGTCCGGACAGGTAGGTTACCTGGTGGCCGCAACCCGGGGTTTCACGGGATGAAGTCGTGCCGTACGGGGTACCCCTTCCCACGTCGGCCTCAATGACTCACGATGACTCCCGCACCCCGGCGCAGGTTATGTGCACCCCGGGTGTGGTGGTATGAAGTCTCTGGCGCCCAAAAAAGGGATCTTGACTGACGAAAGGCGCAGATAGTGGCCACGCGCAAGGCAGCAGCCGCCCTCCTGGACCGGAGCGACGGCCTGCCCGATACCTTCTGGTACTCCACCAAGCGCAAGCTGCTCGGCCCGCCGCTGGTCAATCAGGACCTCGGCGAGCAGCGGCTGTCCAAGCCGCTCGCCCTCGGCGTGCTGTCCCCGGACGGGATCTCCTCCTCCGCCTACGGCACCGAGGAGATCCTCATCGTGCTGGTGCCCGCGATGGGCATAGCCGCGTTCAGCCTGATCCTGCCGATGACGCTGGTCATCTTGTTCGTCATGGTGCTGGTGCTGCTCTCCTACCGCGAGATCGTCATGGTCTACATCAGGCCGGGCGGCTCGTACGTAGTTGCGCGGGAGAACTTCGGCCCGCGCATCGCTCAAGTGTGTGCGGTCGCGCTGCTCATCGACTATGTGGTGACCGTGGCGGTCCAGATCGCGGCGGGTACAGCCGCGGTGGCCTCCGCCTTCCCGGCGGTCGGCACCTACAAGCTCGAGATCTGCGTCGGCGTGGTCCTGCTCATGTGCTTCGGGAATCTGCGCGGCCTCAAGGAGGCGGGCCGGTCCTTTGCGGTGCCGACCTACCTGTTCGCGGGCTCGGTCATCTTGATGATTGTCGTCGGGCTGATCCGCGAGGTACTGGGGAACCTGCCGCACGCCGACCCGGCCACGCTGCACGGTATCTACGGTCTCGGCTCCGGCTCGGCCGGACTGATCACGGGCGTGATGATCTTCACCCTGCTCAAGGCGTTCGCGAACGGCGGGGCGTCGCTGACCGGCATCGAGGCGGTCTCGGACGCGGTAGGCGCGTTCCGGCCCCCCGAGGGGCGGAACGCGCGCCAGGTGCTCATGGCCGAGGGCGCGATCCTCGGTGCCCTGGTGGCAGGCATCTCCTGGCTGGCGCACGCCACGCACGCCACGCCGTACCGGCTTGGCTACCCGACCGTGCTGGCCCAGGAGGCCAAGTTCGTCTTCGGGTCCACCTTCGTGGGGCACCTTCTTTTCTACCTAGTCCAGGCCGCGACCATGCTCATCCTGTACACCGGCGGCAACACCAGCTTCAACGGCTTCCCGTTCCTGACCAGCTACGTGGCCGGCGACTCGTTCCTGCCCCGGTGGCTGCTCAAGCGCGGGCACCGGCTCGTGTTTTCCAACGCCATCATCCTGCTGACCATCACGTCCGCGGCGTTGCTGATCATCAAGGACGCCGACGTCAACAACCTGGTCCCGCTGTACGCCATCGGGGTGTTCACCGCGTTCTCCATGGCCGGGTTCGGTATGGCCAGGTATCACAGCAGGCACCGGACGCCGGGCTGGCGGCGCCGGATGATCATCAACTTCTCGGCCGGCGTGATGACCGTGATCGTGGTGGCCATCTTTGCCGTGGTCAAGTTCACCGAGGGCGCCTGGGTGGTCGTGGTCCTGTTCGTCGTGCTGGTCCCGGCGCTGATCAGGATCAACCGCGGGTACGCGGCCGAGTCCGAGGTGCTCGAGACGATCAGCGAGCACCAGCCGCCGCCGCCCCCGCACTACAGCAGGCGTACGGTGTTCGTCTTCGTGGACGGCTTCGACCTGGCCACGCTGGCCGCGCTGCGCTACGCGCGGAGCCTGCGGCCGACCACGATGCGGGCGGTGCACTTCGTCATCGACAACGTCCAGGCCGAGAAGCTCCGGGAGAAGTGGATGCGGGCCGACCGCGGCGTGCCGCTGGACTTCATCGACGTCTCGGACCGCAGGCTGACCCGGGCCGCGGCCGAGCTGGTCGAGCGGGAAACCGCCGACCCCGAGACGCACGTGACCGTGGTCCTGCCCCGGCGCAGCTACTCCGCGCTGCTCGGCCGGCTGCTGCACGACCGGACCGCGGACAAGATCGCCGCCGTGGTGAGCCGTATCCCGCGTTCGGCCGCCACCATCGTGCCTTACGACGTGGATAGCCGGGTCCGGATCCTGCAGGAACGCCAGGCGGCCAAGCTCGCGGGCGGCACCGCCGACGCCAAGGTCGTGTCCGGGGAGGCCGACGTGGCCGCGGCGCACGGCGCGGCGGCGGGACCGCAGTCGGTGCCGGCCGGGCAGCCGGTCACCTGGCCGCCGAAGAACGGCCGGCGCGCGCCGGAGAAGAACGGGCCGGCGCAGCCCGCCGAGGAACCGGCGCCCGGGGTCACGCCCATCGGGGCGCTGACCGGGCCGGGGCGGGCCACGGTGGAGGGCCGGATCCGGGTCGTGGAGATCCGGCCGGTGGAGCGCAACTCCGTGCTGGCCTGCGAGATATCCGACGGGACGGGCAAGCTCACCGCCATGTTCTACGGGCGCTCGCACATCCCGGGAATCGTGTGCGGGGGGCGGGTCCGGTTCCGCGGCTCCGTGGGGATCAAGGACGGCCACCCGATCATGACCAACCCGGCCTACGAACTGCTGTTCCCGGCCCTGTAACCCCGCCAGGCTCGCACGTCACATGCGTTAGGCGGTCTTGGCCCCCTGAACCGCCACCCGCGGTCCGCTTAACCGGTGAACGTGGCGTTGTGCTGGCTCTTCCCGGGAGAACGCCACGTTCATCTGCTAGGAACCGCGGCAGCGGCGCAATCTCATACCGATTCCCGGGACTGGCGGGACTCGCGAGCCGGGCGGGTAGCGCGAGGCTCTGCCGTCCCGGTCCCCCGGATCGTAGATTGAGGCCGCAGGCAACCGACCACGGGGGCGTGGAGTGTAGTGGGCATGAGACCAAGCGCCGACCGGTACAACCCGGACGCTACGGCAGATCACCCGGCGTCATCGGCGGAATCTGGCTTCACCGAGGCGTACCGGGCGCACCGTCCCGGACTGGTCAAGCTGGCCGCGTTCGTCACCGGTGACCAGGCCACCGGGGAAGACGTCGTCCAGGACGTCTTTACCCGGCTGCACCAGCGCTGGGACAGGCTCGCCGATCCGGGTGACCCGCTCCCTTACCTGCGGACGGCGGTGGTCAACGGCTGCCGCTCGGCGATCAAGCGGCGCGGCCGGGCCCAGCGGCACGCCGGCCATGACTCACCGAGCCCGCCGCTGTCCGCCGAGGAGTCGGTGCTGCTGTCCGAGGACCGGCAGCAGGTGCTGGCCGCGCTGGCCGGGCTCTCCCGCCGACGGCGGGAGGTGCTGGTGCTCCGGTTCTACGCCGGGCTGTCGGAGGCGGAGATCGCCGCCACGCTCGGCATCAGCGCCGGGACCGTCAAGTCCACCGCGGCCCGCGGGCTCGCGGCCCTCGCTCGCGCACTGAGGGAGACCCGATGATTACGCAGGAAGAGATGACCGAGACCGCGGACCGGCTGACCGACGCGCTCACCACCGCGGCCGCGATCATGCACCCGGATGAGACCCGCGCGCTCAGCAGCCCGGTACCCGGCCGGCTCGCGTCGCCGGCTTCGGGACCGGTCCGGCGCCGGCCGGGCCGCCTGCGCGCCTGGCTGGTTCCCGTCGGCGCCGCGGCCAGCGTCGCCGCGATCATCCTGGCCGCCGTGAACCTGGCCGGTCACGCGGGGACGGTCCCGGCCCCGCGGACCGGCCCGGGTCAGGCCCCGGCCGCCGCCGGGCCCGGCATCACCTCCCTGGCCGGCGTGCCGTCCGTTTCGGGGGCGCGGACGGCGCCGCCGCGGTTCTACGCGATCATCGTGAGCAGGGGGATCACCCGAAGCGGCGACGAGCTGATGGCAGTGCAGGTCCGCCGGACGAGCGACGGCCAGGTCACCGGGACTATGCCCGCCCTGCCCGCGGGCTGGATCCTGGGGCGGCAGATCTCGGTCACCGCCGATGACCGCACCTTCACCGTCGCGGCCGAGACGCAAGCGGTGTGCCCGTCTTCGACCGCGACCCGGACGCGCTTCTATCAGTTCAAGGTGACGAGTACCGGGCACGTCACCGGCGTGCGGGCGGTGGGCAAGCTCGTCACTGGCGATCCGGTCAGCGAGTTCGCCGCGTCACCGGATGGCACCCAGGTCGCGTACGCGGTGCAGGGCTGCCCCGTACCGGACTCGGTGGCCTCGCACGCGGGCGCCATCCACATCATGAACGTGACCAGCGGTGCCGTCCGCAGCTGGCGCAACACCGTGTCCGCCGCCACCCCGGCCCGGGTCACGACCCAGATCGGAGCGATGTCCTGGACGGCCAGCGGCCGCACCCTGGCCGCCGACTATCTGTGGAAGCTGCCGGAGGGATCTCTTGACCTGGCGGTCCTGGGCCTGGACGCGACCAGCTCGGGCGGTTCACTGCAAGCTCACAGCCACCTGCTGTTCAGCCAGAGCGCCCGCTGCGCCGTCTGCGTGTACACCGCGGTCATCAATCGCGACGGATCCACCCTGACCGCGGCCGTGGCGAGTCCCGTGCCGCCGCTCCCGGGCCAGCCCGCGATGCCCAGGTACCGCCTGTCGGTGGTGCGGCTCTCCGTGACCACCGGGAAGCCCACCGGCATCTTGTACCGCTCGGCCCCCTCGAACGGCACCTACAACGACGGGGGACTTGTACCCGTGCTGTCCGCCGACGGCCAGGAACAGCACTGGATCCTCTGGAACGATCCGGAGGGGTTCGGCTGGATTTCCGGCGGCAAGCTGATCGGGTTCCCGAAGGCCCCGTCTGGGGTGCTGGCGATTGACTGGTGAGCCGCGGGGCCCTGCGGCTGGGTGGTTATGCTGGAGGGGTCGAGAGGCGCTGCGACGGATCGGGTCCGCCACGCTCGACACCCCTTCACCAGTAAGGGCGCCTTCGAGTTCGGTGGAGGCGGTCATGACCGTGGTGGGACGCGTCGTCGGGTTGTGGCGGTACCCGGTGAAGTCCATGGCGGGCGAGGAACTGGACGGCGCCGAGGTTTCCTGGCACGGGCTGGCGGGTGACCGGCGGTGGGCGTTCATCCGCGACGGGCAGGTGCGCAGCGGGTTTCCGTGGCTGACGATCCGGGAGCGGCCCGAGATGGCGCTCTACCGGCCGCGGCTCGCCGAGCCGGAGCGGCCCGAGGCGTCGGTGACGCTGGTGCGGACGCCGTCGGGCGAGGAGCTTGACGTGGCCGCCCCCGAGCTCGCGGCCGAGCTCGGGGGTACGGAACGGCTCGGAGGCGCGGGCGAGGCCGGGGCCGGGGTCCGGGTGATCAAGCAGAGCCGGGGGGTGTTCGACACTTTCCCGCTGTCGCTGCTGAGCACGCAGACGCTGACCGGGCTCGGGCGGCTGGCCGGCGCCGGTCTCACCGCACCGCGGTTCCGGCCCAACCTGCTGGTGGACGCGCCCGGCGGCGAGTTCCCCGAGGACGGCTGGGTCGGGCGGGTGCTGCGCGTGGGCGGGCTGCGGATGCGGGTGGACCAGCGCGACCAGCGGTGCGTGATGGTCACCATCGACCCGGTGACGCTGGAGCGGAACCCGGAGGTGCTGCGCGCCATCGCCACCGGGCGCGACGCCCGGCTCGGGGTCTACGGCACCACCGTGGCGCCCGGACGGGTCGCGGTCGGTGACCCGGTCGAGCTGCTCGAACCCTGACCTCAGGCGGGCGGCTTCTTGCCGTCCTTGGCGGGCTTGCCGCTGGTGAACGGGACCAGGAGCTCGTAGGCGGGGTTGATCATGACCGGGACGCCGTTTTTGATGCCGACCGCGCCGCGGAACCGGACCCGGGAGCCGCACATCAGGCCCGGGATGCGGGACCGGCCGTAGAACAGGGCGGTCAGGTCACCGGTGGAGTCGGCGATCTCGGCGGCCAGCACGGAGTTGCGCTCCACCGACCGGACCTCGACGACCCGGACGCGGCCCTCCACGGTGGTCCGGCCCGGCTCGTGGATGGCGCCGATCGGGGTGACGCCGGGCGGCGGGATGGGCCGGTCGTAGCCGCCCGCGCCGGGCAGCGGCTGCGGGTCGGCCGGGGCCGCCGCGTCGGCCGTATGCTCGCGGGGCGGCCAGGTGGCGTCCGGGTCGGCGGCGTGGCGGTGCGGATCGACGGGGTGGCGGTGCGGGTCGGCGGGGTGGCCGTGCGGGTCGGCGGTGTGGCCGTTGGGGTCGGCGGTGTGGCCGTTGGGGTCGGCGGGGTGGCCGTCGGCGGGCGGGCCGGGGACCGGGGTCAGCGACGCCGGCCTGGTGCCGGCCCGGACGGCCTGGCGTTCGGTCAGGACGCGCAGGCGGTTCTGCACGTCGAACGGGATGATGGTGGCGGCCGCGTTGGGCACCCGGCTCACCACGCCGGCGATCTTGTCCGCGGTCCGGTCGTGCAGCAGCCGGCCGAGCAGCGGGGAGAAGCTGCGTCGCGGCAGGATCACCGTCACCTGGGTGCCGGGCGCGGCCGCCTCCTGGCTGACCAGGTCCGCGGCGGCCCTGGTCAGCCTGCGGTCCGGGGCGTCCACGAACTCCAGCGCCACGCTCTTGTCCGGCAGCCAGGCCTGCCGGAGGCGTTCGGCCTGGTCGGTGTCGATCACGAAGTGCACCGCGCGCATCGTGGTGGGGCGCAGGCCCTTGGCGTAGCGCAGCGCGGCGATGGTGGACAGGTCGAAGTCGTCGACGAACACGATGACCACCCGCCGGCTGTAGTTCGGCTGGCTCGGCCCGACCCCGGACGCGCGGCGGTCGCCGATGGTCTGCAGGGCGTTCGCCTCGCCCCGGTACTGCCGGTTGAGCCTGATCAGCGCGAGGACCAGCACCGGGAAGATGATCACGATCAGCCAGGCGCCCTCGGTGAACTTCACCACCGCGAAGATCACCACCACGATCGAGGTGAGCACGCCCGCGGAGAAGTTGATGACGAGCTTGTGCCGCCAGCCCGGCTCCTTATGCCGGACGTGGTAGCGCGCCATGCCGAACCCGGCCATGGAGAAGGCGGTGAACACGCCGATCGCGTAGAACGGCACCAGCGAGTTCACGCTGGCGCCGACCACGGCGATCAGCGTCACCGACAGCACGGTCAGCACGATGATCCCGTTGGAGAAGACCAGGCGCTGGCCGCGCTTCATCATCCACCGGGGCAGGAACGAGTCCTCGGCCACGAAACTGGTCAGGAACGGGAACCCGTTGAAGCTCGTGTTCCCCCCGGTGTACAGGATCAGCGCGGTCACCGCCTGCACCACGAAGTACATGAAGTGCGCGTTGTGGCCGAACACCATGTTCGCTTCCTGCGAGATCACGGTGGGGAAGCCGGCCGCATAGGGAGCGGCGTGGGTCAGGTGCGCCAGCCAGGAGATGCCCGCCACCAGGAAGCCGAGGATCAGGCCCTCGAGGACCAGAACCCGGCGCGCGTTGATGCCCTCCGGCGGCTTGAACGCGCTGACCGCGTTGGACACCGCCTCGATCCCGGTCAGCGACGAGCCGCCGTTCGCGAACGACTTCAGCAGCACGTAGAGGACCAGCAGCCCCGATATCCCGGCCATGCCGTGGCCGACCGGGTACAGGCCGGTCAGGGTGTGCACGTTCTGCTGCGGCAGGTTGCCCGCGACCTCGCGGATCAGCCCCACGATGATCATCAGGATGATCGCGCCGGAGAACAGGTAGGTGGGCAGCGCGAAGATCTTGCCCGCCTCGCGGATGCCGCGCAGGTTGCCGTAGCACATCAGCAGGATGATGCCGATGGTGATCCACCTGCTGTAGGCCCCCAGGGCGGGGAACGCCGAGGCGACGGCCGCGGTGCCCGCCGCGATCTGCACGGCCACGGTAACCACGTAGTCGATCAGCAGCGCGACGGCGGCCACCTGGGCGATCCGCGGTCCGAAGTTCTCCCTGGCCACCACGTACGATCCGCCGGCCCGGGTGTAGACCGAGACCACCTCGCGGTAGGAGAGCACCACGAGCAGCATCACGAACAAGATCACCCCGGTCATGGGCAGGATCAGCACGAACGCCGCGAGCCCGAACTTCGGCATCAGCTCGATGAGCATTTCCTCGGTGCCGTAGGCCGAGGAGGAGATGCCGTCCGGGGACAGCACGCCGAGCGCCAGCTTCTTCGACAGCCGCTGCTCGCCGAGCTGCGCGTTGATCATCGGCTGCCCGAGCAGACGGCGTTTCGCCGTGTACCAGACGGTCTCCGGGAGATCGTGGCCCTGGTCGCCAGCAAGCAGGCCGGCCGCCTTACGCACCGCCACTAGGCTTGACGCTGTTCTTCGGCGGCTGCGCCGCGGGCCGTCCCGGCCGTTCGGTTGGTGATCACGGTTCCGACGGTATTAGCGCAGCTAGCGGGGCGCCGTATGCAGGCCGTCAAGCTTTCGCGGCGGCGCGTTAAGGATGCGTCAAGGCCGCTGATAGTGCCGGGTACCGGGGCTGAAATAGGAAGAGAGATGAGAATCGCTCACCGTGTTTCCCTGGCCGCCGGCGGCGGCGCGGCTCCCCTGGCCGCCTATGGCGGCGGGCGCCGCGGCATACCGGCGCCCTACGCGCTGCCGGCGGGTTTCGCCGCGTTCCTGGCCGTGGGGACCGTGGCCGCCGCGCTGCACGGGCGGCTGGACGCCACCGGGGTGCTGATCGCCTGCGCGGTGGTGGCCGGGGTGATGTCCTTCCTGGCCGATCCGGTCGCGGCCGTGCTGCTGGCCGGCATCGGCTGGCTCACCGTCACCGGGTTCTCCAAGCCGCCCTACGCGCAGCTGCGCCCGACCGGCCCGGCCGCCGCGCACGCCGCCATCGTGCTGGGCGTGGTGGCGGTGAGCGGCGCGATCGCGGGCCTGGGGTTCCGTTGGTACCTCCGACGGCTCACACTGGTAAGCATGGGTACGTATGCGGCCCGGCGCGCGCGCCGGGCGGCGGCGTCGGATCCGGAGGCCGACGCCGGCGGCATCGACGTGCGGCGGCGGCTCGCCGCGGTGGCGTTGGCCGCGGCCGTGCTGCCGGTGCTGACCTACGTGCTCACCATCTTCCGGCCGCACCTTGACATCGCCGACGAGCTGCTCATCTACCTGGTCATCGTGGTGGCGATCACGGTGGTCGGCGGCTTCTGGCCCGCGGTGCTGGCCGCGGTGGCGGCCAGCCTGCTGCTGAACTGGTACTTCACCGAGCCGATCCACACCTTCACCATCCAGCAGCCCAAGGAGCTGCTGGCCCTGCTGCTGTTCGTGACCGTCGCGGTCGCCGTCAGCAGCGTGGTCCACCTGGCCGCACGCCGCGCGGTCCAGGCCGCCCGGGCCCGGGAGGAGGCCGCCTCGCTGCTCGAGCTCGCGCAGACCGTGCTGGGCGGCGCCGACTCCCCCGCGGCGGTGCTCGAGCACCTGACCCGGACCCACGGCGGCCAGGCCGAGCTCGCCGAGCGGGTGGCGGGCCGCTGGATCCGCGCCGCGTCGAGCGCGGTGGCGGGCAACCTGCCCGCCGCGTCCCGGATCGACATCCGCTCCGACCTGATCCTGCTGGTCAGCGGGCAGGCCGAGTCGGCCACGCCGGCCCTGCTCGCCGGGTACGCGGCCCAGGCGGCCGCCGCCCTGGACCGGGAACGGCTACGCACCCAGGCCGCCCAGGCCGAGGCCCTGGCCGAAGGCAACCGGATGCGGACCGCGCTGCTCGCCGCGGTCAGCCACGACCTGCGCACCCCGCTTGCGTCGATCAAGGCCAGCGTGAGCAGCCTGCGGCAGACCGACGTGGAGTGGTCCGAGGCCGACGAGGCCGATCTCCTGGCCACCATCGAGCAGAACGCCGACCGGCTCGACGCGCTGATCGGCAACCTGCTGGACATGAGCCGGCTGCACACCGGGTCGCTGCAACCGTTCCTGCGCCCGACCGCGATCGACGAGGTGGCCCCGGTGGCGCTGCTCGGGCTCGACGACTCGCCGCGGGTGCAGATGGCCGTGCCGGACGGCTTCCCGCTGGTGCTGGCCGACCCGGGCCTGCTCGAGCGGGTGCTGGCCAACCTGTTCTCGAACGCGCTGCGGCACTCCCCCGAGTCCGTCCGGCCGCCCGAACTGCAGGCCCACCTGGTCGACGGCCGGGTCGTGATCGAGGTGGTCGACCACGGCCGCGGGGTACCGGACGAGGCCAAGGAACGCATCTTCGAGCCCTTTACCCGGATCGGTGACCGCATCCCGGGCGGGGTCGGGCTGGGCCTGGCCGTGGCCCGCGGGTTCGCCGAGGCCATGGGCGGGCGGATCGAGGCCCGGGACACGCCCGGCGGCGGGCTCACGGTGGCGATCACGCTCCCGGCGGCGTCCAGCGCGGATGCCGCGAGCGTGCTGGAAACGGGGTCATGACCCGGGTGCTCGTCGTCGACGACGAGCCGTCCATCCTGCGCGCGCTGCGGATCAACCTGTCCGCGCGCTCCTACGACGTGAGCACCGCGGTCGACGGCACCACCGGGCTGGCCGCGGTGGCCCGCGACCGGCCCGACGTCATCATCCTGGACCTCGGGCTGCCCGACATGGACGGCACCGAGGTCATCCACGGAGTGCGCGGCTGGACGTCGATCCCGATCATCGTGCTGTCCGCGTGGGGCCAGGAGAGCCAGAAGGTCGCGGCGCTGGACGCGGGCGCCGATGACTACGTGACCAAGCCGTTCGGCATGGACGAGCTGCTGGCCCGGCTGCGGGCCGCGGTCCGCCGGGCCGCGCCAGCCCCGGACGAGCCGGTGGTCAGCACCCCGGACTTCACCGTCGACCTGGCGGCCAAGCAGGTGACCAGGAGCGACGGCGAGGACGTCCGGCTGACCCCGACCGAATGGCAGCTGCTGGAGATCCTGGTGCGCAACAGCGGCCGGCTGGTCACCCAGCGGCAGCTGCTCCGCGAGGTATGGGGCCCGGCGTACGAGACCGAGACCAACTACCTGCGGGTGTACCTGGCCCAGCTGCGCCGCAAGCTGGAGCCCGAACCGTCCCGCCCGAAGTACCTCTTGACCGAGTCCGGGATGGGATACAGGTTCAAGGTGTGAGGGCACGCAGGATGGCCCGTTCGGGATAAAGGATTTTCATGAGCACCTACGACCTGTACACGACGCCGGTGGAACCGGGCACCTGGGACGTCCCGGCGGCCGGGGCGGCGCGGTTCTCCTGGGAGTACGAGGACGGGCGGCAGCGGCTGCTCGACCTGTACCAGCGGGGCAAGGACAAGCAGTGGGACGCGGCCAAGAGGATCGACTGGTCGCAGCCCGTCGACCCGTGCAACGTGATGGCCACCCCGGACGAGATCAACCCGATCTACGGGTCGCGGCAGTGGTCGGTGCTGTCGCAGACCGAGCGGGATGAGCTGGGGCATCACCTGGGGTCGTGGCTGTTCAGCCAGTTCCTGCACGGCGAGCAGGGGGCGCTGACGGTGGCCGCGCGGATCGTGGAATCGGTGCCCGACATGGACTCCAAGTTCTACGCCGCGACGCAGGCCATGGACGAGGCGCGGCACGTCGAGCTGTACCAGCGGTTCATCCGGGAAAAGATCGGGCTGTACTACCCGATCAACCCCGATCTGGCCTCGCTGCTCTCCGATGCGTTGCGGGACTCGCGGTGGGACCTGCCCTACCTCGGGATGCAGGTGCTGATCGAGGGGCTGGCGCTGGCGGCGTTCGGGGTGCACCGCGATATCACCGGGAACGCGCTGGTGCGGCAGGTGCTGGCGTACGTCATGCAGGACGAGGCGCGGCACGTGGCGTTCGGGCGGCTGGCGCTGCGGGACTACTACGCGTCGCTTTCGGCTGCGGAACTCGCTGATCGCGAGGAGTTCGTGGTGCAGGGGTGCTACCTGATGCGGAACCGGTTCCGGGCCCAGGAGGTCTGGGAGCGCATGGGGTACGACGTGCAGGAGTGCCTGGAGTTCACCGAGCAGTCGCCGGTGCAGCAGGCGTTCCGCGCGCTGCTGTTCAGCCGGATCGCACCGTGCGTGAAGGACATCGGGCTGTGGGGACCGCGGGTGCGATCCGCGTTCGCGGACCTGGGCGTGCTGGATGCGGCGTCGTCGGACCTCGAGGCGCTGATGCGCGACGACGAGGACGTCGCCGAGCGGGTGGAACGGGAGCAGGCTTCGGAGATGGCCGCGCGGGCCGCGGAAGTGGACGCGGCCATCGCGGACGGGGCCGCGCCTTCGTCGGAGGAGTGAGGCGGCTCGGCGCGGGCGGGGGCGGCATGGCGTGGCGTGGGCCGGGCGGGGCGTGGGGCGTGGGCCGGGCGGGGCGTGGGCCGGGCGGGGCGTGGGCCGGGCGGGGCGTGGGGCTCCCTTGGAGTGGGCCTCAGGCCCTTTCGGGAACTCCTGCCCCTTCTGCCTCCCTGTCACCGCCTGACCCGGCCTCCGGTGAACGCTCAACTACGTCGTTGCCACAACGACGCACACCTGACTGCGTGGTTGCCACAACGACGTAGTTGCCGCCACCCCGGCGCCTGCCCCGCACCTATGTTCCGGGGCGGTACCGGGAGCGTTACCAGCGGGGGGTGCGCTCGAAGCGGGGCTTCCACACGGTGCGGTAGAGGACGCGGAGCGGGGGCGGGAGCTGGGCCAGGGTGGCCTTGCTGTGGTCGCGGTCGGTGCCGTCCAGGATCCAGGCGAACATCTCCGCGCCGGCCGCCATGCCGTTCTTGGTCCCCATCTTGCGGCCCAGGCCGCGCCACTCGGCGGCGGACAGGGCCACGCCGATCAGCGGCAGGCCGTCGCGCTCCTCGTGCCGGAGGTGGCCGGTGAGCGAGCTGGTCAGGGCGTCGATGACGTCGGCCACGCGGTCTTCGCCGTCGCGGCCGAATTCGGCGTCCACGGCGGCCAGCAGCGGGTCGATGAGCTCGTGCTCGGCCTCCATGGCGTCCAGCACGGACAGGGCGGCCGCACTGTGGTCCAGACGGGCGCGCAGGGCCGGCCAGATGAGCTCGTCCTCGGTGGTGTGGTGCATGAGCAACTGGCGCTTGAACAGCTCCCAGCCGGCCTGCACCGAATCGCGGCGGGCCGGATTGTGCGCGGCGCTGGCCGTGCGGGCCAGCCGGGTCAGGTCGCGGCGGAACGCGTCGTGCGCCGCGAGCATGATGGTCAGGTCGGCGTCCCCCGTGCCGTGCCGGGCCGCGTTGGTGCTCTGCGTGGTCATGATTGTCCCCTCGTATCTGTGGTTCTCGTACTCTCAGACGGTCTGTGTCCCCGTGTTGTGACCGCGGCGGGCGGGCCGGGCCCGCGGTGGCAGGATCTCGGCGTCGGAGCTCATAGGATCACCTCCATGGCAAACGACACTTAGGGAAGTTATCATCTCGGATTGTTATTGTCTAGTTTGCCTAGATAATCGGATTTCGAACTAAAGTCGAACGGAGGGGCGGAGGCAATGACGGAGCAGGGGGACGGGGAGGACCTGGGGTGGGCGGGGCCGAATCCGGCGGTCAGTGCGGAACGGCGGCGGCTGGAGGGCGAGTTCCTGCTGGCCATGCGGCGGGCGGGGGCGGTCATGCAGCTGCTCGGGCAGGTCTCCGCGGAGCGGATCGGTATCAACGCCACGGACCTGAACTGCCTGAACCTGGTGGCGCTCACCGGGCGGCTGACCGCGGGCGACCTGGCGCGGCAGACCGGGCTGAGCACGGCGTCGATCACCGGGGTGCTGGACCGGCTGGAAGAGGGCGGCTTCGTCCGGCGGGTGCGCGACCCGCACGACCGGCGCCGGGTGATCGTCGAGCTGGGCGGCGGGCCGGGGCTGCGCGAGGTCGGGACCACGTTCGGGCCGGTGGTCAAGGCGTGGCTGGCCACGGCGGCGGAGTACTCCGACGACGAGCTGCGCCTGTTGCTGGAGTTCCAGGGGAAGGTGGAACAGGTCATGCGGGGCCAGCTGTCCCGGCTGCGCGGGGACGGCGGGACGCCCCCGGCACCGGAAGAACGCGGCTGACCGGCGCGGCCCTGGGTACCGGCGGCCGGGGCATGACCGGGGTGGCCTCCGGCGGCCGGCGGCCGGCGCTGACCGGAGCGGCCCTGACGTCGCGATGGTGAGAAGATCGGCTGGTGCGGATCGGGATACTCGGGCCTTTCGAGGTCCGCGCGGGCGACGGCGCGCTGGCCGACGTGGCCGGCGCCCGGCTGCGGGCGCTGCTGGTCGCGCTGGCCCTCGAACCGGGGCGGGTGGTCTCGAAGGCGACGCTCATCGACTGGATCTGGGGCGAGCAGCCGCCTGCCGACACCGCTAATGCCCTGCAGCGCCTGGTGTCCCGGCTGCGCAAGGCGCTGCCGGAGGGGGCGATCGAGGGCCTGCCGAGCGGCTACCGGCTGATGGCGGAACCCGAGGCGGTCGACGCCGTCCGGTTCGAGCGCCTCGTCGGGCAGGCCCGCGACGCCGAGGGGGCACGGCGGGTGCAGTTGCTGCGCGACGCCCTCGCGCTGTGGCGCGGAGCGGCCATGGCCGATGTCGGCCTGCAGGACAGCGAGGCGCTGGACGCCGCGGCCGCCCGGCTCGAACGGCTGCGCCTGGCCGCGCTGGAGGACCGGTTCGACGGCGAGGTGGTGCTCGGCCACGGTGCCGAGCTGGTCGCGGAGCTGACCGATCTGGCGGCCGCCCATCCGGAGCGGGAACGGCTGACCGCCGCGCTGATGCGGGCCCTGGCCGCGGCCGGCCGCGACAGCGAGGCGCTGCTCGCCTACGAGCGCACCAGGGAAACGCTCGCCGACCTGCTGGGCGTCGACCCCTCGCCGGAGCTGTCCGCCGTGCACGTCGCGCTGCTGCGGGGCGAGCTGGGACGCCGGGAGGACAACCGGAAGACCAACGTGCGGGCCGAGCTGACCAGCTTCGTCGGCCGGGAAGCCGATGTGGCCGCGGTCCGCGCGCTGATCGGGGAGCACCGGCTGACCACCCTGATCGGGCCGGGCGGCTCGGGTAAGACCCGGCTGGCCACGGAAACCGCGCGCACGCTGCTCGGCGACCTGCCGGACGGGATCTGGCTGGTGGAGCTGGCCGCGCTCGGCGCCGGCGGCTCCGACGGTGACGTGGCCCAGGCGACCCTGGCCGCGCTCGGGCTCCGGGACGGCCTGCTCGGCGCGGCCCAGGGAGCTGCACAGGGCGCGGATCCGGTGGACGGGCTCATCGCCGCGATCCGCGAGCGGGAAGCGCTGCTGATCCTGGACAACTGCGAGCACGTGATCGAATCGGCGGCGGCGTTCGCCGACCGGGTGCTCGGGCAAGGCCGGCGGCTGCGGATCCTGGCCACCAGCCGGGAACCGCTCGGCATCACCGGCGAGGCGCTCTGGAAGACCGAACCGCTGGCGCTGGCTGAGGACGCCGGCCCCGGCGAGACCGGATCCTCGCCGGCCATCCGGCTGCTGCGTGACCGGGCAGGCGCCGTACGCAACGATCTGGGCGATGACGCCCGCACCTGGTCGGCGATGGTGCGCATCTGCCGGGCGCTGGACGGGATGCCGCTCGCGATCGAGCTGGCCGCGGCCCGGTTGCGCACCATGACCATCGAGCAGCTCGCCACCCGGCTCGATGACCGGTTCCGCCTGCTGACCAGCGGCAGCCGTACCGCACTGCCGCGGCACCGGACGCTGCGCGCGGTGGTGGACTGGAGCTGGGAGCTGCTCACCGACGCCGAGCGGATGGTGCTGCGCAGGCTGTCGGTGTTCTCCGGCGGGGCCAGCCTGGAAGCGGCCGAACGGGTCTGCGCCGCCCAGGCGGCCGAGCGGGACGAGATGCTCGAGTTGCTCACCTCACTGGCCGAGAAGTCGCTGCTGGTCACCGACGCCGACGGCGCCGGCGGCGCCGGCGGCGCACTGCGCTACCGGATGCTCGGCACGATCAAGGAATACGCCGCGGACCGGCTGGCCGAAGCGGGGGAACCGGGCCCGACCCGGCAGGCGCATCTGCGCTACTTCACCGAACTCGCCGAATCCGCGGAGCCGCACCTCTTCCGCGCCGAGCAGCTGGCCTGGCTCGCCCGGCTCGAGGCGGACCACGACAACATCAGCGCCGCGGCGCGGGACGCGATCGCGGCCGGCCAGGCGCAGGCGGCGATGCGGCTGGTGGCGGCGGTCGGCTGGTACTGGTGGCTCAGCGGGCGCCGGGCCGAAGGCTTCGAGCTCCTCGTCGCGGCCACCAGGATCCCCGGCGAGGTCGCCGACGAGGTCCGGGCCATGGTGTACGCGCTGGTGGTGAACTTCGTGACCTCCGGGCGGGGCGACGGCCGCGAGGCCGCGGAATGGATCCACCAGGCGTACCGGTTCAGCCAGCGCAGTCAGCAGGGCAATCCGCTGCTGGGCCTGGTCGCCCCGCTGGAACGCATGCTGCAGGCGCCGGGCGACTTCCTGTCCTCCTGGGAGCCGGTGCTGGACAACGAGGATCCCTGGGTGCGCGCCCTGGCCCGGCTGCAGCTCGGGAAGGCGCGGATCGTGCTCGGCCGGGGCGGCCGGGGCGGCCAGGACGGGGAGGACGGGGAGGACGATCTGGAGCTGGCGCTCGCCGAGTTCCGCGCGCTCGGCGAACGGTTCGGGATTTCATTCGCGCTGTCCGAGCTGGCGGAACAGCGGGCCGAGCGCGGCGACTTCGCCGGGGCGTGCGAGCACTACGAGCAGGCGATCGCGGTGGTCACCGAGGTCGGTGCCACCGAGGACGTCATCCGGCTGCGGACCAGCCAGGCCCTGATGTACTGGCTGAACGGCGATCAGGACGCCAGCGCGGCCGCCATGGCCGAGGCCGAGCGGAACGCCGACGGTGTCACCTGGCCGTATGCGCTGGTCGAGCTGGCGCTGGCCAAGGCCGAGCTCGCTCGCTGGGGCGGCCGGACCGAGGAGGCCCGCCATCATCTCGGGGTCGCGACCACCTTCCTGGGCGACGACGCGGAGCAGGGGTACGTCCGCGCGGAAGTTCACGACCTGCTCGGATATCTGGCCGACGATCTCGGTGCGGCTCGTACCCATCGCGTCGCGGCCTGGCAGGCGGCGTCCGAGGCGGGGATCACGCCCCTGATCGCCAAGGTCATCGTCGGGGTCGCGGACCTGGCCGTCCGCCTCGGCCGGTACGAACAGGCGGCGCGGCTGCTCGCGGCCAGCGTCGGCCTGCGCGGACAGCCGGATCGTTCCAGCCCGGATGCCGCCCGGATCGAGCAGGCCGCGCGGCGTCACCTCGGCGAGGCACGGTTCGCCGAGGTGACGCTGGAGGGTGCGCGGGCGAGCGGGGCGGAGCTGGTCGAGGTCACGCTCGCTTGCTGAAGGTGTTCAGCGACCACAGGTAGCCGACCAGGGCGATCCCGGCGCACCACGCGATCGCGGTGATCGCCTTGCTCGCGGACGGCGCCCCGGTCAGCAGTCCGCGCAGGGTTTCGATGATCGGGGTGAAGGGCTGGTACTCCGCGAACTGCCGGACCCCGGGCGCCATCGTCCTGGCCGGCACGATCGCGCTGCTCAGGAACGGCAGCAGGATCAGCGGCACGATGGCCAGGCCCGCCGATTCCGCGGTCTTCGCCGCCAAGCCCAGGGCGACGGTGATCCAGCTGGTCGCGAAGGAGACCACGACGATGATGCCGATCGCGCCGAGCCATTCGGGGAAACTCGCGGGCGAACGGAACCCGATCGCGAACGCCACGCCGAGGATGGCCGCGATGGCGACCAGGCTGCGGAGCACGGTGACGGCCACCTGAGCGCTCAGCACGGCGCTGCGGGAGATATCCATTACCTTGAACCGGTTGATGATCCCCTTCGTCATATCGGAGTTCACGGCCAGCGCGGTACCGCTCAACCCGTAGCAGATGGCCAGGATGATCATGCCCGGCGTGGCGTAGTCGATGTAGGTGACCCCCACGTTGAAGGCGCCGCCGATCACGTAGACGAACATCAGCATGAGCACGATGGGGAACAAGACGGCGTTGAAGACCGTGACCGGGTTCCGGACGGTGTGCTTGAAGTTGCGGCGGAGCATGACAACCGAGTCGGTGTTCACTGCGCACTCTCCTTTGTGCTGGCGCGGCCGGTCAGGGCCAGGAAGACGTCATCGAGGTCGGGGGTGTGGACCGAGAACTCCTCGATCTCGATCGACTGGGCATCGAGCTGGTTGAGCAGGGCCCGTACCGACTTCACCCCGCCGTCGCCGGGGACCCGCAAGGTCAGGTCGTCCTGGTCGTCGCGGGCGGACCCGGGCAGGAGCCGCATCGCGGCGTCGAGTCCGAGGTCGCTGGCGAACCGCAGCCGGACGTGACTGCCGGGGATCTGCCGCTTGAGCTCGGCCGGAGTGCCCTGGGCGACCAGGTGGCCCTGGTCGAGCACCGCGATCCGGTCCGCGAGCCGGTCGGCTTCGTCGAGGTACTGGGTGGTCAGGAAGATGGTCACGCCGCCGGACGCCAGCTGGCGGATGATGTCCCACATCGTGCGGCGGCTGCGCGGATCCAGTCCGGTCGTCGGCTCGTCCAGGAAGATGATCTCGGGCCGGCCGACCAAGGTCATGGCCAGGTCCAGCTTCCGGCGCATGCCGCCGGAATAGGTCGAGGCCAGCTTGCGGGCCGATTCGGTCAGGTCGAATCGCTCCAGCAGGTCCGCGACCACCCGGCTGGCCTCGCCCGGGCCCAGCCGGTTGAGATCGGCCATCAGCTGGAGGTTCTCCTGACCGGTCAGCAGTTCGTCGACCGCGGCGAACTGGCCGGTGACCCCGATGGCCGCGCGCACGGCCTTGGTCTGCGTGGCCACGTCGTGCCCGGCGACGCGCGCCGTGCCGCCGTCGGCCCGGATCAGCGTGGTCAGCACGTTGACCGTCGTGGTCTTGCCCGCCCCGTTCGGGCCGAGCAGCGAGAAGATCGTGCCGGTTTCGACGTCGAGATCGATGCCGTCCAGGACGACCTTGTCCTGGTATGCCTTGCGCAGCCCCGAGGCTGCTATCGCTGAAGTGCTCATGGGTCCAGGTTCAGGGCCCGGACCGCCACCGGCCTGACACGCCCCTGACATGAGAACTGACACGAGCGCCAGTCATGGCCCGTTTGCCTCGCGGTGACGAGATAGGGCGCGCCCGCGGGCGGGTAGGCACTATATGTGCCTGAATCCGTCTCCACCGTCCGCCGCGCGGGCAAGAACCGTAAGTCCAGCTGGGTCCGCAGGCCCGCGGCCCTGGCCGAACGGGTCGAACAGGCGCATGCGCTCGACCCGGTGGTCCGCAGGCTGTCCGACGGGGTGGTCCGGGCCCTGCCCGCGGGACCGCGGACGGACGCGCTGCACGGGGTGCCGTTCGGGCAGCCGGCTCATCCGGCGCTGGTGCGGCTGCCGCTCGGGTGCTGGACCTCCGCGGTGCTGCTCGACCTGTTCGGCGGGACCGACCGCGCCGCGCGGATGCTGATCGGGGCCGGGGTGGCGGTCACCGTGCCGGCCGCGGCCACCGGGCTGGCCGACTGGTCGGCGCTGCACCAGGACCAGCAGCGGGTCGGCCTGGTGCACGCGCTCTGCCAGGCCAGCGCGGCCGCCATGTTCCTCGGCTCGCTCGCCGCCCGGGTCAGCGGGCGGCCCCGGTACGGGCGGGCACTGTCCGGCTGCGGGCTGGCCGTGGCCACCGCCGGGTCCTACCTGGGCGGGCACCTGGCGCTGCGGCTGGGCGCGGGCGCCAGCCACGCCGAGCAGGTCAGTCACCTGTCCGGGCTCGGCTGGCACGACCTGTGCGGGCTCGAGCAGCTACCGGACCGCCGGCCGGTGCGCCGCCAGCTCGGCTACCTGTCGCTGCTCGTGTACCGGCAGGGCGGCGCGGTGAGCGTGCTGTCCGACCGGTGCTCGCACCTGGGCGGTCCGCTACACCAGGGACGAATCGTCATTGAACGGGGCGCTGCCTGCGTGACCTGCCCCTGGCACGGATCCACCTTCGCCATTTCCGACGGCAGCGTCGTGCACGGACCCGCCACTGCCCGTCAGCCAGCCTTCGAGACCCGCGTGACGGCCGACGGGCGGGTCGAGCTGCGACCCCGGCCCTGATGCGGCCGGTACCGACGGGGCCGGTACGGGCGGCGGGGCCAGCAGGGGCTGCGGGGCCGGTACGGGCGGCGGGGCCAGCCGGGGCTGCGGGGCGGGCGCAGGGGCAGGCGCGGGCTGGGCGCCGAGGGAGCTGACCAGGCCGCCGATACCCTCGAGGGCCTTGCCGATCTCGCTGGGCACGATCCAGAGCTTGTTCGCGTCGCCCTGGGCGATCTGCGGCAGCATCTGCATGTACTGGTAGGCGAGCAGCCGCTGGTCCGGGTTGCCCTCGTGGATGGCGCGGAACACCGTCGTGATCGCCTCGGCCTGGCCGCGGGCCCGCGCCGCCTGGGCCTTGGCCTCGGCCTCGGCGCGCAGCACGACGGCCTCGGACTCACCGCGGGCCTTGAGCACGGCCGCCTGGCGCTCGCCTTCGGCGCCCAGGATGGCGGACTGCTTGGTGCCCTCGGCGGACAAGATCGCGGCCCGCTTGTCCCGGTCGGCGCGCATCTGCTTCTCCATCGAGTCCTGGATGGAGGAGGGCGGCTCGATGGCCTTGAGCTCGACCCGGCCGACCCGGATGCCCCACCTGCCGGTCGCCTCGTCCAGTTCCCGGCGCAGCTCATGGTTGATCTGGTCGCGGGAGGTCAGCGCGGTCTCCAGGTCCATGCCGCCGACCACGTTGCGCAGCGTGGTCACGGTCAGCTGCTCCACCGCGAGGTCGCGGTTGGCCACCTCGTAGGTCGCGGCCTTGGGGTCGGTGACCTGGAAGTAGATCACCGTGTCGATGCCCACGACCAGGTTGTCCCGGGTGATGACCGGCTGCGGCGGGAAGCTGAACACCTGCTCCCGCAGGTCGATCTGCGGAAGCAGCCGGTCGACGAACGGCACCACCATGTTCAGGCCCGCGTTCAGCGTGCGGTGATACCGGCCGAACCGCTCCACGATCCCCGCCCGGGCCTGCGGGATGATGCGGACCGACCGGGCGACGACCAGGGCGATGAGAGCGACGAGGACGACGAGCAGGATGGTCGCGACGAGAGTGCTCATGACGGCTCCAGTCCGCGGCCCGGCGGCGGGTTACCAGGCCCGTCATCAACGTTACAGACCGCGAGCACGTTGGGCTATAGACGCCTTATTTGGCCCGGGCGGTCCAGCGGGCGCCGCGCTGCTCGATCTCGAGCTGGACGCCGAAGCACCGGGACAGGTTCCGCGCGGTGAACACGTCGGCGACCGGCCCGGCGGCCAGCACCGACCCGCGGCGCAGCAGCATGGCGTGGGTGAAGGCGTCGGGGACCTCTTCCACGTGGTGGGTGACCAGCACCATCATCGGCGCCTTGGGGTCGCGGGCGAGCTGGGCCAGGCGGCGCAGCAGATCCTCGCGGCCGCCCAGGTCCAGGCCCGCGGCCGGCTCGTCGAGCAGCAGCAGCTCGGGGTCGGGCATCAGGGCCCGGGCGATCTGGACCCGCTTGCGCTCGCCCTCGGACAAGGTGGCGAACCGGCGCCGGATCAGGTGCGCGCAGCCGAGCGCGTCGAGCAGTTCGACGGCCCGGGTGACGTCGGCGGAGTCGTAGTCCTCCTTCCACCGGCCCAGGATGGCGTAGGCGGCGGTGAGCACCAGGTCGATGACCTTCTCGTTCGGCGGGACCTGTTCGGCGACGGCGGCGCTGGTCAGGCCGATCCGGGGGCGCAGGTCGAAGACGTCGGCCTCGCCCATCCGCTGGCCGAGCACGTCGACCGTGCCCTGGGTCGGGAACAACGTGGTCGCGGCCACCTGGAGCAAGGTGGTCTTGCCCGCGCCGTTCGGGCCGATCAGGATCCAGCGCTCGTTCTCGTGCGCCGTCCAGTCGACGTTGCGGAGCAGGACCGCCGCGTCCCGCCGGACCTCGACCCCGCGAAGCCGCAGCACCTCGTCGGACACCAGGGTCCCCCTTTAGCTCGTTGCCTCCGAGACTGAACCTACGTCACCGGAGCCCGGCCGGGACAGGTTTAGCTGGTTCGGTCTTCGTGCCGGACGGCGAACAGCGCGGCCTGGGTGCGGTCCTGCACGCCGAGCTTGGCCAGCACCGAGCTGACGTGCGCCTTGACCGTCTTCTCCGCGACGTGCAGGGCGCGGGCGATCTCGCGGTTGGAGCGGCCCTTGGCCAGCTCGGCCAGGACCTCGCGCTCGCGGGCGGTGAGCGCGTCCAGGCCCGGGGCCTGGTGCTTCGAGCTGAGCAGGCTGTAGGCGGCCTCGGGGGCGAGCAGCAGGTGGCCGTCGTGCACCGCGCGGATCGCGCGGACCAGCGCGTCCGGGTCGACGTCCTTGTACAGCACGCCCGCCGCGCCCGCTCGCATGGCCTGGCCCGCCGCGACCGGGTCGGTGACGCTGGTCAGGACCAGGATCTTGGCCCTGGTGCCGGCCCCGCCCAGTTCGGCTCTGCGCAGCTCGGTGAGCACGGTCAGGCCGTCCATGCCGGGCAGCTTGAGGTCGAGCAGGACGACGTCGGGTGCTTGCTCCGCGGTCAGCGTGAGCGCGGCCAGGCCGTCCCCGGCCTCCCCGGTCACCTCGATGCCGTCCTGTACCTCGAGCAGGACGCGCAGGCCCTGCCGGACCACCGGGTGGTCGTCGACGATCAGCACGCGGATGGGCACGGCTCACCCCCTGACCGGCACGGTCATCCGGACCAGGGTCCCGCCGGCCCCGGACTTGATGGCCAGCGTGCCGCCGGCCGCGGCCGCGCGCTCGCGCATCGAGGTCAGGCCGACGCCGCCGGACGGCGCCTGCGGGGTGAAGCCGTGGCCGTCGTCGCCGACCTCCAGGTTGACCCGGCGGGCGGACCGGGTCAGGCGGACCCGGACCGCGGCCGCGCCCGAGTGCTGCAGCGCGTTGTGCAGGGCCTCCTGGGCGACGCGGTACAGGGCCGCCTCCTGGTCCTGCTGGAGGGCGGGAAGCCCGGCGGCGGTGAACGTGACCGGGATGCCGTGCGCGCGCCCGGCCAGCACCGCGTACCTGCGCAGCGACTCGGCCAGGCCGCCGGGAGCCAGATCGGGCGGGGCCAGCCCGTCGATGACCGCGCGCAGCTCGGCGTGCGCCTCGGCGCCGAGGGCGGCCACCGTCTCGATCTCGGCCTTGACCCGGCCCGCGTCGAACGGCTCCCGCCCGGCCAGCACCGCGGCGGCCCGGGCGTGCGCCCGGATGCTGAACAGCTTCTGCGTGACCGCGTCGTGCAGGTCGCGGGCCAGCCGTGACCGTTCCTGCATGACGCTGAGCTCCCGGCTGCGCTCGTACAGCCGGGCGTTGGTCAGCGCGATGGCCGCGTGCGCGGCGAACAGGGACAAGATCTCCTGGTCACGTTCGGTGAAGCCATGCTTCTCCGCGGCGACGGAGATCTTGTTGGCCGCGCAGATGATGCCGAGCACCTGGTCGCCGTCGCGCACCGGCACCCCGAGGAAGTGCGACATCTGCGGGTGCGCCGACGGCCAGCCCCAGAACCGCGGGTCGTCGCGGATATCGGCGAGGCGTTCCGGCTTGCCCTCGGTGAGGAGCACGCCGAGCATCCCGTGCCGGCGCGGCAGCGGGCCGATGGCCTGCTGCTCGGCCGGGCTGATCCCGTCCACCACGAACTCCGCGAACGAGTCGCCCTCGTCGGGCACGCCGAGCGCCGCGTACCGCGCGCCGACCAGGGACCGCGCCGACCGCACGATCACCTGCAGCACGTCCCGCACGGACATCTGCCTGGTGACCGACAGCACCGCCTGGCTGACCCGGGACAGCTCGGCGAGATCGTTCACCCTCTGACGTTAGCCCGGTGCCGCGGCCGGTGCATCGGGCGGCGGTCCTAGGACCAAGGGCGGAGGACGAAGGGGGCGCGCGGCCGATGCGCCGCGCAGCCCGGCTGCCTAGCGTGAAAGACATGATTGCACTGGTTACGGGGGCCTCCCGCGGACTGGGCCGGGCGCTGGCGGCCGGCCTGGCCCGCGAGGGCTACGACCTCATCCTGGACGGCCGGAACGCCGGTGACCTGGACGCCGCCGCGCGCGACATCGGCGACGCCGCCGCCGCGGGCGATGTGCCGGGCACCGTCACCGCCATCGCGGGCGACGTCACCGACCCGGCGCACCGGGCCGCGCTGGCGGACGCGGCGAAGGCCGCGGGCCGGCTCGACCTGCTGGTCAACAACGCCGGCACGCTGGGCGCCAGCCCGCTGCCCGCGCTGGCCGACTACCCGGTCGACGAACTGCGCGCCGCCTTCGAGGTGAACGTGATCGCGCCGGTCGCGCTGACCCAGCTGCTGCTGCCGATGCTGCGGGCCAGCGGCGGCGCGGTGCTGAACATCACCTCGGACGCGGCGGTGGAGGCCTACGCGGGCTGGGGCGGCTACGGCGCGGCCAAGGC
>Ga0070735_10001010_pt1 | contig 28053 bp, 28 predicted proteins | sample Coa_R1_FD_66443 | JGI IMG/M metagenome (GOLD analysis project Ga0070735, IMG submission 66443) | Surface soil microbial communities from Centralia Pennsylvania, which are recovering from an underground coalmine fire - Coalmine... | ecosystem: Environmental > Terrestrial > Soil > Unclassified ...
TAACGTGAGTTCGATCTAAGCCATCAATAGAAAAAAGCTTTTTTTGTATATTGATGGCTTTTTTTTACGAAATGAATAAGCGGCCAAAGCACCAATTACATTAACAATAAATGATCTTGCGCTGCGATGTCGCGAATGTTCAATGTTAAGATTTTCTTTAAGGATTGCACCAACAGATTCAATAAGCCCTCGTTTTTTTAACATTATTTTATCATGCATATCGATGAGTTTATTTTTCATATTTTTTCTAATTTTTGTAATGACGTGAATGCCTTTAGAATAAAGCTTTTTAAATAAATCTGAATTGAGCAAATAACCTTTATCGCCATAAACTTTTCCATAAATTTTTCTTGTCATTTTTTCAATGACTTTTTCATTGCTATCAAAGGTATTTCCTGGGGTGATAGTAAAATCAATGATTTCTCCCCACCCATTAATAATAATGTGAACTTTAAATCCATAAAACCATCCTATGCTTGTTTTTCCTCGAGCAGCTAACCCGTTAAAAGTTTTATGAGAAGATATCCTTTTTTGATGACTTACAGATAACGAAAAACTATCAATATATGAAACTCCATCACAAGCTCCAAGAGCATGTAATTTGGTAAAAATAGTTAATGGAACTGAAATTTTTTGTTGTAATTCTACGAAACGGTTGTAGCTTGTCAAACGAGGAAATGCTGATTTTAACTCAATATTTTTTGTATAATAATCTTTAAATGTTTTATATCCGGACTGTTGATAATAGATGACTATTGTTATAACTTCGCTAAGAATCAAAGAACTACGTCTTTTTCTAATATTTTTCCCGTTGGAAAGCACACGCATTTGAAATTCTTTTTCAAATAATTTGCAAAATTCGTCAATATGATAGAAAATTGTAGTTAAATCCATTACATTATTCCCTTTTTTAGGATTGATCTTTTAGAAAAAGAATATTGTAATGGATTTTTTTTTAAAGTTTTTTCTTACGTCGAACTCACGTTATTATTACTTATATAATATCATAAAACTAATAAAGTGTCGAATATAGGGCTTTTGCTCAATTTTTATCGCAATTATTTATTTCTTAATTGTATTTTTGGTATTATATTGGTGGATGTTTTTTTGATAAATATGAAAATGGGGGTGCTATGATGAAAAATAGTAAAAAATCCTTTTTAGTCATATTTTGTTGAAAAAATGAAAAAAGAGAAACAAATTTCTACTGAAAAAGCTATTCAAGAGAAAATGAATTATTATAAATCATTACTTGCTAAAGCTGGGGCATCACTTGATGATAAAATTAAAACACTCAACATTGTAATGAAAGATTTGGATAAAAATTCTATTGATTATCAAGCATGTGAAAAGTTGTTACTTGAATTGGAGCAAGAAGCGGCTTTTGAAGGATAGTAAGTTTATTAACAAAAATGTTTTATAACAGCTTGTTGTAAAGCTATTGTATCATTCATATCACCATCATATGAGATATCAGCATTGTAAGGAACATTGTTACCACGGGGGCGATTTCTATAAACTTTTATAGGAAAAGAAAATGTTCCTTTTTTACTGGGTAAATCAGTGGTATGCACTTCCATGTAAACTGTATCAGTGCCGGTTGTTTGACCAAAGAGTGTTACATCATGCTTCATGGCTTTTACATAATCAATAAAATCCAAGCAAGCACTTCCACAGCATTTGTCCGTAACAATGACAATTTTTGCAAGAACGGGATTTACATTATTGTTTGATGAGATTGTAGATTTGGCATTTTCATTGCTCGTGCATAAAGGCAGATCTTGGTTATGCGCTTGTTGCAGATCATTAATAATCTTAGTTAACCATTGAGTAGGCTCACTATCCATGCCATATTGTTTTTCAAAAGATAGATAAAGTTTTTTAAGATAATCGATGTTATCTTTACTTGCTCGCCATTCAACTGATATATCTTTTTCTGCAAGATTGATCATTTCTGTTGCATAAGATTCACCGAAAAGATTTTCTACAATAGATTTTGCCCAAAAAGAGTTACCACCGCTATTGCCATGAACATCAAAAATGATCAATTTATGTGAACGGAGAGTGGCAAGATTAGCAATAATATCTTTTAATGTTTTTTGTTCATCTTCATTAGGCATGAATGTTGGTAATGCAATCCATTGAACATCATTTTGTAAGCCTACGCTATAAAATGGTTTTCGCTTTTTGTGTGGCGCAGGATTAGTGTTAGTGGGAGATTGATTAAATGATACGCATAAATGCGAGTCATTAAAACTTTTTGCAAAGTATGTCAGAATAGAATTATGTTCTTCTGAATCAGAAGATTCTTTAATTTTATGAGAACTTTCATCAAAATTTTTATTAAGATGTGTAACAAAATCAGGATCCTGATCATTATAGACACCAGGATGATTATTCAGGAGCATGGTGCGCATATGTTCAAGATCTTTGAGTGCATCATGATTGCTGCACGCAAATGATCGTAGAGCAAAGAATGAAAATAGAGTTATTGTGGTTAATTTATTCATAGATTATTCTTCTATGGGAAAACTTACTGATCTATAGACCCAATTCCATGCATCAATATCATTATTTTGCATAGCATTTTCATAACTGTTTTTGAACTCACGTTTCCAACTGTTGTATATATGACTTTTAATGTAATTGCTTAAAATTTCATCAGATTGATTATCTTGGGTAACTTTAATTTCTTCTAAGATATCTTTGATCGCTTTTTTTTGACGTGCATATAAGATATCAGCATAATCTTGTCCCTTATTGATAGTGCCGGAAAGACGCTGTTCTAGTTGCAGTTGGATATTAGTTTCTTCAAGCTTTATGCGTGCTTTAGCAAGGTATAGATCAAATTTTTTGTGATCTAAACTCATTGGCCATGCTGCCAATGATGGTTGTGATGCAATTATGCAACTTGCGATCAGAAGATTTTGTAGTAATTTTATCATCATAATCCTTGTTTTTTATTCACGATTTTTTAATAGCATATGAGTGAATTTTGTTTCTTTTTTTAACTCTGTTCGCAATGGCTCAAATGTTTTTTGCAAATTTTCTCGCGATAGTGATTCGATTTTTTCTTTTGCTTCATTTTCAGCTTTTTTGATAATTTCTCTTTCTTCTAAAGTGATCAGAGGTTTATTTTCTACCTTAAATGTTTTCTTACCTCTTATTAAAGCGGTAATAGTGGAGGAATTTCCACTGAATAGATGTAGAAAAGCCATAGGGGTAGGGAAAATATCATATTCTTTTTGTTTATCATGTGACCATACACCATATGATACACCGGCAGTTATCATAGCCAATGTAAGAGGAATAGGTACATGATCTATTATTTTGAGGTTTTTTAATTTTTGAGAAGCTAATACGCCTAGACATCCGCCACCAAGAATGTCACAAGTTGACTTGAAATTGCTCCAAAAATCAATATGTTCTTCTCCAACAGTTTTTACTGAAGGCAAAATTCCCATGCCGGATTTTATTTTTATAGGTAATATGAGTGCTTTATTATATCCATCTTTAGTTAATATGCCATTATAGTCACGGTAACTAAAATAATCTTTTTTTTCCTTCTTACTATTGGCTAAGGTATCTTCATCAACGGTAGATTCTTCGTAGGGATGACGCATGGCAAGAGCTGTTTCTAAACATACTTTTCTTCCCTCGTCGCTCATAGTGATAAAATCAAAATCATTAATTTTAATTTTACCGGGGATACTATTTATATATTTGAGTTGTTTTTGCCAAAATGATGTAAACGGAAATTTATGAGTATAATTAAATTTCTTAGATAACTTTACAAAATGATAACAAGGCACTAAAGGGAAATCTTTCTGAGTCTTAATTGTTTTCTTGAAGCAATCATTAACATAAAGATTATAATTGTGGTTTGCAATATGTCGAAGGATGTCTTTGATGAGGACAGCTTTTTTTTCTTCTGTATTCAATTCATTATTGTTATCTCTATTTTTCACTATAATGAGAGCCAAAGTTTTTTGGAGTTCTGGATCAAAATAAGAATGAGAGGTTTGAGATGGGGATTGTGATTCTTTTTCCATTCCCATTAAGGGTGAAGAAGAGTAAAGAGTAAGTATAATGACCAAAATTGTTTTAAAAGATGACATTATTTCCCCTCTAAATAATCTTTCTCGTTTATTATTAATAAATTATTATTCATGAAATCTTTGCTGTTGATGTTGTTCTTGCCTTTGTTTTTTTAATTCTCTGGTGACTTGATGTTTGTACTGTAAATCATTGAGAGCATTGATATTTTGATTTAAAGTAGAACGTTCTTTATAAGGTAATTCATTCCATCTATTTTGTTGGTAGCTATTACGTGCGGATTGAAGGTTTTCAAAGTCTGTTGATTTTAGACATGAATGAGTAAATGGTATACGATTCTTTTTAAATGATTCAATTTCTTGTACAAGAAGCTTACGGGTTTTTTCAAAATTTTCTTGTTGGAGTTTTTTTTCTGATTCAGGTTTTATATTCCAATAAAGATCCATTTTGTGAAGTTGTGTTTGTAAAAACTGAAGCTCATTATGATATGCTTCATTTTCCATTATATTATCGGTAACAATGTTAGGATTATTGGTTGATGCCCATTGATAATAAGGACTATTTTCATCGCGGCGTATGGGTATTATAATTTCTTGACCGTTTTTCCCAATTTTACCAGTAGATAATGGAGTTTCTAAGAAATGCTTTCTGCCACCTAGTTCTTTTGTATGCCATCCTTGCCAGTTATCTTCATGGATGCTCATATTTTTGGCAAATTTTAAGATTTCACTGTCTTTTGTTGAACCGCTTTTTATATCACCTTCATGTAGTTCTGCACAACGAAGATATAATTTTATTGATAAAAGGTCTGTAGGTCGCGGTTTACCATTGGCCAATTCAGGAATAAATTCTCTACCATCTACGTTAAACTCTTGAAAAGCAGCAATATTTGGAAGGCGTTCTAGGTTTTGGTCATTATTTTTTATGCCATTGTTTCCAAAGATATATTGCTTTAAACGCATGATATAATCCATCGATTTTGTTTCGTGAGCGTTTATTGCAACTGCAATAATTAATAAATATTTTTTCATAGTCAAAAAAACCCTCATTTATAAGACTTAAGCTATTATGCTTTTATCTTATCAAATAGGGCAATTTTGTCAAATAGAAAATATGAGTAAGAGAAGCTTCAGCGATGGCGGTGCCTGCGCGCCATAGCTTTAGCGACGGTGCGTGACGCCAACTTGTGGGCAGATTGGTAATAGTGGGCAGATGGAACATTTGGGGGAGATGGGAACGCAAATATTTTGCCCCCACATAACAATAAGTTTGTTATATTCGGTCCAATATTTTTGGGGAAGAATCTGTTTGAGTTGTTCTTCTGTTTCTTCTACAGTTGTGGTTTTAACAAGCCCCAGGCGGTTAGACACTTTATGCACGTGCGTATCCACGCAGATGGCAGGGATTTCAAACCCTTCACCAAGCACCAAATTGGCAGTTTTGGGCCCTACACCGGGCAGTTCGATAAGTTCATCATACGTATGCGGGACTTTGCCATGATACTTTTTAAGTAGAATGGCACAGATTTCTAAGATATGTTTGGTTTTTTGGCGGTAAAAGCCAACAGGATAGATCAGTTTTGCGATCGTAGAAGGGGATAAAAGTAGCAATGCGTGCGGAGTTTGTGCGTGCTCAAATAAACGTTGTGATGCAGGTAAAGATACAGTATCACGCGTACGCAAGCTCAAAATGCAACTGATAAGAACCAGAAAAGGGTCGCGCCCATATTCTTTTATTATCGTTGTTGCGGCTGGCACCACCATATCTTTTGTTGCAATCCGTAATATTTCAATTATAGTAATTGCACGTTTTTTTAAAGTCTCTTGTCCTTTTGCCACATTACTACTCTCATTATTTGGTATAGCAGTAAAAATATGCTAGGATGGGAATTATAGTGTACCAGGAGGGGTAGCACCAGCAAGGGTAAGGAATAACGCTGTTGCTAGAAATAGTTGTTTATGATGAACCATCATAAATCCAACGAAACTGATATAGTTTTTCATAATGACTCCAAATAGGGTTTTTATAAATCTTGTAAACAAAAGAAAGTATAATAAAGCCCTTTTAAAAGCGCAATATAATTATGGTTTTTTTAGAATATGTAGAATCAATTCTCGGCTCTTTCTATTTTATTTTGCCGGCAACGCTTTTATCTTTTTTTCTTAAATTAGGTATTCTGACCGCTTTAATGAGAAAAACGGTAACAATGGATAAGGCTATAAAGCCTCTTTTCTTCTTGGGCGCTATTCTTGTGGGTAATATGTTTTCTGATATTGCTTGGGTTCTTAAATCTTGTCGAGAGCTTTATGTATTTGAATTTAGTTATCAATATGCTTTGTTTGTTGTCCGTATCGCTTGGGTCTTTTTCATTGTACAATACCAATCAATGTCTTTGTTTATAGAGAGCTTAGTCACTAATCATTATACTTTTCCCTTAAGACAAAAGTTGTTTTTTGTAATAAGTAGTTTGTTTGGGTTATTTTTTACAATTATTGCTGTTATTGATTTTGATTGTATAGATCGGGCTCATAGAAAGTTTCCTTTTGAGTCTACAGTGCAAAATTTAGCTACGTTTTATGCATTGTTTTTGGTAGTTTTACCTAGTTTATGTATTGCAATTCAAAAAATTCGCCAAGACATTCTTCCCCATTTACTTAAAAAGCAATTACGATTATTTCTTCAAGGGTTATTAGCCCCGGTTTTTTTAGCAGAGCTTATTCAGTTATTCCCTTTTAAAGTATATGGCATCACCTGGATCGCGCATAGTTATGCAGGGGTCGGGTTTTCCACTATTCTTATCACCGTATCCATTTATTTCTGTACGCGTAAGATTTTTGGTTTGCGCTTTTTAAATCTTAAAAGCCACGTGCAGCAACCGATGAATATTAACTTTATTGATGATTTTAAAACTGTGCTAGAACGGTTAAGTAGCGTGACAAGTTTTAAAGAGCTGGGCCATATCACGCAAAACTTTTTTAAAGAGACATTTAAAATACCGTCTTATAAAACTCGTCTTTATCTGCGCAAGATGGATGTAGTAGAAAACACCGTCAATATCAATATTAGTGAAGATAGTACCGCTTCATTAATAGAGACCTTTTTGGTAACGCATGCAGAAGTGATTGATGCGGCCATCAAAGAAGAAAAAATACTCATTTATGATGAGATTGATTTTACTCATTTTTACCATGCCTGTGATAAAAGTGAAATTATTTTAAAATTCTTAAGTACTATCAATGCCGATATTTTCTTGCCTATTTATGAAAAAGAAAAGATGATCGCGTACGTGATTATTGATCGGCATGCGCGGGTGGAAAATTTTTATAGTAATGTTGAGCGGGATGAACTTCTGGTTTTTGGTAGTTATTTGGGTAATATTATCAACTTGCTCCAAAATAAAAATTTGGATGTATTACTTGAACAAGAACAAGCGCTGCGTGCAGAGCTGTATCAAAAACATCAAGAAATTGAACAATATAAAGAAAGTATGCGTTCATTTTTGCGTAAAAATAAAACAAAGCATATTGGCATACTCTTTTATCAAAACAGACAATTTTCATTCGGCAACCAGGCAGCCAAAGAGTTGATTGATATTAATATTAATCAGCAGCGTGGGCATCCGTTTGTACAAGCAATTCGCAATATGGTGCAGCAAGTGGAAATGTTTAAATCTCCTAAAACCATATTTATTAAAGATAATAATGATAATGCATTAGTGGTGTCTGGTGTGCCTCATCTGGAGCGCAACACTATTATTATTACCGTATCATATCCATCTATCTCTGATTCCATTAAGCATCATATCGATTTATTAAAAGATCCGAGTGAATGGGACTATTTACTTTATTTACAAACAACGCAATCGGGTAAATTGATTAGTCAGCTTATTCCTGGTTCAGGACCAATATTACTTAATTTTAAGATACAATTATTAAAAATTGCATTAAGCAAAAAGGCAATCCTGCTCGAAATGGCTGATCAAGATTTACTTTCTATGGCGGAAATTTTGCATCATATTAGCATGCGTGATGATTTGCACGTGATTACGTTACAAGGTTCTGCACAAAACTTTGATGTGGCCATTGGATTGTTTGGCATTAATCCCATTTTTGATGTGCAGGGAAAATATGGTAAACCGTTGCTTGCAAAGCTTGATAATGTGGGAACATTGTTTATTAAAAACATTCACTTTTTAGATTTGGAAACACAAGAATGTTTGGCAACATTTATCCGTTCAGGTGTGTATAATTTATTTAAGAGTGATCAGAAATTAACAAGCAATGTGCGCATTATTTGTTCCACCAATCAAAATTTGAGCGCGATGGTACAAGAAGGTAAATTTAGTAAAGCATTGTTCCAAGAGCTTACTTCTACCATGGTTACCATGCCTTCATTACTCACGTTGCCTGAAGCTGAATTACATTCTTTAACCGAAGGCTTTACGCAACAAGCGTTGATGTCTGATGCATTAAAGCATGTACTTGCATTAACTGATAGAGAAAAACATTTATTTGCTGACAATAGACCAATTAGCTTGCAAGAATTAAAATCTCGCGTTCAACATCTTCTGGTTAAAAAATCTAAAAAAAATCAAATCTACCAGGAAGTTGCATTTGATCCTGCGTATGATATCACCGATCCGGCTTTGGTAGAAGCTGCCCGTCTTGGTAAAAAAGCGTTACAAGAGCCACGCGTTATGGCACTCTTGTGGAATAAGTTTAAAAATCAAAATAAGATTGCGTTTTTCTTGGGTGTTAACAGATCTTCTGTTAATCGTCGCTGCAAAGAATATAATCTGTTATAGTATGAATTGATCCGTTCAAACCCTTCCTCCTTCGCCAAGGCTACGGAGGACGCGTCGATAGTAGGATAAAACTGATGCATTATAAGCGCTCAAACCCTTCGATACATTTTACTACGCTTAAGCTACGTAAAACACTCAGGGCGAGCGGATGAAGATATTTCCTTCCCCCCGCTCGTCCTGAGTGTTTTTTTGCTTGCAAAAAAATGTATCGAAGGATGCGGGAATAATTAAAGGTTTTCCCATGAAAAAAGAAGAATTTAAAGAACACAAAGAAGCATTCCTTTTACATCTGCAAGCAGAACGTAATTTGTCAGAACATACCTTGCGCGCGTATTACCTCGATCTAAAACAGTTTGAAACATTTTGGGCTGATATGGCAGATTATGATGCGCACAATTTGGGATTTCGGCAGATTATTGAACGTTATTTGGTGGCACTGTTTTATAAAAAAATAAGCAAAACTTCTATTGCACGCAAATTTTCTTGTTTTACCTCATTTGAACGTTTTTTAGAAAAGCGTGGCATTATTTTACAACTTAATCTTAAAAGACCGCGTATCGATAAAAAACTTCCGATCTATTTTAGTGTAGATGAACTGTTTCATTTGCTTGATTCTATAAAAAATGAGGCATTACCCACCAGCTATCCCGTGCGTGATAGGGCCATTTTTGAATTGTTGTATGCAACGGGCGTACGCTGTTCTGAATTGGTAAATATTTGTATTCAAGACGTGAATATGCAAGAGCGCACTATTCGTATTTTTGGTAAAGGTAAACAAGAGCGGATTGTATTATTTGGTGCAAAAGCACAAGAAAAGATTTTGCATTATTATGCTACCGAGCGTCCCGCGATTCAACATCAGCAAGAACCATTATTTATGAATCATCGGTATGGCAAATTAACGCCACGCTCAGTGCAGCGGATTATTAAAATGTTTCGGCCATTTTTACCCATTGAACGCCAATTAACCCCTCACAAATTGCGCCATTCATTTGCAACGCATTTACTTAATCAAGGAGCAGATTTACGTGCGGTGCAAGAATTACTTGGTCACAAAAAATTAACAACTACAGAAAAATATACGCATGTTTCATTAGAAAATTTGGCAAGAGTGTGTGAAGATGTTCACCCCATCAATAAAATGATAAATAAAAAATAAATAGTATGTTCATATCAAGTATTATTATTAATAAAAAAATTCTTGGTATCCTTGCTGCCTCGAGCGCAGCCTTTGGTATTATTTTTCTGCGATTACTTTATTTGCAGATCCATTGTGGTGACTATTTTATAAACCGTAGTCAAAAGAACTTTATTAGATACAGTACTATTGATTCTCCGCGTGGTAGCATTCGTGACGTGAATGGTAATTTGCTTGCAACTAATCGTCCCGTAACAACGGTGTATTGGCAAGGAACGGGAAATGCTGTTTTATCAGATGCGCAACTGAAATTATTGCAAGCAATTGAAAAAAATACCGGTGTTCAACTTACGGCAGATAACAGATTGGATGCAATTGCATTGCATGAAAAAAAGAAGAAAAAAATAATGTTAGTTGCCGATATCGATTTTGGTGTTTTAAGCAAATTAGTAGAAGCGTTTCCCAATCATGAAAATATTATTATCGATACCAAATTTAAACGTTTTTATCCCTACCATGCGTATGCAAGTCACGTAATTGGGTATTTGGGAAATGTTTCTATGCTTGCTAATGGTAAGCTGGGATTAGAAAAATTATTGAATGAAGATCTTGCTGGCAAAAAAGGCTCCGTGCAAAACGTAGTCAATTCTGCAGGACAATGCATATCACAGGTGGAATTGGAAAAAGCATCGATGGGCAATGATGTTCATACAACCATTAATATTGATATACAATTATTGTGTGAGAAAATTTTTCCTGAGCAACATACCGGTAGTCTTATTTTATTAAACCCTGCTGATGGCGCCGTGGTTGCATTGGTATCACGTCCCCATTTTGATCCTAATATATTTCTTGATCCGATTACGCATGAAACATGGCAGGCATTGCAAGAAAAAAATACCTTCTTAAACCGTGCGTTTGATGCAAGTTACCCTTCCGGTTCTACGTTTAAGTTGGTAACTATTAGTGCAGCACTGGAACATGGGTTAATTGAGCAAGATTCGGTGTGGAATTGTAAAGGGTATACCCTATTTGGCAAACGTAAATATTGGTGCGCACGCCGTGCAGGACATGGTGAAATTTCTATTAAAAAAGCAGTTGCAGAATCATGCAACACACTTTTTTTTGAAATTGGAAAAAAAATAGATATCGATATTTTAGCAGAATATGCGCATAAATTTGGTTTAGGTAAAAAAACCAATATTATTTTTCCTGAAAAAATAGGATTGATCCCGAACAGGGAATGGAAATTTAATTATAAAGGTGAACGCTGGTGGCCGGGAGAAACATTATCCGTGACCATTGGCCAAAGTTTTTTATTAGTTACGCCGATTCAAATTGCGTGCATGATTGCAAGTATTTTCACTGGATATTTAGTAGCACCGCGCCTTTTGGTGAATGAACCAGTGATGTGTACACCGCTTGATATTAAACCAGAAACCATTACTTTCTTAAAAAAATCAATGAAATCCGTGGTAAAAAGTGGTACGGGACGCAGTGTGCGTAAAGTCAAAGATATTACCATCTATGCAAAAACAAGTACGGCGCAAACGAGTGATATTAGTAAACGTAAATTGGGTGAACAGTATTTGGAGCATGGATGGTTTGTGGGTCATTTTCAGTATAAAGAGCATGATCCTTTAGTGGTTGTTATCCTTGTGGAACACGTTGGTGCTGCGCAAGTTGCAACAACCATTGCGAAAAACTTTTTGATTGAATATAAAAAGTATAATGAGAAGTAGGTTCATATTATAAAGGAGCAGAGATGGTTAAACAACTTCGTATACTTGCAATCGTTTTTTCTTTGGGTATAGCGCCAGTATCTATGGTAGCGCAAGCTAATGCAAAAAGAAATGCGTTAGAAAATCATCCCGTATTAAAAAAGTTTTGTGCATCATATATCGCATCAATGTTACTGGGTGGTGGCATTGGTATCGCAACCGGATCATTATTAACGTATGCTGAAGATGCGTTAGTAAATTATGTAGAAAAGCATCAGAAAATAGATAATGCATTTACGCATCTGTTAATATTGGCATTGGGATGGATGTTGGAATCTGAAATACGCAATGATATCGTGGCAGGAACGCAAGGTGATTTGGATTCATACCAAATACCATATAAAAAGGTTTTAATGTTTAGAAGCGCGTGTGTTGCATCGTGGATCACGTATTTAAGAAACACTTCGATGCTTGCGTAACAAATTGTTGATATAATAAAAAAAGGTACCGTTTTTGCGGTACCTTTTTCTTTGTGTCTGTATAAGTATATTATACTATTGCTGCTAAACATTGATTGTAATAGAGAGGAAAGTTGAATGAATAAATGGAATGTGCATAAAAAATTAAAATATTTTTTATTGTTACTGAATGGCATTATATTTTTTTGTAGTCAATGCATGGAAATTCAAAAAAAAGAATTTATTCTTTCAAAAGATTTTTCTATCACAATGTCTCCCATTATAAAACAAGCAAAAAGTTTGGTGATAAATCATCGGTTAAATAAAACAGATGGAAAGCCATTTGTTGCTGTTGCAGGGTGTACAGCGGTAGGTAAAAGTTATTTTTCTGAACAATTAGTGCATGCGTTAAATAAAGAAAAAGTTAAAGCTGCAATTTTGCATCTTGATGATTTTATGGAGCCCCTTGCTGTTAAAAATCCATTGTTTCATCCTCATCTGGATTATGTTAAAGCACATGCAGTGATCCAAGAGATTCTCGATGGTGCTATATCTATTGTTAAACCAACCTGGGATTTGAGTGGCGCAGAATTTTTTAAAACTACCAATACTCTTGATTTAAAAGACATTGATCTTATTGTGTTTGAGGGTGAATTTACGTTGTGCGATTCAGATAGTTATGATTTTTTAAAATACAGTTCTTTACGAATTCTTATGGATGCAGAGAATGATGATTTAATTAATTGGAATTGGGATAGAAAGAGAGGCATTAAGGAAAAGACAAAAGAAGAGTTTACAACGGGAGTTTTAAGAGGTTTAATACATTACCGTGATCATATTGCACCCACCATTAAATATGCACAGTATCTTGTTTTACAAAATAAAAATCATGAATATACGCTTGTAGAAAAGAACATCATTTGATTCTTTGATTTGATTTTATTATAGCTAAAAGTAATAAAAAAAGTACCGTTTTTGCGGTACCTTTTTGCTATTCAAATTTTAAGGTTTTGTTTATAAGACACAATTCAGATATTTTGCAGTAGGATGGAACTTCATGAGATAATGTTACCATGACATCCGTATCAAAATATGCTTTGCCAAGAGGTGCCAATTGATAATCGACATGTTGGATTTGAATGGAATGATCATGTAATTCATCTTTAATAATATTTTTTAACGTACACCCCGGGTTATTGCATAGTTTATCTTGGCAATGTACTGAATGAGTATCATAATCATGATAATTAAGAAAATGAGATTTTTTATCATCACTATGAGGTAATATAAAAATAGAAGTTGCATGATCAATTTTTGTACGTTGTGTAATGGTTTGCAATTGATATTTAAGATTTTGCATATGCTCTTGATGATGCGAAGGAGCATAATGGGTGAATACAATCATTTGATTTTGATTGATATCACGGGCATACGTAACTGTTGCAGTGCATCCAATTAAACCACTTGTCTTGATAGTTTTTGTTACCTTTTCATCAGTATTAAGAATTACTTGTTGAGTATCATTGGCAAAAACTTCTGTATGTGTAGGCCATAATGCGCGCATAATATTGCGGCGAGTATTTTTCCATAGTTCCATTCCTTGTAGCTGGAAAGATAAACCAGCAATGATCAACAGTGCATATCGCAGATATAAAGTACTATTCATGAAAAAACCTTCATAATAAAAAAAGGTGCTAGTTTTTAAACCAGCACCTTTAACATTTTGTGAGAAATAATTTTTATGCTGTTCTAGAAGCAGCAGCAACTTTTTGAGCTAATTTGCTAATTTTGCGAGCTGCGGTGTTACCGTGCAATAAACCTTTGCCTTTTGCACGAGCAATTTTGCTTTCTGCTGCGATAAGTAATGATTTTGCTGCATCAATATCAGATGATTCAATTGCAGCAACAACTCTTTTGACGGCAGTTTTAATAGAAGATTTTCTTGCTTGGTTGCGGAGTTGGCGTTTTGCTGTTTGAAGAACGCGTTTTTTTGAGGATTTAATATTTGCCATAACCTTGGGACCTTGATCTTAAAATTAGAGAACTTTTTTAATTTTGCCTGCTTTCATACATTTTGTGCAGACTTTTGCGCGATGAACATGGTTGTGTGCATCACCAGTAAGAGTATAACGGACTGTATGTACGTTTGGGTATACCCAGCGTTTTACTCTATTATTAGCGTTACTTACTAAATTTGCTACTTGTGGGCCTTTGGAGCACACTGAACATATTCTTGACATGATGAATACCTTATTTATTACTATTTATTTACTTTTAAACATACCAAAAACATAACTTTTTACAAGCTTTAATCTATTTTCTTCTATTTTCTTGAACGGGGTCCCCATTGCAAGACTTGTCTGAAAATGGGGTTAATTTAACTGACAAGTTTATGGCTTTGACGCGGCGCAATATCCAATAACGTATAAATTTCATCCGCATGCATAGTCTCTTTTTCTATTAATGCGTGAGCCAATGCATCAAGTTTATCACGGTTGTTTTCCAGCAATGTGCGCGTTTGATCGTGATAAAGCTGGGTAAGGCGTTGCACTTCCGCATCAATTTTTTCCGCAGTTTTTTGGGAATACTCAAAATCGCCATGTTGCTGGCTATAGATAATGGTACCCATTTCTGGTGACATTCCGTAATGGCATACCATGTTGCGGGTAATGCGATTAGCAGTCTGAAAATCGCTATATGCGCCAGTAGTAAGCTTATTGAATACAATTTCTTCTGCCACACGGCCACCAAGCGCGGACATAATAGATGCTTCCATCTCTTCTTTGCTCGTGATATATTTTTCTCTTTCTGGAAGATAATGGGTCACCCCCAACGCTGCTCCGCGCGGGATAATGGTCACTTTATGCAATGGATCAGAAGTTTCTGGTAGCAAGAGGCGAACCAATGCATGGCCAGCTTCATGATACGCAATAAGCTTTTTATCATCAGGTGTCAGCATAATAGTTTTTGATTCTTTACCCAACATCACTTTGTCGCGTGCGGCATCAAAATCATGGATAGTAACGTTGTCTTTATTTTCTTTGGAAGCAATAATAGTCGCTTCATTGACCAAATTGGCAAGATCGGCACCAGAAAACCCGGGTGTTCCTTGAGCGATCTTTTTCAGATCTAATGATTCTTCTGCTTGAATATTTTTAGTGTGTACCGCCAAAATAGATTCGCGGCTTTTTAAATCTGGATAAGGTACGTTAACGCGACGGTCAAAACGGCCGGGACGCAACAATGCTTTATCAAGAACATCCACGCGGTTTGTTGCTGCAATAACAATCACGGGTGTTGGAGATGTTTCAAAACCATCCATTTCTGCTAATAATTGGTTAAGTGTTTGCTCACGTTCATCATTACCACCGCCCATGCCACTGCCACGGTGACGGCCTACGGCATCAATTTCATCAATAAAGATAATACTTGGAGCATGTTTGCGTGCTTGCGCAAAAAGATCGCGCACACGTGCCGCACCCACACCAACAAATACTTCAATAAAGTTAGAACCACTGATGCTAAAGAAAGGGCAGTTAGCTTCACCAGCTACTGCGCGTGCTAACAACGTTTTACCGTTTCCTGGTTCACCAATCAAAAGTACACCGCGCGTAATTTTAGCGCCAAGTCGTTGGTATTTTTTAGGATTTTTAAGAAAATCGATAACATCGGCTAATTCTTCTTTTGCTTCATCTGCTCCGGCTACCGAATTAAAGTTTTCTTTAATGCTTGATGGCAGGAACATACGAGCACCACTTTTGCCCATGGTAAAGATATTCCCCGCGCCACCGCCATTGCCAGCGCCGCTGCGAGAACGGATAAAGTACCAAATTGCCCAAATAACCACAAATAAGCAGGAGAAAAGGAATAAGTACCACATGCCAAGTTGATTTGATGGAGATACAATAGAAAACTCCACATTGTGTCTGCGTAAACGTTCCCAATCATTGGCGTTATTACCAATAACAGTTTCAAAACGAGTGCCATCAGTAAAGATACCTTCTACATCTTGCCCTGAAATATATACTTTTTTAATTAAATCTTGGTCGATTTTTTCAAGGAAGGTGGAATAAGAAAGTACTTGAACGTTTCTGCCTAATTCTGTCAGTTTATGAAGCACTAAGAGAACACCGGCCAACACAACAAGAACAACAATCGCGTTTTTTATTGTTTTAGGGCTTGGGGTCCATGAATTGTTATTTTTTGGTTTTTTCATATAAATTCATCTATTTTTGGAGGGTTATAAAGTTGCTAGATATATATAAAACATTTTCTTTCCGCTCGTCCTGAGGCTTTTAGGTCTTTCTCCGCTCGTCCTGAGCTTGTCGAAGGATATCTTCGAGCGCTCGGAAAGAATTCTTCGGAAAATTTATAATAGATACAAGACATACAACGTCAATATTAATGATTTATTGTTTTTTATTATATCTATTATTGTTAAATTTGTCGATTCTATAAAATTTTTAACCACTTAAACCCTTCGACGGGCTCAGGGCGAGCGGGACGGGAATCATAATCATTAAAAATTAAAATGCTTACCCCACAACAGGAAATGTTTTATAGCAGGGCCCCCAATGCGGGTAACTGCATTTTTCCTGAGCAGCGGTAATATATTTTGTTTTATTGGTTACCAGATTAAGGGAACACAAGCGACTTGTTTGGGTATTAGTTTCATGCGCAAACAATAGATGCATACCACCAGCAGACCAACTTGCTTCATGTTTGTTGCCCGCAGTTTTAGTCAGTTGCGTATGTGTTTTGGTAGCACAATCATACAGCATAAGTTGCATGGTTCCGTGAATCATTTTATGATACACAATTTTATTATTGTGCGCGCAATAACTTGGCGAAGTGCAATAACCGCCGGTAGTAATACGTTGCACGTGACCCGTTTGAATGTTAGCAATATAAATTTGTGGATTACCCGTTTGCACATCAGAACAGAGGCACAGATGATCATTATCAATAAAAATGGGAGATGTATTATTGCCCGAATTGTTGGTGCATTGTTTTAATTTTCCATCTTTACGTAAATAAATTTGGGAACTTCCACTGCCATGTGATGCGCAATATGCCATAGCGTGCCCATCGGGTGAAAATGTTGCGAGCATATTAATGCCTTCATAATTTGCTACCGGTGTTCGTGTTTTATCCATGCACACCGACATTAATTCTACGTTGGTATCAGCATATTCAGAATAATAAATTTCTGCTTTTGCAGGATGCCACCGGGGGCCAACGGTAATGGTGGCAAGATCAACTAACAATTCTTCATTACTGCCATCCACGTCTGCAACATAGAGTTTGCGAACGGTATTACCTTTACTGTTTTTAGAATCTTTGCAATAGGCGATACGTGATGAAAAATAACCATCATTACCGGTCAATGTTTTATATAATTCATCGGTGATATTATGTGCCCATGCGCGTAGTGGTAATGCATGTTTTTTGTATTTTTTTCCCTGTAACATGGTGCAACTCATGGTATCATACAAACGCCATTCAATAGCGCGTGCTGAATTGCTCAAGCATAATGCAAGCGCTATTCCCGTATCACATAATTGTTGCATACTATTTTTGAGGTTTTTTTTGGTGACATGCGCAATTGTTGGGCTGAATTGATCAGTAAATTGTAAATCTTTTTGTATGCAGCGAGCAACATCTGCAAGTTGTGTATCTGTTTTATCCAGAATCATGATCGTAATGGGCATTTGTGTTTGCTGTGCACCGGAAATGGTGAGGGCAATATCATTTGCTTGTGTGCATAGGGTGGTGATCAAAAGGAGATACAATTTTTTCATGAAATCCTTCATGCTTGTTCCCTACTTGGCTAAAGCTTGCAAGGGCAGGCTAAGTTCTTTAATTTTTGCATCTAATTTTTGTAAGAGAACTTTGGAACCATAAAGAAAAAGTTCATTGGGAAAAATGATACACTGAAAGCATTGCTCAAACAGTTCATCAAGAGGTACTTGAGTAAGTTCAATCTTTGGATTATTGTTCCGGCACATTTCATAATGTTTGGTATAAAGGGACTCGAATAATGTTTGCAATTGTCTTGTGGTATTTTTATCAAATCTTGATGCGGTATAAGGCAGAATATGGCGAGATATTTCATCGAGAGTAAGAGGTCTTATGTTATTGCATATGAAATTAAAAACAGGAGTGATTAGTTCTGATAATTTTTCTTGCATTGAAAGAGAGCTTCTGTAAAAATCTTCCGTAAGGTTGAAAAAAAGAGTCATTTCCGCTAATTCTTCGAGATCTTCGTGTCCGGAGGATTCGGCATACATCACACCTTTTTCTAAGTTTTCATGCATAGTTTTCAGATGTTTTTGTACTACAAATTTAACGTTTTTTAAATGTTTTAATAATTGTGTTTCGTTTGGCTGTTTGCTTTTTATAGTGTTGCTGTGTCCTCTAGAGCCTTGTCCCAATGGAGTATAGGATTGAATGTGTGTAACAGAAAAAAAAGTAATGGCATTGAGTATCAAAAGGGTTGCAAATAAATGTTTATTCATCATGTTTCTCCAAATGTTTAAAATAATGTATGCACAATAGTATCATATTTGTCTAAAAAATCAGTATTTTCATTGTTTGTTTTATGAGTTTAAAAATCTTTCTTTTAAAAAGCGGTAAAAGTTTAATAGAGGAGTGGTGATAATATAGAGAATGATAGTGTGTGGAGATATAAGTTTTTTTTGAATAAGTTCGACATTGATATCTGTTAAATAAATACCTTTAATATGTTCATTAAGATATTCATCTATATCGGTTACATCATGATCATCTTGGTCTGAATATACTTTTTGGACGTTATTTAAGGCTTTTTTTACTAAACTATTGATTTCAAGATATCGTTTTTGTCGAGTATATAATCTTACTAAGTGCATGTAGTTCCATACGTGTTTATCATATAATTGGATAGATTCTTTTAATAATTGTTCTTCCAAATCATAATGTTGTTTTTTTCCAGAAGAATAAGACCAAGACGCCACATATTTGAGCATTGAATTGATTTCAGCAGAATTAGTATGAAGAGTTTTTATTTGGTGTAGAAGTATGTCGTCAATACCGCCTAATTGATACTCATATATATGTGCAAGAATGATAAGGGCTATTGGATTTTGAGGATCAATATCAAGAGCCTTTTCAAGACATGCAATACTTGTTTCATAGTCAACAATAGGAACAACGATTACTGCAATAGCAAGTTTTATCCACAATATAATATCATTAGATTTATGTTTTAATTGTTCTTTAACCAAAAGGTAAAGCTCTTCATGTTTGTTATTTCTTTTTAATGTATTTATTTGCGATAAAAGATCATTCATTTTAAACTTTCGTAGTATCGATGAAGTTGTTAAAGATTCGGCCGAAATCACTTATGAAAGCATTAATGCTTATAGCCTCTCCATAGCAGCATAAATAATACCTATCACTATTCGTAATTTTTTCCTAAGTTTTATATACCTCTAAAAGACTTTCTTGGCAATTAGCTGGATTGCTACTTAATATGGCAAGATTATTGTCACCAAGAAATTTTGCTTTTAAAAAAATGAAATTATTCTGAGGATATAAAGAAAAAGTATTGTTATCGTGTATTATTTTTAATTCGTGTTCATCAATGAAGCAAAAGAGATTATTCTTATATTCGATATCATGCCAATCGTTGAAATACTCTTTGATTTCACATTCTTGATCATTTTTGCCATTAAAAAACCCCATATGATGGTCATCTTTTTGAAAAATAAATGATTCTTTTTCGGGATATATAGTTACAATATTATAGTGTTTACAAATGTTCCAAAAATCATAAAAAGAAGGATAATTTCTTTGAACTTTCTCATAAGATAACGCATACAATATTTTTGAGATAAAATTTATTTCATAAAAAGCATCATTCGTTGTTGTTAAAATGAATGTATCGTTGTTCCAATAATAATTGGATGAAAGTATTTCTTCATGAAAAACTTCAGGCAGCGTAATAATGTCATGATTACATGTTTTAAGATCTATTAAGATTGTTTGATGCGCATCGGGTAGATAGAGCATTAAAGCGCTATTATCATATTTCTTATAAACAAAATATATTGGAGCTATTTGTTGTATATGAACTTCTTTTTGAATATCTAATGAATCATTAAGGATCAATAATCCTTGATGATTATTATTGATGATAATTGTATTGTCGAAGGTTTCTAGAATATAAATATCATTAGTTTTAAAAAATAGTTCAGCTGTTTTTTTTATTATCATTTTTATCATTATCTAAAAATTTAATTTTTTGTTTTTGTCTGCCGTGTTGGGTATTAATTGCCCTGTAAGAGGATTAGCTTCTCCCAGATGTATTCCCTGTTTATTATACACTTCTAAATGAGCACCTTTGCCTTTATGAAAAGTATCGCGATGATAGAACAAGTTATCTTTGTTATATACTTGTGCGCCTTTTACGGGAGTTATCTTTGTCTTTTTAAAAAGCTCATTATGTAAAATAGTTTCTCTATCTAAAGGAATACGATTTTGTTGGATGAATTCAGGAGTTTTAAGAGAATTCTCAATTTTATTTGTTAAACTCGATGCGGTATTTTGTCCACTTTGCTTCAGTTTATTAGAATCAGCCGTAGCTTTAAACAACAAACCTTCAGGTGTTGCAAGATATTCTTTGGGATTGAAAGCGGTATTATTTTTAACAAAGTTAATGCTTTTATTTTTAATGGTATTGCAAAACTTTCCTAATCCGCCAAGCAATTTACCTTGCGCTTTATATCCAACAACAAAAGCAGTGCCGCTTTTGATTGCATCGCGTATAGTGATTTCTTTTTTGCTGATTGCATCAATGATATTGTTTAACGGCTCAGTGTATTTATTCCATTTATCTTTTGCTTTATCAAAATTGCTGAGCGCTGTTACGCTAATATCTGCAACATTATAAAGTACTTTGGTCAATTGGTACGCAAGTATTTGTTTACCCGCAACAATATTTATAGTTGCTTCAATGGGATTATTAACAAGATCAGTGACGGCGGTGTAGGCACCAAGCGCAGCGCCTTCAGCAATTGCTTGGCCATAATCAAGAAGAGTCCAACATAAATCGGCAATATTCATTGCTTTATCAGTAAGATTTTCATGATTGTAATCAACCATTGCTACGGTAAAATCAACTAACGCTTCTTGCTGATCATATAAAAATGAACTGGATGGTAAGGTATCAATGCGATCAAGAAGATCCAAAGATTCCTGATGAATTGCTTGATCCAATTGATTACCATAACATTGCGTGAATCGTGCAGTATCATGGCCATATTTAGTGAGCAAATGCTTAACATTATTGTTCAGATTGTATGATTTACTGACATATTGCAGTGTATCATTGCTGGTCATGGTACGGTAAGCATCCGTGCGTTGTGCAAGAACGTTTGATAAGGAAGGGGCGTATGCGCGATATACCCCATCAAGCGCTTTATATTCCGCTTGTTGCGCAGATAATTGTTTGAGCAATTGATACGTTTCCATTGAAATAGTTGGACCCGTAACAACATCATTATTGTTTTTGAGTGTGCTTAATTGATTGTAAAGATAGTGAATACGCTTTTGTAATCCCCAACAATACGTGCCTTGAACAAAGTAATAGGCTTTTTGGATGATGTTTAATTTTTTCAGTTCTGCATGCAACTGTTGGATGGTGCAGGTGTAACTTGAATATGTTTGTGCAAATTTTACAAATTCATCAAACATATATAAGCACGGTTGCTGTAAAATCTCTTTTTCAGTCAATCCGCGATCTTGAAAGTGGCGTTGAAAATCAGTAGCTCTAAAATTATTAAAATTGCGCGACGTGTGGCAAGGGCTATTGCGTGGATTATTCCAACCATCCTGAGAGGAAGGGGATTTTGTTGGTCGGGAAGATGTATTGTTTGTACCCCAACTTTCTTTTACATAGAATGTATTTCCATATTGCGCATGGAGAGGAACGGTTAATACATGAGAAAAAAGTAAAATGAATTGAAATATATGCATATACTACTCGTAGTTTTTTTATTGTTTAAAGGTGATGGTGATTGTTTTTCCATATGTCCAATGCGGCATTTTTGTTGCACACAATGCTTGGCGTGCAGAAATATCAAACATCATCACGCCGGATGGCTGTACCATTTTTATATGATTTAATGTTCCCGTGGTGGTAACAAAAAATGATACATCGCAACTACAATCGGGCGATACGCCAATGGGTGGTTTCCATGTTTGTACAATCTCTTTTTGTAGTTGTGCTTGCATACGTAATGCTTCTACGTGCCGGTAATTATCAGAAACTTGTGCGTTTTCCGGAATTACGGGCGTTATTTTTTGTTCTATATCTAACGCTTTTGCAATATTATTTTCCGTAGGACATTCTTTTTTTATTTCATTTTTCGCTATTTCTTTTACCGGTTCTTTGATGGGCGCGATTACGGGTTTTGCAGCTTCTACTTTTTTGATGTCAGGTACTTTCTTTGGAGAAGGAGTATTAACTGCTGCAACAGTAGTTGGTTTTTTCACCTCAGACTTGGACGGTGTATGAGCAGCTTTTGGTATAGGTATTATTTGTTTTTTAGGAGTAATAATAACCGTATCTTTTGCAGTCTTGGCCGCGGAAGATGAATGTAAAGGAACGAACATAATCGGCGCTGAATAATCGAAATTTTTATGCACGGATAACGATAATACATAACTATTATCGCGGTATATGCAAAATATCCACCATAAAAAAATAATATGGAAAAATAAACAAATACCAAAAAGTTTAACCCACAGAAGATGCCGTTTGTGAATGTTTTTGCGTTGCAAGAGCGACATATTTTATACCACCAACACATTTAATATCATCAACTAATTCAATTACTGTTCCGTATGCAATTGCGGTATCCGCTTTTACGTATACTGTTTTTTCAAGATCATTACCAATAATTTTTTTGATGTAATCAATAAGATCAGCTTTAGCAATTTTATCTTTGTTAACGTAAAAATCACCGTTCTTATCAATAAAAACAATCAATTCAGTTTGCTGCAAACTTGCGTCTTCTTTGGCATTACCACGCGGTAGCGTTACTTTGATTGCATTTTGCAATACCGGTGTTGCAACCATAAAAATGATTAACAATGTTAACGCGGTATCAATTAAGGGTGTCATAGAAAGATCATGCAATGCTGTTTTTTGTCGACGTAATCGTCTGTTGCGGTTGCGCATAAATATTATCTCCCGCGATGTTGTTGTAAGATAAAGGTCATGCGATCAGCAAGAAGAATCAGATTATGTTCTAATGCGCCTGTTTTGGTGTGCAAATAATTAAACATAATCAATGCAGGAATCGCAACCATTAAACCTGCAAGCGTGGTAATAAGTGCTTCTGCAATACCGGGTGCAATGGTTGCAATATCAGCAACTTGTGTTTCACTAATACGGATAAATGCATGCACCAATCCCCACACTGTTCCAAATAATCCAAGCAATGGTGCAACGGCAGCGCAGGAAGACAAAAACGGTAAATATTCTTCATTCTGTGAGATCATTGTTTCTATGGTGTTATCAATGTTTCTTTCTAACATTTCCCACTCATGAGCATCTATTTTTTGTGTAACGCTACCACCATATAATTCTTTTAAAAAGGTAAGATTTTTAGAAATAAAATAACTTGGTGCTGTAGTGCGAGCTGTTGTACTTATTTCTACTAAATCAGTGCTGTTTTTTGCCGACTGCATTTTTTTATTGATGTTTTTAAATTGTCGTTCTTTCATGTGCAATAATGCAAGTTTGCCAATAAAGATTGCCCAGCATGCAATAGACATAGCAAGTAAAAGTAAAAGAACCAGTTTACTGATTGCATCTGATTGCGCAACCAGTTGCCACAAAGAGTTTCCTGAAAAAATGTTCATTACAAGATCCTTAATTATAATGTATTGCCTGTCTTTGGATAGTTTCAGCTAAAGTAGGGTGATTCGAGCTTACCAAAAGTTATGTTTTTTGAGAAATAAATTCAGAGTACAATGTGATAATAATATTTTTTGAAAATAATAGTATACTTATCAAATGTTATATATAAACAATCAAGAGTTGGTTATTACAAATATGAAAAACCTTTTAATTAATTTTTCAAAAAATTATAACTTTCTTTTTCTTATCATTAGTTTCAATAGTTTGTCTGCTATGGATGGCATGGATAAGCTGATGAGAGTATTTAAACCGGAAGAGATTATTTCCAGAAAAGATTCAGGATTTGATTTCTTAAAATTGCATGAGATAAAGCCCTGGTATGGGAAGTTATCCGAAAAACAGAAAACGGGAATTTTAGATAATCTTCGTTTTATACAAAGTAAAAAGAATCAAGCACTTTTTCGTGTTGCAGTTGAATTACCTCCAGATATACAAAGACTAGTTGTTGCGCATATGCTTGATGGATATAGTTACACACACTATGCCAAAGAAAGCCCAAATAATCATTTGGGAGGGTATGCAAATGCCGTGAATAAATTTTATAAAATATCAATGATAACCTCATTTCAGGATCATTGTAAAGCGCTGAATTTTACTGCATCTTTGAACAAGCTATATAAGCAAAAAGGTAAAGGTGATGTTGATGGGTGTTCAACACGAGCTTCAATACGAAGGTATGGATTGCTATATTTCCTTATCAATGATCCGAATTTTCAACAGCATATTATTTTTGAATTATTAGATGATTTTCTTATGTTTACTTCTTCTGATTTATGGAAGATAGATTCAAGGCATATGAGTAAAAATGAAATAGAATCTCTAATGCGGCTGTCTGATAAATTCTCAGACCTATTAAAAGAAGTGAAAAGGATACAATTCTCTTTTTGTGATTCGTATACCATTGATAATTTTAAGAAATATTGTTGTAGAAAGCAGTTCGTATTACTACCATTTTTATTAGCGCCATTTGTATCACAGCTAATCGCAAAATCTTTTTATGAAACCTATGAATATATTGATCAAGGGATTGTTGAAAAAAATAAAATTAAAGAATTTATAAATTCAAGTTTACAGAATAAATATGAACAAACAGGTCATTCTCTTTGGTTATCTGAAAGAAGATCATTGGAAAATCCATTGGTACACGTAGATAAAATTGATTATAACATTTTGTTAAAAAAAGGTTTTATTTATTCTGTGGCTTACCCACTATTTTTGTTCATATTGGATGACAAGCGTTTTAGTCAGCAATTAAAAGCTAATGGAGTGTTAGGAAATATTCTTATAATAATTCCACTGAGCATTATCGGAGCAATCTCTGGAGGATTGTGTTGGGGAATAAAAAAGGTTCTTTTATATAGTATGCCTCAAATAATGAGGTCATTATTGAATCGGCCTCTTGCTGGCATTGTCTGTGTAACAGGTTTATATGCTCTTATTGTTGCATGGTACAATATTAAACAAATGAGGACGGTGCAAACTGGAACTGTTTCTTTTGAAGACCTATCTGCATTGCTCGAACGAACCGATATTGTAATTAAATAATGCATTCTTGTTATTAATACAATGATTCTTGTATGGTAATACAAAAAAAGGATCAGTATTATGTACATCAATCCCAAAGAATTTTTTAATAAAAATATTTTTGATATTGCCATAGAAAATGCTTTTTATAGAAAAGAAATTGTAACCGGGCCGCATAGTCAAGTGGTAATCATGTGTATTCCACAAGGGCAAGAAATTGGTGCAGAAGCGCATACCGTTGATCAAATTTTAATATTTGTCCAGGGCCGGGGACAGGCGATAATTAATGATATTGTTTCTGAAGTCAAAGAAAATCATTTACTGTTTGTTCCTGCAGGTACCAAACATAATTTTAGAAACACCGGATCTGATTATCTTAAATTGTTTACCATTTATGCACCGGCAGAGGCGGCAGTTGGTCTTGTTGAAGAAAAAAAATAGTAAACTTGTTGCGCTCAAAGAGGTCCTTCAACAAGTTCAGGATGAGCGGTATTATGAAAAAAATAACTGTTTTTACGATTGGCCATTCAACCAGATCAGTTGATGAATTGGTGGATATTCTCAAGCAATACCACATTACTGAATTAATTGATATTCGCACTATTCCAAAATCGCGCCACAATCCGCAATTTAATGAACATGAATTGGCGCATGTGTTGCGCAATCATCATATTGGGTATCGGCATGAAAAACATTTAGGTGGTTTGCGGCATGCGCATAAAGATTCAGTGAATATGGGATGGAAAAATCTCTCATTTCGTGGATATGCAGATTACATGCAAATGGATGAATTTCATGCGGCTTTGCAAAAATTGATAGAAACGGCGCAAGAAAAAACAGTGGTGATTATGTGTGCGGAAGCAGTGCCGTGGCGTTGTCACCGTTCATTAGTTGGTGATGCATTATTGGTTCATGGGTGTGATGTTGAAGATATTTATAGTATCACGTCTGTTAAGCCGCACAAACTTACCCCATGGGCGGTGGTGCATGGTAAGAAAATCACTTATCCATAAAGAAGCAATAATTAATTTATATGAGTGCTATATGATTAAATATCAAGTTGGTTATGGATTAAAAATTTTATTTATTGGCGTCAATCCACATCCGGGTTCATACCGGCGCGGTGTTCCTTTTTCTAATAATAAAATGTTTTGGTATTTGCTGAGCGCTGCGGGATTATTAGATGAACCGCGTGAATTTTTAAAAGATGATACCAATTTGAAAAACTTTTATCTTTATAAGTTAAAAAAAGTATATCATATTGGTATTTCCAATGTGGTGCCTCGACAAACAAGGTCAACAACGGAATTGAAAAAAGAAGAGGCTATTCCCGGCAGAAAGCGTGTCTTAAGTGAGATTATAAAATATAAACCATTAGTTGTTTGTTTTGTGGGTAAAATTACCTATCTTTTATTTAGCAGATTATCTAAAGCTTCATATGGTTGGCAAGATGATATTGGCACCTCAAAAATATACGTGATGCATCCTCCGCATCGTGGGGCTGCTGAAGTTAGAATTAAAGAGCTCAAAGAGATTGATGCAGCAGCACAAAAGATTAACCAAACGTAAATACATACGCATTAATACCCGTTTGGCATTGCAATGTTAAAGTGTGTTTACCATAATCTTGTTTTAAATCGAGCACATCATACATGCGCGGTTCATGTACTACTATTTTTCCTTCTTTGTTACTATCTTTTGTCCAATATTTTTCAGGTACGGGTTTGCCATCAAGAAGAATGGTGATAAGTTTTGGTTGATCAGATTTCATTACCAGATACACATGAGTTCCCATAAAATTGAGAACTATTTCACTACTATTATCTTCGCTTTGTATGCAATCATTTTTTACTGTCCAGTTGCCGTGTAAGGTAATGTAATCGTTACCTTTACCTCTTTCAGAACCAAGATATGTTTCAGGGGTGATTAGTTTTTCCAAAACTAATTCACCATCTTTTTTAAGAGGTAAATGATGAAGATTCAGAAGCATGCGGATTGCATTTTCCATTTCTTCATAATCACCTTCACCAAAATGAGTTTTGACGATAACGCCACGTTGATCAATTAAATAATGTGCAGGCCAATAATGATTATTGTATGCTTGCCATGTTTGATAATCATTATCGAGTGCTACCGGATAGGTGATATTAAACTTTTTGACCGCGTTTTTTACGTGGTCTTTATTTTTTTCAAACGCAAATTCTGGCGTGTGAACACCAATTATTTCTAATCCATTATTTTTATAATCTTTGTACCATTGCGTGACGTGTGGTAATGTGCGAACACAATTAATGCAGGTGTATGTCCAGAAATCAATAAGAACCACTTTGCCACGCAGTTGTTCAAGCGTGAGTGGTTTTGAGTTAATCCAATCGGTAATGCCA
>Ga0070735_10001011_pt1 | contig 28041 bp, 20 predicted proteins | sample Coa_R1_FD_66443 | JGI IMG/M metagenome (GOLD analysis project Ga0070735, IMG submission 66443) | Surface soil microbial communities from Centralia Pennsylvania, which are recovering from an underground coalmine fire - Coalmine... | ecosystem: Environmental > Terrestrial > Soil > Unclassified ...
GAACCAGAACATGAACGATACGGTGGCGTATGTCGACACCGCGAATACGTCCCAGATCAAGGGGCTTCGCGGTTGCGGCCACAGCCACATCGTGTTGGGATACGGCAACAGCCAATAGGCGAGCCAGGGCCGTCCCAGGTGCAGGATGGGAAACATTCCGGCGCACGCCACGGCGAACAGCGTCATGGCTTCCGAGAAACGGTTGATGGAGGTGCGCCAATCCTGCTTCAGAAGCAGCAGGATCGCGGAGATCAGCGTTCCTGCGTGACCGATACCGATCCACCACACGAAATTGACGATGGCGAACCCCCATGCCACGGGGATTACGATTCCCCAGATGCCTACGCCGCGGATGAAGAGCCAGGAAACCGCGACCAGGAAGAGGTTTACCAGCAGGAAGGCGCACGCGAAACCGATAAACAGTTGCGGTGGCGTTTTCAGGAAGGGCCTTAAGACTACGCCGCCGATTTCGTCGGTGACCGTTCCATAATCGTGCCCGGGTCCAATGACTTTGTCCGGGCCGGGGTCCAGGGTGGCCAGCGATGTTGGTTCGCGATCTTCCGTTTCCAAGGTCAGCTCTTTTCTAACTCCGGGTTCGGGTTACGCAATCGTGCCAGATACGTGGTGCGCGGCCTGGTATTCAATTCTTCGAGCAAGCCGTAATCGCGTTGTTGGCGCTTCAGCTTAGCAACCCTGCTGTTGGGATCATTCAGATCCCCAAATACGATCGCCTCGGCCGGACAGGATTGTTGGCAGGCCGTGACGATGTCCCCGTCCTTAACTGGCCGATCCTGTTTTTCCGCCTCGATTTTGGCGCTGTTGATCCGCTGAACGCAGTAGCTGCACTTCTCCATCACGCCGCGGCTGCGGACGCTTACGTCCGGATTCCGCACGCCGAACAAACTCTGCGTATCCCAATCCGCGTAAAGGAAAAAATTGAATCGCCGCACTTTATACGGGCAATTGTTCGAGCAGTAGCGCGTCCCTACGCAGCGGTTATAAACCATTTCGTTCAGGCCTTCCGCGCTGTGTACGGTTGCGGCCACGGGACACACCAGCTCGCACAGAGCGTTTTCGCAGTGCATGCACGGCACAGGCTGGAAATACAGCTCTGGATCCTCAGGTGGACCTTTGAAATAACGATCCACGCGAAGCCAGTTCATGTGGCGGCCCTTGGCGACCTCCTCCTTCCCAACTACTGGAATATTGTTTTCGGACTGGCATGCGATGGTGCAGGCATGGCACCCGATGCAGGAGTTCAAATCGATAGACATCCCCCACTTGTGCTGGTTGTATTCCCATTGAGGGAACAGCGTCAAATCATTCGGAACGCGCTTCTCTTCGGGACGGGCAAAGTCCGGGGTCTTATGAAAGTCCACATAAGTGGCGGCACGGAAGGGATCACGCTCCTCCATTGTCTGGGTATGCTGCGTGGTCGCGAACGTGTAGTCGCGGGCTTTCCGTGTGATGTTGGCACCCGTTCCCCGCCACAGTGTATTGGTCGTCCGCAGGGAGTAAGCATCGAATCCGATGCCGTCGGCAACTCTACCGGCGCGCGTGCGCCCATAACCGAAATGCACCGTAAGAGATTCATCAGCCTGCCCGGGCATAATCCAGACGGGAGCGTCCACTTTGCGCCCGTGGAGCTCAATCTCGATGACATCACCCGTGGTGACACCATACTGCTCGGCGCTCTTGGGAGAAATCCACGCCGCGTTTTCCCAAGTCATTTTGTTCTGTGGCTTCGGCATCTCCTGAAGCCACGCATTGTTGGACATGGCTCCGTCGCCGACCGAAGGATCGGGGCGGAAAACGATTTCAAGGCCCGCACCAGAAAGAGGCTCAGTTGCCGGCGGCTCCGGCATTTTTGCGGATGGTGGCGCTTTTTCGGGAAGCGCCGTTCCCGCCATCACACCGTCATGAAGCGTGATCTGCCAGAAGTCGTCGAAGTCCTTAGCTGGATGCTGGGTCTGCCAGTATGCCTGGACCGTATCATGCGCGGATTGATCTGCCGCGTCATTGAGGACATTCATGATTTCATGCGGAGTCTTGCCGCCATAAAGCGGCATTATCAGCGGCTGGACGATGCTGACGGTCCCATCGTAGGCGCGCGCATCGCTCCAGGACTCAAGATAGTGCGCCTCAGGGATGTGCCAGTGGCACCATGCCGCCGTCTCATTCGAATAAAGCCCCAAGTGCGCCCGGAGCTTTACCTTCTTGAGCGCTTCCAGGAAATTGAGGTCGGCCGGTGCGTCATAGACCGGGTTGCCGCCCAAAATCAGCAGCGTCTCCACAGCACCATCTCGCATGTCCTTGACCAGCTCAGAGAGAGAGGCGGTCTCATCCACCGAATTCGCCTCGACCGGGTCTGTATAGGCGACCGTCTTCCCTGTGTTGCCCAAGGTTTGATTGATGGCGTGAGCCATAGCGTGGACCGAGGGCGGCTGATACTCCCCCGCGATCACGATGCTCGTTCCGCGATGCGCTTGCAGGTCTTTGAGTACTGCTCGCGCTTCCAGAGAAGTCGCGCCGGCATCGCCTCGAGCGATGGTGGCCGCGAATTGCGCAATTCCACCAGAAGTCATGCGAAAGCGATGGTCAGCCATGCTGCCGGTAATCGATGGAGTATTTTCGGCGACGTACAGCCTCGGAGGCGTCTGGTCCTGATTCTCTGCGGCGGCGCGCCGGCGGGCGCTGTAATCGCGGACATAACGAAGGCTGCCGGGTGTAGTCGAGCACAGAAAATCCGAGTCCAGAGAAACAATCACGTCCGCACGGCCGAAGCGGTAAATCGTATTGAGCTGCCTGCCGAACGCCATCATCGAGCCCGCGCGAGCCGAATGCCGCCCGCACGGTTCGTACTGGTGCCACTTGGCCTCCGGGAACGCCGTCAGGAAATCCTGGATCTGCGCGGCGAGCGTGGGTGAGGTTACCGTGCCCGTCAAGATTCGGAGGCCCGCGCCCTTCTTGGGTTTGGCGGCATCGCGCGCGCCGGTTAACGCCGTGATGAAGGTTCCCCAACCGTTGATGTAGCCGTTCCGCGTCACGACCTGCGAGCGATCGGGATCGTACAAGGTCAGCACGCTCGCCTGCATCTCCGCGTCAGTGGCTCCTAAGCTGGCTGGATGCTCGGGATTGCCCTCGATTTTCGTGGGCCGGCCCAAATGGCTTTCGACGAGAACGCCGGTCGCAATCCCTCTGACGCTCATCGCCGTGGCGTAAAAGAGCGGTTTGCCTGGGACCATCTCCTCGGGTTGCCGCACGTAAGGGACAATCAATTCCTTCGGTTGCTTGGTGCAGGCAGAAGCCCCGGCCAGCGCGATCGATGCTCCCATGAGACGCAGGAAGCGGCGCCGGGATGCAGGATCGTTCCAGTCCGGCCTGCGATTGGGGAACTCGTCCTCAACATAAGTGCGGAACTCTTCAGTCGAAACAAGCTCGTCCGAGCTGCGCCAATAAAGAGGGTGGCTAGGCTTCATTCCATTACCGGTGGCAAGTCACGCAGTCTGTTAGGCTCTGAATCCTGTATTCCTTGACCAGCCGCGTTCCCAGCTCCAATTGGTTGTCCGGGTACTGGTAGGCAATGTTAAACACCTGATCGCGCGGCCGAACAAATTGCGCCGGATTGCGATGGCACTCGATGCACCACTGCATGTAAAGAGTGTTTACTTTATACGTCAGAGGCATCTGGTCTACCCGACCGTGACAAGTGGAGCAGCCAATGCCTTTGTTCACATGAATGCTGTGGTTGAAGTAGACGAAATCGGGCAGGTCGTGCACGCGCGTCCACTCCAGTGACTTGCCTGTACGGAAACTGGCTCGGACCGGCTCAAGAAGCTCGGCATTGGCCCAAATCTGCGAGTGGCAGCCCATGCACGTCTCGGTAGGCGGCAGGCCGGCGAAGGAGGAAGTTTCGACCGACGTGTGACAGTAGCGGCAATCGATGCCGTCGTCGCCCACATGGTGCTTATGGCTGAAAGGAACCGGCTGGGCGGGAGCCACATCCACATCTGTGATGAACGACCCTGCGTTAATCTTATAAGCGGCCAATATGACAGCGCACACAATCAGCAGAGCAGCTACGAGGCTGACCTTTGCCAGGCTATTCGAACTGCGATGAAAGATTTGCGCCATGCTCAGCAAACCCAGCTACTGACGCAGAATGGATTGGCCCGCAAGTGCGCCTGCTGTTCTACGTCCCACACTAACTGGGCCTCCATCAATACAGCGTCAAAACTGACTTCGCGACGTCAAGAACCTGTCAAATCTGTTCTTGGTTTCGTTTCTTGTTCTCCTTGCCGCACCGAAGAGCGCATGCCGAAAACGGGAATCCTCATGGGTATAGATCCGTGTCAGGCGCCGGCGTTTCGTTCGGATTGCACCAAGTCATCCTTGTTGATGTTTCGGACTTCGAAGCCTCATCCGGTGACCAGGCAGCACACAAAGCGGTATGCAGGTTACGGGCTCCCTTCGTGAGTGGACACAGACGCCGATTATCATTCGGTCGGTTCAAGGTGATGAGTCCGATAAGATTGCCGCTTTGGACGCTGGCGCGGACGACTACCTCACCAAACCGTGCGACCTAGGAGAGTTGCTCGATCGCATTCGAACGGCAGTGTCTGGATGGACACTCCGAGATGCAGCGAGTGTTCAAGACCGGTGATCTCACCGTCGACGTGAACCGCCAGATTGTTCAAGTCGCCAATAACGCAGTCCAGCTTACGGCGATGGAGTACGGCAACATCGGCTGGCTCACGAAGTCTGAGGCGAGGATAGCAACGACAAGGCACTGCACATGCTACAGACAACGATCAGCTCGCTCCGCCGGAAATTGGATGTTAATGTGGCGCAGAAGGGCCACATAGTGAGCGAACCCGGCGTAGGATACCGCCTTCGGATCGCGCCATCCAATTAGTTACCCCGTCATTTGACGCGGTCTTTGCGGTCGTCCATCAGTTCTCGACCCAGTTTTGATAGCGATTCGCTCATCCCGATTCGCTCGTCCCGTGGATCACCAAATCCGTGTAGGCTCTGTGGCGTTCGTCGGCCGTTCGTTCTTGCTCTGCTCGCAGGGCGTTGTACTCGTCCATATCGGACACGCTGGCAGACCACTGATGCGTAATCAAATAACATCGCAGCGCCGTTTCAGCTTTATCAGCATAGATCATCGACTCAAGAAAGAGCCGCTCCAAACGATTGCACACTTCGCATGTCATATCATCACCTTTTGATTCGACCGCATTGGCGGGTGCCTCATGGTGTCTGTTTCTCGAAGCACGCGAACTCACGTCGCGAGCGGGCTCATGATGAGGCTTCATCCCGATCCGGCTCTTTAGCCAGTCCCAGTCCAGTTTTTCAGGGTGCCGGATATATTCTGCGCGGTGTGCCACAACGTCCTCCATATAGCGGCGGCCGAGCTTCAGATGAAAGGACGGATGGGCTTCGACTACAGGGACAACCTCGAACATCCTATTTACCAGACGAATCGTCACGGTCGTTTCGATCTGATCCGGATCGCTGCCGTAGATATCGATGCCCACTTGCCGATTGACGAAGAAGCTGTCGTAGGCGGCGATGATTGGTTTGTACAAAACAGAATGGCGATGCGCTTCCGACGCAGCGTTGCATACATCGAGATACTCGATCATTAAATTGAGTCCCGGTTTTGCTTCCAGGGTGCTCATTTCACACCTCCTTCAACGTATTCCAACTCATTGGACGCGCCAAGCGGCTCGACTGTTTCGATGCGCGGAGAATGATCAAGAAAGAAAGGGTTCGGGCCGAGCTTTTATGCACGGTATGAACGACCACTTGACATTTTCTTTACCAAGTCCAACCCGTTCCTGACCCACTCTTGATCCCGTTTCGCATAGAGTCGCCATCAAAGGAGGAATGCCGACGAATAATGCTCCAGCAAGTTCAGGATCGGGGCGGTCTTACCATTTTGGATAGCGCCCGAGTGTACCCTGGCGTTTCTGGAGGAAGCCGGAACGCCTGCTCAATTCCTGAAGTAGCCCCCCCTTGCACTCCTCGTCTAACCGATATATCTTTCAAGAGGATATAGCTGTGGGAGTGAATAGGGAGGAGTAGCGATGCAACGGGCGATAAGAGCGAATGCCAGACCCGCGCGGCACGTATGGTGGTGCCTGCCGCTGATGCTCGGGTTCGTGTTGGTGCGACCCAATGTCGCTCTGCATGCAGCTTCCAACGTAGCCGCCGTAGCGGACGCCGCCAAGGCCGATGATCTGCCTGCGGTGCGCAAACTGATCAAGGAACGCGCGGATGTGAATATCCCCGCTAACGACGGTTCCACCGCGCTGTTGTGGGCGGCGTACCACTCGAACGTGGAAATGACGAAAGCGCTTCTCGCGTCGGGAGCCTTGGTCGACACAGCCAACCATTACGGCGTCACCCCGCTTCTGCAGGCGAGCCGCAACGGCGATGCCCCGGTGCTGCAGGCGCTGCTCGATGCGGGAGCGGAGCCGACGCGTTGGCACGCGGAGGGCGAGACGCCGCTGATGGCTGCCTCGCGCACCGGCCACGTGGACGCCGTTAAATTACTGCTTTCTAAAGGCTCGTTCGTCAACGCCGCGGATCCGTTTCAGGAAGAGACCGCGCTCATGTGGGCGTCCGCCGAAGGTCAACTGGATGTTGTGAAGGCGCTGCTGGCCGCCGGCGCGGACCCCAACCTCAAGGCGCACGTCTCCGCCATCACAACGCGCAAGGACGCGGACCATCTTTCAGGCGGTCTTACGGCACTGATGTTCGCCGTTCGCAACGGACACGAGGACGTTGCCAGGGCGCTGATCGCAGGCGGCGCTGATCCGAAGGCGACCAACGCAGATGGGGCGACCGCGACCGTCATCGCCATCGTCAACGACCGCTTCGATCTAGCCAAAACGTTGCTCGACCTAGGCGCCGACCCCAATGACGGAGCCTTATACTTCGCGGTGGACATGCACGACGCCACCATCGATATGCGCGCGCACGACGGCTCACGGCTACAGCCCAACCATCCGAATAATCTGACGGCTTTAGGGCTGGTTAAGGTGCTTCTCGACGTCGGTGCGGACGTGAACAAGCCGTTCGTCGGCGCGCTGCACTCGACCACGCTCTGCTGCGGCGCTGCGATCAACAGTTCGCCGTTTTACCGCGCGGCGGTGGCGGCCGACGTCGAAGTCCTGAAGCTACTGCTGGCAAAAGGCGCGCAGATCGAGTGGATCCCGAGCGAAATCAAGCCAAAGGACGGCAAAGGTCCAGCCCGGCCGAATCCGAACGCCGGCCGGACGCCCCTGATGGCCGCCATAAAAGGTGGCCAAGGCGCACCCATCGCGGGAGGACCTGGTTTCACGCGCATTGGTGCGCCGGTTTTCCGCGAACCCGGTAGCCGCGACCCCCTCGAGGCTATCCAGCTGCTCCTGGCCGCCGGGGCCGATCCTAACGCTAAGGCGGGCGATGGCTCGACGCCGCTTCACCAAGCCGTGCAAGAGGAACACGTAGGCATGATTCGCGTCCTTGCAGCCGCCGGTGGAAAGCTGGACGCCGTTAATAAGGACAATCTGACTCCCCTTCTTCTGGCCGAGGCGCCGAAAAAGCCGAACCCCGCCGACATGGGCGACTTAGACGTGTACAAGCCGAAGCGTAATTCGAAAGAGGAGATCGTCGCGGCGCTGCGGGAACTGATGCACCTCGGTCCCAACGATCCGGCGCCGCAACCTCCGCCGCTGCAGGTTAAGGATGACAAGAAAGTAAGTGACGATAAGGAAAAGAAAGACAGTCCAACGGCGGCGGTGACAAGCGCCAAATGAGCATGCGGGAAAGCATAGCGAGGAAGGTCGTAATCACGGCGACGTTGATCGTCTTTGGGATCGGTGCGTCGCTGGTCGCGCAGACCGCAAGCGTCACTCGAACGCCGCCCGCAAGCAACGCGAGTGCGGATGCGGCCAAATATCGTGCGTTAGTGAATAAGTACTGTGTGTCGTGCCACAACGCCCGCACCGCGAATCCGGCGGAGGGTCCGATCAATCTCGAAGGCGCGGCGTTCGACGATCTCCTGGGCCATGCCGGAACGTGGGAGCGGGTCCTCCGGAAACTGAGTGTACGGGCCATGCCGCCTCCCGGGATGCCGCGTCCGGCAGAGGCCGAGTACGCGGGCTTTACGGGCTGGCTGGCCGCGTCGCTCGACCATGCCTGGGAAGGCAAGAGCACGCCGGGCCGCTTCGTCGTCCATCGCCTGAATCGCGCCGAGTATGCGAATGCGATTCGCGATCTCCTCGCCGTCGACCTCGACGTGTCCGATCTGCTGCCGACCGACGGCGCGGAGTTCGGCTTCGACAATATTGCGACATCTCTCAAAACTTCGCCGCTGCTGCTGGAGGGATACGTGACTGCCGCCCAACGCGTCGCCGCGATGGCGGTGGGCGATCCCAAGGTGAAGCCCGGGACAAGCGAACATTCCATCAGCCGCGAATTCAGCCAGAACGGATATATTGACGGCCTGCCGCTCGGAACCGTGGGCGGCACGGTAGTTCATCAGGTGTTTCCTGCCGACGCCGAGTATAAACTGTCGGGCCGGCTTGTCCGTGGCGTCCAGGAAGGTTACGCCGGCGTCGAAGGAAACGACACGCCGTACACCTTCGTGATCACCGTGGATGGCACCGAAGTGTATACTGCGCCGATTGGCGGTCCCAAGGACGACGAGATGCAGGCTGCCGATTTGGCCGCGGCGCAGCCCATTATCGATAAGCGGATGACGGGACGCGTGCGAGTTACGGCTGGACCTCACGATGTCGGCTTTACGTGGAAGGAGCGGCCGTTCCAGTTGCAGGACGTGTGGGAGCCATCCAGGCGCGACAGCCAGGAAGTCCATATGGTGGCAGGCTTGCCGAAGCTTCGGTCCGTTTCGATCGACGGCCCGTACAACGTGCGCGGCGTCGGCGAAGGGCCCAGTCGGGAGCGGCTTTTTGTTTGCCACTCCAGCGCGAATCTGGACGATGCGGCTTGCGCAACCAAGATCCTATCGAACCTGGCACGCCACGCGTACCGGCGTCCTGTGACCGCCGCGGACCTCGAGGCGCCGATGTCTTTTTACAAACGGGCGCGCCAACCGGTAGCAGGAAAGCCCGGCGGGAATTTCGACGATGGAATTCGCGCTGGAGTAGCCCGCGTACTGTCGAGCCCCTACTTCTTGTATCGAATCGAAAAGGATCCGCCTGGCATCCGCCCGGGCGCCGCGCACCCGGTGAGCGATATCGAGCTCGCCTCGCGCCTGTCTTTCTTTTTGTGGAGCAGCATCCCAGACGAAAAATTGTTGGACTTGGCGGCGGCCGGGCGGCTGCGGGAGCCGGCAGTGTTTGCCGAGCAGGTTCACCGGATGCTCGGGGACGAGCGCACGGATGCCCTGGTCGAAAATTTCACGGGACAGTGGCTGCAGCTTCGGAATCTGGAAGCCAAGGTCGCTCCCGACCTGCTGATGTTCCCGGATTTCGACGACAACACGCGTAAAGGATTCCGCAAGGAAACCGAACTCTTCTTTGGGTACATTTTGCGCGACGACCGCAGCACTCTTGAACTTTTGAACGCGGACTATACTTTCGTCGACGAGCGGCTCGCCAGAAATTATGACATTAAGGGCGTTTACGGCCCGCAATTCCGGCGCGTGAAGCTCACCGATCCCAACCGCCGCGGTCTACTGGGGCAAGGGAGCATCCTGTCGATGACTTCGGTCGCCACCAGGACCTCACCCGTTTTCCGCGGGAAGTACGTGCTGAACACCTTCCTCAATACGCCGCCTCCTCCTGCTCCTCCGAACGTCCCCACGCTGGACGAGAGCAACAAGGGGGCGCCAACGGTTCCGAAGACGGTGCGTGCGCAGCTGGAATTGCACAGGAAAAACCAACCCTGCGCTGGCTGCCACCGCGTGATCGATCCTCCGGGGTTTGCGCTCGAGAACTTTGATTCGGTGGGGCGATGGCGCGATAAGGATCCCGACGGCGCGCCGCTCGATGTCGCGGGCACACTCGCGGATGGATCGCAGGTCAGTGGTCCGGTGGCGCTGCGCGAGGCGATTCTGAGCCGCCCTGACGCCTTCGTGACCGTCGTCACCGAAAAGATGCTGACGTATGCGCTGGGCCGGGGTCTCGAGCCGAGCGACATGCCAGTGGTTCGCCGGATCGTGAAGAAATCCGCGCAGAACGATTACCGGCTCTCTTCCATCGTCATGGGAATCGTCGAGAGCGCGCCTTTCCAGATGCGCACCAAGCTGGAGGCAGCGGAATCGGCGGAAACCGTCAAGGGCCCGGCTGAGACCGTAAAAGTGGCAAAATCAAATAAGGAGTAGCTATGTTCATTACGAAGAAGCACCTTTCTCGCCGCGCGTTTGTGCGGGGCACTATGGGCGCCACGGTCGCATTGCCATTCCTGGACGCCATGATTCCAGCGCTCTCCGCTGCGCCGACGTCGCCGTTCCGCTTCGGCGCGGTCTACTTTCCGTGCGGCGTGTGGCCCGACACCTGGCATCCTGACGCCGAGGGGAGCAACTTCGCGTTCAAACCGGTGATGCAGCCACTGGAACCGTTCCGCAATCAACTGGTGACGGTCAGCAAGATGAAAGCGCCGTGGGGCGAGTCCGTCCACCTGGGCGCCAGCTCAGCGTTCCTGAACGGAGTTGGCCCGGCAGTCCGCCGCGACGGCAGAGGCGACTCTTTCGGAAAGATCGAATCGAAGAAAACCGTCGACCAGTTCATCGCGGATCAAGTAGCCGGCGATACGCCGCTGCGGTCGATCGAAGTCGGCACCGAGGACATGGGCACCGCCGTTGGGGCCTGCGACGGCTTCGCCTGCACGTTCTTCAATACGCTATCGTGGCGCGACGACGAGAGCCCGCTGCCGGTCGGGATCAACCCGCGCGTTACCTTTGAGCGAATGTTCGGCGAGACGGATTCGACCGAGCGGCGCTTTGCCCGCCTGAAGGAAAAGCAGAGCCTGCTGGACTCGGTGACCGAGGAAACCGCGAAGCTGGAACGCTCGCTGGGCGCGTCCGATCGCGCCATTCTCGACGAGTACATGGGCAACATTCGTGACGTTGAAAAGCAGCTCGAACGCATGGAAAGCCGTCTCAACACCATCACCGGGAATCCCGAAGCTCCCATCGGCTTGCCGGATGCGTTCGACGATCACATGAACATTACCTACAACCTGATGCACCTCGCGTATCAGGGCGATATCAGCCGCGTCTTCACCTTCATGACCGGTCACGAAGCCAGCGACCGCGCGTACGGGCACATCGGCATTCCCGAGCAGCACCACACCATTTCGCATCACGGCAACGATCCGGAGAAGCTCGCGAAGTACGCCAAGATCGCCACTTACCAGATCCAGAAGTTCGCGGATTTCCTCGACAAGCTAAAGGCGACCAAAGAGGGCGACGGTAACATTTTGGATCACTCGGTTCTGTATTGGGGCAGCGGCATGAGCAACGGCAACGCTCACGACCGGAACAATCCGCCCGCGGTGCTCGTCGGCGGCGCCCAAGGCCGGATGAAAGGCAACCGTCACATCGTCGCGAAGGATACGCCAACGGCGAACCTGCTGCTGTCCATCGCGCACCTGGGCGGCGCGGAGATCGATAAGCTCGGGGCGAGTAACGGTAGAGTCGATCTGTAGTGTGACCGCGGTGGGATGGAACCCAACTTCGTTATCGTTCCCCAGTCCGATTTACTGGGTCTTTTGTTGGCCGCCTTCCCAGAGTTCAGAGGCAATCTTGATGACGAGGATCTGGACTTCGGCAGTTACCATGTCTACGCAAAGTTCGCAGCTTGGCTTTCCAACAGCCTAGACAACAACCGGGTGTGGCAACGTGCCTACGCGTTCTTTGAGTTGCTTGCCCTGATCGACCGCGACATCCTGATCGATGTATTCGAATCCGTCTGTGAGAATCCGATCCTAGCCCAACGCATTGACTCAAACGCGGGGCCTGAAATGCGCAAGATACGCTTGGCGATGCAAACCTGAGGCCGTGCGCTTAGGGACACTTCGGGGCGACGCGGTTCACCGTCGTCACGTTGATGCCGTCCACGCCGCCTTCGCCGATCAGAAGCCCGCTCACTGCAACACGTGAACCGGCCAGTCCATCCAACTTGGTCACGACAAACTTAAGTGCCATCGTACGGCTGCCGAGGGGCCTGGTAGCGTCTTCCCCGCCCGAAGCAGCGCGCTCTGCCCGCTCGGGGGCCGTGGCGCTGGTAACCACCCACTCGGATCCACTCCGGGCCAGACACCCGACCACGCGAGCGAGAGCGTTGGCGGGGAGCTCCGTGCTTCCGTCCTTCGGAACAATCTGCACGCCGGCAATGGTATCGGGCCCCAGCTCGGCAGCTCCCGCGGGAAAGCCATTGGATTTCAGCATGAGCGCGACGATATCCCGATAAGTGGGCTCGGTGAGGGAACCGGGGTTGCCGTTCGGCATGTAAGTACTGACGAACTCGATCAGATCGCTGACGCTTTTCTGCGAAAAACTCTTCCAGAACGCGTCGCCCACGAGCGGCGCCTTGCCTTGAGCGGCCAGCGCATGACAGCCCGAACAGCTTTGGCCGAAGACCATCATTCCGCGGGCGGCTTGAGCATCCGTGTATACACCGTCCCAGACGGTCCGGCGCGCAGTGTTGGTCTGAGAAGCGCTGGTCTGAGCGATCGCCAGACCCACCGTGGCCGATGCGATGAACAGAAGACCGGGCATGCGCCGCATTTCGTGATCGTGACAAGTAACCGGAGCCGTGTCAAGCCGCACGCGCGTGATCTGACGCGCTCCGGACCTAACCTGCGGGGCTCAACTGCGCAGGATGCCGGCCAATTCGTCGGATCGCTGCGATCCCACTAGCACTTCGGCGCCGTTTGTCAGTTTCAACCGGACGCCTTGATGGCCACTGGCAATGTAGGACTTCCCTTCCCGGTTGGAACGAATTCCGTAGCCGCCGTAGTCGCGCTCCGGATCGAAAGTAATCGTTTCCGCCGACCGAATGTCAGCAAGAGCAATCCTGCGGCTGCGCCAAAGCCCGCGCATCGCCACGACAAGGGTCCCGTCACGAACTTCCGTGACCAGCCGAACGGTGATGAGCCGTAAGTAGACAGCCCACAGGAACAAAGTCCAGCCGATCACACGGGCGTTGGACATGGGTTGTTTCCCCCAAGGATGGCCAAGGACCACCTGCCAGATAAGAAAGCCCACCATGATGCATGGCGGAACCAGTAGAGCAATGCCGATGCGGCGAAGCGGCAAACTCTGCTTCTCGTAAAAGCACCTGTCTGATTTCTGGCCCACGGGTTCACCCGCGATTATCGCAGCAGGCCAATGGTGTATTGGAGCGCGAAGTATTGAGTCTGATAATCGTACTTCGCATTGAGACTTTCAATTTCGGCTTCCGTGAGACTCAGTTGCGACTGGGTCAGCTCGACAATTGAGGACAAACCGTTGTCGTAACGCCCTTTCGCGAAATCCGACGCGAGTGCCGCCGTCCGGAGAAATTGCGCCGTAACGTCGATTCGCTGAAATGCGTCGTTCGCGCTCGCCCAGGCTACACGGACGTCTCGCGCGAGGCGTTGCTGTTCATCGCGAAGTCTCTGATCGGACTCCATGGCACGCTGCAACGCCGCTTCTCGGCGTGCGGAAAACAAATGTCCGTTGAAAACAGGCACGCTGACGTTCGCGGCAATGCCTTCGTAACCGAGTGGGACGGGGACGGAAGAAGGATTGTTGATGTAGGGAATGAGTCCTCCCACTGCAACCGCACTGACCGTCGGCCGCGACAAGTCCTTTTCAGCCTCCGCGAATTTGTACGCGGCATCGCGCGCAAAACGCAGGCTCGCAAGCTCGGGCCGGTTGCTGACAGCCTGCGCGATCAGTTCATCGGCGGTTGCCGGTGGCCCGGCGGGAAGCGGTTCGTCGGCGAGCTGATAGTTGGCAAGTTGGTCGGAACCCATGGCGCGGCTCAGTTCCGCATACGCCTGCTGCACACTGTCCTGCGCCCGAAGCAGCAGGAGCTTCGCTTCCGATACGTTCACGTCGGCAAAGGTAACGTCGAGCTGCGATTTCAGGTTATTTCTCGCCAGCTCGGTCACCTGATCACTCAGCAACTGGCGCGTGCTGACGGTTTCCTGCGCCACCTTCACCAACGCCTGCGCATGCAGAACTTCAAAATAGGCGCGATTCACCTGAAGCAGGACGTCAAAACGCGTCGCTTGGGCATTCTGCGTGGCCGCCTGGGACTGCAAGCGCGCGCTGCTCACCAGATTGGAAGTACGGCCGGAATCCGTAATCAACTGGCGCGCCACTGCGCCCGTACCGAAGCGATTGAAAAGCCGGGACGCAGAGAGGTCCCCAGCTCCAATTCGCGATCCGTTGTTGCCCTGCGAGCCGGTCACATCCCCGGTCAGGGTTGGGTAGTACGCGGACCGATTCTCGATAATCTGCTGGTTGGAGTAGTTAATCTCGTTTTGCGCGGCCTGGATCTGAGGGTGATTTTGAATCGCCATCGCTTCGGCCTGTTGCAGGGTTAGCGTGGGCAGGGCTTGCGCGGAAGCGCTAACCCCGCCGATTGTCGCGGAAATAGCGAGAGCGATCAGAGTTCTATTGGTTCTCAAGAGCATGGGCAATCACGCGACCGATGGCTGCGGCTTATTTCGGTAGGCCAGCAGATAAGCCGCCGGCACGATAAATACAGTCAGCGCCACCGAGACGGTCAAACCGCCAATAATTGTGCGTGCCAGGGGAGCGTACTGTTCACTTCCCGTCCCCAGCTTCAGGGCCATCGGCACCATCCCGATGATGGTCGCAAGCGAGGTCATCAAGATTGGCCGCAAGCGAACCCGGCACGAAGTGATCACCGCTGACTCCACGGACTGGCCCTGTTCTTCCAGGCGGTGCGCGAATTCCACGATGAGAATACTGTTGGACGCAGCGATACCCACCAGCATCAGAACACCCATCAGCGACATCACGTTCAGCGTCGTGTGGGTCAGCGGGAGAATCACCATCACGCCGATGAAGCCCATGGGGATCGCTAGCATGATCAGGAAGGGATCTTTGAAGGAGCGGAACTGGGCCACCAGGATCAGGAACAGAAGAACCACGGCGAGCGACAGGCCGGTCCCGAAGCTGTAGAAAGATTTATTCATTTCCTGCACCATTCCGCGCAGGGCAATGCGAATTCCAGGAATCTTCGTCTCGTCCACCAATTTGCCGATCTGGCTGGAAAGCTTGCCCAGGTCCTCGCCGGAGGGCGTCACGTACACATCCGCAACGGGCTGGATCTGGTAGTGATCCACTTCCGTGGGGGTTTGAATAGCCTGGAGACTCGCCACGTTGGACAGCACGGTGATGGGACGCGGACTCCCGTCGGCTCGGAAAGCAGTGGAACGATCCGCATCGCTCTTGCTCTCCACTCCTCGTAGCGGGATCTGCTGGAGATCGATGGGATCATGAATCGCCGGCTTGCCATTCTCGTAATATTGAACTGTCAAAAAGTAGTCGTTGCCGGTCTGACGGTCCACCCAATAGTTCGGCGCAATCATGGTGTTCGAATTCAGCGAAGTAATCACGTTGTCCACCACTTCTTTTTCGGTTAAGCCGAGTTCGGAAGCGTGGACGCGGTCGATGTTCAGCTGAAGTGCCGGGTAGTTGAGGTCCTGTGGGATATAGACTTCGCCGGTGCCGGGAAGCTTGCGGACGCGCGCCGCCAGATCCTGGGCCACACCGTAAGCACGGCCGAGATCTCGGCTGCTGACCTGGATGTCGATCGGCGCCGCCAAACCGGAATTCAGGACGGCATCCACCATCGATCCGCTAGAGAAGAACGTCCGGAGATTGGGATACTTGGCGGCGATGGCGCTGCGCACGCGATCCATGTAGTCAAAGCTGCTCGTCTTGTGCGATTCCTTCAATTCCACCTGCACTGTGGCGGTATATGGTCCGGCATTGCTGCTGTACAGAGCGGAAAAGTCCGGCACGATCCCGATGTTCGAAACCACCATATTGAAGTCCGCCGGATCCACGACCTGCTTGATCAGATCCTCGACTTTAGCTACATAACCTTCTGTAACTTCAATCCGCGAACCGGTAGGAGCCTTGAGTGTGATGGTAAACTGGCCCGCGTCCGTGCGCGGGAAGAATGCGACGCCCAAGTAAGGATAGATCAAAAGGCTAGCCAGGAATAAGCCGATCAAAGCCACAACCGTGACTACAGGAAACCGCAAAGCAGACCGAACTGACCGCTCGTAGACATTCAAAAGGCCCTGGAACCCCCGGTTGAACCAGGCGTTGAACCCGCGAGCGTGTTCCGCATCGTGCCCATGAGAAGCCGACTTGAGAAATCTCGAGCAGAACAGAGGAATGAGGGTCATCGCCACGAAATAGGAAACGAACAACGAAAGGACCACCGCCAGTGCTAGCGCGGTAAACAGGAATTTACTGACGCCGTTGAGGAATGTGACGGGAAAGAACACCACCGCCGTAGTAAGGGTCGCTGCCAGAACCGCCAGGCTCACTTCAGCGCCGCCTTTTTCCGCCGCCACCTCGGGGGACGCACCCATCTCAAGGTGCCGGTAGATATTCTCAAGCGAGATGACGGAATTGTCGATTACGCGCGAGAATGCCAGCGCCAAGCCGCCCAGGATCATGGTATTAATCGTGCTGCCCATCAGGTAGAGGATCACCAATGTGGCCAGCGCCGAAAGAGGGATGGAAAGAAACACCGCAAAGGTGGCTCGAAGACTGCCGAGGAAGATCAGAATCATCAGGCTGGTGAGCACCAGGCCGATCGTACCCTCGTCCGCGAGAGTCCGCATGGCTTCCTTCACGAAGGCCGACTGGTCGAAAACCACTGCCGCGGAAAGCTGTTTAGGAAGGTTCAGCAGATTCGGGAGCATATCCCGAATGCCGTTGACGACGCTAATGGTATTCGTGTCGCCCCCCTGCTTCAGGATGGGCAAGTACACTGAGCGCTGCCCGTCCACGCGAACCACGTTGTACTGAATTTGGTTGGCGTCCTTGGCCTCGCCGATATCGCTGATGGTGACCGATCGCTTATCGATCGTCTTGATCGGAAGCTGGTTGATATCCTCGACTTTGTCCACCAGGCTGTTGGAATAGAGGTAGTAGTCGTACGGCCCCATCTTCACGTCGCCTGCCGGGAGTATCAGGTTGCTGCTATTGAGCGCGCCGACGACGTCCATGGGGCTCAACTGACGGGAGAGCAGCTTGATCGGATCCACGTACACCATCACCTGCCGGTATTCGCCGCCAAAGGGAGGCGGAATCGCTGAACCCGGCACCACCACGATCTGATTGCGAATCGTGAACTGTCCGATGTCATGGAGCTGCGTCTGACTGAGACCTTCGCCCTTCAGCGTGACCAGGCACACCGGCAAGCTGGAGGCGTCCATCTTGAGTACGACCGGCGGAAGAGTTCCCGGCGGGAGGCGTTTCAGATCCGCCAGAGCGAGGTTGGAAAGCTGGGTGACATCTGCGTCGGCGTTCGTGCCCGGCTGGAAAAAGACCTTGATCATGCTGATACCCAGCATGGATCGGGATTCCATATGATCGATGCCGGACGCGAGGGTAAAGAAGCGTTCTAAGGGATTCGTGATGTCGGTTTCCACGTCCTGCGGCGGCATACCAGAATAGAAAGTCGCCACCACCACCACCGGAATATTGATGGGGGGGAACAGGTCGACCGGCATCCTCAATGCGCTGGTGACTCCGATGAGCACCACCACCAGGCAGATCACCACGATGAAGTACGGATTGCGAATGGAGAAGCGGGACATGAATCAATTCCTTCGAACGCGGCTATTTCTTCTGCTCCTGCCCCTGGTATGCGACCGATTCGACGACCTTAGGCTGGACATCCTGGCCGGCCTTTAGACCGCTGCGATCGCTAACCACGACCGATTCGCCTTCCTGCAAGCCGGAAAGGATCTCGGCGTCATCCGCGGTTTGAATGCCGAGCCTGACGGTGCGGACCTCAATCTTGTTCGATGGATTCACCACGAACACGGTATTCTGGTCGCCTTGATTCACGGCCTGGACCGGAACCACCAGCGTGTTGTCCTTCTTTTCAAGTGTGATAGTCGCTTCCGCATACAGCCCGGGAAGCAATATGCGATTGGGATTCAGCACATCGACTTCCGTGTGCATGGTGCGAGTATCGGACTGGACGTCGACGGAAAAGCGGGCCACTTTACCCGGAAACGTTCGACCCAGTGAGGGGACCAAAACGCTTACGGGATCGCCCTCGCGAATCGAATGGACGTAAGTTTCGGGCACCGGGATCACCAATCGAAAACGATCGTCCTGCGAGAGGCGGACCAGCGGCGTCGCCTGCGTGCTCGAATTCGTGCCCGCCTGCATCAAGGTGCCCAGATTTGCATAGCGCTGGGTGACCACGCCGGCAAAGGGAGCAGTGATCTTCGCATAGTCGAAAAGTACCTGATCGTGATCCCGTTTGGCGCGCGCCGATTCGAGCTGGCTTTGCGTCACCTCCAGGTTCGATTGCGAGGCCTCGACCTGTGCGTCCGCGGCCAAATCTTTGCCTTGCGCGTCGTCTACTTCCTGCTGTGCCACCAGACCCGGCTTGCTCTGCGAGACTTTGTTCAGCCGGTCGTACTGCAAATGCAACGCCGTGTATTGAGCTTTCACCCGGGTCAATTCGTTCTGCGCGTGCGTCACTTGATTCTGAGCCGTCTTGATGGCTGCATCGTCCTGCATCAGTTGCGACTGCAATTCCGGAATGTCCAGGGTCGCCATCACTTGATCTTTTTGCACATGCGATCCATAGTCGACGTTCAGCTCCTTGACGTAGCCCGCTTCCTTCGCGTACACGTCGATGACCTGATATGGAACCAGTTCGGAAGACAGTGCCAAAGTCCGCTGCAACGTCTTCCTTCCGACCTTGGTAACGCCCACGGTAACCGCGGCCGCGCCTGGACCGCCTGGATCATTTGCCTGGACCTTTTCGGAATTCCCGCAGGACGCCAGGAGGCCGGCCACTAGCGGGATCATGCCAAGAAGGAGCTGCGTATGTTTTCTCGGTCTCATAAGACCTGCCTCATTGGGATCTCCAGGGCAAGTCGCAGTTCGCGCTCGAGGTCTGAATCCGCTCCGCTAACCCCTTCAAGGAGAACTGCCGGGAACTACAGAATTCTATCAGTTCGCGCTCTTCCTCCAGAAGTTTAGACGCCTCTTCCGGTACTTTGTTTGCGATCGACAACGGGATCGTAAGGAGGCCGTGGCGATCCCCGTGGATCAGATCGCCGGAGGAAATCTTCAGGCCGCCGATCTCAACCGCCTCACCGAACTCGATGATGTGCGCATACGAATGGGATACAGAGACGTTACCCGCGAAGAGCTGAAAACCCATCGCCTCGACAGCGGGTAGATCGCGCACGGCGCCGTTTGTAACGCAGCCGACGCACTTTAACGCCCGCCCGATGGTCGCGTGGATTTCGCCCACAAAGGCTCCCACGCCGGGCTTCGGATCGGCATCTTGCAGCACCATCACTTTGGGCTCCGGCAGAGACGCCACGTAGGTCCACCAATCCATGCGGTCGTAGTAACAGCGATGCGTCATGGGCGGAGAGGCAGTCCGGATCCGTCCGGTAGCTGCGTAGCCGACCATGGAGCCAAGTCTGGGAAACTGGCACGTCGTGGCGCCGGAGGCGAAACCCTCATTGCGCAATCGCACGTCGAACCTCTCAATAGCATTCGATACCGTACAGGTGTCCAACGTGGTGAGTTTTTCAAGGTCCGCGGCCGGAAGAACACTTTGATCAGGCATGAGGTGTTTGCGGTTTAAAGGCGCGCGCTGCGGGTGAACGCCCACCAAAGAACTTTTATATCTATAACGATACGATGGCCCTCCCCAAGCACCCATACCAAGAGTCTGGTATTTTTTGCAAAAAAATCAGGTAGTTCGTTTCACTGAGGTAAAGCCTCGGTTAGCATGGGACATCGATGCTGGTGAATAAGACCAGTCGGACTTCTAGTCAACCTGGTCCAGACCCTGTATTCCTCGGTTCCCGCCTGGCGTTGCTGATTGGGTTTGGCGGTCTTTTGTTGATCATGGCTCTGGCCGGAATCGATGCGCTCCGGGTCCTCCGGCAGTTTCGGAACAACGATCAAGAGATCAGGAGCCGCTATCTCTTTCAAAATCATGTCTTAAACGATATCCGCTCGGATTTGTACGTTTCGGGCACATACGTTCGGGATTACCTTCTGGAGCCGGACCCGGAGAGGGCGGAAGCATACCGCACCAATCTCGAAGCCGTTCGAAAACACATGGAGTCATCGCTCGAAATTTACGGCCGTCGGGCAAATCCGGCGGAATTCCAGCATGATTCAGCGCTTCGGGCCGAGCTAATGAACTACTGGGGGATCCTGGCGCCAATCTTTCAATGGGACCCCGCGGAAAGGCGCACGTCGGGATACACCTTCTTGCGGGATGAGGTTTTCCCGCGTCGGCAAAGCATGCTCGCGATCGCCGACCGGATTGCGGCTATCAACGAACAGCAATTAACCGCCGGGAACGACGAAGTGGTTTCTCTGCTGCTCCGTTTTCAAACCCGTCTGCTGGCGACGTTAGTAGCCGCACTGGTTCTCGGCTTCGGGATGGCTGCTTTCAGCACGCGAAAGATCCTGAAGTTAGAGAATCAGGCTCGTTTGCGGTATGAGGAAGTGGCCGATGCTCGCGGCCAGCTCAAAGATCTCTCTGCTCGCCTGGTACAGGCCCAGGAAACCGAGCGGCGTGCCCTCTCGCGCGAACTGCATGATGAAGTCGGCCAATCTCTCTCCGCCGTTCTGATGGAACTACGTAATCTTTCGGCAGGTCTGAAGGTCCGATCCGAAGAACAGTCGCGCAGTCATGTTGAAACCGTCAAGGGGCTAGTGGAGAACACCGTTCGTGTCGTTCGCAATATGGCTTTGCTGCTGCGGCCTTCCATGCTGGACGACTTAGGACTGATTCCGGCCCTCAAATGGCAAGCTAGAGAGTCCGCGAAGCGTACGTCCATGGATGTGACCGTGGCGACCGAACTCGACTCCGACGATCTTCCGGACGAGTACAAGACTTGCATTTATCGAGTCGTTCAGGAAGCGTTACACAATTGCGCCCGTCATTCACGCGCGACCACCGTGCGCATCCGTGTGGAACAACGCCCTGAGCGCCTGATTCTGATCATTCAGGACGATGGGCAGGGTTTTGATGTTCGGCTGATGAAGGGACTGGGCCTGCTCGGCATTCAGGAGCGCGTGGCCCGCCTGGGAGGCACATGCAACATTCACTCAAAGCCGGGGCGCGGAACAATCCTGACTGTGGAATTGCCGTTCACCAAAGACCGTAGGAGCAAAGACATCCGTGAAACAGATTCGCATCCTGTTGGCTGACGATCATACCGTAATGCGCCGGGGCCTTCGGCTGCTGATTGAGAGTCAGCCTGAGTTCAGCGTGGTCGCCGAGGCATCGGACGGGCGGCAGGCGGTTCAGCAGGCCGAAGCGACGCTGCCGGACGTCGCGGTCATGGACATTGCCATGCCCAATTTGAGCGGCATCGAGGCGGCACAACGTATCGCGGGGGCCCAGCCTAATACGGCGATCGTGATACTCAGCATGCACTCCGACGAAGGCTATGTTTTGCGTGCCTTGAAGGTCGGCGCCAAGGGTTACCTGCTCAAGGACTCCGCTGAAGGCGATTTGATCGAAGCGATCAAAGCCGTGCATCAAGGCAAGACCTTCTTCAGCCCGGAAATCAGCAAAATGCTGGTAGAGGATTATGTGCGGGAGATCCGGACTCGTGGAGCGGAAGACACCTACGATCTGCTGACATCGCGCGAACGGGAGATTCTACAACTGCTGGCGGAACGCAAATCGAACAAGGAAATCGCGCAGGCTCTGAACATCAGTGTCTACACCATTGAAACGCATCGTAGGAACCTTCATGAGAAACTGAATCTCCATAGCCTCGCCGAGCTGATCTTGTACGCCGTCAGAAAAGGCATCATTTCCTGAGCGAACGCGACAACGAGTTATCGCCGCCCTCCCCCGCCGCCGGAATGTCCTCCGCCGCTTGCGGAATGCCCGCCTCCAGAGAAGCCCGAATGTCCACTGGAGAAGCCTCCTCCTGAGGAGCGAGGCGCTGAGAAGGACCGTGCACCGGAAAAGCTCCGGCTTGGCGATGCCGCAAAGCTCCGGCTTGGCGATGCCGCAAAGCTCCGGCTTGGCGATGCCGCGAAGCTGCGGCTTGGCGATGCGTACGATCGCGGGGCGGAATAGCTTTGACCGCGCGCCCCCGAATATGCAGCCCCGGAAGAGCGGTTGTAGGAGGGCGTACCGCGGTAGCCTTGCGCGGTTGCCCGGCTGAGGTTTGGAGCCGCTGGCCGGGCATTACCGCTTGCCGCCGCCCGGTTATCGCCATTGAAGGTGCGCCATCCGCCTCCGCCCGCAGCGGCGTTAGAGCGGCCGGGATTAGCGCGGATTCCAGCTGCCTGGCCGGCATTGCCGCGGCTGATACTGCTGAATTGACGGCCAGTGGCTCCGCTGCCATTAAATCGAGTCGAATTGAACCGGCCCGCGACGGTGCGGTTAGGATATGGAACGCCCATTCTATGGCCCGGATCGTGGGCCCATGCACCGCGACCTCCAAAGCCGCCCGCGAATCTGCCGCCAAAGCCGCCGCGGAAGCCGTATCGGTTGAAGAATCCGGTATTGACGAACAGCCCATTACCGAACCATCCACAGCCCCAACCCCAGCCACCCCAACCGCCCCAACCCGGGAAAAAGCTTCCGATATAGATGCCGGGCCCGAACCCAAATCCGAATCCAAAGCCGTCTGGGTACCACAGATCCGGGTAAGCGCCCCATACTGGGGGACCCCAGACATACACCGGATCGTATTCCGGGACGTAGATCACTTGCGGATCGGCAGGCTGTATCTCGATGGCGCTTTGGCCGTTTTGAGTGTCCGTGGTCACCACCTGCTGCGGCGTGTTGATCAGCCGACCGTTCGCTTGGGCTCGGGCTCTCATTCGCTGCACCGCGCTCATGACATCGGACTGCTGGGCCAGGAATGCGTTCCCCAGGTCCGTAGTCCAGCGAATATCACTGCTTAACAGTCTGAACGCATCCGGAAACGCCACCAGCGCCTGGATGCTAGGATCCCAGTTCTGCTGCTTAGCAGCGTCCATCAATTGCGCGCCGGTGAGATTGCCGTTCCTCTGAAGCCATTGCTGCGCCTCCACGATCTCCAGGGGATATGTGCTGGCAGCCAGCACCTGGCCCAGGAGCGGGTCGGGATAAAGCGCGACCGGGGCGACAAGGTCGTTCAACTGATCCGGCGATAGTAGCGGAGCAGCCTGCTGTGTGACGGGCGATGCCGGCGGAAGCCCCACCGACTGCTGGGCAAGACTTAGGGACACGGGAAAGAGCAGCGCGCAGGAAAGCGCCACGGCCCTTTGAATCGGCGATCCGGCGCGGTTGATCATTTTGCGCCTCCATTATTTGGACGTGGCAGACTAGCCAGGGTTCCAATATCTTCGTCCACGGAATATCAGCAAACTACTGAAACGCCGCTTTCTGATGAGATAAAGCGCGAGGCAGCCTGAACCGAATAGAGGGCTGACTCTTCGCGCAACGGCCGGACCAAAACATCATGGCCGCCCTGCCGAATCACATCCCGCCGCAGGTAGTCGTCGCTTACTGGAGAGACCAGCAGGATGTAACTCCGCGGGGAACTTGCAGCCAGGCGCTCTAACACTCCGCGCCAGTGATGCTGCGGCTGATTGCAATCACACAGGATCAGCTCGAAATGGCTCCGCGATGCCAGGCGGAGTCCCTCTCCCGGCGACGTAGTGTACCGAACTTCCCAGGCATGTTTTTTGCCAGCGCGCTCCAATAAGAACAGGTCAGTGAGCGGCATGCGGAGAACCAGAATCCTTAGGCGTCTCTCGGCGGCCGGGTGCGCCTGGTTCCGCTTCTTGTACCAACCCGTGAGCCACACGACTTATTTCCTACGACCTCCGGACGGGCATGGCTGGCTTTGCGCCGGCCGAAGCCACGCTGGTCCAATAGGACACCGCTAGTTTGATCACACGTGAGATTTTGTCCGCGCAAAGCGGCTTGGGAAGAACCTCGTACCCGCCCCGCCGGATGAGTTCCTGCCGCAGGTAGTCATCCGCGACGCCAGACAACAACACGACGCATGCCCGGTGCGGTAAGGCCGCGAGACTCGCCACTGCCGTCCTCCATTCGGTTCCTGGCAAATCGCGGTCGAACAGGATGACAGGCGCGGTCAAGTGGTTCGCCACAGTGCAGGCTTCTTCGCACGATTCAACGAAGTGCAGTTCCAACAGCTCCTGGGCCGAGACGCTCGTGAGGACCTGCCGATCCTGGTCGCTGACGACCATAGCAACTACCGGGATCCGAGCCTGAGGGGCTTTCCGGCTCGGAGCACCGCTGGTGAAAACCGAGTGGATGACCTGCCATACGTTCAGGGTTCGAAGACCGGAACAGCGATCCCAAACGGACAGATTCGAGCCTCGCACCAGGCGCACCTCTACTTCCCTTCGAGCTTACCCCTTGATCCATAATTCCCGGAATACCAGACCGATAGTATTCGCAACCCCAAAATCCAAGTAGAGAAGTGTGGCGCGGCGTGTACCTGAGGTCAAAAACTGAGCCCGAATTCGAACGAAACGTTGGTCCAGTGGTCCGTGGTCTTCAACGCCGGCACATTTCCAACCGCCGGACCGTTGGTGTTTGCGTCAATAAACTGGACCGTGGTTCCGACATGAAAAATCCGATTGCTGTCGAAATAGTAGCTAACGTTGGCCAATCCGTAGCCACCCCATCCGCCGCGTGAAGTACACGAATAGCAACCGACGGAATAACCCACGTTGCTCGAAGAAACGGTCTCCGAATAGTGCAAGTATGCTGTGCCGCCTCCTACCGAGAACTCCAAACGCTTGAACGGCTGAGGTATATAGACGCGTCCGCCAAGAGGAATCATGAACTCGTGATCGCCGCCTTGAATAAACCCGGCGTCGGTGACTTCCGGATTCTGGTTATGCGCGGCTCCGAACGCCATTTGGATGCCCGCGTCCGCCTGGAAGAACCGGTTGAATCGATAGCCATAGCCAAAGTTGATGAGCGGCGCAGTACTGAGATAGGTCGAAGTGTTCCCGACGGGAATGGCTGCTCCTACGCCGAAGATTGCGTTGTGATGGTGATAATCTGTGTCCTGTGCGAGCCCAAGACCCGAAATAACCAGCCCGACGAGGATGACTAACTTGGTTCGCTCCATAGCGGCCAGTTTAAGGCCGGCAACGGTTGGCGCAAATACCACCAGCTCGCTATTTTGGGCCGGCTTCCGCCGGTAGCTGGGGAGCAAACTAGGGCATAACCATCGCCTGGACGCAGGCAGCTGACGAAATCAGGAGGTTTTTGTCTTTTCGCAACCTTGATAAAGGCGCTGCGCGATGCGTTAATCCATACTCCAAAGTCGGTTTGTCTCCTGCCTTGTATCCTTCGCCGCGGGCGGAGTCGGTCTGTTCTTAAGGAACAGACTCAGCAAGATTTTCAGCATTCTCATTTTGAGAAATGCCCTGCCAGTGAGATCTGAGCCCAGAGCGTGCCATCGCAGACACGACACGCTCTGGAGTCCCAAGATCGCTCCAGCCAACTCTGCCTAGCCGGAGTACCGCGAGCCGTTCGGTGGACACCGACAAAACCTGCTTGGAAAAGTCTCCCGGAGTCAACGAAGCGTACGCTTGATCCGCGTTCGGTAACGCGAGTTCCGAGGCTGAGAAGTGTCTGTCGGCACCCAGAATCCGGACCATGCCTGGTACAGCAGCTTTGAGAAGCTCGAAAAAGGTCGATGCCAGTCCGATCATCACAAACGTATTCCACAGGCATCCACGGGCGAGGAGCGCTTGAGCGACCTGGGATGCCGGCTTCTCCCAGAATCGGTTCACACCCAGAAGTGACTTGGTAAAGCCATGGTCGAGACGCCGGCTAGGCTCAATCCAACCGTACTCAACCTCAGGGTATTCCGCGGGGGCGCCCAGGAGAATCACCATGCCAGGGCGGGTCATTACAGCCTTCGTTGCCAGACGAACCGAGGCCGCAAAACGCATCTCTCTCGCATAGTGATGATCGGTGGGGAAAAAACCGACGATAGGATCGCCCGCAAGGCTGGTGATTCGCTTAAGACTGCAAATGATTGCCGCCGTCGTGCCCTTGTTGGAAGGCTGAACGACCACCCGCGACGGTGTGACGTCGGCCAGCTCATCCGCGTAAAACCTCTCATGCGCTTTCACCACGGTGTACAAGGTCCGGTCCGGGGATATCGCAGGAGCGAGCCGCGACCGCGTTTGAGCGAGGAGCGTCCTGCCTCCGTAGAAACGGCAAAACTGCTTTGGCCGGTCTTCCCCCGTGATCGACCGAGTCAGGGATCGCAGTCTGGTTCCATCGCCGCCCGCGAGAACCACGGCCCATACATGTTGATGATTCACCGGTCTTCCTTTCCAGCTCGGCTGAACGCGTCTCGGATCATTGACTCCACGTTATGCCTCTCGTTGGACCTCTTCCATACCCGTGAGCCGGTAATTCAAGGCAAAGAACTTCGGTACCGGCGGAGTTCAGCGTCTACTATCGAAACGGCATCCAAATTAGCGCGGGACCGGTATTTCCTCCGGCACGCTTGTGACGTACACTGAACTCACAAACCCAGACCCGGCGGGTGCATGTCTACTTCCCCACCCATTCTTCGATGTTGCGTCCGCCGGGCGCACTAAGTGGCTAAACTGCGGATTTCCAAGCGCCGGCCGCGGGAACGTTCGCACTTGGGCAGACTGCGAGTATTCAGGCTGCAGCGAGAGGAACGCGCCATTTGATCATGGCGACCTTTATGCCATCGTTGACCACCAGGCAAGCGACCATCGCATAACCCAAAATCGCGAGCATTTGCCACCACGGTAAGGGCGCGAGGCCCGGAATCCCAACCTCCGTCAGAACTGTTCCCGTGAGTGCATCCGCCAATAGGGCGGCCATGAGAATCGTGCTTGGCAAGGTCGACCAGAACCACCGTCGCTCTCTCGCGGAAACGATGGAGAACACGGCCATATACAGCAGAGTCAGGAAGCTGAACGTATACAGGGCACTGTCGTTAGTCGCGAGGCCGAATCGTGTCCAGCCAACGTACAGGAGTAATAGAGCCTCCGCGACCATGGCCATCCCCAGGACCACGGACACCACAACCAAGCCTCCGATGTTCCACGTCTCCGGCTTCTTTGAAGGGCGAACGTGGTCCGTAGCCAGCGCCACCTTGGCAAAGTCCGTCATGAACGTGAGCAGCAGCATCGCGAAAGCTGAAACTACGAACTTTCCCGTGAATACGAAGGCGATCGACACGAACGCGGCCTTCAGAATCGTGCGGCTGATCTTGTTCACAACCCAGGTCAACACGCGCTGGTAGATGGTCCGTCCTTGCTCGATGAGCGCCAGGATGTTGGTCAGTCCTGGCTCCGTCAAGACCACGCTAGCGGCGCCTTTGGCGACGTCGGTCGCACTGCTCACGGCAATTCCCACTTCGGCTTGGCGCAGGGCAGGCGCATCGTTTACTCCGTCGCCCGTCATCCCGGTCACGTGTCCGGCAGCTTGCAGATGCTGCACCACAATGTACTTATCTTCGGGATACACCTCGGCGAATCCATCAGCTCCGGCCAGGAGATCGACATTCTCATTCTCGGTCCTGGCGCTGCTTGCCTTAAGATCGGCCACGCGCAGAATGTTCGGAAGTCCGACTCCCTGAGCGATCTCAAGCGCCACCGGCAGGGCATCGCCCGTCAGCATTTTCACGGAGACACCGAGGCCGCGAAGCTCGGTGATCAGCTGTTTGGCTTCTGGCCGTGGCGGATCGTCCAGCGTGACAAGTCCGACCAGTTCAGCAACGCCTGTCTCGGGACCGCGGGCGACAGCAAGCGTTCTGTATCCCTTTCCC
>Ga0070735_10001015_pt1 | contig 28019 bp, 22 predicted proteins | sample Coa_R1_FD_66443 | JGI IMG/M metagenome (GOLD analysis project Ga0070735, IMG submission 66443) | Surface soil microbial communities from Centralia Pennsylvania, which are recovering from an underground coalmine fire - Coalmine... | ecosystem: Environmental > Terrestrial > Soil > Unclassified ...
AAATAGTCAGTCGGCCTGAAGACTGAAACGGCTGAAGTCTGAGGTCTAATGGCCGAAGCGGAAAGCCCGTTGTTCTGTCACTGCGGTCCGCCGCCCTCGCCGCCTTCCGGGGGAGCCAGTGGCAAGTGAGTCGCTCCGCGAATCATGTCACGTTCCTGATCGGAGAACGCCCCCTTAAATCGAGGGGAATCGATCACTTGATTCCGCTGATCTGGAGGCATGGCCCGTAAATCGCGAACGGCAGTGCTCACCTGTCGTTGGCGATCAGGAGGAAGCTGCCGGAATTGTCCGTACAACTGCCGTGCCTGCTGCTTCTGCTCAGGAGTCAAATGCTCCCAGGTTTCCATGCGATTCAACATCTGCAGTTGCCGCTGTGGCGGAAGATTAGAGAAATGCTGCAAGCGTTGCCGAAGCACCTGCTGCTGTCCGGGTGGCAGTCGCCGGAAGGCAGGATCATTCTGCAGTGCCCGTTCCTGCTCTGCAGGAGGGAGATCCTTATATCGCCGCAGCCAGTCTCCGGCATGACCTTGCTGTTGCGCCATCGGCTGTTGCGGCGGACGTGTCATATGTTGCTGCGGGACGGGTGCACGGGGCGCCGGTGCATGCTGGGCCGGAGGAGCGGAAGCAGCATGATGTTGCTGCGCGACTCTAAGCGCCATACTCGGACAGGGAAAGGCCGCCGCAATTCCGAGAATGGCGATTGCCAACGGACCGGTAATGGATTTCCCCCGTCTCATGCTTGCTACTCGATCGTTCACCCGCGGCGCCTTGCTCAGTCAGAATTCTGCGGAGTCGCGACCACGTTCTGCTGTAAATCCAGATCGTCGAGCAGTTCGAAGTCCGAATACATATCGTGGTTCTTCTCCAACGTCTGCAGATCGCTGACTGCTGTGCCCGGGCCTACGTCTAGAACCTGTGCATCCTGCTGATGAACTGCCCTTCCGCCGCGCGCGAAGAACACGCCCACACCCACTCCCATGATCACCGTGAGGGCGGCCGCCAGAATCGGATGCCGGAACCAATGCATCCAGCCTGCCTGCGGCTTTGCCATTTCCTCACGCAGGCGAGCTTGGAGCCGCACATCGAAATAGGGCGACGGCTCCGGCGTCTGCCACTCGTCCAACAGAGCCATTGTCGCCTTCATGGATTTCAACTGTTCCGCACAGCCACTGCAAGTGGCCAGATGCTTTCCTTCGTCCGGGCTGAGGTCGCCGAACCCAGCCGCCACATCAGGCATCCTTTCACGAATTTCGTCGCATTTCATAACTTCTTCCCTTCACACTTCACGCTTCGCCAATGCCTCTTCACTCAATTTTCTAAACAAATTCTTTTAACTGTTCTCGCAAAGTCTCATAAGCGCGGAAGAGCAGTGACTTCGTGGCCGACTCGCTCTTCTTCAGCACATCGGCAATCTGCTTGTAATCCATCTGCTGGTACTTGTGCATGATGACCGCTAATCTCTGTTGCTCGGGCAACGCTTCTACTCTCTTGCGGATCGCCAGCAGCCGTTCGCGGCGCACAATCTGCTGCTCGGCATTCAGCGTTCCGTCGGGTACTTCGAATGTCGTGCCAGTTTCCTCGTCCGGCTCATCGAGGCTGATCTGCACCTCAGGGCGTTCATGCCGCGTATCGCGGGCATGGTTTACCGCCAAATTGGTCGCGATCCGGTAGAGCCAGGTTGTAAACTTCGCGCTGGCTTCATACGATTCTCGCGAGCGGTACACACGTAAGAACACCTCTTGCGCGAGATCCTCAGCGGCAGCCGTGTTACGTGCCATTCGGTACATAAAACTCACCATCGAACGGCGGTACTTCTGCACCAGATAGTCAAAAGCCGACTGGTCGCCAGCTTTGACGCGAAGCATGATCTCGGCGTCGGACTGCGACTCAGGCGCAGAGCCAACGGAAATGACCGCTGAAACCGGCGGTGTCGACGCACCCATGAACATGCCCCGATCAAGTGCAGCTGTGCTCACATCTGTTGGAACCCCGGGTGGGTCTGAAAGTTGCGTTGACAGAGGATCGCAGGGAGGGTCGGAACTCTCATCGTATGAGAGGGATACGGGTGTACGCTTCGGCTTTGACTCAGACGGCATAAAAGACAGAAATTACGTGGAAAACACGGGCCGAATCAGCTCGTAGCCGATAGGCTACCACGCCTTTCCTACCCGTGAAACTTCGGACTGCCGGCAAGTACATTGAACAGATTCCCAACCCTTGCCAACAGCATCGCGAAAGTCTCAGGCAGGTTGTTCGCTGTTCGCGTAGGTTGCCGATGCCTGAGGAGGTGTGCGCATTCGTTTTTACGCCTCTCGCCATATTATTGACTGCAAAGAGCTTATGTTATGCAGATCCATTTTTGTCCCCGCAAAATATTGAGCCGCAATAACTTATGCGCAAAATATTCCAGATAAAGAAGTTAGTTGCGCAAAACGGGCTTTGCACATTTACCTGTTCCTGCACAAAAACCCTCCCACCTGCACAAAAACAGATTGCACCTATCTCGTTGCTGCACCACGAACGCAGCACTTCCCGGTAGACTGTCTTTTTTCCAATAGCGTCAACAGATAAGCCGCTCTCTCCACAGGATTTCCTCAGAAATACAGGAAACACTACTGCGCAGTTATCACCTTCTCTGCTATATGAGGAGTTAGTAGGAGGGGATGGACGGCAAAACGGAATTGAGTCTTGGCAACGCAGGCCGGGAATAAACGTTAGCGAAGCGCTTTCCCGACCTGCGCTCTTCAACGGAGAGAAATCGTGCTCGTGGGAGCTAGGAGTCTGCAAAACTCCGGTCGAACAGGTGGCTACTCCACCTGTGGGTTCAAGCCCCTTTCTCTCCGCCAAACTTGTCTTACGATTTATGGTTTTTTCGAGGCTTGTTCCAATACGGAGACTTGCACTTCGGACATACCCTCGGTTCATCCGAAGTTCGCGGCACCCACTGGTGCTCACATCGCGTACATTTATAGCCCCTTTTCTTGATTGTGACCATCTCCATGCCAGTATCACCTTTCTTCGTAATATACCGGATAAGTACAAGAAGTCAAGTCGATTCCACTTGACACCTATATACCTACGCAGTATATTACTACGTAGGAGGGCGTCATGGATCTCCGTGAACAACGCGGTTTGGAACTTGCTGAGACTAGAACCATCCGAAAGCGGGATGGTTGGTGGTGGGTTCCTTCGCAATCTAGCGCCAAAATGTACCGCGTGCAGTTGACGCAGAAGTTTGCGACCTGCGAATGCCCTGATTTCGAGAAGCGCGGACAGGCTTGCAAGCACATCGTTGCCGCGTGCGTTATGCAGATTAAGCAAGAACGCAACGCAGATGGAACTACTACGGTCACACAAAGGTTGATGTTCGCTACGGAGAAAAAAGTCACCTATCCGCAGTCGTGGTCTGCCTACAATGCAGCGCAAACCAGCGAACAAGACAGGTTTATGGAGTTGCTTGCTGAATTGTGCTCCGGAATCGCTACGACGCAACCAAAGACCGGACGCCCTCGGCTCCCACTCTCGGATGCCATATTCAATGTCACATTCAAGGTCTATTCCACGTTCTCGCAGCGGCGTTTTATGAGCGATCTCAGGAACGCCCACACTCGCGGGTTTATTTCCAAGGTGCCGCACTTCAACAGCATTTCTAACTATCTCGAAAATAGCGAACTTACTCCCGTTCTCCGAAACCTGATCGTTCAGAGCAGTCTGCCTTTGCGCTCTATCGAAACCGAATTTGCCGCTGACTCTTCCGGCTTCACAACATCGCGGTTTACTCGTTGGTTTGACGTGAAATATGGCAAGGAGCGCACGATTCAGGATTGGGTTAAGGTTCACATTATGTGCGGAGTCAAAACCAACGTCGTGACCGCCGTAGAGATTCATGGACAGCACGCAGCCGACGCCAAAATACTCCCCGCTTTGGCGAATGCCACCGCCGAGAACTTCACGATGACTGAAGTCTCCGCCGATAAGGGATATTCCAGTAAGGGAAATGCGGAAGCAATTGCCCGTCTCGGAGCAACGCCATTTATCGCCATGAAGGAAACCGATAAGGGGCTTGGCGGAGGAAAGTGGGCCGAGATGTACCACTACTTCAATTTCCGCAAGCAAGAATTTTTGAACCACTACCACAAACGGAGCAATGTTGAGTCTACGTTCTCGATGATGAAGCGCAAGTTTGGAGATTCGCTTCGCAGCAAGACCGACGTGGCGATGGTCAATGAATCGCTTTGCAAAATTCTCTGTCATAACCTTGTCGTACTCATTCACGAAATGTGTGAACTTGGTATCGAACCAGTATTCTGGTCTAACAGTCCGGCATTGTGATATAAGAGCAACTTCCCCCTTCTAACCAATGAGGAGATCAATCCCATGGGTGATAGGGAAAATACTGATCCCCGCAATCACGAACCCCAGCAGAACGCACGCGCCCCACTCCCAGCCGTTGTTGCTCCTACGGCTCCTAATCCGGAACAACCACATGGCGAAAATGTCCATAATGGTTCCGAAACCAATCCAGAACCATCCGAAAAGTGGTTCAAGACTCCCGATTGGTGGATGGTAATTTTGACCGCGTTTATCCTCGTCGCAACCATCATCACCGCGAAAATCTTCCACAACCAATTCAAAGAGATGCGTAATCAGACTGGGCTTCTCAACGATGGAGCCAAACAGGCCGCAGCAGACTCCGTCGAAGCTGTAAAGCGAGTGGAGAAGCAATTGACTATCGCCAAGCAGGAATCTGATGCTGCGAGGGACAGCGTAAAAGCTATCCAGCGACAGTCGCGGCAAGATCAGAGAGCTTGGCTGGAGATTGTGCCGCAAGGTACTACCAACATAAGCATCGGAAAACCCGTCGGTTACACTTTTCAGATAGTCAACAAAGGTAAGACCCCTGCCACCGATCTTGTGTTTGAAATGGTTGTCAAGCTGATCGACAATATTCCCCGGAAAACTTTCGTTTTCAGATATACCGGGGAGCCTCGGCTCATCGGAACCACTGGAATCCTCAATCCCCAAGAACCTGTAACGCGAGAGGCTGGCAGTTTGGAGATTGTACCGGGGAGCACCAATGGGCAAACTAACCCCCACGCAGTCACAAAGGAAGAATTCCAGCGCCTTGTGAACGGAGACTACTTCGTAATTGCCTACGTCCGCATCCGATATCGAGACATTTTTGGAATTAGCCATTGGTCTAAATTCTGCGAATACAGTGGAGTCAATCCGTCTAGGTCCTATTACGCGCAATGGTGTACCAACTACTCCAGCGTAGATAACAACTGACTGCACAAAAAGTCGAGAGGCTGCACTTAAACTACTCAACTTGTGCCTCTTTCTGTGCAAAGCCCGCAAAACGTGCCGATCTCACGCTACAAGACCTGCGTGACGCCCTAGTAGTGCCAGCCTACTGCATGACACCTAGTCTGCGCTTTTGGTATCGAGCGTCAAGGTTGGATGTCACAGAAAGAAGTGTTCTTTAGGAGGAGAGCTGTGGAAAAGTCTGGGGCATTGGCTGACAGGAGTGCGACGAATGCCATGGCGCCGACTAGCAAAGGATTGAGCAGTTGTTGGCCTGCACCGCCACGCATTTCGCTGATGCCAATATTGTTGGCGATCGTTCGATGAAGATGAAGCCGGAGCAGTTTGTCACTGGAATACCAACGCGGTTGTCACTGAGATTTCGGGGGCAAGGGTTGCTCCTCTTGTGTCAGGTTGAAGCCGGTCAGCACACGCGACTTGGCGCGAAACATGTGATATCGCTCAAAAGCAACGTCGTTCAACATCGTCGCATAGGGTCCATACGTTCTGAAGGTTTCATCCCATTCCGTTAGAGGTGTGACGGATCTTCCCCTCGAAATGGAGACACTCCTTACAGGGCAGATATAGGTCTTCCCTCCGATCTCCACCGGGCCATATTCGATCATGATGTCGGACCGGACAAGTGGTGTGGTTGATTTCAGGTCCGCCACCAGTTCCAGGCGAAGGATTGCTCCGCTCGCGGGATCGATCGCGATCTCCCCGTGATACCCGACGGTCTCTTCGAATGAAATGTTTCCGTCTCCGTCTGGAAGACAACAGGCGCCCACTTGATAACGCGATCTCTCCGCTGGAATTTCGTAGCGAAATACCGCATGACGTCCGCCCGCACCAACTTCCCAGTGGCTAAAAGCCAAACCACTGGCGATGGCATCGGTTACAGCGCCGAGAAGGGGTCCGAACACACCATAGGTGACTAAATGCCCGTCTTCCCCTTTTCCCTTTTTCGTTTTCGCTCCGCCCGAATCGACCACCTCCTTGCGGTTGCGGTAGAGCACCGTTGCTTTGGAGCTGGCCGCGACGCGCAGTGGCCGATATTCGACCGGGGCACTTGCCTCAAGGTATTGGGGAGTTTCCTCATAGCGAACCGTAGTCCGCGTCGCGTAGAAGTCCGGCAACTGGTGAATCGTTTTATTCAGGTAGTCGACGGCTAGCGAGATCATGCTTCTCTGTGCACTTTCGTCGGGCGAAACGTCGGCAGGGACCTCGGTCGGCGGACGATCCAGAAACGACGAAAGATCGGCGACCGCAACCAGCGCCTCTCGTGCCTTTTTGCCGCGCAATCTCGCTATCCAGGATGAAAGTTTTGTGGAGCTCAGCCGCTCGGTTAGTACTAGACCAGAGAGTTGTCGTGCCAACTCTGCGTCCGACTCTCTGCCGGGCACTTCCAACATCTGCTCCAACTGTTCAAGAGTAACGCGTCTGATCGCAAGATTTGGCTGGTCGGAATAGTACGGTTGATCGTAGTACCCGGTGTTTGTTCGGGCAGTTAACCCGGTGACGCTGACTTTAACCTGCAGGCTGTGATATTCGGCAGGACGATCCGCAGGAGAAGGGTCGAACGATAGAGTATAGAAAGTGCGGGCCTCCTGAATACAGGCATCGATCTGACTGACCAGGTCGTTACCCGGGCCCAGCACACGCCCCCCACTCTGCACGGCAAGTACCCTTCGATCCAGATTCTTGAGGCTTGCTTGCTGGACCGATTCCACACCTTCCAGGAAATTCAAATAGAGGAGCGAGCGAGGATCAGGATCGGTTTGCCCCACCGAAAAGCTGTAGAGAGAAATGCGAGCTTCGCGGAGCAGCGTGGAAAACCAGTAGATCGTATTGAAGGTGACTTGCCTAGCTCGTACGCGTTCCCTTCGTTGTACGCTGTCATAGTCCGGCAAGCTTTCAAATTCCGCTCCGCTCGCAATACCCCACCCGGGTCCGACCCAGACCAGCAGCTTTCTGCCAGGCTTTCGCCTTTCAGCCGTGGCAATATGGCCGAGCGCCTTCAGGGCTTTCAAACCAGCAGGATCTTCGCGGCCCGAGTCGACAAACTCTCCCGTTCCGTTGCCCAAAAGCTGGCGACGGCGGATAAACACTAGTCTGTCGCTAGCGATTTCCGCGGCTAACGCGTTTCCATCGCCGGATGGCTGCGCTAGCGTCCAGAAGCCGATATCGGAAAGTCCAAAAACCGAAACGGGCTGCGCCAAATGCCCGCCGTTCCGCCGCAGGAACCTCTCAACTTCCTGCCGTTCAAAGGCAGCCAGATCAAATGGCATCTTGACCGTATCAATGAACAGAATGACTGCAACCGGAGGATCGGGCTTGGCAGAGACTCCATCGAACGCGTGAAAGGCAAGAATTTTTTGCGACTGGCCATTGTCCAGTATGGAAAAGTCGTTGTATCCCAGGCCGGGGATTTGCTTTCCTGTACTATCGGTCACCACGACATCGAGGTTAATGAGGCCCTGGGCGGCGTCTGAAGCGAGCGAGATAGGCTGTGCGGGTACTCGACGCTGAAAAGCAACCGCTCCAGGCTGCGCCGGAGAGCCCGCCCCAGAGACGGCCTGTGCCCAGAGAGACGCTGCTATGTAGAGGACCAACGCTGGCAAGAACAGAATTGCAGTGGACTGGCCCAATGATCCCCGCCTGAACCACATCATTTGCGGAGCCGAAATCATCATCGATTCTTCTGTCGCTCAGATTCTAATCACACTTCGGCTGAATTGGGCTTCAAATCGTTTTCCAAGGATGCGTGGCGAAACGTCTCGGGGCACTCAAAGCGGTGGTGGACGGTCTGCTGCTCCGCTCTTCACCCCCTGGAGGCCACGAGTCGCTGCGGAGCGTGCACTGCCGGCTACTCTCCTCACGTTTTGGATTCCCACTCAGCGAGCATGACCTTGAGTGGGCCATTCGGCATACCGCATGAATTCGGCCGGCGTTGGGATCGACAGATGTGCTTGACTCCTCCGGCCATCGGTTTTGCAACTGTGCGGCTCTGTAAGAAATCGTAACAGCGCACGTCATATATAACGTACGCCCTAGGAGTTTGCTGGAAAACTTGAATTCCGATTCCGAGGGGATAAAGCCCCACTCGAAGATAAGCCAGTAATTGCATCGCCAAAGCGCCGCGCCACCCAAAGGGGTAGTTTTTCAGCGGCTGCGGTGAAGGGATTTTCGACCATGAAACAGGCACGGAGGCTCGCGCTGCTCGTCGTCATGGCGCACTGGATCATCGCCGTTGGGCACCTGTTCCTTGCGGCGAAAATTCTTCCCGCCCCAAACAACAACGTCAGCTGGATTGCGATAGGTTTGATCAGTTCGGGTCACTTTCTCGTATCCATTGCGCTGTGGAAGCTGACCGACAAGCTGGGTGGCTTGATCTCGTTGATTTTCTTTGTGGCCGCCATGGGTGCCGATCTTTACGAGCACTTCTTGCATGCGTCTGCAAACAACGTCCTCATGGTGGCGGTCAATCATTGGACCGCCGGCTTCGACGCGAGCGTTTTTGTTCTTCTTGCCCTGGAGATCATGGGCTGCACCCTTGGAATTCTGGCTGTCGGCGGATGGCCGCATACGAGGGCAGCGCAGCTGCCCTGAAGACACCAGCGCACTCAAAACGTAATCCGGGTTTGTGAAGTGAATGTTGCAAAGCCGGGAATGAAAAACGGGCACGGTCATGAACCGTGCCCGCGTGTTGGCCGACGAGGGGGGCTAATTGTAAGTAAAGGTCAGCTGATCGAGGTAAACGGAATATGGCGACTGCTTATAGTTGCCATCTTCCTGGTAGTTGACGGTGATGCCGTACCATCCGGGCGTCCACGAGGGACTGTAGTACTTGTTAAGTGTGTGGGTTTGTCCGTTGAGCGTGATGGATTGATAAAGTAGCTGGTTCGAGGAAGTTCTCTGGACCTGAAGGGTGAGGTGGTTCCAGGAATTGCTGTTGGGATAGCAGGAGATGCCGGTTGGAACCCACCGGGCATTCTGATTGTCCCAAATATCCCATTCATTGCCGCCAGCTACGCGGCATTCATGTCCCCAGATGTAACCCTCATTGTTAAAGAACTGGTTAATGTCGAACTCCACGGCTTGCGACAAATTAACGTCGCCCGTCCAAAAATAGACGTCATACGTAAAGTTGTGCAGGGTTGGAACAATCTTTTGGTCGGTGTCGGGCATGCCTTGCGAAGAGAAAGGTCCGATCAGGTGGTTGTTCCAGAAACCATCCCCGTACCCCTGGGAACCACCGAGAGAATACTGCGTCGCCTCGCCGCTGAGCGAAGGCGATTTGATGTTCTGAGCCATGGAGAAGGTGATGTTTTCGCAGGGAGAGGGCGAGCAATTGATGAAATTGGGAGCGCGTTGACCGGCTTCGCCCCAGCCGCCGGCATGCTGGATCTGAGAGAACGTTCCGCCACCGTTGCCACCGTTGACAGTAAACTTGACTGAGGCCGTCGCAGCTCCTCCGCAGCCGTCCCATTCCTCGACGACAGCGTTGTAAGTTCCAGGGTTCAACGACAAGTTGGTGTTGAGGTTTGCTCCTTGCACGGTATAGACGAGCTGGTAAGGAGCCGTGTAGATGCCCATGGAGGAAACGCCCTTGGAGCAGGTGGTGGTCGCCGTGGCTTTGAAGTTGACTGGGGAACCCACAGTACTGTTGTTGGTGGGAGAGATGATGGAAACGCCGGAAGAACCTCCGGGCTGAACCGTGATCTTGACCCCGGCGGTAGTCGAGCCGCCGCAGTTGTCCCATTCGGTGATGACGGTGTTGTAGGTGGCCGGATTTAAAGTGAGACTGGTATTAATCTGGTTGCCGTTGACCACGTACGCCAATACCCCGGGTGCGGTGTAAATGCCCATGGAACCAACACCTTTCGAGCAATTGGTGTACCCGGTTGCATTGAATTGGACTGGGCCCGTGTAGGTGCCACCATTTGAGGGAGAACTAACGTTTACGGTCGCGAACGCGGAGTTTAGGAAAAAAACTGACAGGCACACAAATCCCCATAAAGATTTCAACATGTAACGCCCCTCCGTTTAAGTTATTGGGCTTGCTGACAGCAGAACTGCAAGCACCCTTACGAAGCGAGCGGGCATGTAGGGCGCAGCCGAAGTGACTTTTATTCGTGCTTTTTATTGCGGGAACGATGGCGGGTACTACCGGCCAGAGCCATCGCAACACAGCGAAAAAGTACCAGAAATGCTGTATATCGCCAAAGAAAAAAGTGTGTGTGGAGTAATCGAAGGTACCCATCCCGTCCCAAATTGATACCAGACGCCATACTTCGCTGACTGTTGGTCATTTTCGGTGAGCGGGGCGTTGGGCGCGATTCCCCATAAGCGCTAACGTAAGGCTCGATTCTTTGCGATAGGGGTCAAAACATCCCAGTGGAAATCAGCAGGCCCACTGACTGCAATGTCTGGCTTTTTGCAAGCCGACCTATCGCTACCGATGAGGGTTGATGACTGCCGCGAGCGATTCGGCATCATTTGACGGCGAATTGCCTGGACTCGAGTTCAGAGGCCGAATTCACGGGCGACCGAGCTAAGAACCGGTTCGGAAAACGAGGCATCGGGAGAAGAATGGCAGGACTTCAGTATAGAATCGCCCGTTGGTGCCCCAGTTCGAGTCGTCCCACGTTCCGTTATACTCTTCCGCCTGATGTGCAATTCCGTATTCTCTCAGCTTGCGGGTCAAGGCCTGGTTGGCATACACGTGGTCAAAATTGGCATCGGAGCGATTCCAGTCAAATTTAAAACCTCGCAGAGAATTGAGATTGCCGGCATATTTTCCAATCATCGTTTCGAGATAAAAGTTGTTACGGAAGCGTTCCATAAGTTCGGCATCGATTTTCAATTGACCCTTCTGTTGGCGCGCCAAGAGGTCGATGAACAGAGGGGGCCTGCCGGGATTGGGCAGATGAGCTTGAAACATGGTGGTAAAGATCTGTGTACCTGCATCTTTCTTTACGTCATCCATGGATTTGGCGTCAGCCAAAAGATCCCATTTGGGTATCGCCGCACTGAGCCCGACACCTGTTCCAGTCCCCACCGGGTGCATTGCATACACAGAGCCAAAGATATCCGGATTCCGCATACCGAACCGAATAGCTCCATATCCTCCAATAAAAATTCCGGCGATGCCTCGTGAATCCCTGTTGGCCAGGGTTTTGAAATTTGCATCGATGTATGGCACCAGTTCCTTGATCATGAAATCTTCCCAGTTACCTGTAGCCGAGGAGTTTACATACCACGAAGTGCCAAGTGGGGTATTCATATCGACCGCAACGAGAATGAATTTCTCAATCACACCCGCCGCAATGGCTTGATCAAAGAGGCCTAGTGCATCTCTGTGGTCGAAATCGAAACGATAGTTATCTTCGAAAGGGTTAGGAAGAAAATAGATCACCGGAAATCGGCGCGAAGATGAGTGGTAACCAGGAGGGAGATAGACCACCATCCTCCGCACAGGGCTGACGCCGATCTTGTTGTCGATAAAGTTCGTGGAGGTAATTTGCCGGTCGACGATATGGCCTTGCGTCGATTGCGCCAGCGTGGAAACAGCGCTGAACGCGATCGCGAGCAGAGCAGTTGCGGCGAGCATATTCTGCTTATTCATGAAACAACTCCTCATTTTGTGAAACCGCCAGGCGATCTGACCGAACCGGCAGAATGGCCAGATACCATGGGGGCCCAATCAGTTCCCAATTGAGTAGCCACAGGTGTCCACGGATTGCCAAAAGGGCCAGACAGATCGTTGCCACCAAAGCCAAGGCTACGGCCCAGGGCCGGTTGATTCTTCCGTCGCACCTACTGAAGAAAACCCCTGCGATCGCAGGAAACAGAAAGAGCAGCAGACAGAATCGCGACAGCGATTCCTGCCGAAACCGTAACAGACAGAACAAACAAGGCAGAAAGCAGCAGATGGCACTGACCACGGACGTGCGGCGCGAAACTGATTCAACTGTGAATCCGGCAGCCCACGCGCATATCAACAACACAAGAATCTGGCAAAGAAGCGATATCGCTTCAACCGGTTGAGTCGAAAAGAAGCTCAGTTCCCATCCATGTACGAAGTGATTTCGAAGCTCTGAGCTGATGGCAAATGAGAATCCCATCAACATGAAGCTGCATGGTAACGCCAGACCGGGAGCGGCCAACCAGGGACGCCAGCCGTTCCACAATTGCAACTGCCGACGCGCCGCCAGTCCCGACACTTCTAGCATTCCTCGGCACGAAGTCTCGCGCGTTTCGATCAGATCGCCGAGGACAATCTCGCGCTCTGTGGGCGTTAATTGCAGAGCCAGAACTTCGATGACCTTCCATGCGATATTTATCATCTGGCCCGTTCCGTCCGTTGCGCTGCCCAGGGCGCACGATTGCTGATGCGGGTCATGCTGTCATAGAATTTCCTTGCGGCAGCTGTGCCGGCTGGCGTTACGTGGACCATCCTCTTCGAGCGGCCGCCTCGTTGGGCCGTACCTTCTCCCATCCAAGTCTTGATCAGTCCCTTGGCCTCAAGCCGGTCGAGCGTTGTGTACAAAGCGCCGATTGAACAAGTCCGCCCTGTCGTCTTCACAATCGCTTCACGCATCGCGACACCGTAGGCGTTCTCCCCCAGAATGGCTGCCGCAGTGATCAGAAGGTATTCGAATTCTCCAAGCATCATTATAACTACAATGTGATACTAATGCGAGCCCTTGTCAACAAAAAAGAAGAAGAGTGTATTTCAAACTGACACGTACAGGTCGATGCTCTCATGGAACGAGGTTAGGCAGCGATCAGCAGAATAGTACTCTTGCACGGGCTTGTGGGAAGTCGCGAGGTCCAAGGCACACCGCTTAAGTTAGCGCTTATGGGGTGATTCCCTGGAAGCCTGTTTTCTGGAGGGTTCCCGTGTTGCCGACAACTCAGAATTATTTATCGGCGCTTCCAGACCTAAAGGCAAAAAATAAACTAGGCGGTTGAATTACGTTTCCGCAACCAGCGATCAAAGCTCCACGGCCCTCCACCCGTGCTTGCGAAATAGAGGAACATGAAGCAGTAAAGCACCACACCTTCGCCGTCATTCAGTAGCGGCCAGAATCCCTGCGGTGCGTGGAATTTGAAGTAAGCAACCGCCATCTCGCCTGAAAGAATGAAGGCGACGGGTCGAGTGAATAATCCAAGCAACAAGAGCAAGCCACCGAAAGTCTCGATAATGCCGCCTGCAAGAAACAGGGGAGGAAGGTGTGGTATCGGGAACGGTGCAGGAAAACCAAACAACTTCTGCGTGCCGTGTGCCATGTACACAAAAGCAGCAATGACTCTTAGGATGCTTAAAAGATATGGCGACCAGCGGTTCATAGGACCCCCTTCAATTCGATCAGCCGCGGACAACGTACCGTAGAAACACAACACCGTTGCGGAACCGGTGCTCGTCGACCAATTCCAGCTTCAACCGCACCCGATCCGGGAAGAACCGTCTTCCGGCGCCGACGACCGTGGGGCAGATGAACACTTGAATCTCCGTCAACAGCGCCAGCAAAATATTGCTTCTGTCGCAGATTTTTCTCTCACTGCTTCAAGTAACGAAGCGCAACAGATCCTGACTTAAAAGTCTTTGACTCGACAAGTTTCAGTTGGCGTTTCTCCAGGTTGACACCTTCTAACAACCGTCTCCCTTCCCCGGCAAGGATGGGCTGAACGACAAAACGATATTCATCAATCAACCCAAGCGCTGTCAGTTGTGAAGGAATGTCTACACCGCCGACGAAAATATTTTTGCCTTCTTCTTGTTTCAACTTAACTATTTCGTCTTGAAGGTTCGAGCCAACGATCCTCGTATTCCCTTCAGCGCTCTCTAGTGTTCGTGAGAAAACAACTTTATGGAGCGAGTCAAATGTTCGAGCAAATTCGTTCTCGGCTTTTGTCGCAGACTGGCTTTTGGCGATATCGGGCCAATAAGGAACCATCAATTGATAGGTTTTACGCCCATAGACGAGGAGGTCGGCACCTCGGAGTAGGTGGGTGTAGTGTTCAAGTAATTCCTCGTCGGCAGTCATTTTGCTGTGGTCGCAGCAGCCATCCAGAGTGATGTTGATTGCGTAGATTACATTTCTCATTTGACTTCCTTTGTCATCATCATCGGGAGCCCGAACGCCGGGAAATTGTCCGGCATAAATACCACGATCTCGGTGATCAGGCCGTCCTCGATTCGAAGAACGTCTAGCGCCAGAGCACGCCAGATGGAATCGCCGGGCGGGCACCGATAACAGGCGATCGCCGGCTGCAGGTTGGCATGGGTCACAACGCAGCGGAGGCGTCCAAAGCGTTCGGAGCCGAATCCACTTTCGATCCAGAGCTTGAAGATCGCGTCACGGCCTGCGGCCGTGCCCGGCTCGGGCGGCATACGGAAGGTCGCGTCCTCGCGGATGATCGATTCGAAAGCCCGAAAGTCCGCTGACTCACTCGCCTCGACGTATTTCTTTAGCAGGTCTCGCTCTGCCGCGCTGGCATCCGCACTGGTGGGCCATGCGGACTTATGCGACGGCAGACGCTCGCGGAGCCTGGCCCGCGCGCGCTGCAATGCACTGTTTACGGCTGGGACGCTGAGGTCGAGCAGGTCGGCAGCGTCCTTGGCGGACCAGTCCAGCACGTCGCACAGGATCAACGCCGCCCGCTGCTGCGGTGTGAGGAGCTGGATCACCGTCAGAAAGGCGATCTCGAGGGTTTCGCGCATCAACGTCATCGCCTCCGGTGTCTTCGTTGGCGGGATGGATGGCTCTAGCACCGAGTCCGGAATCGGTCCCAGCCAGACAACTTCTTCCACCTCCCCGGTCCAGCCATCATCCGCCGCGGCCCGGGCCGCAAGCACTGCCCGCCGCTCATCGCGGGCAATCGCATCGAGGCAGGCGTTCGTGGCCACGCGGTAGAGCCATGGGCGCAATGGCGCGCTTTCCTTTACGCTGTCGCGATACCGCCAGGCGCGAAGCAAAGTTTCCTGCACCGCGTCCTCGGCGTCCGGCAAAGAGCCGAGCATGCGGTAACAGTGGAGCAGCAGCTCGCGGCGATGACCCTCGACGTTGCTAGCGAACTCGTTCACTATGTGCCTCCGTTCCAGCGGTGCCCGATGGATGAACATCGATTCTTACTTGTAATACCGGAGCGGAGTCAAAAACTCATCGCGCGTGTCATTCGGAGCCTTCCCGAACGTGTGGGCAGGCCGGTCATTGCTAAATGGCAGTTTCATGGTTTGCCGATCATCCACTCTGGACGATCGACTGTCCAGTTTGGGACGGCATCCGCTTAAAATCGGACAGTGGGGCAGTCTGACAGACCACGAAGCATGTCAAACCATTGCAATTGTTGGAGCGAAGATTGGAAGTGAAGGTGCTGCCATGTCTCCAGACGGCGGTGAGGACTTGTTTGTTTATTACCTGTTGATTGAAAGAGATCTCTTACGCCGAGCCGAATGAGGGGAAAATGATAGCTTCGGTGGGCCAGGATCTTCGGTACGCGTTCCGGCAATTGCGCAAGAACCCCGGATTTGCCGCAATCGCCGTGCTCACGCTTGCGCTCGGAAGTGGCGCCACCACGGGCATCTTCACGGTTGTCAGTGGTGTTTTGTTGAAGCCGCTGCAGTATCCGCATCCTGAGAGCCTGGTCACGCTGCACGTTCAAGCTGATAAGTTCGGCGATGCGTGGGGATTTTCCTACCCCGATTATCTCGACTGCCGACGCGAGTGCCGCTCGTTTGAAGGAGTCGCTGCCTGGACCTACGGTGGTGGAACCGTCAGCTCCCCTGGCGAACCAGAGTACGTCGATGGACGCCTGATTTCTTCCGATTTGCTTTCTGTTCTGTGCGTTCCTCTCGTGACGGGACGGTCGTTCGTGGCGGCGGATGATCAGGTTGGTGCGGCGCCCGTAGCCATTATCAGCACGCGCCTCTGGCAGCGCCGTTATGGCTCGAATCCGAACGCGGCGGGCATGTCCCTCGCCTATGACGGCAAAGCCTACACCGTGGTAGGCGTAGCGCCGGCCGGTTTCCAATTAGACGGAGATGCCGACGTCTTTACTCCGCTCGGTCAGGCCACCGAGCCGCGGATGCAGTGGCGCGCTGCACACTTCCTTCATGTGGACGCGCGGTTGCGTCCTGGCACAACTTTCAACGACGCGCGTGCGGAATTGGCGCTGATGAGTTCGCGACTGGCAAAACAATATGCGGACTCAAACCTGGGCATCACCCTGGTGCCACACTCTCTTCAGAGTGAACTAGTCCGAGACGTGAGACCTACTCTCTGGCTGCTGCTGATTGCGGTGAGCCTTGTCCTGCTGATTGCCTGCGTCAATGTGGCGAGCCTTCTGCTCACGCGCGTCGTCTCGCGTGGACACGAATTTGCACTGCGTCTGGCTCTAGGTGCGCCGAGCGGACGTTTATTCGGCCAATGCTTGATTGAGAGCAGCGTGCTCGGCATTTGCGGCGGCGCACTCGGGCTTTTGCTGGCGATCCTTGGGATTGCTCCATTCCTGCGCTTCTGGCCCGATCGATTGCCACGCGCCGACGAGGTGCATGTCGATTGGCGCGTCCTGCTCTTTGCCGTCACGAGTTCGATCCTGACTGCTCTTCTCTTCGGATTGATCCCGGCATTCCGCGCGAACCGAAGCGCAATCGAGGAGACTCTCCGATCTCGCTCCCGCAGCATCGCGGGAAGTGACCGCAGGCCGCTGAACGCTTTCGTAGTCTCGCAGATTGCGCTCGCGCTTGTGCTCCTCAGCGCGGCCGGAGTTATGGGACGGACCCTGATGCGCTTTGCCTCGCTTGATCCGGGCATTGACATTCACAACACGCTCGCGGCGCGCGTGGCTCTATCTCCCGCGGTTCTCTCAAACCCTGTTCAGGCACGAGCCGCTTGGCGGGATTTGATGGACAACATGAAGCGCGATCCCGCTGTTCAATCCGTTGCCCTCACCGATATCGTTCCGATGCGCGAAGGGGAGAATGTCTTAGATTACAGAGCCACTGCAACCCCGGTACCGCCGAGCCAGGAATCAGAGGCGCTGGCTTCTGCTGTTACGCCGGCCTACTTGCAGGTCATGCGGCTTCCGCTGGTTCGCGGCCGCTTTTTCAATGACAACGATCGACTCGGTAACCCGCAGGTTGTCGTAATCGACGAAAATATGGCCCGCCACGCCTTCGCTGGAGAAGATCCCGTCAGCAAAGTTCTCTGGATTCCGGGGTTGGGTGGCCGCCCCGTTCAAGTGATCGGCGTAGTGGGCCACGTGCGGCACTGGGGCTTGGCGGGAGACGAGGTCTCGCGAGTTCAGGACCAGTGTTATTACGCGCTTGCTCAAGTTCCTGATCCGTTGGTTCGATTTTTCTCTTCGATTCTTTCCGTTGTAGTCCGGACGAATGTTCCTCCCCTGAACGCCGTTGACGCGTTGCAAAAACAGGCGCGTGGCGGCACCGCCGACCAGACGCTTTACGAAGTGCGTACCATGGAGCAATTGGTAAGTGCCTCGCTCGCTCGACAACGATTCTTGCTTCTTCTTTTTGCGATTTTCGCTGGACTCGCTCTTTTGCTCGCTTGTGTCGGCATTTACAGCGTCATTGCCTATCTGACGAGCCAGCGCGTACCTGAGTTCGGTGTGAGGCTTGCGCTGGGGGCGCGCTCATCAGACATCATCAGTCTCGTTCTTCGCGAGAGCCTGGCGATTATCCTGATCGGAATCGGAATTGGCCTGCTCGCTTCAATTGGCAGCGGGCGCATTCTGCAGCGCCTGGTGCCGGGTTTGCAAACGGCGCAAGGGCTCATTCTTGTAGTCGTGCTGCCCGCACTGATTCTGGTCGCTCTTTTTGCCTGCTACATTCCAGCCCGCCGTGCTAGCAAGGTCGATCCCGCAGTATCGCTGAGGTACGAGTAAGGTAGAGACCATTACTTTCAAATCAGGCGAAGGCTCGCATGCAGGAACGCGACCAGGAGTGCGGGGATGGATCGAAACCGTGGTCAGCTTTCACGCAGCTGCCGATACGGTGGCCGTTCCGGCGGACAGAGGAACGCGTGCGATGACGGTTGTTCCCTGGTTCGGCTTCGAGTCAATTGAAAGCTGTCCACCCACCAATCTCAGGCGTTCCTTCATGCTCGTCAGACCGAGTCCATGTCCATTGCTTGCTACCTTGGCATCAAACCCTACTCCCGAATCGTGTACCTTGAGTTCAATTTGTTGCGGTGAGCCAGTCAGGGATACCTCGAACACGGCTGCACCGCTGTATTTCGCGGCATTATGAAGGGCTTCCTGCAGAACGCGGAAGAGGCAAAGTGACACCTCGCTCGGAAGTTCTTCTGGAATGCCGTCGCAACGAAAGTCAATCTTGACGTTTTGCCTTTCTGAAAGCTCTGTGCAAAGGCTAGCCGTAGCTGCTTCGAGCCCAAGGTATTCAAGCTTGGACGAGTGCAACCGGTGAGACAAAGCCTGAATATCGTTCTCCAGACCGGCGACCTGCTCGCACGCTTCCTGGATGCGCCGGCTCATCTTTACATCCGAGCCTTGGAGATCCTGTTTCAGCATCTTCAGATTCACCGCTACCATCGCCAGGCGCTGATTGATGTCGTCGTGGAGTTCCCTGGCGATGCGGGTGCGTTCTGCCTCCTGTGCATCAATCAGCTTGCCGCTGAAGTCGGCAATGACCTCTTCAGCCTGTTTTCGCTCGGTGATGTCGGCGATCACGGAAAGAACGCATGGCTCACCGTTGACTTCGATCATTTCGGCGGAACCGAGGGTGGTTCGAATTTGACTGTCTTTTCTGCGTAACCGGACCTCCAAATCTCTTGCGTTGCCCATTGCGAGCATCTGCTTCATGAATGCAGTTCTTTGATCAGGGTCAACCCAAAGATCGATCTCAATCGGCGTTCGACCGATGATCTCATCGCGACTCCGCCCGGTCTGGATTTCGAATGCATCGTTTACATCGATGTAGCGCCCATCGCTGGCACGGGCAATAGTGATTCCAAGAGGGCTGTGCCGAAAGATAGTCGAGAATTTCTGTTCCGATTTTCCAAGCTCAACCTCCGCCCTCCTTCGCCGTGCCCGTTGCCAGAACAGACCAAAGATGAACAAGGCCTGAACGATTATCAGCGCGATCCCGCTAAGGAAGTACTTCCGGCCCTGTTCCCAAAGCGAGGGCTCGCGGTACAAGACCCGGCTACCTGCAGGCAACCGTGACTCGGGGATATGCCACCGGCTGAGTGCTCGTGAATCCACCTCGACCTGGACATCGGGACCGTCGACAATGGGAATATCATCCGGGCGCGTGCCTAGCAGTACTCGCGAAGCTATTTCAGCTGTTCTTAAGAGCAATTTGGTCTGATCTGCATATACTCCGCCGATGCAACCATGATTCAAACAGAGAAAGTCCCACGCGGAGAAAGTGGGTATTATCTCCGAGACCGCATCAATGAGGTCCCGCCCTGCTAAGGCCGGCTGACCGAAGGGTGGCGAGGCAAGATGGAAAAGGACTACGGTGTGGGGAGGGAGCGCAACAACCTTTTTGAACAGGTCGTAGCTGGCAGGCCCCAACAGAAGGATCTCCTTTACCCGGCCGTTGTAGCGAAGAATTTCTTGTTGGGTGGCTTCTATCCAGAATGGATCCAGTGCCGAAATGACCGCAACGTTTTCCGTATCGGGCTCAAGACGAAGTGCGAGATCGATTGTCTCTCGCAGACCCACGGGGAGCAACACGCCTGTAACGCCTGAGGGCCACGTCTTACCTGCGAATTGCCTGCTGCCGAGGCCAGTAAATACAATCGGCGCGCCCGGAAATATTTTGTCTCTGTACTGCACGCTGAACTCAAGCGGCCCGGGACTCGTCGCAACCACGAGGTCGAGTTTCAATCCGGCATACCTGCTGCGAAAAGTCTCGGCTTCACTCGCAAGGAAGGAATCGAGCTCTTCTTTTGAAAAGTTAGTCCGCAGGAAACGCGGCGGGGGATCGATATAGTCCACGTGAAAAGTGATCAGCCCGGGGACACGTGCCCTCACAGCGGGCGCGAATGTCCCCAAAAAGAGAGGCAAATTATCTGGCGCACGAGTGTTAAACAGCAGCAGTACATGTTTCTCGGCGGGCTGCGGCGTGGCGGCTGCACAAGGAACGGCGCACAGCAAAATGCAAACGATCAATGACCCAAATTGCTTCATTCCTTACTCTTTCAGGATCTTCCGCTTCCACAAAACTACCCGCTAGAAGCCGACGCGCAAAGCCAGTTGCATGAGCCGCGGACCTCGATCCGCCGTAATCCTGCCCAGAGCGGCGTTTACCTGGTCTCCTGTCGACGGATCGAATAGAGCAGTGTTATTCACGCTCGACCACTGCGGATGATTAAACGTGTTGTACGTTTCAACCCGTAGCTGGGCGTCAACCCTTTCACCGAAGCGGAAGTGCTTTGCCGCGGCTATGTCCCAGTTATTCACGCCAGGCCCGTAGAAAGCGGCGCCGTTCCACGCCGTTCCAATCTCACCTTTGCCCGGGAGTGCAAACACGTTCGGATTGAAATAGTGATCGAACGTGCGCTGGCTTTTGGGCAGTACGGGATTCCCAGTGAGGATGACCTGGGCTCCATCGCCCCCGCCGGTGATGTTCTCATTGTTTGTCGTGCTCAAGTTGACATTCATGGGCTGCCCGGAGATGAAAGAGGCGATTCCCGAGACTTCCCAGTTGTCCAGAGCCCACCGGCTAAGCCCGTTGTTCCAGTGCGTGCTCACTTTCGGCAATTCCCATACCCAGTAGGGTGTCAGACGATTCCGCATATCGGTGCTGCTAGGACCGTACGTAAGAGAGTAGGGTACGTAGGTCGTGCTCCTGCGATCATCGAGCGCCTTGGAATATGTGTATGAGACGCCATAAGCCAACCCGTGCAACATGCGCCGGTTGAATGTAACTTGCAACGAATTGTAGTTGGCGTTATTTCCCCATTCTGAGTCATTGATCGACGAATATCCTGGATACGGCCGGAAGTAGTCGTCTGGAAGTGGCGTTCCGGTGGTTGGATCCTGGTTCTGTGGAAGGAACTCCGATCCGTAGGGGACTTCATTTCGATTGAACCCATAGGGCCCATTTCTAGAAACAAAACCCACATAGGTCGCGCTGAGAACGCTGTTCAATCCAACAGATCGCTGGACGCCGAGCGACCACGAATAGGAATAGGGTAACTCTGCGTTAGGGTTGGCATAGCTCGTGGATGGGGGTCCGAGCAAGCCCGGAACGGCGGACGGGTCGGTGATGGTTCCGTAATACGAAGTTGGATAAAAAATCGAGGGCGGGTTGATAATGTAGCCGTAGATTGATCCGGAAAAGGTGCGCATGGCAACAAATCGACCGACGCCTCCTCGAATCGCAGTCTTGCCGTCGCCAAAAAGGTCGTAAGCGAATCCAAACCTTGGCTCGGCAATAACATGTTGGGAGTGAAAAATACCCCGCCAATCCGGGGATCCTACAGTTACCGTTCCCGGCGCAATCGTGCCGCTTCCGGGAACGTAGTAGTCCAAGTAAGAAGCGGGAAACGTCTCGCCGTTCAATGGGTTCTTCATCATCCTTTCGCCATTAACCAGCACAGGCTGAAACAGCACCGGAGCGGCCGACGGATCATATTTATCGAAATGCAAAATTGCCCCCTGACCGCCGGTGATTGCCTGCGGGATGTCGTAGCTAAACCGGACTCCGTAATTGAGCGACAGTTTGCGGGAGACTCGCCAGTTGTCCTGTGCATACCATTGCAGAGCTTTCGCCGTATTCGAGTCGTCTACGAAGTTCGTCACCTGGACGCTGGTGTCAAAATGGCCGAGCAGCGCTTCGGCGAACGAATAGCCGACATTAGAAGGATTATTCGGATTGGCTCCATCGAGATTGAACAGCCCGCCCTGATTGCCGGTTCCGGCATGGTGCGGCTGGTTCTGATACTCATCATCAAAATAGAATCCAAACTTCATCTGGTGGTTTCGATGGACGTACGTGAAATTGTCGGCGACCGATAGCGCATGAAAGTGATTGTTCTGTGGAATGCGAGGGTCGTAGCTAAAGTTAGGTCCTTTCGGTAAATCTCTAAAATTGAAACCAGGGATCAACCCGAGTGGGTTGGTTGCCGGATACAGTTGGGGAAAAGCAAGGCCAGTTGGTCCCATTTGAAATTGCTGGATGGTCGAAGTGGGAGTGGAAGTCTTCCCATATGAAAATATTCCGCCCACAGCGAGCTCGTTCACCATATGAGAGTTGATCGCATACGTCGCGTTGAATTCGATGCGATCGGAACCACTGTCGACAGACTGAGGACCGTTCCAGCCTGCATAGATCGCGTACCCATCCACACCTCTTATGCCAAAGAATCCTCGCTGCCAGCGACCGAAGATTCGCCACTTATCGCTTGGTGCATAGTCAATACGCAGTGACGTCTGATGAACAGGAGTATCGGAGCTTACGGGGAGGACGTAGTTGTAAAATCCCTGGCTCACGGCCGTATCTGTGAAATTGGGCGAAGGGAACCAATTCAACAACTTCTGCATTACCGGAACTATTTGACCGGGAGTGATGACGTTGCCCTGATATTGCTGGTGCGTGAGCGGGTTGTACACGGGAATCAGCTGCGTTGTCCCCGGAAAGAAGCTTTGGGAAAAATCCCCCTTGCGTTCCAACGCCGTCGGCATCTGGAACTCATTCAGCCCCTGCGGCACGGTGTTCGGTTCATTGTCGTAAGAGAAGAAAAAGAACAGCTTGCTCCGCTCGCGGTCATAGAGGCGCGGGATAAAGAGCGGACCGCCCAACGTTCCAGTGATCGTGTTGAAACGATAACGGCTTTTCGGCTGCCCGGTGAGGTTATTGAAATAGTCGTTCGCATTCAGGGCTTCATTCCGAAATGCGTACCACAGCGAACCGTGAAAGTCCTTCGTTCCTGATTTCGTGGTCACGTTAAGAACCGCGCCTAATGCCTTCCCGTGTTCGGGTTCATAGCCGCTCACAAGTACCTTGACGTCCTGGATATTTGCGATAACCGTAGGCGCATCGTCCCAGCTATAGTTGCTCAAGCTCGAAAAGACACCATTTGTGCTGAAATAGGCTGCACTCGGAGGACCAATGGCCATGAAACTCGCCTGCGAGGAGATGGTGCCCAAGCTATTGTTCCCATTGCCCAAATAGGTGGACCCCGGAACAATTTTCGTGAGTGCCACATAATCGTTGCCAATCACTGGGAGTGCGGCCATTTCATACGCCGAAATGAGGGCGGATTGTTCTGAGCTCGTCGTCTGGACGGGAGCAGTTTCTGAGGTAACCGTAACTACATCGCTACTCGACCCCACTTTCAAAACTAAGGTGCCGACGGAGAGTCGATCGGCCGTAAGAACCAAAATGTCGCGTTTCTCAAGCTTCTGAAACCCACTTTGCTCGACGGAGAGCATGTACTTGCCAGGCCGGAGCTGGGCGAACACGAAATAGCCGTCTTCGTTTGTTTGCGTCGTTTGACTCGTTGCGTTGAGTTCGTCGACCACTTGCACCTTGGCTCCCACCACCGCTCGGTCATGCTGGTCGAATACTGTACCGCTCATAAGCCCGTTGACGGACTGGGCGAACGCCCTTCCATCGGAATGTATCCCGAACATCAAGGCTAGAGTAGTCAGGACGAGAAAAGGTCGCACCGATTCGATCCGAAGACTTCTTGAGCTCACCTGTACTCCTCGTCCACATGCTGCAGACATGTTCATCGCCCCCCGAAGGACCACCTTAGGTCAATCAATGTTTCCTAGGGCAGGTCAGTTTAAGCTCAGCGGGTTGCTACCGAAACCTGTCAGTTTTTACAGTTGCAATTTGGTCGCAGCCATGCCTCTCTATGCAGGAGGACAGCGTAGCTAACAAAAATGCGGTGCAAGATGACCAATACGCTCAGTTGACGTATGGGAAAGGTACGGGAAGAATGACCAGAATGCCTCACTGTAAGACGCTCGTAGTTGACGACGGAGAAGGCTTCAGGCGTTTTTTGTGCGCGACTTTAATGGAGACAACTGAATGCGAGATTGTCGGCGAAGCATCCGACGGATTGCAAGCCGTCAATCAAGCTGAAAAACTCCAGCCAGATCTCATTCTTCTTGATCTCGGCCTTCCCACCCTCAACGGTATTCAGGCCGCACGACGAATTCGTCAGCTCTCTCCAAATGCAAAGATACTGTTCGTTAGTCAAAATTCTTCTCCTGAAATCGCACAAGGGGCACTGAACGTAGGTGCGCACGGATACCTTGTAAAATCCGACATGACCGAGTTAACGTCTGCCATTTCAACAGTTCTCGCCGGAGTGCAGTTCATCAGCAGTCGCCTCAAATAGCCCTGATTCGCGCTTTGTGTTATGGATCGAGCAGATAGGGCGCGGCGGGTCTGGTCTGGGCTTGCTTTCCCGGGGCGCAAGGGAGATAGTTGCCTGAATGGCGGCGCTGCGAACACTCATCGTTGAGGACCACGACGGTCTCCGGGCAATGCTGCGCTCTCTTATGGAAAATGAAGCTTCATGTGTGGTCATCGGTGAAGCTTCAGACGGACTGCAAGCTGTTCAGAGAGCGCAAGAACTCCAGCCGGATTTGATTCTGTTGGACTTGTCACTTCCCAAATTGAATGGGATGGAAGCCGGTCGCAGAATCCGCAAAATATCTCCCGAGTCAAAGATTTTATTTCTGAGTCAGGAGCCAGCTCCCGAAATCGTGCAAACCGCCCTCGGCCTTGGATCCGGATATTTGTTGAAGTCCGATGCTAAAGAGCTTCCGGCGGCGGTACACGCCGTTCTCGAAGGTAAAAAGTTTGTGAGTCACCGTCTGAAAGCGTCTTAGCCCGGCGCAGTTCGTTGCGCCTCCCAGGTTCCTCTTCGCGCAGGTTTCTCGCTATGCACTTACCGCAGCTACATCTACTTTGCGAGAGGTTTCTCAATGTTTGTGCAGAGCATCTCTGGCGAGCCTTCACCGACCCTTTACCCAGCTTCGACAACAATGCGTTGGGGCAACGACAGGAGCCCCAATCTCAATCGACACTTGACGTATGGAGATGAAAAACATGTTTGTAGCGTCAAGACAACCCCAAGAATCTGTCGACAAGCCCACCTTGGCAGATCTGCTGAAACCGATGCAATTCAAGACGGTGCTTCTCGCCGCATATGGCCTGAAGAACTGTGAGATAGGCGAGTTCCTTGGCACCACAGAACGGGTTATCACGAACGTACTCGCCGATGTGTATCACCGCACAGGCTGCCCCAACAGTGCCGAAGTGCTCCGCCGGTACTTCCAGGAAGTATCAAGCGGCCTTGTTGAACTTGACCGGCTACGACGGGAATTGGCGGAATTGGAGGATCGCATTGGACAGGATATTCATGGCCCTCTTGGCAATTCGCTTCAGTACCTCAACTGATCGACTCGTCGACGACCGCACATTTTCATGCTGCAAGAACGGCCTTCACAGCAGTCAGTAGATCGCTTACGCCCGCCTTCACGACGTAGCCAAACGCACCGGTGCTAAGGGCTTCTCGCACCACATCGGCAGACGATTCTTGGCTCACGAACAATATCCTGGACTCGGGCGCGAGCCTATGTAGTTGTCGAGCGGCCTCGATTCCACTTAGGGTTGGTAGACCAACGTCCAGCAGAATCATGTCGGGGCGCAGTTCTCGGGCTTTCTGAACTGCTTCCAGCCCGTCTGAGGCTTCGCCGACGATTTGGAGTTCAGGGCGTTTCTGCAGCGCCGAAAAGACGAAACGACGCCACGGCTCGTAATCGTCTACCACGAGAACTCGGACGATTGATATTCCCAAAAACGCCGCCCCTTCCAAGAAATAACCCCAGATGTCACTGGCAAAAGCATTCACTAGTGAACACAATTGTTTCGTTTATCAAGGATGAGACCGAAGCTGGGCAACTCGGAAAACTTACAGGAGGTACCGCCTGTAAAACCATTTCTCGACTGCCCGAAAGGCATACTCGGCTGGATGAAATCAGGGACCGCCTCAGGGTACGAGCACAATGAGGATAGTTCAGCAGTGTGCAAGCGACCCGGCATTCGTCGAGCGTTCGCAATTAACAAATTTCGAGTCGTAGCCATCGGACGACGTATGGTTTCTGCTTGACCATCACAGTGGACTGTAACTAGCGTCACAGACGAATGCGCAGTCACCCGGCAATAATCCAGTCAATCCAAACCGTAATTTCAGTCGTGTATTTATGAAGTGTCAAGCCTGTGCATCGGAAAGTCTGAAAGTTTTCTCCGCTGAGATACACATTCATTTTCCTTACCGCAAGAATCTGGACAAACCGGGACTCTTTCTTTTTCCAAAGGTGTTGGTTTGCCTCAATTGTGGCTTTTCGTCTATGACCGTTCCCGAAGGCGAGTTGCGGGAACTGGTGATATCGCAAACGAAAATTGGCGGGCCATCCAGCCAAATTGGGGCCTGATATCCAGGTCCTGACAACTGCCTTCACGCAAGAGTTGCCTCAATAGCTGCGATGATGTCGCCCGCGCCTGTTGTTTTGACCCACACGCAAAGATCCTCGAGATGCTCACCGAAGTGCATGAAGAGATCGAAAGCATCGTGAGTTCTCGTAAGCACTGAGACGAAGCACAACGCCTTCCAACTTGAATAGCAATCACATTCAGCAACCGCTAAAAAATGTATTTGCCTGGGTCGCCTTATGGCTCACTCTTATGTAGCAGCTAGATATTGTTGCTAACGTGGAATGCGACCATCGTGATGTCATCTTCCAAGTCCTCCCCCTGGGGGTGCGCCGACCAACGCGACAGCTCCTCGAGTAGCCGATCCGCCAATTGATTAGCCGAGATGTTTTGCTCGCCGCCAAGAAACTGGAGGAAGCGCTCCGCACCAAACTCAACTTGGGCGGCGTTTGTGGTCTCAGGGATTCCATCGGTATACAGCAAGCCCCAGTCTCCCGGCGCAATGGGGACATCTACGGCTGAATAGGTTGCAAAATCGAACCTTCCTAGAAACAGGCCGTTCTCGGAGATATCGCGCACAGAAGCTGAACTTCCATTCCAGAGCAGCAAGGGAGGATGGCCCGCGCCAGCGTAGGTAAGGACGCGCTTCTCCATGTCAATAAAAGCGTAGGCCGCCGTTACGAAATGGTGCTGAAACTTCCCGCACAACGCCTGGTTCAGTCCCTGCAAGACTTTTGCCGGATGGGCCGCGTTGTCCGCCTGCGCAGCTAAGGCGATTTTGAGCATTGAGGCGATGAGTGCGGCGGGCATCCCATGTCCAGAGACATCGGCGACCATGATGCCTACGTGTTTGCTGTCGAGGACGATAAAGTCGTAAAAGTCGCCGGCCACCGCGGTCATGGGAAGGTAGCGCGCCGCGATATCGAGTCCCGCTATCTGAGGGACGGACTCCGGCAGGATGGATTGCTGGATCTGCCGCGCGGTCTCCAGTTCTTTTTGAATCGCGAGCAATTGTTGCGCAAGCTGTTGACGAATTCCGCGGAGTACGAGATGGGTCTGAACACGAGCCTTCACCACGGCAGGGGAAAACGGTTTGTGGATATAGTCCACCGCCCCAGCGTCGAAGCCGCGGGTTTCATCTTCGATTTCTGTCTGCCCCGTGAGAAAGATTACGGGAATGTCCCGTGTTTCCGGGTCGCCTTTGAGCCGGGCGCACACTTCATAACCGTCGATGCCGGGCATCATCACGTCGAGCAGGATTAGG